>JABAHR010003548.1_pt4 | contig 11093 bp, 12 predicted proteins | sample 7062101 | NCBI WGS metagenome assembly JABAHR01 (sample SAMN14534553, study PRJNA622989) | marine sediment metagenome | biome: marine biome [ENVO:00000428]; feature: marine pelagic biome [ENVO:01000023]; material: deep marine sediment [ENVO:00002113] | place: India: Gulf of Kutch | collected...
CGCACCTTGCGGGCGTTGCCCTTCATGACCTTGTCGCCGAGCGTGACTTGGCCGTCACCGCCGAGCGCGACACAACCGGCGCGGCGAACACAAACGATAGTTGTACCGTGGAAATCGCTCACTTCGAGTTGTCTACTGCTATCTACGCTGCTGGCACGAGCTACGGCCTGCGCCTCGCACGTGGGTGTGCTTGATCGTATATTTGAGCGAGATGCTGAAAATCAAGGTGTGTATAGACCTGCGTCGTAGAAATACTCGCGTGACCGAGTAACTCCTGCACGGCCCGGAGGTTGCCGCTCGATTCGAGCATGTGCGTGGCAAACGAATGTCTGAGCATGTGGGGATGAACACTGACGTTTCTGAGTTTGCGCTTCGCCCATCCTTTCAACCGCTGCTGTACGGTTCGTGGTGCAAGGCGCGTGCCGCGCTGAGAAACGAAGACCGCCTCCTCTCCGGGACGGGCCACAGACGCCCTATGGGCTAACCACGCCTCGAGCGCCTCGAGCGCCCGCTGACCAACGGGAAGCACCCGAGTTTTGTTGCCCTTGCCGGTCACGCGCACGCTGCGATCGCGTAGGTCGAGATCGATGAGATCGAGACCGACGAGCTCGGCGAGACGCAGACCGGAGGAGTAGAGCAGCTCGAGCATGGCACGGTCGCGCACCGTCAGCTCGTCGTCACCTTCTAGTGCCAGCAAGCTTGCAACCTGATCCGCGTCGAGCGTCGCCGGAAGTCGGCGGGCGGGCTTGGGTGCCTGAACGTGAACGGCGGGGTTAGACGATAAGACGTCCGTGTGGACGAGAAAGCCCAGAAACTGGCGTACGGCCGATAGCCGCCGCGCGAGGCTTCTCGGACTCGCACCCTTGCGGTAGCACTCTGCCGCGTAGCGCCGGATCAGGTAGGAGTCCAGTGCCTCGAGCTCGAGCGATTCATGCTCACAGAAAGCGCGGAACGAGCCGAGGTCGCGCTCGTAGGCCTTGAGCGTGTGCGGCGACAGGCGCCGCTCATCCTTTAGATGACGCAGATACCGACTGAGGTTTGGCTCAAAGCTCACTTTCTTTGCGGCTGGGCTGCGCGACGCCTGACAACCGTCCGGTCAGCGCGACGGCCACGAGCTCGCCGAGCCGGCCGAGCAAATCCATGCTCTTGCCGGGGTGAAAGTAGTCCTTGTCGGCGCTACCGATGACGAGAAAGCCGAGCTCCGCACCTTGACCTAGTGGCACGAGCGCAGCCGAGCCGATCTCGGTTTCATGACCGGCGAATAAGAAACTTTTCTGGCGATCGCGAATCAAGCCGCAACGCGGGCGGGCCGATTTGAGAAACGTTGCAAACGGCTTGAGACCAGGATCACTGCGATCGACGAGCCGGACAAACGCGTGGCTGCCGAGCGGCAACTCGCCGGCGGCCTCGAAGAGCACGAGCACTGCCCGCTCGGCGAGAAAGTCTTCGCGCAACCCGTTCTCGAGTAGCTCGAGCCGCTCGTCGAAGTCAGCGGTCGCCAAGAGCCGTAGCGCCAGCTTATGAATCTTCTCGACGATNNCGAGCTGCTTGAGCTGCTTCTCGAGATCCGCGCTACGCTGACGCAACAGGCTGACCTGCCGCTCAACGAGCGAGACTGCGTCGCCGCCGATCTCGTGAGAGAGCCTGAGGTCGCTCAGCAGCGTGGCGTGCCGATCGAAGAAATCGGGGTTAGCCGAGAGGTATTCGGCGACCTCATCCTCACCCAAACTCGCTGCCGTGATTCGCGCGCCCTCGTTCTGACTCATAGCGTCAATTGCCCCTCATAAACGCTCGTTGCTAGGCCGGAAAGCCACACGGGATTTCCCGGACCCTGCCAGTTCACACCGAGCGTCCCGCCGGGTAACTCGACGTGCACGCTCGTATCCAATTCTCCCCAGCGCTGCCCGACCAATGCGGCCGCGGCGGCACCCGTGCCACATGCCAGCGTCTCCCCGACGCCGCGCTCGAATACGCGCAGACGTATCCGCCCGCGCTCCAAAACTTCCATGAACCCAACGTTAACGCCGTTCGGGAACAGCGGCTGGTTCTGGAATGCCTCGCCGATTATACCGACCGGCGCGGAATCCACCGAATCCACGGCAATTACGGCGTGGGGGTTACCGAGCGAGACCGCTCCGAACTCCACCTCGCTGTCGCCGAGCGCGAGCCGGTACCGACTTGCCTCTTCCTCGTCGACGAGGAACGTGGTATCCGGCGCGAAACGGGGTTCCCCGAGACTGACGCTGACCTCTCCGCCTCCGAGCAGCCGCGCCTCGACGAGGCCGCTCGGGCTCGACAGACGCAGCGTCTTGCGTTCGCTACCCGCTGAGACGAACGCAGCGATACAGCGCACCCCGTTGCCGCATTGCTCGACCTCGCTGCCGTCGGCATTGAAGATCCGGTACTCTCCGTCGACGTCGGGGTCATGGTCCTCAGCCAGCACCAGCAGCTGATCGAACCCGACGCCGCGTCGACGATCCGCCCAACGCCGAATAACCTCGGGCTCCGGGAGCAGCGTGCCCGAAGGCCATGTCAGCAACATGAAGTCATTGCCTGCGCCGTGCATCTTGGTGAATTGAAGCTGCATAATGCTCGCTTGCCGTAGAAGGCGCCGTGCGCCAGCCGAAAATACCCGGTACGAATTATAGTGGAATCACCCTGGATCAAGCCGCAGGCGCAATTTGCCGATCTTCGCGCCTTTCTCGACACGCTCGCGCACAATGGCGAGCTTGCCACGGTCGTTACGCCCGTCGATCCGAATCTCGAGCTCACGGAGATCAGCCGTCGCGTTCTAAGGCAGGGTGGACCGGCCTTATTGTTCACGAATGCGGGCCGTGGCAACGTTCGCGTTCTGACGAATCTGTTCGGCACGGCTGACCGGATCGCGGCTGCGTTGGGCATCGATGCCGAAACCGGCTTCACCGAGCTCGGCCGCCTGCTTGCAGCGCTCAAGGCGCCGGAGCCCCCACAAGGTCTCGGCGATGCCTGGCACAAGCTGCCCCTCGTGCGCGAAGCGCTGAAGATGACGCCTAAGGAGCAGCGCTCAGCGCCGTGCCGGGATGTGGTCATCGAGGGTGGCGATGTCGATCTCTCAGACTGGCCCATTCAGACCTGCTGGCCGGAGGACGCCGGACCATTGATCACGTGGGGCCTGACGACCACCCGGGGTCCGAGCGCGTCGCGCCAGAATTTAGGGATCTATCGCGCCCAAGTCATCGCTCGCAACCGAGTCATCATGCGCTGGCTCGCCCATCGCGGCGGAGCGATCGATTTCCAGCGCTGGTGCGCCGAGCGACCTGGCGAGCCGTTTCCGCTCGCGATCAGCATCGGTGCAGATCCGGCCTGCGTGCTCGCAGCCGTCACACCGATTCCGGATTCGGTTTCGGAGTTCGCGTTTGCCGGTCTGTTGCGCGGCGAACGCTCGCGCGTCGTGCGCTGCCTGGGCTCCGATCTCATCATTCCCGCAACGGCAGAGATCACGCTCGAGGGTCATATCCAGCCCGGAGACACCGCGCCCGAAGGTCCATTTGGCGACCACACGGGTTATTACAATGAGGTCGAGACGTTCCCGGTCATGACGGTCGATCGCATTACTCATCGCGAGGACCCGATCTATCACACGACCTATACGGGACGACCACCCGATGAGCCGTCCGTGCTGGGACTGGCGCTCAACGACGTCTTCGTGCCGATTCTCAAGAGCCAGTTTCCAGAGATCGTCGACTTCTATCTGCCGAGCGAAGCCTGCTCGTATCGAGTCGCCGTCGTCAGTATTCGCAAGGAATATCCGGGCCACGCCCGCCGTATCATGATGGGTATCTGGTCGTTCCTACGCCAGTTCATGTACACGAAATTCATCATCGTCGTCGATGACGATATCGACGCGCGGAACTGGACTGACGTCGTCTGGGCACTCAGCACACGCACGGACCCGGCGCGTGACATGCTGCTCGTCGATTCCACGCCGATCGACTACCTCGACTTCGCCTCGCCCGTCGCGGGCCTCGGCTCCAAGCTCGGTCTCGATGCGACGAACAAGTGGGCCGCGGAGACGAAGCGAGTTTGGGGCACACCGATCGAGATGACACCCGAGGTCGTCGACCGAGTCGATGCAATCTGGAATGAGCTCGGTCTCGGTTAGCACGCAACGCTCTCGAGGAACTCTCTGAATGACGAGCCGACTCGATTGGACATTTGTCATAATGCTGGCTACTTTAGGCCGGATTCGCGCCGTCGGGCGCCGGCAGGCATACCATTCGGCCTCACCAACCCGACCTGAGACAACTTATGCGCCACATTCTCGTCACGAACGCCAAGGGCGGCTGCGGTAAGAGCACGCTCGCCACGAACCTCGCGGCCTACTTCGCCTCCGAAGGCTATGAGACCGCGCTCGCCGACTACGACCCGCAAGGCTCAGCGCTCGCGTGGCTCGAGGAGCGCTCTGAAGATTACGAGAGGATCACCGGCATCTCGGGTTTCGACGAAGGGCTGCGTCGCGTGCCGCGCAATGCCGATTACGTGATCATCGACGCGCCGGCACGCTCATACGGCAAAGAGCTCACCGAGCTCGTCAAGCATGCCGAGACAGTCATCGTCCCCGTGCTGCCTTCACCAATCGACATCAAGGCAGCGCACGACTTCATCGACGAGCTCCTACACCGCGGCAAGATCGAAAAACGCAAAGCCAAAGTCGGCATCATTGCCAACCGCGTGCGCGAGAACACGCTGATCTTCGAAGAGCTCGACGAGTATCTTTCGGGACTGAAGGTGCCGTATATCGCAGCGCTTCGCGAGGCGCAGAATTACATTCGCGCCTATCAGCGTGGCATCGGCATCCATGAGCTTCCGCCGTATATTGCTTGGCCGGACTGGGAGCAGTGGGAGCCGATTATCGAGTGGCTGGAGTCGCGGCGCTCTCGGCCTTGATATCGTCATCGCCTAAGGCCGGCGCGTCGCTCGCGCGCGGAGCGCCCAAGGCGGGCAGGTCGCTCGTTCCACCGGTCACGAGCGCTAGACCCGAGCGAAAAGCGCTTGCGGCCGTGTCTTCCTCGCCGAGCTCTCTGAGTAGCTGTCCGTAGAGCGCGTACGCGTCTGCGCGCGGGTCGAGCGCCAGGCTCGACTCGAGATAGCTGCGCGCCTTACCCCAAAGCTCCACGGCCATGCACAAGCGTGCCGTCGTCAGCAACAGCGCGGCGTCCTCGGGGTGCACCTTTAACCATCGTTCCGCACGCTTGAGCTGGCGGGCGGCGTCGGGGCCTCTGACCGTGCCGTAAGCGAGGACGAGCTCCTCGCTCCAGGTGCCCTTGAGCGCCTGGCGTAGCTCCTTCTCCGCCGCATCACCGTGCCCGAGCGTGCCGAGTGCTTCGGCGTGTATCGACAGGAGATCGGGCCGCTTACGCAGCGAAAGGGGCAGGCTGCTCCAGAGCCGCTCGAGTGAGTCGTAGCTCACGTCCGTGCGTGAAGCGTAATGGCTCAACGCGGACGTTGCAGCGGCGGACACGGCGCTGTCCTGTGCCCGTACCGTATTCAGACGCGGCAATAGGATCAGCACCTGGTCCCAGTCCTCGAGAGCGCCGTGCGCCCTGATCAAGAGCTCGAGCGCAAGCGGATGCCCCGGATGCGCTTCCTCGATGCGGCTCAACGTCGCGAGCGCTCGCTCGTATTCATCGTGCTCGAGCTGCAGCTCCTCGGCTTGCGTGAGCAGCACTGCAGTCTCGGCTTCGGGCAGCTGCTCGTAGGCCAAGCGCAGCCAGTCGTCGCGACGCTCATTCGAGCCTTGTAACTGGGCGGCGCGCGCGGCCATCAGGTAGTTGATCAGCGGTGACTCCGTGCCCTTCAAGCCTTGCGTCAGAAGCCGCTCACCCTTCGACCAGTCACCTTCTGCCATATGGATGAGGCCGCGCGTGAGCTTGCTTCCGGCGCGTCGCACGCGCACGTCGGCGACGGCCGCACCGAGATGCCGCGGCGCGCGCCACAGCCACATCGTCAGCCGAATCCCGAAGTACGCTGCACTCAGCACCAGAACGAGCGCGGGAACGGACATTTCAATCGCGTAACCGAGAAAGGTTACGAGCACGTAGCCGCGATCCTGAAGCAGCAGGTGCGCCAGTGTGGCGCCAACAAGAATCGCCGCGAGCGCCCAGAGCCCAGCCCGCATCAGCCTTCCCGATCTGGAAGACTGCGCAGCTGCGCGAGCGAGCCGCTGATATCCGGATAGCTCGGTGCGATCTCGAGCGCAAGCATTTCCTCGAGCAACGCCAGAGCCCCCTCGACAGGCGCCTGCTCCGCGTCGAAATGCTGCTCGAGCAAACGTCTGGCCGATACCAGGCTTCCGGCAAACAAGTCCGGCATCGTTTGCACGAGACCGAGCCGGCCGAGTGTGAGCTCGAGCTCGAGCTGTCGGCGCACGAGCACTTGCTCATCGCGAGACAGGGTATAGGCGTCCGTCGGCTCGCGGCGCTCGATGCGAATCATTCCGGCTAGCGCATTTTTGAGGCTCTGCCAGAGCCTACCGAGACCCGGTTCGGCGCCGCTGTCGGTCTGCGGTGCGACGACGCGGTCGGTAACGGGCACGCGCATTGGAAGCTCCGCAATACTCGCAGTCAAGCGGCTCAAGCTATAGCTCAAGCCTTCGATNNATGAGCTCACGCACACTCGCATAGACGGGGCTACCGGTCTCGAGCAGCCGCTGGTCGGCCAGCTCCAAAGCGGCAATCGCATTGCTTCGGTTTCCGCGCAGCGCCAGCTCCGTGTTGGCGATTCCGAGAAAGTACTCCGCTTGCGCACGCAACCACAGACCGCGCGCATCCGCTGAAACGCCCTGAGCGACCGCGATCTGCTCCTCTAGATCGGAGAACTGCCCCGGCAACGCGTTGACGCGCTCGACGACTTGCGCAATGACGCCGGAGGCGTCTTGGCCTGTGTCATCGAGCTCTGCGATTCGGTCCTCGAGTCCCCGAAGATCGGCGCGGATTCCGCGCAGCGCGACGAGGGTCTCGCCGTCGGCCGTGTCGAGCGCGACATAGAACTGCCGGTACTGCCACCACAACGAACCCGCTGCAGCCGCGGCGAACAACGCGAGCGCCAGCGCGAGTAGTGTGATCGGCGAGGTCGAACGGCGCGAGGGAGCGGCGGCTGGCGCCGCTGCACCGTTCGAGCTCTCGGCGTCCTCGGCGGGACCCGCCGTTGCTTCGGCAGCTTGATCTCGTGCGCCAGCCTCGGTCACGGGTGCGTCCGTCTGCTCGGACGTATCCCGGGCCTCCTCGTCGGGCACCTGGGTCGTCATGATGGTGAGAACCTGCTCATCGTCGGCGGCGAAACCATCTTTTTACCACACGCTTCAAGCCGCAATCCAAACTCTAGCGTTTGCCTGATCGCAGGTAACGTTTGACGTCTGCAAGTTGCCGCCGGCTGACCGGAAGCGTCTCCTCACGAGCGCGTAGCCGGACCACATATTTGTTGTGGGCCTCTTTGTCGAGCGATTCGATGTAAGCTGCGTTGACGAGCACGCTGCGGTGGACACGAACGAAGTTCTCGGAGAATTCCTCTTCGAGATCCTTGAGCGATTCGTCGATGAGGTCCTCCCCGCTCGCCTGCACGACGCTCACGTACTTTCGGTCAGCGCGGAACATGAGAACGTCGCTCAGCGGAATGAGGCGCACCTGATCCCCGAGTCGGGCGGCTATGTGCCGCCGAGCATGGGTCTCGGCGTTCGCCTTGGCGACCTGCCTGAGCTGCGAGGCGCTGAGCCTTGCGGCCTGCTCGAGCGCCTGACGCAGTCGCTCCAGGCGAACGGGCTTGAGCAAATAGCCGACGGCCTGTGCATCGAAGGCTTCGATGGCGTACTCATCGTAAGCCGTCGTGAACACCACGGCGGGCGGCGATTCCAGGGTTGTGAGATGTCGCGCCGTCTCGATTCCGCTCATACCGGGCATTCTGATGTCGAGCAACACGGCAGCCGGCTCCAGCGTTTGGACGAGGGCCAGCGCCTCGGCACCTGTGCCGCATCCGGCGACGATCTCCCAGTTCGGCACTTCCTCGAGCAGGTGCTCGAGGCGCTCACGCGCCGGCTCCTCGTCATCTACGATGATCAGCTTATAGCTCTCGGTCGTCATTCTTCGTAAGGGAACCTGAGCGTGACTTCGTAGCGGTCCGGACTCTCATCGACTTCGACGCGGCCCCGATCTCCGTAGGCCAACCTGAGGCGCTGGCGGATGTTCTCCAGAGCGAGTCGATTACCCTCGCGGGAGATCCGGCGCTCGCCGACGGCGACGGGGTTCGCGACGGAAATTGCGACGTCTGACCCCTCCACCCAGCCTTTCACCTCGACGGTTCCGCCGCCGTCGAGCGGCTCGACGCCATGATAGATCGCGTTCTCGAGCAACGGTTGAATCGTCAGGCTCGGCACGAGCGCCCGCATCGGCAAGCCAGCGACATCCCAGTTGACACTGAGCCGCGAGCCCAACCGCAGGGCTTCGATGCGTTGATACATCCTCGAAAGCTCGAGCTCTTCCTTCAAGCGTAATGGGCGCGCAGAGTCCTTGAGCGTTGCTCGAAACAAATCCGCAAGATCCTCGACGGCTTCCTCCGCCAGTTTCGGCGACGTGCGCGTCAAAGATGCGATCGTGTTCATGCTGTTGAAGAGAAAGTGCGGTCGGATTCGCGCCTGTAGCGCGTTGATACGCGAGCGCGCCTCGGCTCTAACGTGACGCCGCCACTGGTGCGTCGCGAAGAAGTAACGCAGGAGCATGGCCGTGACGATTCCGCAGATACCGAGATTGCGCAGCAGAAAGCCCCAGCGCTCGTCTGGGAACATCATCGTGCCGACGCCGGCTTCGGTGAGCCGCCGGCCGAGTTGGAACGCGGCCTCGGAGATTGTTCCAGTCAGAAGCATGAGCAGGCCGAACACGCACAATGTCGCCATCGGCACCGTCATGCGCGCGAGCCAACGCCGGCTGTAGCACAACACGGTTGCGCCCGTCAGCCCGAGCCACTGCATGAACATCGAAACGCGTCCTAGGTCTTGAAGAAATCCGGCCTCGCCCGGACGCGCTAGCGTAAACGTCACGGCGAGCAACTCCGAGATGAGCACGACCGCGAGCACCATACTCGGGACGCAAAAATCGGGGAGAAAGAAATCGTCCGGCGTTGCCGTATCTGCCTGCTCGGATCGCGACTCCTCAGCCGACGCGGACTGCCCCGGGAATCCGAGTTCTAACGGGTCGGCCTGGTCGGAAAGCTCGGCGCTGCCGCCCGAGCTAGTCGCACCACTCTTCGACATCGGCCGCGGCCCCCGCTCTCGCTTCGTCGATCTCCGCGTCGGTCAGGTACTCGCGCTCGCCGTCCGGTAGCTCTCTGTAGAGCCGCCGGGAAATCGAGTAGCGCTCGTTCCGCTCGCGTGCAATCGTGCAGTTTGCTGCCCGGTCTGCGGCCCGCTCCTCGGGCGTCGGCTCGCGCCGCTCGCGCTGAACCGTCTCGTCGGGTGTCCCGGCGTCGTCCTGTGGCGCTGACGCCGCCTGCGGCGGTACGCCTGGCGGGGTCGTCGTGATGATGATCGCCTCCGCGTTCTGGCCGACGGGCCGATCGCTGTAGGCGACGTTGCCGTCGTCATCGACGTACCGGTAGACCTCGGCGCCGTACAGCGAGGCGACGGCGAGTAATACGAGGGTGACGATACTAATGGCGCGCACGACGTCAGCTTCCTGTCCGAAGACGAGTGGCAAAAAGTCTAGCATTCAAGCCGTTTCTCACGCGTGACCTAATTCGCCTTTCTCACGGGAGGCAGGCCTAGATTAAGTTAAATCGGCCAGACAGCTCAACCACGGGTATGATGAGGTGAAAATAGCCTCGATACGGCCAGAAACCGAACTGGCCATGCGCCCGCCCGGAGAACTCTAATGACTGACGACTCGTCCCGCCCTTCGCTCGACGATCTGGCGCGCGAGCTGGCTGACGCCGTGCCTCGCAATCTCAAAGCCATCGGCGAGGATCTCGAACGTAACTTCAAATCGTTGCTGCAAAGCGGGCTAGGAAGGATGGATCTCGTCACGCGTGAGGAATTCGATCTACAGGTTGCCGTGCTCGAACGAACGCGCGAGAAGCTCGACGCGCTCGAGGCGCGGCTCGCCGAGCTCGAGGACGGCGCATCCGAATAGCCTGCGCGGTCATGGCGCCCTTGCGTGGCATTAGCGCGGCTCTTGAGCCGCGGCCAACGCGGCATGGACGCCTACGAGGTCATCGTAGAGACCCACCTCGCCGGCGGCCTTCCGGGTTTTACGATTTGCGGTCTGCCCGCGGCGGCCGTTCGAGAGAGCAAAGATCGCGTTCGCGCAGCGCTGCAGAGTTGCGGTCTTGCGCCGCCGCCGCGGCGAATTACCGTTCACCTCGGCCCGGCAGACATTCCGAAGGAAGGCGGGCGATTCGACCTGCCGATCGCGCTCGGCGTCGTCCAGACCGGACAGCAACGCAATTGGCGTGCAGGGGACGTCGAGTTTCTGGGTGAGCTCGCCCTCGACGGCGAGCTCAGGCCGATCAGGGGGGCGCTACCCGCGGTGCTCGCGGCTCGCGCGGCCGGACGCACCATCGTTCTGCCGCAGGCGAACGCGGCCGAGGCGGCGCTCGTCGGCGACGCTACCTGTTACTGTGCAAGCAACATCCTCGAGGTCATCGAGCACCTCGACGGCAGCCGGCGGCTCGAGCGCGTCGAGCCGACCTCCCCTGACACTCCCGAAGCCGGAGACCTGGACCTCGCCGATGTCGCAGGCCAAGCACAAGCCAAGCGCGCGCTGCTGATCGCCGCGGCCGGCGGCCACAATCTGCTTCTCACAGGCCCACCCGGCGCCGGCAAAAGCATGCTCGCGCAGCGACTTCCCGGCGTCCTGCCACCGCTGAACCGAGAGGAAACGCTGACGGTCATGAGCATCGCATCGATCGCCGGGGAATCCCTCGGCCCAGGATGCTCGGCGACTCGTCCCTATCGAGCGCCACATCACAGCGCGTCCGTCGCTGCACTCGTGGGCGGCGGCACTCGGCCGAGGCCCGGTGAGATCTCGCTCGCCCACCTCGGCGTGCTGTTCCTCGACGAGCTGCCCGAG
>JABAHR010003647.1_pt3 | contig 11087 bp, 12 predicted proteins | sample 7062101 | NCBI WGS metagenome assembly JABAHR01 (sample SAMN14534553, study PRJNA622989) | marine sediment metagenome | biome: marine biome [ENVO:00000428]; feature: marine pelagic biome [ENVO:01000023]; material: deep marine sediment [ENVO:00002113] | place: India: Gulf of Kutch | collected...
CGCGCCGCACCGACATCAGCGCAAGGGCAAGCTCTTTCACGTCCACATCGAAATCTCCGTGCCCGGCCGACGACTGGTCGTCAACCGCGACCCCTCGGCCGAGCGCCACGCGCATGAGGACGTGTATGTCGCCATCCGCGACGCTTTCCAGGCCGCGCAGCGCCAGCTGGAGGACCACTCGCGCAAGGTCTCCGGCCGCGTCAAGACCCATGAGGTGCCGACCCACGGCCAGGTGACGAACCTCAACGGACTGCAAGGCTACGGCATCATTACGCTGCCCGACGGGCAGGAGATCTATTTCCACCGCAACAGCGTGGTCAACGACGGCTTCGACAAGCTGGACACCGGCGACGAGGTTCGCGTGGTCGTGGCCGAAGGCGAAAGTGAGAAAGGCCCGCAGGCCTCCACCGTCGTTCCGCTCGGCAAGCACCGCCTGGTCGAGCGCTGATCCAAATCAATGTGTCGAGGCGGCCCCTCGTGCCAGAAAACCGCCGGACACGCGCAGGCGGTCCGGATGTGTCAGACCCCAAGGAGCAGATGATGGCCAAAGCTCAGAAAAANNAAGAAACCCGCCACCGCCAAGAAAGCCACCGTAGCGAAGAAGGCGAAAGCCAAGGCCCCCGCGCCCTTGGCCACCGAGCATCCGGAAGGAATGCTCACGCGCATCGCCGCGATGCGCGAGGAGATGGACAATCTCTTCAGCAGCATGACCCGAAGCTTCGGCCTGCCCGAGTTCAAGATACCGAGCTTCGATCTGCCCACGCCACCGTCCTTCGCCGACGTGCGCTTCGAGGTCTCTGAAAGCGACAAGGCCGTCGAGGTCAAGGCCGAGGTGCCCGGTCTCACCGAGGACGAGATCGAGATCGAGCTCTCCGAGGGATTGCTCACGGTCAAGGGCGAAAAGCAGGAAAGCCGTGAAGAAAAGAAGAAAGCCTATCACGTACGCGAGCGGCGCTATGGCGCCTTCTCGCGGTCCTTCAGGGTGCCCGATTCGGTGGTCGAGGAGGACATCACGGCGGAGCTGCAAAAGGGCGTGCTGAGCATCACCCTGCCCAAGCGCGCGACCCAAAAACGCNNGCATCACCCTGCCCAAACGCGCGACCCAAAAGCGCCGACCCAAGTCGATCAAGGTCGCCCAGGCGGGCTAAGCTCATCTTGACTGTCGTCGGCGCGAGGGCCAGGTCTGAGAGGTTGATCACACTTCAGGGCGGAATGGTCGAGTGAGTGAGGACGCGCCATCACCAAACCCCGAGGGGATCGAGATCATCGACCCCCTCGAGGCCCAGGCCGAGCATTTCCGCCGCGCCCGTGTGCACCTGGAAGGCTTCAAGCGCGGCTTGGTCGATTTCTTCGAGGCGCCCAAGCGCTCGATCGACGTGCGTTTTCCGATCGAGATGGACGACGGTTCGGTGCAGATGTTTCGCGGCTATCGCATTCTGCACAACCGTGTCCTGGGACCCGGTAAGGGTGGTATCCGTTATCACCCCGACGTCACCGAGGCCGAGGTCGCCGCCTTGGCGACCCTGATGACCTGGAAGTGCGCCTTGGTCAAGGTGCCCTTCGGCGGCGCCAAGGGCGGCGTCGTTTGCGATCCCAAGACCCTCAGTGAGGCCGAGCTACGGCGTATCACGCGCCGTTTCGTCCACGAGTTGGGCGACAACATCGGCCCCAACACGGACATCCCCGCGCCGGACCTCTACACCAACGAGCAGACCATGGCCTGGATCTACGACACCTACGACATCTTGCATCCCGGCTACAACAACCGCCCGGTCGTGACTGGCAAACCCTTGGACCTGGGCGGCTCGGTCGGTCGGCGCGAGGCGACGGGCCTCGGTGCCTTCTTTGCGACCGAACGGTTTCTCGAAGTCGCCCCACTCCCGAATTTGACCGGCCTCGCCGGTGCGACAGTGGCGGTCCAGGGCTTCGGACAGGTCGGCCTGGTCGCCGCCCGAGCCTTTCGAGAGGCCGGCGCGACCATCGTCGCCATCAGCGACTCACAAGGCGGNNTCAGCGATTCGCAAGGCGGCATCTCGAGCGAGGCGGGCCTGGACCTGGACGCGGCCGAAGCTCATAAGCATGAGCACGGCACCATCGTCGGCCTGCCGGAGACGACCACGATCACCAACGAGGATCTGCTGACACTGGACTGCGACATCCTCGTCCCGGCGGCTCTCGGCAATCAGATCCGGCGCGACAACGCGCCGAAGGTCAAGGCCAAGCTGGTCGTCGAGGCGGCCAACGCGCCGACGACCCCGGCCGGTGACGATGTTCTCGACCAACGGGGCATCGTCGTCCTTCCCGACATCCTGGTGAACGCCGGCGGCGTGACGGTCAGCTACTTCGAGTGGGNNTGGGCCATGGAGGACATAAACCTGAGGCTCAGGCACAGGATGAACCGGGCCGTGGATGCGGTGGTCGAGTGCTGGCGACAGTTGCGCGGCGATAACGAGGCGGAAGATCTAGCGATGCCGACGGCTCACACCGACCTGCGCACCGCCGCCCTAGTGGTCGCCGTGCGCCGGGTCGCCAAGGCCACCCTGCAGCGTGGCATTTGGCCCTGAAAGATGCGGTGCCACGGCGCGCTCATGGCGACGTCCGATGAGACCTCACCTGAGCCGAGGCAACGTCGAATGGGCTGTCAGTCGCGCACCCCCGAGGCTATGATCCGATCGATGCGCTCGGCACAGGGTCGCACCCAACACTCGCCTTGACGCTCAAGTGACAAGGAGACGGTTCGTTGGATCTCTCCGCGCTCGTCATCTTCGCGCTGGCTCTCCTTATCGCCGCCGGGTCCCCGGGGCCGAGCCTTGCGGCGTTGGTCGCCAGGGTCCTGGCTCGTGGCTGGCGCGAGGTCCTGCCCTTCGTCGCGGCGATGTGGCTGGGGGAGCTGGTCTGGCTCACCTGCGCGGTGGCCGGACTGACCGCCATCGCCGAGACCTTTCATTGGGCTTTCCTCATCCTGAAATATCTTGGCGTCGCCTATCTGCTTTACCTCGCCTGGCAGATGTGGCGCGCGCCGATCGTGGTCGACGCCGGGCCCATCGCGTCCCGGTCCGGCGGGTCCAGCGGCCTCTTCCTCAGCGGCCTGGCGGTGACCTTGGGCAACCCCAAGATCATGGTGTTCTATCTCGCCCTACTGCCGACGATCATCGACATCGAGGGGATCGCGGGCGCGGATTGGCTGAGCCTGGCGATCGTCGCCCTGATGGTGCTGGTCGTCGTCGACNNGCCCTGGCAACTCGCGTTCGAACCCTTTTGAGAAGCCCCATCGCCTTGCGTTTCACCAATCGCCTGAGCGCCGCGGTGATGGGCGGTGCCGCCGCGGCCATCGCCGCCCGTTAAGCAGCTGGGGCGTCCAGGTAGAGAAAATTAACCTCGACTTGTCATAACCCTGGGGCCAGCGCCTTGAGGGCTGCGTGTGAGCGCATTTTCGCGCCGCGACCTTGGCGCCGTCGAACCGCCGGACACGTCTGGAGAGACGAGCACAGGATGACGATGCCAAGCTCCGAATCGAGTGGCTGGGGGGAGCCCCGCGCCACGGCCGTGCGATGCATCAGATGGTTGGCCGTGGTTCCCATGGCGATTCTCGCCTGGCATCTCTCACTGGTCGTGGGATTGGCACTTCACAGCAGCATAGAGGCGCTCTGCCCGGCCGATCAGATGATTTCCGGGCTCTGTGTCGCGCCGTGGTTCCCTGCCGCCGAGACCGCCGTCTTCATCTTCTGCGCCGCCTTCGCCGCCGCCCTGATCGTCACCGCTTGCACCCTGGTCGCGCCGGATCATCGCCGCATCGTCGCTTGGACCGTATTCGCTCTGGGAGCCTTGGTCGCCGCCTATCNNCTGGGAGTTCCTGGCCGCGGTGAGCGCGGGGTCGCTCAGCGCCTGGCTCCTCACACGCACCGCCGACAAGGCCTAATCCAAGACCATTCGGGCCATCAGGGCCGCCTTTTCGATGGCGACCTTGAGGCTCTGGTGCCTGGCCTTGCGGGTGCCGGCGATATCGAAAGCGGTGCCATGGTCGACGCTGGTGCGCACGAAAGGCAGGCCGAGGGTGGCGTTGACGCCCTCGTCGATGCCCAAGTACTTGACCGGGATCAGGCCCTGGTCGTGATACTGGGCGACGACGATGTCGAAATCCCCCCGTCGCGCCCGCATGAAGACGCTATCGCCCGACCAAGGCCCGCTGGCATCGATGCCCTCGGCGCGAGCGCGGGCGATGGCCGGCGCGATGGCGCGGGTTTCCTCCTCACCGAAGAGCCCACCCTCGCCGGCATGGGGATTGAGCCCGGCTACGGCCACGCGCGGCGCGGCGATGCCGAGGCAGCGCGCGCCCTCGGCGGCAAGACGGATGGTCTTCAGTTCCAAGGCCTCGTCGATGCGCTCTGGGACCTCGCGCAGAGGAAGGTGGATGGTCGCCAGAACGACACGGATCTCGTCGTTGAAAAGCATCATGGCATAGTCCGCCGTCCCGGTGAGCTCGGCCAGGATTTCGGTGTGACCCGGCTGGACGATGCCGGCGGCCTTCAGCGCCTCCTTGTGCAGCGGCGCGGTGGTGATGGCGGAAACCGCGCCATGCAGAGCCAGCCCAATCGCACGTTCCACATAGCGGTAGGCGGCCTCTCCAGCCCGCGGGTCGACCCGCCCGATAGGCAGATCGGCGGGCAGCGAGGTTGCTGGGATGACGTCGATCAGGCCGGGGCCGGGCCTGGCTTCGCTCGGACGCTCGATGGGCCGCACCGTCAACGTAACGCCAAGCCAACCGATCGCCCGCTCCAACAGAGCCACGTCGCCGATCACCAACGCCGGCGTGGAAAAGTCCGGATCGGCGAAGGTCTTGGCGACGATTTCCGGGCCGATCCCGGCGGGATCGCCCATAGTGACGGCAACGGGAAGGTCGGCGCGAGCCATGCCTTGTCGATACTCCCTGGCGAAACGTTCTCTCGGTCCAACATGTCATGGGCACGGGCGCGCGCACAATGCAAAGTGAGCGACAGGCTGATAGCATGCCGCAGGTGCGTAAGGTCGGGGTCTGGATCATCAGGAAAGGACAGGGGCCATGAGCTTCGAAGGCAAGGCCGCGCTGGTCGCCGGGGCCGGCGGGGGTATGGGGCTCGCCATCGCCAACGACCTGATCACCGCGGGCGCCAACGTCTGCCTGGCGGACATCAAACCGCGGCCGGAAGAGATTCGCGAGGGACCGGGAACCAGCTTCTATCGCCAGGGTGATCTCACCGACGAGGCCGTCGTCGCCGAGACCCTTGCCGAGACCGTCGCCGCTTTCGGGCGCCTCGACTATCTGGTCAACACCGTGGGCGTTCTGTGGTTCGAGCGCGACAGCTCGCTCCTGGAGATCGACCTGGAGACGTGGGACCAGGTGCTCGACATAAACCTGAGATCGCACATGCTGACCGCCCGCCACGCCGTTCCTCACCTGCGCGAGGCTGGGGGCGGCGCCATCGTGCTTTTCTCCTCGATCCAGGCGCTGCGCGGCGACCGGCTGGCCCAGGACGCTTACGGCGCCTCCAAAGGCGCTTTGCGCTCGCTCTCGAAGTCCATCGCCATCCAGTTCGCCGCCGATAATATCCGCTGCAACGTGATCCTGCCCGGCGCCACCCTGTCGCCGATGCAAGCGCGCTGGCAGGGCAAGGAGGACGAGGTCGCCCGCCACATCCCGCTTGGCCGGGTCGGCACGCCCCAGGACCAGGCCAACGCCTGTCTCTTCCTGCTTTCCGACAAGGCCTCCTTCATCACCGGCGCCGAGCTGATCGTCGACGGCGGCATCACCGCCGAGGCCTAATCGGCCCAGATCGCCCGGCCCCGATTTGCCCTTTGCGCGGTTTTGAGCTAAGAGCGAAGGGCCAAATCCGTTCGTGGCGTTTTGGCACATCGGGGTCCTGACTGACAGGTCCCGCATCCCTCCCCCCGCCACGCTCCCCAACCATGAGGTTTTACTTATGAGTATTTCCCATCAGTCCGTCGGACAGGGTCCGCGCAACGTGATCGTCTTGCACGACTGGTCGCAGGACCGCTCGATCTACGAGCCTATCCGTCCCTATCTCGATCTGAACGACTTCACCTTCGCCTTCGCCGACGTCCGCGGTTACGGCGCATCGAGAGATCAAAGCGGGGATTTTAGCGCCGCCGAGGTGGTCGGCGATGTCGCCGCGCTGGCCGACAGCCTCGGCTGGTCGAAGTTTTCCCTCATCGGACACTCCATGACCGGCATGGTCGCCCAGCGCGCGATGGTCGATATACCCGATCGACTGAACGCCGTCGTCGCCACGACACCGGTCCCCGCCTCCGGCCTGGCTTTGGACGACGATACCTTCGGTTTCTTCGTCTCCATGGCAAGCGACGACGAAGCTTTCAAGCAGGGCATGCACGCTTTGACCTCGGCGCGCTATGCCGATGGCTGGGTCGGCTTCAAGCTGGCGCGCAACCGCGCGGCGGTCGATACCCAGGCCATGGTGGCCTATGCCCATATGTGGGCGAAGACCGATTTCTCCGGCGAGGTCCAAGGCCTGGCGACGCCGATCCTGGTGGTCTTCGGCGAGCACGACAACGAGCTCCTGACCAAGCCGACCTTGGAGCCGGTGTTCGAGGGCTGGTACCCGAACCTTGAGACCCATGTCTGCCCGGCCGGGCACTATCCCATGCAGGAGACGCCGGTCGAGTACGCGCACGTCGTCCAGAGCTATCTGAAGAGCATCTGAAGACGCAGGCCGCCCCCATAAGTCCACACCTGCCGATGCGACGGGCAGGTTGAAATCGGTTGCCGGCACAGCACCGCCTTGCCACTGTCGCGGCATGACGAAAGAGAGTGCCACCACGACGGGCGTCCCCAGCCCCTCGACCCGACGCGAGCTGCAGGAGGGCATCTTGCTGATGGTCCTCGGCATGCTGCTGCTGCCCGGCATCGATGCCATCGCCAAGGGTCTCGCGGGATCGATTTCCGCCGGTCAGGTGGCCTGGAGCCGGTTTTTCTTTCAGAGTCTCTTTCTCCTGCCGTTCGTCTTGCGCTTCGGCGGGCTGCGCGTCGGGCGCCGGCTGTGGATCCATGCCGCGCGGGGTTTCCTCATCGCCTTGGCGACGCTCTTGTTCTTCGCCTCGCTCGGGGCGCTGCCGCTGGCCGATGCCATCTCGATCTTTTTCGTCGAGCCTTTCATCCTGACCCTGCTCTCGGCGCTGCTCTTGGGCGAGCGCATCGGCTGGCGCCGGCTTCTCGCCGTTGCCATCGGGTTCTGCGGGGCCTTGATCATCATCAGACCGAGCTATGCTGTCTTCGGGCCGACCGCGCTTTTGCCCATGGGCGCGGCTTTGTCCTTCGCCTTCTATGTCATTTTGACGCGCTTGCTGGTGCGTGAGGGCTCAGCCGTCACCATGCAGTTCTATGCCGGCCTCCTCGGCATGCTGACCATGACCATAGCTCTCGGGGTCGGCTGGGAAACCGGGATCGAGGTGTTGCTCCCCGTCTGGCCGAGCGCAGGCGAATGGGGCCTGCTGGCGACCCTGGGCGTCATCGCGACCAGCGGGCATATGTTGGTGGTGCTGGCGATCCGGCGGGTCGGTGCCAGCATGGTGGCGCCCTTCCAGTATCTGGAGATCATCAGCGCCACCCTGCTGGGCTTCATCTTCTTCGGCGATTTTCCCGATGCGACCACCTGGCTCGGGATCGCCATCATCATCGCCTCGGGCATCTATGTCTTCTTGCGCGAGCGACGCCTGGCCATCGCCCAGGAACTCCTCGCCGAGGGAGGAACGCGCTAGGCGGCGCCCGCAACGATCAACAACTACTGGGGCCTGCACCATGAAACAGAACCGTTTTCCGCTGAAGGGTGACGCGGCGCGGGCTTATGAGACGCATAAGGTCCCCGCCATCTTCGAGCCCCTCGCGGCGCGGACGCTGGCGCAGGTCGAGATCCGCCCGGGCGCGCGGGTTCTCGACGTCGCCTGCGGCACCGGCATCGTCGCCCGGCTGGCAATGCCCAAGGCCGGCCCCTCCGGCTGGGTGGTCGGCGTCGACTTGAACGAGCATATGCTCGAGGTCGCCCGGGCCGCCCCCGACGGGCGGGCCGCGACCCTCACCTGGCGGCAAGGAGACGTCACCGCTCTGCCCTTCGCCGCCAGCAGCTTCGACATCGCCTTTTGCCAACAGGGGCTGCAGTTCTTCCCCGACAAGGTCGCGGCACTCGCCGAGCTGCGGCGAGTCCTGGGGCACGACGGGCGTCTCGCGATCACCGTGTGGAACGGACCAAGTCCGCTCTTCGTCGCCATCGCGGAGGCCCTAACCCGGCACATTGGCGAGGCCGCCACCGAGAAGCTGCTTTCGCCCTACGCGCTGCGCGATGGGGCAGAGATCGAGAGCCTGGTGCGCGAAGCCGGATTCGGCGGGGTGGCGCGACATGTCCTGACCCTCGAGCGCCGCATCGGTGCCGCGTCGACCTCGATCCCCGGCGAGATCGCCGGAAACCCCGCAGGGGTGGACTTCGCCGCCAGCGGACCCGCCACCCAAGAGCGCATCGTCGCCGAAGTCACCGAGGATCTGGCCGGCTACCGCACCGCGCAGGGCTTCGCCGTCCCGCAGGAAAGCCACCTGGTCCTCGCGCACGCGGCCCGATAGGACCCGCGGCGACGCCCGCCGGCCCGGCGCTACTCGGCGGCCACGGGCAGCTTGTCCGCCGCCGCCTGCAAGCGGGCCGAGGTGTCGTCGCCGATCGGATCGAGCCCCAGGGCCATGCGCCCGGTGAAGAGCTGCTGGCGCTTCTCGGGCAAGGGGTGGAACTGCACACCGTGGGCGTCGCGCAGCATCCGCTCGAGGCCGAGCTTGCTGTAGAAACCCTGCCCGCCGGCCGCCTCGAGCGCCTTTTCGACCGTGGCGATGATGGCCTTGGCGGCGATCGTCTTACGGACCAGGACGGCATCGGCGGTCTCGGCCACCGGTGCGAAGTCCCAGTCATTGGTGATTTCGATCATCGCGTCGGCGGCGAGCTGGGCGGTGGTCAGGAGGTTCGTCAGCTCGCCCAGGAGATAGGGCGTGACCGGATCGTAGGCGCGCTTGGCCGCCTGGCCCCGTACGAGATCGACCGCGCCCTCGGCAACGCCGAGATAGGCCGAGACGATGAGTGGCAAAGCCACCGTGATGATGACGTTGAAGGCGGGATGATGGACCGCCCGCGGTCGCCGCAGAACCACCGCTTCTTCCGGCACCAAGACCTGATCCAAGATGACCGTCTCCGAGCCCGTCGCGCGCGCGCATGCCGAGTGTCTGCCAGTCACCGGCAAGCGATACGCCCTCGGCCTTGAGCGGCACGGGGAAGTGCAGAACCTGCCAACCTTCCTCCGGGTCCTCGTAGGGCGCCGAGGTGATCAGGAAGTCACCCTTCGGCGAGCCGCTGGCGAAGGGCTTGCGGGCGGTGATGCGAAACCCGCCCTCGACCTTCTCGCTGGTCCCGTTCGAGGCGAGCCAGTCGTTGGCGCCGGTGCTGACAAGGATCGCCTCCTGACCGGCGACCCGCTCCAGCAGCTTCTGGCCGGGCTTGCCGTTGCGGTAGTTGAAGACCGCGGCCGCCACCAGGTGCTGATGCATCGCCAAGGCCAAGGCCGTCGAGCCGCAGTAGGGTGCCAGCGCCCGCAGGAAGGCGCACATCTCCCGATGGCTCGCCCCGCCGCCGCCAAGCTCGCTCGGCACCAGCGCCGAGAAGACCTTGTGCTCTCGCAGGGCGTCGTAGTGATCGGCAACGAAGGTGGTCGCTGCGTCCCGCTCGGCCGCGCCTTCGGCGAAGCGGGGACCCAATTTCTCAACCAAGGACCGAAGATTGATAACCTCGCTCATGACGCTCGTCTCCAATCGAAGTCTGTCCTGGCCGATACCTTGGCATCGGCGCGAAGTCGAGAACAACTTTAACATGTGAAGTTGCTAAGAACTGTCGCGACGCTGTAACCTGGCCGTCATGGCCCGAAACAAAGGCTACGGCCAATTCTGCCCCATATCACGCGCCTCGGAGATCCTGGCTGAGCGATGGACGCCGCTCGTCGTGCGCGAGCTCCTCTGCGGCAGCGTGCGGTTCAACGACCTCCAGCGCGGCGTGCCGCGCATGTCCTCGGCCTTACTGTCCAGGCGTTTGAAAGAACTGGAGTACGCCGGCATCGTCGAGCGCCGCCCGGCGCGCAGCGGCCGTGGCTGGGAATACCACCTGACGGACGCCGGACGGGAACTGCTCCCGGTGCTGCACGACATGGGCAAGTGGGCCCAACGCTGGGTGCGACACGATTTGACGGCCGAGGAGAATCTCGATCCCGACCTCTTGATGTGGGATATCCGCCGCAGCGTGACCTCCGAGGGTATGCCCACCGACCGACGTTTCACCGTCCGGTTTCAGTACGCCGACGTTCCCGCCAATCGGCGACGCTACTGGCTGGTTTTCGAGCGTGAGGGGACCGATCTCTGCATCAAGGATCCGGGATTCGAGGTCGACCTTTACGTCTCCTCGACGCTTCGCACGATGGTGCAGATCTGGCTCGGGCACGAGTCGATCAATGAAGCCCTGCGCGAAGGACGCCTTGTCCTGGATGGGGCACCCAAGGACATCAAGGCCTTCCACACCTGGTTTTCGCTCAGCGTGTTCGCCGCCGCCGGGCGCGAGCCACCCGGCGCGATCGCGGCACCGCGAAGTTGATCGAAATCGTCCAGGTCAGGTCGCGCTAGAAACCGACCTGCATGCCGAGAAGGCCCCCAAAACCGGCCGAGTTGTCGCCGTCCGCGCCTTCCCATTCACTCCACAAGACGTTGGCGCTCGCGGTGATGCCCGGTCCGAAGGCATAGGACACACCGCTTTGCAGCGCCTCGAGCTGGTCTTCGCCACCGCCGACGCCATCCCCTGTACCGTGGAAATAGCTGGCGCCGATCATCCACGGGCCGACCGAATAGGTGGCCCCGGCATCCCAGGCGAGGCCATCGCCGGGCCTACCGCCATCCGCGACGCCAAGCGCGCCACCGACGGTGAAGTTCGAAAACCCGACATCGACGCCGGCGCTATAATGCTGGGGATCGTAGATCCCATCGGCCTCATCCGTCGCCAGGCCAT
>JABAHR010005216.1_pt2 | contig 11085 bp, 8 predicted proteins | sample 7062101 | NCBI WGS metagenome assembly JABAHR01 (sample SAMN14534553, study PRJNA622989) | marine sediment metagenome | biome: marine biome [ENVO:00000428]; feature: marine pelagic biome [ENVO:01000023]; material: deep marine sediment [ENVO:00002113] | place: India: Gulf of Kutch | collected...
CTTCATGCCGACATAGCGATTCTCGACGATGTCCGAACGGCCGATGCCGTTTTCACCGCCAAGCTGGTTGAGGATCTCCATCACCCGGCCCGGGCTGGTGGATTTGCCGTCGATCGCAACCGCGTCACCGCGCTCAAAGGTAATCTCGACATAGGCGGACTTGTCGGGCGCCTGTTCGGGAGCAACCGTCCACAGCCACATGTCCTCTTCCGGCTCCGCCCACGGGTCCTCGAGGATACCGCCCTCGTAGGAAATGTGCAGTGAATTGGCATCCATGGAATACGGCGATTTCTTGCCCTTCTTGTGCTCGACCGGGATACCGTGCTGCTCTGCATAGGCGAGCAGTTTTTCACGCGAGGTCAGGTCCCACTCGCGCCACGGCGCGATCACCTTGATGTCGGGCTTCAGCGCGTAGGCGCCGAGCTCGAAGCGCACCTGGTCGTTGCCCTTGCCGGTGGCGCCGTGGGCGATGGCGTCGGCACCCGTCTCCTGGGCGATCTCGACCAGCCGCTTGGCGATCAGCGGCCGCGCAATCGACGTGCCCAGCAGGTATTCGCCTTCATAGATGGTGTTGGCCCGGAACATCGGAAACACGAAGTCGCGCACGAACTCCTCGCGCAGCGTCTCGATATAGATCTCCTTGACGCCCATGGCCTTGGCCTTGGCGCGCGCCGGTTCGATCTCCTCGCCCTGCCCGATATCGGCGGTGAACGTGACCACCTCGCAACCGTAGGTTTCCTCCAGCCACTTGAGGATGACCGAGGTGTCCAGGCCGCCTGAATAGGCGAGTACGACTTTTTTTATATCTGACATTTCCGTTAGCACCTTTATGCCCCCTCTCCCTCCGGGAGAGGGTTGGGGAGAGGAGATCCGGATAGCGTTACCCGATTACCCCTCGTCCCCCGCCTGCACGGGGGCAGGCCCTGGCCTTCTCCCCGGGGGAGAAGGAACTCAATGTTTATGCCTTTGTTTTCTTTTTGCTGCGACGCAGGCGTGACAGCAGGCGCCGCGCCATGTCACCGAACAGTTCGGTCTGGGTCGGGTGCGGATGGATTGCCTCGCCCACCTGTTCCAGCGTCATGTTACCGGCCACCATCATGACCGCCTCGCCGATCAGCGTGTCGGCATGATCCGCGAGGAAGTGCACGCCCACCACGCGGTGCGTCGCCTTGTCCGCCACGATCTTGATCAGGCCATGGGTCTCGTTGTTGATCATGGCCTTGGCGTCGATATTCATCGGCACCTTCACCTCGGCGACCTCCATGCCCTGCGCCTTCGCCTGTTCGGCTGACAGGCCGACGAAGGCGGCCTGCGGACGCGAGAAGATCACGCCGCAGTCCCTGTCCTGGTCGTACTGCATGTTCTCGCCGAGGATGGTCGCTGCCGCAACCCGTCCCTGCTGGGCCGCGGTGTGCGCCAGCATCAGCCCGCCGATGACGTCGCCGACCGCAAAGATATGCGGCACACTGGTACGGCAACGGCTGTCGGCCGTGACCACGCTGCGCTCACTGGCCACGCCGGCGGCTTCCAGTCCGAGCCCATCCAGTACCGGGCGCTTGCCGGTCGCCATGATAATGCAGTCAACCGTCAGGTTGCGCTTTTTCCCCTGCGGGTCGCTGTATGCCAGCTTCATGGCACCTGGCGTACCGCTGATTGTACCGACTGCAGCGCCGGTCACCACCTCCAGCCGCGGCTCTTGCTCGAGGATGTCGGTCAGCTGCTTCGCAATCTCCGGTTCGACTTCGGCAAGGATGCGCGGCTGCGCCTCCAGCAGGGTGACGCGTGCACCGAAGTCGTGGAAGATCTGCGCCATCTCGACACCGATGGCGCCAGCGCCGATCACGGCCAGTTTCTTCGGCGGCGCCGCAAGCGACCAGACGGTATCCGAGGTCAGTACGCCACCGCTGGCCAGGCCTTCCGCGGCGCCGGGTATCGGCGGCACGAACGGCGGCGCGCCGGTGGCGATCACCGCGCAACCGAACGTGATGCTCTTCTCCGCCTTGCCTGCGGGAATAGCGGCCCGCGCATGCGGATCATCGTTGTTGCCGCCGGTATTGATGGCCAGGGTATGCTCGTCCACGAACTGGCCAAACCCCTGCAGGTAGTCGATGCGCACACCCCTGTCGGTCTTGAGCGCCATTTCTCCGCGCGTCTCCAGCACCTTGCGACGATGCTGCTCGAGGTCATCCCACACCAGCTTCGCCCTGGCGGTACCGGACACGCCCAGCAGCGCATCGTCCGCCCGGTCACGCATGCGGTCGGCCGCGGCACGCCATGCCTTGGACGGGATACAGCCGCGCCACAGGCATTCACCGCCCGGGAACGGCGCATCGTTGACCAGTGCGACCTTCAGCTTGTGTCCCACCAGGTCACGGGCGCAGTCCTCGCCACCCGGGCCGCCGCCGACGACAACCACGTCGTAGTCCCAGTCGCCCTCGGGTATCGCGGATCCGCCCGGCCCCATCCAGTCGACGGGGTTGTGGATCAGTTCCTTCAGGGTGCTCAGAAACAGCGCGACGTCGGCGCCGTTGATGACGCGGTGGTCGGCCGTGACGGTAAAGGCGCTGCCCTTCTCGGTGTTGGACGATATCGCCAGGATGGCGGCCAGCCCGGGCGTGGCAATGGCATCGAAATAGCTGACATCGAACATGCCCATGTTGGAAATCTGGAATGTCGCGCCGGTGAATTCCTCCGGGTTGAGATGCCGGGTGCGCGCACGCGCCACCAGGTCCTTCCAGTCCGCGTTCAGTTCGGACAGGTCGCGCTTTTCACAGTCGCGCAGGATGGGCACCACCAGTCCGCCGTCATCGGCGGCCACCGCCATGCCGATATCCACCTGGCTGCGCTCGATCAGCTTGTCATCCGGCTGGTAACACCAGTTCATCTTCGGATGCTGCGCAATGGCCAGCCCGCAGGCCCTGGCAATCGCGACGGTCACCGATACACCGGCGGCCTTTGCCGCATTCATCAGGCCTTCCAGGTGGATGTGCGAGGTGACCCGGAAGGTCGGCATGGATATGGATGACGCCATGGCGCGCGCAATGGCCTTCTCCATCGACTTCATCGGACGGCCGTTGCCGGGCACGGGAACCTCGAACGGTGCCGGTGCGCGCTGTACGTCAGTTGCCGTGACCACGCCACCCGGACCGGAACCGCTGATACGCTCGATGTCGGTGCCCGCCTCTGCGGCCAGCCTGCGTGCCAGCGGCGAGGCCTTCGCAGCCTGCGGGCGCGGCACCGGCGCAACGTCTGCCGCCGCCGTGGCTGCCGGTGCAGCAGCGGCTGCCGTCGCGGGTGCAGCTGCTTCCGCTGCAGGTGTTGCCGCCACCTTTGCCTCGCTGCTGTCGACGTCCGACTTGGACTCCACCAGGTAGGCAATCGGCAGGGTTACCGGCACCACCGAGTCGACCGGCGCAATCGGTCCGGACAGGTAGCCGTCGCGGAAGACTTCCACGTCCATGACGGCCTTGTCGGTCTCTACCGTCGCGACGATATCGCCACGCTTGACCGCATCGCCGACATTCTTCTCCCAGCTCACGATGACACCCTCGGTCATGGTGTCGGAAAGCTGGGGCATCTTGATCACATATGGTTCAGCCATTCAGTAGCAGTCCTTGATTCAGGTCTTTCTCTCGCAGAGACGCAGAGGACGCAGAGAAAATCAGACTCAATCGATCCGGTTTCCGGTAGTTAATACCGCGGGTAAACAGCAGCCGGGAAGCCTGCATACCCTCTGCGAATCTCTGCGAACTCCGCGTCTCTGCGCGAGGCAGTCACCCCGGTCATACCCCTAACATCTTGCGCACGGCCTCGACCACGTCGTTGGCATCGGGCAGTGCCGCCTTTTCCAGCGCGTGGTTGTAGGGGATCGGCACGTTCAGTGCAGAGACGCGCACCGGTGCGGCGTCGAGTTCGAAAAAACATTCCTCGTTGATGATGGCCATCACCTCGGCGCCGACACCCACGGCCGGCTCGGCCTCTTCCACGATGACAGCGCGGTGCGTCTTGCTGACCGAGTTGCGGATGCCCTCGCGATCGAGCGGGCTGAGCGCGTACAGGTCGACCACTTCCGCCTCGATACCATGATGCTTCGCCAGCAGCTCCGCGGCCTGCAGGCACCAGTGTACCGAGATGTTGTAGCCGAACAGTGTCACGTCGCGCCCCTCGCGCGCAAGCTCGGAGCCTTCCAGCGGATGGAAGTACTCCTCGTTCGGCACCTCGCCCTTCATGTTGTACATGAGCTCGTGTTCGTTGATGAACACCGGGTCATTGCAGCGCACCGCCGACTTCAGCAGCCCGTAGGCCTGGCGCGGGTTGGACGGGGTGACCACGCGCAGCCCGGCAATCCCCATGAATACCTTTTCCATGCGCGCGGAATGCTGCGAGCCCAGCTGGTGCGCGGTACCGCCCGGCGAGCGCACCACGATCGGCGCCTCCAGCTGCCCGCCCGACATGTAGCGTACCTTGGCGGCGGTATTGAACAGCTGGTCCATGGCCAGCCAGGCAAAATTGACCGACATGATCTCGATGATCGGCCGCACGCCAAGGAAGGAAGCGCCGATACCGAGCCCGGTGAAGCCGTTTTCGGAAATCGGCGTATCGATGATGCGCTGTTCACCGTATTTCTCATGCAGGCCGAGCGTGGCCTTGTAGGTACCGCCTGCCACCCCGATGTCCTCGCCCATGGCGATCACCTTGGGGTCATTGGCCAGCTCCTCGTCATGGGCGCGGCGGATCGCCTCCCACATCATGATCTCGGCCATCAGCCCGCCCCGCCCCTGACCCAGGGGTCATTTTCGGCCAGCACGTATTTCTCCACGTCCGCGATGTGCGGCTCGGGCGACTCTGCTGCGAAGCGGATCACCTCGTCCTCGATCTCGTCGAGGATCTCGGTATCCATGTCCGTGTATTCCTCCAGCGTCAGCTTGCCGGCCTCGATCAGGCGGTCGCGCAGCATGATCACCGGGTCGCGCTTGCTCCACATGCGCTCCTCGGTCCTGGCCCGGTAGGCATTGGAGTCGGACATGGAATGGCCGCGGTAACGGTAGGTCATGAGTTCCAGGAAGTACGGCCCCTTGCCGCTGCGCACGTGCCTGATGGCCTTGACGGCCGCCTTGTGGACCAGTTCGACGTCCTGGCCGTTTTCCTGTGCCGAGGGAATGTTGTAGCCCGACACACGCTTGTACTGGTCAACCACGGCGGTGGAACGGTCGATGCGGGTACCGATGCCGTAGAGGTTGTTCTCGCACACGTACAGCACCGGCAGCTTCCACAACGCCGCCATGTTGAGCGACTCGTGGAACGTGCCCTGGTTGTTGGCCGCGTCACCGAGGAAACAGATACAGATCTCGTCGCCGCCCTGCATCTGGATGGCCTTGGCGATGCCGGCGGCAAGCGGGAACGGCCCGCCGACCAGTGCATATCCGCCCATGAAACGGTGTTTCACATCGAAGATGTGCATGGAACCGCCGCGCCCCCTGCTGACACCGGTCTCCTTGGAGAACAGTTCAGCCATGACCGCGCGCGGATCGGTACCGCTCTTGATGGCATGCACGTGGTCACGGTAGCTGGTGATCACGTAGTCATGGCCGATCTGTGCGGCTTCCAGCACGCCGTGGGCACAGGCCTCCTCGCCGGGATAGAGGTGCAAAAAGCCACCGATGTTGCGCTCCACGTAGGCCTCGTAGCAACGCTCCTCGAAGCGGCGCGCAAACAGCATTTCTCGTAGCAGTCGTTTCTTGACAGCGTCTTTCATGGGTCCGTGATCAGTGCAGCGGATGCCCGGCATGCTGCTGTGCGCCGGTTCCGGTCATCGATAACCGGTTTCGGGCAGCCAAAATGGCGCCATCCCACTGAATTGAAAGGAACAGCGGTACCCGAAACTCAACAAGCGCGATATGATCAGCGTTTTACGCGAACAGGTCAAGGCAAGCGGCATGGATATTCCCTATCGCCACATCGAAAATATCAAGATAAATCAACACACAAAAGACATCGCGGAGACTGCGGTGGAACGCCATGCCGTGCTGCTGGCCGTGCTGCCGGAAAGACCCGGCAAGGCTGCCTGGCAGCGACTGCCCCACGGCGAACTGCTCAGATCACGCTGGCAACGGCAGCGCCGTCGTGATCCCGACGCCGACTGCCTGGTGACCGACCTGCCCAACGGCAGGGGAACCCGGGTCATGCTGCTGGCCATCGGGCCGGACAGTGCCCCCTTCACCCGCCTGACCCGTGCCCGCAAGCTGGCCGCGGAGATCCGCAGGCTCGACCCGGGCACGCTGGCGATCCAGCTGGCCGGATTCAGGCCGCCGCAGGCTGCCGGCCTGCGCGACAACCTGCTCAGCGCACTGCTGGCAGCGGTCTGCCCGATGCCGGATTACCGCTCGAAACAGGAGCCGGTCGCCGCCCTGAAACGCATCGACATCTACGGATGTGACACGCAGGACGACCTGTCAGCGCTGCTCGCCGAGACCATGGGCAACCACCTGGCACGCTGGCTGTCGGTCCTGCCGTCCAATGAACTGACCCCGGCCAGGTACCGAGACCGGATCAGCGCCCTGGCGCAGCAGGAAGGCTGGAAGATGCAGTTCCTCGACCGCAAGGCATTGCACAGGAAAAAGGCCGGTGCCTTCCTGGCCGTGTGCCAGGCCAGTCCCGAGCCGGATGCCGGCATCGTGCACCTGCGCTACCGTCCACAGCGGGGCCGGGGCAGCAAACTGGCCCTGGTCGGCAAGGGCATCTGCTTCGACACCGGCGGCGTCAACGTCAAGCCGGCGAAGTACATGAACGGCATGCATGAAGACATGCAGGGCAGTGCCGTGGCGCTGGGCACCCTGCTGGCGCTGACCAGGCTGGGCGTGGATTACGCCGTCGACTGCTGGCTGGCACTGGCGGAGAACCACATCGGCAGCCGCGCCTACAAGCCCAACGACGTGGTGACTGCCTGCAACGGTACCAGCATCGAGGTCAAGCACACCGATGCCGAGGGCCGCATGGTGCTGGCCGATACGCTGGCGCTGGCCAGCCGCGAGAAGCCGGACTGCATGATCGACTACGCCACCCTGACCGGCGCCTGCATCTATTCCCTGTCATCGCGTTACAGCGGCGTGTTCAGCAACCGAAGCTCCCTGCATGCCACGCTGACCGCGGCGGGCCGCGACAGCGGCGAACGCGTGTGGCCGTTTCCGCTCGATGAGGATTTCGACGAGGCACTCAAGTCCGGTATCGCAGATACCCTGCAATGCACGCTGGAGGGCGAAGCCGACCATATCCTCGCCGCGCGTTTCCTGCAGCGCTTCGTCGACAGGGATATCGACTGGATACACGTAGACCTGTCTGCCAGCAACCACAAGGGCGGCCTTGGGCACATCCCGACCGACACCACCGGATTCGGTGTGCGTTATACACTCAACCTGCTGCAACAACAGGCCCTGCTGGACAATACATGGAACTGACACTGACCCGACCGGACGACTGGCACCTGCACGTGCGCGACGGCGCTGCGCTGGAATCCGTCATTGCGCATACCGCCCGGCAGTTTGCACGTGCCATCATCATGCCGAACCTGAGCCCGCCGGTCACCACGCCGGCAATGGCCGGCGCCTACCGCCGGCGCATACTGGCGGCGCTGCCCGAAGACAGCCGCTTCGAGCCGCTGATGACGCTGTATCTCACCGACAACACCACGGCGGAGGTGATCAATGAAGCCGCCGCCGAGGCATTTATACATGCCGTCAAGCTCTACCCGGCCGGCGCCACCACCCATTCGGATGCAGGAGTCACCGACATCAGCCGTACCTATGCGGCACTGGAAGCCATGCAGGCGCATGGCCTGCCGCTGCTGGTGCATGCCGAGGTGACCGATGCGGATGTCGACGTGTTTGACCGTGAACGCATGTTTATCGAGCGCATACTGGAACCAGTGGCAAGGCGTTTCCCGGAGCTCAGGATCGTGCTGGAGCACGTCACCACCCGCGAGGGCGTCGAGTTTGTCCTTGCAAAGGGTGACAACGTAGCGGCAACGATCACGGCCCACCACCTGCTGCTCAACCGCAACGCCATGTTCAGCGGCGGCCTGCAGCCGCATGCCTACTGCCTGCCGGTGCTGAAGCGCGAGTCCCATCGCACGGCACTCATCGAGGCGGCCACCGGCGGCAACAGCAAGTTTTTCCTGGGCACGGACAGCGCCCCGCATGCGCGCGAGCGCAAGGAAAGCGCGTGCGGCTGTGCCGGCATCTACACGGCCCACGCCGCGATCGAACTGTATGCCCTGGCCTTCGAGGAGGCCGGTGCGCTGGACAGGCTGGAGGGATTTGCCAGCCATTTCGGCGCGGATTTCTACCGCCTGCCGCGCAATACGGACACCATCACGCTGGCAAGGACCGACTGGCAGGTGCCGGACAGCTACCCGCTCGGGGATTCCACCGTGGTACCGATGTTTGCCGGCCGCACCCTGCCCTGGCAGCTGCAGGACTGAACCCGGCATTGCCTGCAGGACAGCCTTCATCCGCAATCCCGGAGCGGTTTTTAACAGGGTGACTTTGCGTCTGTTTGCCAGTTTCCTTATGCTGTAACGCATGAGTAACAGCGCCAAATCACCGATCGCGACCCGTTTTCGCGGATTCCTGCCTGTCGTCGTGGACCTGGAAACCGCCGGTTTCAACGCCAAACGGGATGCCTTGCTGGAAATCGCGGCCGTGACCCTGGACATGGACGAAAACGGCTTCCTCTGCCGCAGGGAAACCTTCGCCTGCCACGTGGAGCCGTTCCCCGGCGCGAACCTCGATGAACAGTCGCTGGCCTTTACCGGTATCGATCCCTGGAATCCGTTCCGCATGGCGAGGCCGGAACTGGAGGCGCTGGAGATGATTTTCAGGCCGGTCAGGAGACTGGTTCGCGAGACCGGCTGCAACCGTGCCGTACTGGTTGGCCACAACGCCTCGTTCGACCTGTCATTCGTCAACGCCGCCGTGAACCGCACCGGTATCAAGCGCAATCCGTTCCACCCGTTCAGCACCTTCGACACCGTGCCGCTGGCGGGCATGGCCTATGGCCAGACGGTACTGGCACGCGCCGTGGAGGCCGCCGGTTTCAGCTGGGACAATGACAAGGCCCATTCGGCCATCTACGATACGGAGCGCACCGCTGATCTGTTTTGTACCATACTCAACCGCTGGCAGGAGCTCAGCCTGCTCGGGCAGGAGCAGGATACGCCTGCAGTCGCCGGCAAGGGAAACTGAAACATGACAACACCTGATGTGAAAGAACAGATACTGCAGTCCCATGCCGGCCTGATTCACCGCGTGGTCATGCATTGCAACAACCCCGGCTCGGTACCGGACCTGGAACAGGTACTCAAGCAGGCCGAGGACAATGACTGGACGCAGCTGGTCGCCGCGATCCGCGTAGTCATGTCCGGCAAGCGCGACGAGAGCATCCTGCTGGGACTGGATAACGAGGACCGCACCATCGTCGAGTCCATCCTGCTCGGGCTGCAGGACCCGTCAACCATGCCGGACCTGCACGCTGATTTCGACTCCAGCATGGCGGCGCCCGGCATCGCCAGCCTGATCCATGCCTCGCGCAGGGGCAACGTCCAGGCCCTGCAGCTGGTTGGTGACATGGCAAAGCAGATGCTGGCTGCCGGTGGTGACATGGGTATCCTGTCGGGCAGGCTGCGCCCGCTCATCGAGGGGGAACGCGACAAGGACAAGCTGACCGAGAAGCTGTCAGACAAGGGTCAGAAGCTGATGCTCGACATCATCGAGGAACTGATCAAGCTCGAGGCCAGCTAGCGCTGTTCCCGGCGTGGCGCCGGTCCCGCCCGTTCGATGACTGATTCCGCTCCGTTACGATTCCCGCAGGCCACGCGCCCGCGCGGGGACACAGCGTGACCGGGGAAAACGGCTGTTTCCGGCGTGGCGCCGGTCCCGGCCATGATCGCCGCGCTCACGGCCAGAGCGGGACTCGACCCGCAACCTAGTTCCCGCTGACGGCGTCTTTCACCATCTTCTGCAGCTCGCCCTTCTGGTACAGCTCCAGCGTGATGTCACAGCCACCGATCAGTTCACCGTTGATGTAGATCTGCGGGAAGGTCGGCCAGTTGGCATAGCGCGGCAGGTTCTCGAACACTTCCGGATCCGCCAGCACGTTGACATGGGCGAACTCCTCGCCGCAGGCCGCCAGCGCCTGCGCGGCACGGCTTGAATAACCGCACTGCGGAATCTGCGGCGAGCCCTTCATGAAGATGACGACCGGGTTGTCCTTCACGGCCTTGTCGATGCGATCCATAACGTCCATTGCTTGATCCTCTCGTGTTCAGAAACGGTTGGGGAGCAGTGTAACCCCGATCACTGCCCGTAAAAAGCTACTGTTTACATGGGTTTATCTATATTTCTTTGCATCCAGAACTCGAGCAGCGCGAGGTGCCAGAGCTTGTTGCCCCGTAAAGGAGTATGGGCGTGTTCCGGATCATTCAAGAGCGCCTGCACGTAACCGCGCTGGAACAGCCCGCGTTCCAGGCAGGCGCGCGACTCGAGCACGCCGCGCATGAACTCCAGCGCCCTGCCACGCACGTACTTCAGCGACGGCACCGGAAAATAGCCCTTGGGGCGATCGATGACCTTGTGCGGCAGCAGGTCCCGCGCAATCACCTTGAGCGGGTGCTTGCCGCCGGAACGCAGTTTCACCTCCGGCGGCATGCCGGCGACCAGTTCCACCAGTTCGTGGTCGAGGAACGGCACGCGCGCCTCCAGCCCCCAGGCCATGGTCATGTTGTCCACGCGCTTGACCGGGTCATCCACGATCAGGGTGGTGACATCGAAGGCCAGTACCCGGTTAACGAAGCGTGCGGCACCGAACCCGGCCAGCCCCGCCGCGACGCGCGGCGAGGTGTAGTCCGGCCCCTGGAAACGCGACTCGACGGTGCGCTGCATCTCGGCGTGATCGCGATCGAAATACAGTGGCCGGAAGCGCTCGATGTCACTGCCCTGTGCCGACTGCATCTGCGGGTACCAGAAATAACCGCCGAACACCTCGTCCGCACCCTGCCCGCTCTGCACCACCTTGACCTGTTGCGAGACTTCC
>JABAHR010008441.1_pt2 | contig 11080 bp, 8 predicted proteins | sample 7062101 | NCBI WGS metagenome assembly JABAHR01 (sample SAMN14534553, study PRJNA622989) | marine sediment metagenome | biome: marine biome [ENVO:00000428]; feature: marine pelagic biome [ENVO:01000023]; material: deep marine sediment [ENVO:00002113] | place: India: Gulf of Kutch | collected...
GGGCGGAAGCGCCGCCGTACGGTCCAAGGAGAGCGCATTTTGCGTGCCACGCCGCGACTGCTTGTAACCTGCCAAGTCGTCTCACGACATGGGGTTACAGGAAATGTCAAGAGACACAATGGCCGACATTCATGCCAAGATGGCAGTCTTGCGGGAGCGGCTTTGCTGAGGCCTTGGTGGGACCGTCGGCGGCCCTAATTCCCCACCAGCCGGATGGCCATTCGGGCAGCGCCCCGGGCCGGGTCGACCGGGCGCGTGATCGGCGAGCAGATCAGTCCCGAGAGGGCCGCTCGCACGCGGGCTCGCAGCGGTCGATCTGCGCTGATCAGCCCGCCGGCCAGGGCCACCTTCGGGCGCCCGTGCCAGGGGCCCAGGCGGCGCATCACGGTGAGCACGTGGGCGATCAGATGCTCGATGGCTTTGTCGATCACCTCCTCGGCCACCCCGTCCCCCTCGTCTGCGGCATCACACACCACGGGGGCCAGTCCCGCGATCTCCTTCTTCGACGCACTCGCGACCCACGCGATCAGCTGCTCCGGCCGCTCGAGGCCACACGCATTGACCAGGCTGGACTCGAGGATGGTATCGGGACCACGACCGTCCCAGCCGCGGGCGACGCCCCGCAGGCCCGCGAGGCCGAGCGCATAGGCGCTGCCTTCGTCACCCATCAGGAGTCCCCATCCGCCGCAGCGCGCCCAGCGACCGTTCTCTCCTCGGCCGACGGCCGCGCTCCCGGTGCCGGAGACCAACAGAATCCCGCTCCCGTCCCCGAAGGCATCGAAGAACGCCGCGTGTGCATCGCTCCCCACCGATACCGACTTGGAGATGCCGGTGCTGCGCAGCGCCTCCTCGATCACCGAGCGGATGGGCTCGCTGGCCGCCCCGGCGATGCCCGCCCAAAGACTGCTCAGCGGCAGCTTGTGGTTCACCACCGCCGCGGCCATCTCGCAGATCTCGATCGCCGCATCGATCGAGGGCTGCGGATCGGACGGGTCTACGAGTGTGGGTGGTCCCTCGACGCGCGCGAGCTCGATGCCCCGCGAGTCGAGCACCACCGCCCTGGTGCGTGTGCCCCCACCNNACCGTCGATTCCCAAGAACGCTTCCGTCAAGCCTCGACCTCCGTCGATTGACCTCGTCCGAGCACCTCACCCACCAAGATCGTCACGGTCGCCCCGATCGGCACGAACCACGGCCATGCGACCGCCGTGCGCGCAAAGATCCAGATCGCCGCAACGACCCCGATCCCGAACGCCATCCCGATCACGGTGCTCCGGCCGTCGGCACGACGCGAGCGGACCCCGAGGGCGAAGGCGCCCAGAAGCCCACCGTACACGAGCGAGGCCACGGCGAGCGCGACCTCGACCGCAGTCGTACCGCGACTCAACGGAATGAAGAGCACCGCGGCTCCGATCAATAGCGTCGCCCACACGAGTGTGAAAGCCCTGCCGGCGCGAAGAATGCGCTCCTCGTCCTCCGAAGCCCCGACCATCGGCGCCCAGAAATCGTACGCGCTGGCCGAGGCGAGCGAGTTGATCGACGAAGACAGCGAGGACATCGCAGCGGCGAATACGCCCGCCATGAGCAGCCCGGTGACCCCGCTCGGGAGCGCCTCGACGATGAACCGCGCGAAGATCTCGTCCCCGCGCTCGAACGGCCGGCCCTGGTAGAACGCCCACAGGCCGAGTCCGACCAGGAGAAACAGGGCGAACTGACCGATCACGGCAAAGCCGCTCCCCACGAGTGCCTTCCGGCTGTCCTCCTCGGTCCGGCACGTCAGCAGCCGTTGCACGATGAGCTGATCCGTACCGTGCGAAGCCATCGTCAGAAGGCCACCCCCCAGGAGACCGGCCCAGAGCGTGTAGGGAATCGCCGGATCGAATGAAAGGTCGACGACGGCGAGCTTGCCCGCCGCTCCGGCGCTGGCCAAGACCTCCGCCCATCCGCCGGGCGTGAGGTTTTGGATCGCCGTGATCGCGATCAAGGCACCCAGCAGATAGAGGCACATCTGCAGCGCGTCGACCCATACCACGGCCTTGATGCCGCCGAAGTACGTGTAGACGAGCGTCATCACCCCGATGGCCAGAATCGAGAGCGGGTAGTCCCACCCCGTCACCAGCGCGAGCGGGATCGCGGTCGCGAAGAGGCGCACGGAATCGGCCAACAGGCGTGTGACCATGAAGACGCCGGAGGTGAAGCGGCGGGCGCCCGTGCCAAAGCGCTTCTGAAGCAGCTCGTAGGCCGTGCTGAGCTGGCCGGCGTAATAGGCCGGGACCAGCACCCTCGCGACGACGATGCGTCCGATCAGGTAGCCGAAGGTCAGCTGCAGGAAGCCCAGCGAGCCCAGGTAGGCCACACCGGGGATGCTCAGGAAGGTCAGCGTGCTCGTCTCGGTCGCCACGACCGACAGCATCACGGCCCACCACGGCAGGCTCCGGCTCCCCAGGAAGTAGTCCTTCCCTCCGGTCTGCCCGCGCCCGAGCCAGGCACCCCACGCGGTGACCCCGACGAGGTACGCGACGAGTACCAGGAAGTCGAAGCCGGTAAAGCCGTCCACGCGCCCTCTACCGCCGACTCAGCGCGAACGCGGGGCGACCGGACGATCCCGGATCGCCTGCGCCACGAGGTCGTGTACCGACCGCCGCAGGGGCACGTGCTTCTGATTCTCCCGTGTGGGGTTCACGCGGTTGGTGAGCAGCACGACGAAGACGTCGAGCTCCGGGTCGATCCAGATCGAGGTGCCGGTGAAGCCGGTGTCGCGCACGCCCAGGACGAAGGTGCCGGTGAAGCCCGTGTGCCCGAACGCCCGCTCGGTGAAGTAGTCCCCCGCGGACGAGCGTCCGCTCGGCGTGTCCCACCCGAGCGCGCGACTTGCAGAGTCGTCGAAGCGCCGCGTGAAGGTCTCGAAGACCGCTTCCGAGAAGATCCGCTCGTCTTCGGCGCGGGAACGGGGGCAAATCGCGCCGCTCGCGACCGCAGGCTCGCAGGCACGCGCCACGCCGCCTCCGAGCATCATCTGGGCGAAGGCCGACAGGTCCCACGCCGTCGAGAACAGTCCCGCGTGCCCGGCCACGCCACCGATCGCATGGGCATTCTCGTCGTGCACGACGCCCCGGACGTGCGTGTCGCGAAAGCCGCTCTCCACCTCTGTGGGAGCGGTGGCGGCGAGCCTCGAGGAGCTCGGCAGGAAGCCGGTGTCCCGCATCCCCAGCGGCTCCCAGAGGCGGTCCTCCAGAAAGGCATCGAGTGGCCGGCCGCTGACCTCCTCGATGATGAACGCCACCGTCATCGGTCCGATGTCGGAGTAGACCGTCCGCGTCCCGGGCTCGTAGTCCAGAGGCAGCGCACCGATCGCGCGCTCGTAAGCCCGACGCCCCTCCATCTCCAGGAAGAAGCGACGGAAGGGCGGCAGGCCGGCCCGGTGCAGCAGGAGCTGCCGCACGGTCACGGTCTCCTTACGGGGATCCCCCTCGCCCCACCACGGCAGGTGCTCCACCACGCGGTCGTCCAGGTCGAGCGCACCGTCGTCGACGAGCTTCATCGCCGCCGAGGTCGTGCCCACCACTTTGGTGAGGGAGGCCAGGTCGTACAGTGAGCCGGCCGTGGCGCGGTTCGAGGCGGGGTCCCAGTCCAGCTTGCCGTACCCCCTTAGCCGCACGAGACGACCGTGTCGGCCGACGGCCACGACCGCGCCGGGCGTCGCCCGGTCGGCGATCGCGGAGAGGAGGAGCAGGTCGAGGCGATCGAGCGCGCCGGCGTCCATGCCGACCTCGGCGGCGTCACCCTCTAAGGGCGAGCGGAAGACCGTGGGGGCCAGACGGCGGGCCTCTCCGCTCCGTCCGTCGGGGCCTTCCGGGCCGCCGTCGGCGGACGTCGGCGCGAACGGGGTCGTGGGCCCCAGGGCGGGGCGGTCGAGTCCGTCACCGATCGCGTAGTGCGGCGGGATCGATATGGGGAGGCGACCCGAGATCGCGGCCTCGCCGAACAGGGCCCGCACCGCGGCTCGCTGGGAGACTTCGCGATCCCCCCACGCGATCAGATAGGTCGGCGCTTCGGGCAGCGCGGCGAGGAGGTACGGGTTGCCGAACGACGATACGATCAGCGGCACTCGTGCCGCGACGTCCCGGACGAAGGCGCCGAGCTCTTCGGGCACCGCGACGTCGCCGGCTCCCGCTCGTGGGGGTACGTAGGCGTTGAGCAGGACCAGGTCCCGGTTGACCGCCTCCACGAGGAGGGAGTCGTAGGTCGCCCGGGGGGTCTCGGGGCCGACGCGGGCGCTCGCGAAGCTCGGAACGCGCGGCGCGAAGTCGGGATCGAAGGCCGTGCCCGCGACGAGGTTGTCCGTCCGCGCGTAGGTGATGCTCAGCACGGACTGGCTGACGGTCGGCAGGACCGGAATCGTGCGGGATTCGTCCCTGAGGAGCGTGATCGAGCGGCTTGCGGCCGAGTCCGCGAAGCGCTGATGGGGGCCCGAGCCCACGATGTCGTCGACCGCGTCCAGGTCTACGAATCGATTCCGGTGCAGGCCGGCTTTGGCCTTGGCCTGCAGCACCCGCCGGGCCGACCGATCGATCCGTTCGTGACTCAAGCGCCCATCCTCCACGGCCCCGACGACCACGTCGATCGCACCCGTCACGTCTTCGGGCATCAGCAGCACGTCCGCCCCCGCCTCGAGGGCGAGCACGGCCACCTCGTTCCCCCCGTAGCGGTTCTCGATGGCGCCCATGCGGAGGGCGTCGGTGAAGAGGAGGCCCCCGAACCCCATGCGCGTGCGCAGGAGATCCGTCATGAAGACCGGATCGAGCGTCGCGGGCGGCGCGTCGGGACCCTGAATGCCCGAGGCGACGACGTGCGCCGTCATGACCGCGTCGACGCCCTCGTCGATCGCACGCTGGAAGGGCACGAGCTCCAGCGTCTCGAGCCGCTCCCAGTCCGCGGGCACGACGGGCAGGTCCACGTGTGAATCGGTCTCGGTATCCCCGTGTCCCGGAAAGTGCTTCGCAGTCGTGAGCAGCCCGGCCGCCCGCGCCCCCTCGAGGTACGCGGCGCCCATCCGGGCTACGAGCTCGGGGTCCTCCCCGAACGAGCGCGTGTTGATGATCGGGTTCAGCGGGTTCGAGTTCACGTCGAGCACCGGCGCGAAGTTCAGGTTCACCCCGACCGCGCGTGCCTCGACGCCCGTGATCCGACCGTACTCCCTCGTGTAGCGCTCGTCGCCGATCGCACCGAAGGCCATCGTCGGCGGAAAGCTCGTCCCGCCTCCCTGCGGGAGGAGAGAGGGCAGTGCGTACGAGTGGTTGATGCGCATCCCCGGGCCGCCGTTCTCGAAGTCCGAGGTGACGAGAAGCGGGACGTCGGCCAGCGCCTGGAGCTCGTTGACCTTCGCTGCATAGGAGTGCGGCAGCCCGATCGAGAGGTAGATGCCGCCGATCTGATCCTCGGCGACCCAGTCGGCCCACTCCCGGAATTCGTCACTCGAGGGCGAGGCGTAGCTGCCCGGGAGCCACTGGATCACGAGTTGGGCCACGCGCTGCCGGAGCGAGAGGGACTCGAGCGTCGCTTCCGCCCAGACGTCCGTGCCCAGCGCCGTGCCCGTGGCAGACGGGCGGGCGCCTTCCGTGCCGGCCTGCCCCGAGCTGCAGCCGGTCGCGAGCGCTGCTCCGAGAAGCACGAGCCACGAGCGCGTCCTAGCCGCCACTCGCAGTCTCCTTCGCGGGGATCGTGAGCCCGTCCCCGATGTGGAAGTGCGGAGGCACGCCCGTCGGGGTACGACCGTCGATGTCGAACTCGCCGAAGAGCGCTCGGGCGGCCGCGCGCTGGCTCACGTCCGATGCACTCCACGCGATCATGTACGCCTGCGCATCCGGGAACTCCTCGAACACGTACGGATTCCCGAAGCTGATCACGATATGCGGGATGCGGCGCTCGCCGAGCATGTCCACGAAGTCGACGAGCTCGTCGGTCAGCTCGATGTGGCCGGCGGAGTTGGAGTACACCGAGACCACCACGAGGTCGGAGATGCGTGCCTGGCGCGAGAGCCCGTTGTACGCGGCCGCGTTCGTCTGCCCGTCCAGCGTCACGGGAGTCAGGCGGGCGTAGGTCTCACGGAGCCGCTCGTTGAAGTAGCGGCCAGCCAGCACGTCGTTGCGCGGACGGAAGGAGACGGAGAGCACCCGGGCCCTCCAGCTGCCGAGGAGCGGGAGGAGGTTCCGCTCGTTGCGGATCACGGTGAGCGAACGCTCTGCGACCGTGTCGGCGAGCGCCGTATGATCCGGGATACCGACCGTCCGAAGCACGTTTTCGAGGGGGACGAGCCGATCCTCGTGAAGGCCCATCTCTTCCTTCAGCGCCAGGATCTTCTCGACCGATCGATCGATCCGCCACTCGCTCAGGCGTCCGTCGTCCACCGCAGCGACGACCGCATCGATCGCTTCGGGAACGTCGGGCGGCATGAGGAGCACGTCGGCGCCTGCCCGTACCGCCTCCACGGCGGACGCTCCACTCGGGAACCGCCGTGTGACGGCACCCATGTCCAGTGCGTCCGTGAACACGATGCCGTTGAAGCCCATGTCGTCGCGGAGCAGACGGCGAAGCACCTCACCCGAGAGGGTCGAGGGAAGGTCCCCGGTCAGGGCCGGCACCGCGATGTGTGCGGTCATCACCGCCCGCATCCCGGCGTCGATGGCGGCCTGGAAGGGCACCAGCTCCGTACTGTCCATGCGAGTCCGTTCGACCGGAATGATCGGCAGCGCCAGGTGCGAGTCCGTCTCCGTGTCCCCGTGCCCGGGAAAGTGCTTCCCGGTCGCGATCGCTCCGTGCTCCTGCACGCCCCGGACAAAAGCCACGCCCAGCTCCGCCACTCGCTTCGGATCCTCCCCGAACGAACGGATGTTGATGATCGGGTTCTCGGGATTGTTGTTGACGTCGAGCACGGGAGCGAAGGGCACGTGCACGCCCATCGCCCGGGCCTCCACGGCGGTGATCCGCCCGAGCTCGTACGCGAACCGCGGATTGCCGGTCGCGCCGAGCGCCATCAGAGACGGAAAGACCGTTGCGCCCCCCATGTCGTAGTTCGTCGCGGCGTGCACCGTGCCACGGAAGCGGAAGCCCGCCCCCGACTCCAGGTCGGAAGCCACCAGGAGCGGTAGCTCGGCATGCCCCTGCAGGTCGTTGAGCTTTCCGGCCACCTCCATCGGAGATCCGACCGACATGACGACGCCGCCCACGCCGTACTCCTCGACGAGCTCGCGGATCTTCTCGTGATTCTCGCTGCCCTCCGGTGCGAAATCTCCGAGCACCCAGGGCATCATCAACTGCGCCACCTTCTGGCGCAGCGTCATCCCGTCCAGCGTCCGCACGTGCCACGGCCTCGTGTCGACCGCCGCGACGGGGGGACCGGTGGACTCGGGCTTTGGCAGCGACTCCTCCGACGCGGTAACCTTCTCGGTCGAGGGAGGTGGTGAAACAGTCTGGACCGGCGTCTCGGGAGATCCACCACAGGCGGTGGAGAGGGCGCAGAGGACCCAGAGCCAACGGGCCGGTTTAGTCAACGAGAGCCGATCGCAGAGGTGGAGAAAGGATTGCTGGCCAAGGTATGAGCCACCACAGGACCTCACAATCTATCTTCTCGGCGATCCTTGTCTGCGCACTCTCGACGCTGGCGTGCGGGGGCTCGGACCGCGCTGCGGCAGGGGAAACAGATGATCCCTCCTACGCGCCGGCGCCCGCTGAGATCCGCCCGGGAGTCGAGGTGGCTCTTTCCGATTCGATTCACCTCGTCGCCGGGAAGCGGGTCGGTCTCATCACCAACCACACGGGAATCGACCGTGAGGGCCGCACCACCATCGACCTGCTGAACGACCACCCCGAGGTCGAGCTCGTCGCGCTCTTCGGTCCCGAGCACGGGATCCGCGGCGATGCGGACCCGGGAGAGCGGGTGGACGACGGCGTGGACGACCGGACCGGTGTGCCGGTCTACTCGCTCTACGGCGAGATCCTCCGGCCCCGACCCGAGATGCTCGAGGGCGTCGATCTCCTCGTCTTCGACATTCAGGACATCGGGGCGCGCTACTTCACCTACGTGTCGACCATGACGGCCTCGATGGAGGTCGCGGCAGAAGTCGGCGTGCCGTTCCTGGTGCTCGACCGGGCGAATCCGATCGGCGGGGCCGTACAGGGCAACGTCCTCGAGCCGGAGTTCGCCTCCTTCGTGGGGCGCTTCCCGATCCCGATGCGCCACGGCATGACCCCGGGCGAGATCGCGCGGCTCTACGCGGCGGAAGCCGGGCTGGACCTGGCGCTGCTCGTGGCCCCGGTGGACGGGTGGCGTCGCGACATGTCGTTCGAAGAGACCGGACTTCCCTGGCTGAAGCCGTCGCCCAACATGCCCGACGTCGAGAGCGCCACCCACTACCCCGGGACCTGTCTCTTCGAGGGCACGAACCTCTCCGTGGGGCGCGGGACCGACCGGGCGTTCCAGCAGGTCGGGGCTCCCTGGCTGGACGCCGACGCGCTGGCGGACGCCGTGCGCGGCTATGGACTGGCGGGATTCGAGATCGCGCCCGTGCGGTTCACGCCCGAGGGCGCCGCGGACGGCAAGTACGACGGGGAGGAGGTGAGCGGCGTTCGTCTGCGGGTGACCGATCCGGGGGCCTACGACCCCTCGGTCACGTCCGTGGCACTTCTCGTCGAAGCGAGGCGGCTCGCCGCGGACCGTTGGGAATGGCGACCGAGCCACTTCGATCGGCTCGCCGGAACGGCTGGCCTGCGCGAAGGGCTCGACACCGGGCGCACGCTCGACGAGCTGACGGCCACCTGGCGGGCCCAGCTCGAGGAGTTCGAGCGACGCAGCGCGCCGTATTTGATCTACCGGTGAAGAACGCCGCAGCCGGCTGATCCCGTCGATGTGGCCGGACGGGACCGACACGACCGTCGACCACCGGAGAGATCGCTCTCGGCGCTACCGGTACGCCAGGACGTCCAACTCGGGCACTCGTGAGAAGTGCCGCTCGTTTCGTGTGACCAGAGGGATGTCGAAAGCCTGTGCCGTCGCGGCGATCCAGAGGTCGTTCGTGCCGATGAGGAGGCCATTCGCCTTCAGGTAGCGATAAAGCCTGCCATAACGCCAGCACACGTCAGGCGTGCAGCCGAGCACTTCGAAGGGGGACACGATCGTGTCCCACGATCCCCGTTCGTTCAGGCGGGGTCCGGCGGCCATCTCGCCGGCTACCGTGAAGGTGATGTAAAGCTGGTGGCCCGGGTGGGCCTCGAGGAACCGATGCGCCGGACCGGGCTCACCAAGGCCGAGCTCGCGCTCGAGGTCGATGAGGAAGGTCGTCTCGAGGATCAGGGCGTCGACCACTTGTCCGTCGGTGGAGTCCCCTCGGCCTTGAGCTCATCGATCGCGTCGAGCTCGTCGGTCCCGTAAAGCGGTCCACGCTCCCGAACGAGCGAGAGCAGCTCCTTCGCGGAGACGGTCTGATCGTCCCACCGGGCCCTCATGACGACGTCGCTGAAGGACTCACTCGGATGGGTGCGTGCCCGACGGAGCTTGTCGTACGCCTCGACCCGCAATGAAATGGTCTTCGTGGCCATAGTACACAGAATGTGTGTGTACTGTGTATACACGTCAACGGTTTCCGGCGGGGCGAGGCTCGAACCTGACCTGGACCGCTTCCTGGAGTGGAGCCGCTAGTCCGCCGAAACCGGCGTAGCGCCGGCCACGCGATCCGTCGCCTCCACGAAGGCCTCGTGAATCGCCCTCGTGACCGGCCCCACCCGGCCATCTCCGACGGGCTGCCCGTCGACCCGCACAGTCGGCCGGACCTCGACCGTCGTCCCCGTGAAGAACACCTCGTCGGCCCGCATGAACTCCTCGACCGGCGTCGCGCGCTCTTCCACGTCGATTCCCAGGCCGCGAGCCAGCTCGATGACGAACCCGCGCGTGATCCCGTGCAGGATCTCGTGGCTGGCCGGGTGTGTGACGAGGACGCCGTCGTGAACGGAGAAGAGGTTGTTGTGCGATCCCTCGAGGGCCACGCCGTCCTTCACGAAGACCGCGTCCTCGACCCCTGCGTCGACGGCGGCCTGCTGGGCCAGACAGTTCGGGAGCAGCGCGATCGTCTTGATGTCCACGCGCGCCCAGCGCCGGTCCGGCACGGTGATCGCGCTGAAGCCCTCCGACCACCGCTCGTCCGTCGGACGCTGGAAGCGGTTCGCGAAGGCGTAGACCGTGGGCGGAACCGGCTCCTTGGGGAAGGCGTGCGACCGGGGCGCCACGCCACGCGTGATCTGAACGTAGATGTACGACGTGGGCTCGTCCTCTAGCCCGTTCTCCGCCAGAAGCCGCTCGTGCATCGCCTCCAGGCCCGAGCGGTCGTAGTCGAGTCGCATCATCCCCAGACCGCGGTCCATCCGGGTCATGTGCTGTGGGAAGCGGAACAGATTGCCCCGATAGGCCGGGGTCACCTCGTAGATGCCGTCCCCGAAAAGGAAGCCTCGATCGTTGACCGGGATCCGGGCTTCGTCGGCAGGCAGGAACTCACCGTTGAGAAAGACGGTCGACATGGACACGCTCCGATTGGGGTCTAGCAGAAACTGACGGTACCCAACACGCGTCGCCAGAGTTCTATATTTAGGGCATCACGTGAGACATTGCGGACCCGACCGGTCCCTCGATCGACGATAAAGGAGTCAAAACGCATGAGGAGAATCCTCCCCTGCCTGCTCGCGGCGATCCTGCTGCCCCAGGGACTCTCGGGCCAGGGCTTCGCGATTGCAGGTCAGCTCGGATCCACGGGAATCGGCGGCAGCGCGATTTTCGGGATCAACTCGAAGCTCAACCTTCGCGGATCCGTCGGCTTCATCCCGACCGACTTTTCGACCGAGATCGAAGGCATCGACTTCTCGGTCGAGGCGCCGACCTTCCTGAGAGGCACCGTCGACCTCTACCCGACCGGCGGGATCTTCTACGTGAGCGGCGGCTTCCTGTACCTGACCGACTCCGGCGACGTCACGGTGACCGGCACGCTCGTCGACGTGAGCAAGGAGTTTGGGGACGACGAGTACCTGGCTTCGGAGGT
>JABAHR010039633.1_pt1 | contig 11075 bp, 9 predicted proteins | sample 7062101 | NCBI WGS metagenome assembly JABAHR01 (sample SAMN14534553, study PRJNA622989) | marine sediment metagenome | biome: marine biome [ENVO:00000428]; feature: marine pelagic biome [ENVO:01000023]; material: deep marine sediment [ENVO:00002113] | place: India: Gulf of Kutch | collected...
GTATCGCTCGTCAAGCGTGCCTCGCGGGCACTCTTCGGCGCGCGCCGCTTGGAAGAGCAGTAACAGCGCAATGCCGACTGCGGTCAGGACAATCCGGAACTGGTTCATCTCGTATCCTCCGATTTGTGGTCGATGTCGCGGGCCGAGGGCGATTCACCCGTGGCCGAGCCAGGTGGGGCTGTTGAGGCATCCAAGGTACTACAAGCGGTCGGCCCCATCAACGACTCGGCCTGGTTCCTCGCCGCTCGCGGATGTTCACTTCTGCGCCGAGANNGCGCTGTACACGCCGTTACCTTCCCCCGTCTTCTCGTCGACGCCCTCCCAGTAGACGGTGACATTCGCGAAGCCGGCGTCGAGGAGCAGGTCGCGCAGCTCGGGCAGTGTCCACATGCGCCAGCTGTAGGTAAACGCCCGCCGCATCTTCGAGCCGTCGGGGAATTCGAAATGGATGTGGCACACCATCTCGCTCTTTATCGGGTCGTAGCTGGCCTGGTCCCAGACATACGTAAAACCTTTGAAAGACGTTTTCTCGCGAATCGCCCGGTAGGAGTCGTAACCGCCAAAAGCATCCAGGAAGAAGACGCCGTCCTCGGCGAGCGTGCCGCGCACGCGCTCGAAGTAGCGCTGCAAAATTTGCCGCTGTTTGAACAGCTGATAGCTGAAGTTCATGGCGAGCACGATGTCGACCGGTCCGGTTTCGACGTCGAGCACGTTGCCTTGCATCAGCCGGATACGTTCCCGGCCTGCAGCCGACAGCCGGCGCACGTTGTGGGCGTTGCCCCAGGCCAGGACGTCGGGATTCAGATCGACGCCGATCGCCCGGTTCGACTTGCGTCGTCGAACCCACTCGCAGGCGGTGTTTGCCGTGCCGCAGAAATCCTCCCTCAACACTCGCGCGCGGCGTCCGCGCAGCTCGCGGAAGGTCGCATCGACCATGTCGATCTCTGCTTCGACGCACTGAACGGCTTTCTGATAGAGGCTTTGGCGGTCGGCGCGATCGGCCATGGTCTTCTTCGCCTGTACCTTGTCCTTCTTGGTGGTTTGTTTGTTGCTCATCGTTGCCTTGTCTTTCGTCATATCGGGCTCAACGTCGAACGCCGTGCCGCTTACTGGCGGTGTGCGCACAGGTAAGGAGCATCCATTGGTCGGTAGTTCTGCAGCCAGCCCATGAGGTCCAGCATGCCCAGCAGAAAGCTGCTGGCCGTGATACGGCCGAGTCCGCCACGCGTGCACTCCGTTTCCCCGAAAGAGCGGCATCGGTCGCGTCGTGCGTGGCCCGCCCAAATTATAGCGGGCACCGCGTCGCCGCAGTGATGGCCGCGATTCGAATCCGTGGAGTGATCCGCGCACACGCCGAGCACTAGCTCGTCGCCGATCAGGCTGCCGACGGCCGTGTCGACCCGCTCGAGAACCGCCTTCTTGCCCTGCGGGTCCCGGTCGTGACCGCAGACGTCGGTGCCCTTCACGTGTAGAAAGACGAGGTCATGCGCCGAGAGGGCGCCGCGCACGGCGTCGAGCTTTGCCTCGAGGTCGGTATCCGGCATGCCCGTGAAACGGGGATCGGACACGGCCGTAAACCCGAACAGCTTGGCGAGCCCCAGCACGGTTCGCTCCGCGGCCACCGCGGCGACGCCGAGCCCGAGGTGTCGCAGCAGATTGTGCACATCGGACAGCGCCCCCGCACCGCGCGTGAGGACGCCGGTGGCAGGCGCCAGGCCCCGGTTTCGTCTTTCGGCGTTGACAGGGTGGTGGTGCAGGCGCTCGAAAGCGAGCTCGACGAAGCGATTGACGGCATCGGCGGTGCGCGCAGCCGCCTCGCCGGGCGCCAGCGCCTGGCTGGGTAGCGCCCAAGTCGATTCGCGCACATCGCCGGGGTCCGTGTCGCTGATTGCGGGGGACAGTCCTCGACCGGAAAGCTGGAGGACAGCGCGGTGATGCGTCGCCGGATACAGATTGCCGAAAACACCGTCGGCCAGCGCGATGTTCTTCAGTACATTGCAGAGCTCATCCGTTCTCTCCCGGATTCGGCCCGCGCGCCGGTCGACGACCAGCAGGCGACCCGCGTCTCGCTCGAGCGTGGCGAAATTGCACCGCAACATAACGTCGCCGACGTGCAAAGGCACACCGACACCCACGGCCTCGATTGGTCCGCGCGCGAACGTCGGAGCATGGTGAGGTGCCAATCCCATGAGCAGGCCGGTTCCGGTGTGGGTTCCCACCGGAACGTTTGCGATGAAAGGATCGACCAGTCCGCACGAGCCGGTTGCCACCATGCGGTCAAAATGGGGTGTGTGCGCCGCCTCGAGCGGCGTCGCGCCGTCGAAAGCCGCGACCGGACGGTCGCCGAGACCGTCGAGAATGAGAACGACGCCCTTGTGCTTACCCGTCATGCTCGGGCTTGCTATGGGTCGCGCCGTGGCGATCACGGAATGGGCTGGTCATGCTCATGACCCGGGTGGCGACGGCGGCCGACGGTCCGTCCGTTGCGCTGACGCGTTCCTCTCGTGGCGTATCGCCTCCCCGAAGACCTCTCTCGCGGAGCCGGAAAACTCGCGCCCGATCCGGTCGTTGACCGTGAGCATGACCTCCCGAACGGTGTTTTCTTTGTCGACGTTGGCGATGATGGGAATGTGCTCGCGATCAGCCTCCGAGAGAAGATACGACTGCAGCTGCCAGATCGAGTCGAAGTTCTCGAGGTAGCGCTCGGCGCGCCGCTGAGGGACCTCGGTGCCGCGCCCGGCGATCCGTTGGCGGAGCAGATCCGTATCTAGGATAGCGAGAACAAGCGGTACGACGATGGCATTCGAATCTTCCTCCAGATGCGGCAAGGACGTGGGCAAGACGTGAACGCCTTCCATGACCAGTGAGACGTGCTCACGCAGGGCGCGCTGTATCACCGCATCGCTGGCGACGCCCACGAGCTCGGCCTGCTGGTTGAAGCCCAGGGCAAGCAGGGCCTCCGGATCCTCGTTGGTCTTGGGTCGCGGCGCCAGGACTTTCCACGCCTGGAACGAGGACTCGTGCAGGACGGGCAGCAGCCGCTGGGGGATCATCACGCGCATGACCTCGCGCAGCATGTCGGTGGACTGTGCCCGCACGATCTCGAGCAGGCTCGCCGCTTCCGTCGCGATGGTGCTCTTTCCCGATCCCGCTGTACCGCCGATGAGCAGCAGCAGCGGGCGACCGCTTCGTCGGAACTGATAGTACGCCAGATAGCGGCGCGCCGACTCGGCGTCCAGCTCGCGCTTGATGCATGCGTAAGTCATGCCGATCAGATCCCGCTCTGCGATGTGCGAGGTGTCCATGGCTAGTAGATGCTCGAACAGCATCTGCGTCAGCCGCAGCGCCTGCTCGTTGGAGATACCGCACGCCTGCAGCCGCTGCTGGTGGCGCGAGCGTGAGAACGGCGACACGCCCCCCTCGCTCTGTGCGACCATTATGGAGACCGCGGCGTGACCCCCGGCGCGATAGGCTTGGGCCGCTTCCGGATAGCCGGTCTTGAGGTGTTTCAGAGCGCGCGCCCGCAGATCGCGTTTGGAGATTTCGTTGAGCCCTGTCAATTCGTTGCGCACGGTCACCGCGAGCTTGTAGGCATCGTCGAAAGCGAGCCCGGCGTGCTCGAGCGAGCGCGTCAGGATGCCCCGCAGGAAGGGCACCGCCGTGCCGGTAGTTGGATCGATGACGAGGATTTTTGCCACGAGAATACGCTGCGATGGACTACGGACGGCGCTCCGTGACCGGGTCACGTCGCGACGCGGTTATCTCAGCAAGATGCTTGAGTGGTTGGTCCAACCAGGTGCCGGTGGGACCGCGGCAGTGAGTGTAGGGGGTGGGACCGAAAACGGCAAGACGCTCGACACGGAGCGACGGCGAGGTTGCCCATGGCTCGAGTGTAACGAGCAGCTGATCGACGGCGCCGTCTGCTGCGAGCCAGGAGAGGGGGGGTCGTTTATGATGCAGATCAAGGAGCGGCGTCGGATTTGTGGTCAAGGTGCTTAATGACAGATCGGCTTGAGCGTGGGCTCGTGTCACAGCGCGAAGGTGAGGGCGCAGAATGTTCAGAACTGCAGAACTGGGGCGGAAAATATCGAGAGAAGACTACAAAGAGCGCGAACCGATCTTGCGCGAAGAGCTTCTCGTGCTTCAACAGGAGTGGCGTCAGTACGGCCGCTCGGCGCTGATCGTCTATTTTGCCGGTGTCGAAGGCGCTGGCAAGGACACCGCCGTGAACCGGCTCAACGAGTGGATGGATCCACGTTGGATCGTTACGCGCGCCTACGGCGATCCGGCCGACGTCGAGCGTGAGCGACCCGAATTTTGGCGCTACTGGCTCGGTCTGCCCCCTAGAGGCACGATCGGCTTGTTCATGAGCGCCTGGTATCACACCCCCGTGCTCGAGCGAGCGTACGGGAACATCGGTCAGGAGGAGTTCGATCGCCGCCTCGACCGCATCATGGCCTTCGAGAACGCGCTCGTCGACGACGGCGCCGTTATCGTCAAATTTTGGATGCACCTGAGTCGGGACGCGCAGAAGCGGCGTCTGAAGTCGCTCGAGAAGGATCCGCTAACCAGTTGGCGGGCGACCGAGGAGGATTGGAAGCACTGGCACATGTATGACGAGTTCGTCGCCGCGGCCGAGCGCGTGATCATGCGCACGAGCACCGGCAAGGCGCCCTGGTCCATCATCGAAGGGGCAGACGACCGATACGGCACATTGACCATTGGGCTCAACATCCGTGACGCGATGCGCAAGCGGCTCGAGGAACTGCGTCAGCAGCAGGCGTTGGAGCAGGTGTCGCGATCGGCGTCCGAGGCGCCGCCGCAGCCGCACGTCGAGGGGCCTGTGGAGACACTGACCGCGTTGGTGCCCGGCCCGCCGGTGACGGTCTTGTCGACGCTGAACATGTCGAAGCGGCTCAATAAGGACGAGTACACGCGGCAGCTCAGGAAGAACCAATCGATGCTGGGTCAGCTTCACCGCAAGGCGGTGGACAACAAGGTGTCGACGATTCTGGTCTTCGAAGGGGCTGATGCGGCGGGCAAGGGCGGGGCGATTCGGCGGTTGATCGCCGCACTCAACGCGCGCAACTACCAGGTGCTTCCCTTCGCCGCGCCGACCGACGAGGAGCGGGCGCAGCACTATCTGTGGCGTTTCTGGCGGCATCTCTCTCGAGCCGGGCGAATGACTATCTTCGATCGCAGCTGGTATGGCAGGGTGCTGGTAGAACGGGTCGAAGGCTTCGCCACACACGACGAGTGGACCCGGGCGTACGCAGAGATCAATGACTTCGAGGAGCAGCTCTTCGAGCACGGCATCGTGTTNNGTGTTGGTCAAGTACTGGCTGCACATCACCATGGACGAGCAGCTTGTGCGCTTCAAGGCGAGAGAAGAGATCCCTTACAAGCGCTGGAAGCTGACGGAGGAGGACTGGCGAAATCGCGAGAAGTGGGACGACTACGAGCTGGCGGTCAACGACATGGTACAGCACACCAGTACGCACATCGCGCCGTGGGTGCTGGTAGAGGGCAATGACAAGCGGTTTGCGCGCATAAAGATCATCAAGACGCTGTGCGAGACGCTGGAGCAGCGACTGCAGCTCATCTAGCGATGCCAAGCGTCGCCGACCATTTCTACAAGCAGTCCGCAGTGATCCCCTACCGGGTCAAATCGGGGGCGGTCGAGATCATGTTGATCACCTCCCGCAGGAGCAAGCGCTGGGTGATCCCCAAAGGTGTCAAGGAGCCGGGGCTGTCCGCCGCCGAGTCGNNGGAGGCCGGCATCGAGGGGCGTATCGAAGCTGAGACCCTGGGCCGTTACGAGTATGCCAAGTGGGGTGGCGTGTGCACCGTGGAAGTTTTTGTGATGCAGGTCGAGACGGAGCACCAGCGATGGCCCGAGCAACATCGCAGGCGCGAGTGGCTCAGCGCCGAACAAGCGGCGCAGCGGGTGCGGGAGCCGGCGCTGAGCGCAATGATTCGCTCGCTGCCGGCGAGGCTCGTGAGCGGGTTGAGCGGCGTCGGTGATGCCGGCGGGCAGCAGGGCGGGTAGCCCGGGCGGGTGGGAGGCCGGACCGGCCGCGCCGATCCGGCCGCAGTGACTTCTCGTGGAGGGGGCGGCCGGCCGCCCCCCTCCGTTTGCTGCAACGGTTACTTCGAAATGCGCAGGCGCGAGCCGAGGCGCGCGAGCGTCGCTTTGATGGCGACGCCGTGGCGCTCGAGTGTCGACGCTACGAGCATGGTGCAGATGCCTCCGAGGGCGAGTGTGACCCAGCCGCTGAAGTCGAACACGACCAGCGCGTGATGCAGCTGCCAGAGCAGTCCCGCCAGTACGCTCAGCAGGCCCAGCGCGAAGACGATCTGCTGCTTCGACGAGAAGCCGCCGGCCATCACGCCCATGCCGAGCACCAGACATGCGCTCGCCGAGATGAGGTTGGAGAACAGCGCAAGATTCCCGAGCAGCGCGAGGGTCGTCACCGCGCCGGCAAGCGAGCGATAGCCCGTGCCGTCACCGGCTGATCGCAGCGACAGCTCGAGGACCAGGCTGGAGAACGCAACGAGGAACAGCGGAATGGCCAGGCCGTCGGGCACACGCCAGAGATCTTCGGCGATCCACGGCAGCCCGATGGCTACGCCCAGCACCGGGACGAGCGACAGGAGCTCGAGGCCCCAGCGAACCAGCGACCCTGTGGGCAGGGCAACGCTGATCTGGCGCAGCACCATGAACAGAATCGCGGAGAGCACGGTGATCGTCACGGAATCCGCCGCGTACAGGTACATGCCTCGTCCCACCATGATGACGAGCGGCAGGAACAAGAGCGCTCGCGACAGCATCCCTTCCTGAGCGCTGAGCGTGGGGTCTGCCAGACGCATGCGCTTTGTCAGCCGAAGCAGCACCAGTGCCGAGACCGCCAGCACGGCGCTGATCGGAAGCGTCTCGCGCACCGGTAGCAGCAGCATGGCGTTGCTGGCCAGGAAAGCGAGGGACAGTGTGCGTGACGAGCGGCGCGACAGCGCCAGGAAGGCGACATACACGGCCGGCGCGAGCAGGATGAAGGCGCCGGTGCTCACCAACGCCACGCCCAGTGGCGAATCGGCCTGCCACACCGCAAAGGCGGGATAGGAACCGAGCGCATCGTCCCACTGCAGGATCGAGTAGATCAGCGCCCCTAGAATGGTGAAGTTGACCGTGGTGGCTGCCAGCGCCAGCAGCAGGAACAGCCGCGCCCCCTTGTACTCCTTCAAGACGTGGGCGGTGAGCAGTCCAGTTCCGGCGAGGAGCATGGTCTGCGCGAGAAGCAGAAGGTATCGTTCGATGTCGTTACCGCTTTCCCAACCCTGGAATAGAAATAACGACACCGAGACCGTGACCACGCCGGCGCCGAGGACCCGCAGAACTCTCGAAAGCATTGCGTAGCCCGTCATCTGCTCGAAGACGCCCCGCAGCCAGGCGGACTTGTCGTTGCTCGACCCCTGCAGTGTGTCAGCGCGCATTGTCGGAGCCCTCCTCGGGCGGGCACAGGGCGTCGAGCTCGCTCTCGAGCTCGGCGCGCGTCTCGTCGTCGAGGAAGCGCTTCTCGAGTCGATCGACCGGCACCATCGTATCGGCCGAGCCTGTTTCGAGCTCCGCCTCCGTGATGCTGACGTTCCAGCGTTCGAACGTGTCATCGACGTCGATGTCGCTGCAATCCATGGTGCGCAGCGCGCGCATGGCTTCCGCGGTCGATTGGCGGGTACGCATCAGGTGGCGCTGCTCGGAGATCTCGCCGACGCGGCGCTCGAGCTGGGCGACTTGGTCGGCCAATCGCAGTTCCATCGCTTCGTGCTCGGCGATCGAGCTCTCGAGACGTGCCGCCTGCTGCTCGCACTCGCGGCGCCGGCGCACGCACTCGAGCGCCGTGTCGCGATCGCCCTCTGCGCTTCTTCGTGCCCGTTCCGTCCACTTGTGCTCGCCAGCGCGCAGATTCTCGAGCCGCTCCCGAAGGCGCCTGCCGTCGGCCTGCACCCGAGCGAGCCGGACCTTGGCCTGGGCGGAGGCGCGCCGCACGTCCTTTATTGACGCTTCGACGATGGCGTCGTGGTTTTCGATGTCGCGCACGAGCTGATCGACGCGCGAGAACACGGTGGTCGACAAACGCTTCACTATTGACATGGTGTTGCTCCCTCAGTCGCGTTATGGGGAGCTATCAGCGTGGTGAAGAGTATTTAAATACGCAACGTATTTCGTAAAAGTTGCGCAACAGGCTACCAAAAGTTGTGAAATATGATACTTATGATTTCGTGGTGGGCGTGGCGGTGCGAGGCGCCGGGCGATCCGCCCGGCAACGCGCGGGCGGAACCCGGTCGAGACGACGCGGATCGCACCGGCGCGGCCCGGGCGAGCAAGCGCGCGATCACGGCGAGCGCAGCAGCCGGTCAAACAGCTGGGGTCGCCAGCGCCTCATGCCGAGGATCATGCCGCTCAGCTGAGAAGCGTCCGGGCCACGGCGACTGTCTTCGCGATTGCGATCGCTGAATTCCTTGGCGAGGTCCTCGAAGCGCTTTATCAGAAGCGTTCGAGACGCTGGGGTGAGAAAGCCGGTGAGAAAGACAATGGACTCGTCCTCTCCCGAGAAGCCGCTGTCGAGGTAGTCCTGCTGCAGCTTCTCCGCAAAGAAACGCTGTATCGGCCCGTTCTTTCTCCACGCGAAGCGCGGCGAGATCCGCAGGTGATAGTGATTGTTGGGTAGCAGCTCGATGAGCTTGAGCCGGTCCAGTCGGGCAAAGCAGCGCACCAGAGCCGGGGCCGTGAAGTCGTAGGTGCCGCGAATGTCGTCGAACTTCCAGCCGTTGACCACCAGAAAGGCCACCAGCAGCAGCTTGACGTCCGAAGTCAGCGTCTCTTCCTGCGCCTCGGTGAGCTGATCCAGCGATTTGAGCTGGCTGTCCGTGTCCTTGGCCAGGTCAACCAGGCTGGTGCCCGCCGCCTCGCAGATGTCGGCGAGTCGTTCGAGCGTGAAGGAATGGGTCGAGAACCAGCGCTTGATCGTGGCCTCGCTTACACCCAGACGATCGGCGAGGGCCCGGTAGGTCAGTCCACGCGTCTTCAAGGTGCGCTTCAGGGTGGCGACGAGCAGCTCGGCCTCGGCCATGAGACCTCCATGAGTATTGTCAAACAATACCCGATATTACTACGGCCGATGTCCCACCGATCACTGGTCATGTAAAACGATACTCAGTGGTGCTTTGTTGCCTTGCGCAGTTCGTCGCGACGCGAATTGGTGCGTCGCGACCGGGCACTCGGGGCNNGAAACCGCAACGCCCGGCCGCGCCCTCCGTGTCGCGATGATGACCGGGCAGTCGGACCGGGCTTGGCAGGCCCGACGCCGCCGCGCTAGACGATGGCCTTCGGGCCGGTCCATTCGACCCGATAGAGATCGAGGCGGCGGTTGCGCAGATTGCGCACCGCACCGCGCAGGTGCAGCTCCTTGAGCAGCCCGAGATCGAGGTCGGCAATCAGCGTGGTCTCCGTGTTTGGTGTCGCCTCCGCCTTGACGGCGTCGTGGGGGAAAGGGAAATCGGCGGGAGTGAATATGGCGGACTGTGAGTAGTGGATGTCCATGTAGGCGATGTTGGGCATGTTGCCGGTGCTGCCGGTGAGAACGACGTAGCACTCGTTCTCGATGGCGCGCGCCTGCGCACAGCGGCGCACGCGGAGATAGCCGCTCTTGGTGTCCGTCAGACACGGCACGAAGAGGATCTTGACCCCCTGCTCCGCGAGCAGGCGGGCGAGCTCCGGAAACTGGATGTCGTAGCAGATGAGAATGCCGATCTTGCCGACGTCGGTATCGAACGCTTTGAGAACGTGGCCCCCGGTGAGCGCCCACTCGAGCTCTTCGTCGGGAGTCGGATGCAGCTTGTACTGAGCATCCCAGGTGCCGTCGCGCCGACACAGATTGGCGACGGCGTAAAGACCACCATCGCGGTACTCGGGAAGACTGCCGGCTACGATGTTGACGTTGTGCTCCATCGCCAGTGAGATCAGGAACTCACGCAACGGATCGGTGAAATCGGCCAGCATGCGCATCGCTTCGGCATCGCTCTTGGGATGGAACTGCGCCATCAAGGCTGCATTGAAGTATTCGGGCAGCAGCACGAAATCGGATCCGTAGCTCGACAGGATATCCACGAAATAGCGAAGCTGTACCTTGAGATCCTCGAACGATGACGCAGGGCGCATCTGCCACTGCACGGCGCCCACGCGCACCACTCTCTTTGGAGCGCCCATCAGGGGCCGGGCTTCGTGGTAGTCGATGTTGATCCACTGAGAGATCACGGCGTACGCGTGGGACTCCTTGTCCTCGGGGAGGTAACCGGTAATGACGCGGCGCACATGGAAGTCGTTGCGCAGCTGGAACGTGAGTACCGGATCGTAGATCTCGTTCTTCTTGACGAGCGCGATGTATTCCTGCGGCGTCATCTCTTTGCTGTACTTGTGGTAGCCCGGGATCCGACCGCCGAAGACGATGCGTCGCAGGTTGAGATTCCGGCACAGCTCCTTGCGCGCATCGTAGAGGCGTCGCCCGAGCCGCGAACCGCGGTAGTCGGGGTGCACGAAGACGTCCACGCCGTAGAGGGTGTCGCCGTCCGGGTCATGGGTGGTCAGATAGCCGCGACCGGTAATCTCGTCGTGGCTGTGGTAATCGCCGTAGCTCTTGTAGTCGACGATCAGGCTCAGGGCGGCGGCGACGACCCTGCCGCGATCCTCGATGCAGATCTGTCCCTCGGGAAAACGGGCGAGCTGAGACCGGAACTGTTCCGCCGTCCAGGCACCGCCCGCCCGGTCATACGCCGTGTCCATCATCTCGCGTATGGCGTCGTAGTCGTCGAGCGTAAGCGTTCGCAGCACCAGGCGGTGACGGTGCGCCTTGAGCGAGTCCTTCTCCTTCTTCTTGCCTGATTTGCCGGCTTTCTTCTCGGAAAGACTCTTGGACCGTTTCTTGTCGGTCTTGCGAAGCTTGGGTCGGGTCTCCGGGCTGAGCGTTGCGGCCACGACGTGCGATCTCCCTACAGGGCGTTGCTGAAGCAGTTATACGAAC
>JABAHR010004129.1_pt6 | contig 11073 bp, 10 predicted proteins | sample 7062101 | NCBI WGS metagenome assembly JABAHR01 (sample SAMN14534553, study PRJNA622989) | marine sediment metagenome | biome: marine biome [ENVO:00000428]; feature: marine pelagic biome [ENVO:01000023]; material: deep marine sediment [ENVO:00002113] | place: India: Gulf of Kutch | collected...
CAAGGAGCCGCGGACGTGGGTGTCGGGTGGAAACTCCTCGCGCTCTCCGCCGGCGAGGAGAGGCTTCAGACGCGCAAGGGCCTCCAGTGGCGTTTCGGGTTCGGGTTCTTTGGGGATGTTGACCGGGCGCACCACCCGGGGAGGATTGATTTCCGCTTCCTCTCTCGCTTTCCTGGCCCGGATTTCCTCTTCGATCCGGGCCTGTTTCTGAAGTTGCTCTCGTTCGTCCTGCTCCTTTTTCTGCCGCGCGAGGTCTACTTTCTTCCACTCGTAGGCGCGATACATGCCGTAGATGGCACCCAGCAGGAAAATGATGATGACGAGGTTTCGGAGGAGAGACCAGTTGGGGCCGGTCGGGACCTGCACGAGGGGGACCGCCGGCACGGGTGGCGCTTCCTCAGGGCCGGCTTCGACGGGTTGGGCGGCCGGTTGGATCGCGGCAGGTGGAGGGGGAGGTGGAGGGGCATGCGCTACGATCGAGGCGACCTGTCGCTCGAGGGCCTCCCGCAGGGCCTTGACGTCCTTGGCCATGGCGCCGGCGTCCGCGAAGCGCAGAGTGGGAGAGGGGTGGGTGGCGCGCCGCACAATCCGGTCGAAGCGGGGATCGACGTCCTCGATTTGGGAAGCGGGGACGTAATTGGCCTCGGGGAGCCGTCCGGTGAGGAGTTCGTAGAGGATGACGCCGGTGGAGTAGACGTCGGAACGGGTGTCGACCGCCTCCGGGTCCTTGGTGACCTCCGGGGCGGTGTAGCCCGGAGTCCCGAAGTGCATGCCGTCTCCCTCGGTGGCATCGGTGGGGCGGGCCAGGCCAAAGTCCCCGATCTTGGGCCGCTTCTTGGAATCGAGGAGAATGTTGGCGGGCTTGATGTCGCGGTGCACGATGCCGGCCTCATGGGCGTGGGCCAGCCCCTCGCAGATGCCCTGGACCAGGCGGGCCACTTCCTCCTGCTCGATGGCCTTTCCGTGGGCGGAGTGGTGGAGCGACTTGCCATCCACAAACTCCATCACGATGTAGGGCATGCCGTCGACCTCACCGAAATCGTAGACCCCGATGAGATTGGGGTGATTGAGCTTGGCCATGGCCTTGGCCTCGTCCTCAAAACGGCGCCGAAACTCGAGGTCGGCGCCAAACTCGCGGGGCAGGATCTTGATGGCCACGTCCCTTTCGAGGGACTTCTGGTGAGCCTTGTAGACCGCGCCCATGCCCCCCTTGGCGATGAAGGCCACCACGTCGTAGGCCGGGAGGAGTTCGTGGAGTTCCTCCGGGTTGGGGGCTTCAAACTGGGGCGGGTTGGACATGGTTTGCTGGAAAGAGCGCCGCGAGGGACTGATCTCGTGGAGAACATGTCCCTGATTTCTTGAAAAGAAAAGCCGTGAGTGGCTGCTTTGGTGGCATGGATGAGGCCGCGATCTGGAAGGAACTCGGGGAAGAAGGTTTTCGGCGNNTTCGGCGCCTGGTGGCGGCTTTTTACCGTCGGGTACCGGGGGACGGGATTCTCGGGCCCCTCTATCCCGCCGAGGACTTCGAAGGGGCCGAGAGGAGGCTCTTCGATTTCCTGTGTTTTCGCTTCGGTGGAGCGACCCGTTACCTCGAGGAGCGTGGTCACCCCCGATTGCGGATGCGGCACATGCCCTTTCGGATCGGGGAGGCGGAACGTGACCGCTGGCTGGAGCTCATGGAGGAAGCCATCCGGGAAACCGAGGTGCCGGAGGGATCGGCCGGGGCCCTGAGATCCTTCTTCGCCCAGGTTGCGGATTTCATGCGCAACTCCTGAGGCGAGGGGTGGAGGCAGTGGCTCCCACGAATGATGATGGGGGGCTCTTCAACCGGTGCGAGGAGGTCGCCCCGGTCCGCGGGAGAATGGCTCGTGATCTGATTGGATCTCTTCTTCTCCGGTTTGACCAAGTGCTCGTCGGGGCAGGCCCCGGTATCGGGCCCCATGATGGGGCGGATCTCCCCCGGCGGGAGCCGGGGCTTGTCACACCAGGATCCGGCAATCCTCCGGCGAGGGGATGGGAGGACGGAATCGCGGGAGAACCTGTTGAGGAGCTTTCGGGAGCGAACGGGTCGCTGGCTGGAGGGCGGGATNNCCGGCCGGGCGTAGGGTCCCTGCAGATCGAATGTCGGACCTCGAGTATCAAGCAATCGGAGTTGCTTTTGCGGTTTGCGCGGCGATGTTGTTTTTTGGCGCGGTTCCTTATTACGCGTCGCGGCACCTCGGACCGGGCAAGCCGCCTCCCTTGCCGCGGGGCAATGTCAGCACGGTGGGCTTCGGCGTGGTGGACGTGGTGGGGGTGAGCTTGTTCTTCGGGTGGTACGCCCTGAACTGGTCGGCCTCCCGGGAGGGTCCCGACCTGGACGAAGTGGACAATCTTCCGCTCCTGCTCCTGTCCCAACTCGGATTCCAGGTCTTCATGGTGGTGGTGGTGGTATTCCTGCTGTTTTGGAGGACGAATCTTGTGGACGCCTTCGGAGTTCGTTGGAGGCGCTGGCCGCTGGTTTTCCTCATCGCGCCCCTGACCGTCCTTGTGATGTGGTCATTCATGGCGGTTCTGGACGCGGCCAGCTACAACCAATGGATCACCGACCTGGTCGGCGGAGATCCCCAGCAGGAGGCGGTCAAGTTGCTGGGAGAGGGCGAGGTGGACCTCTGGACCCTCGTGATCATGACGGTGGTGGCGTGCATCGGGGCCCCCCTCGCGGAGGAGGTGGTGTTCCGGGGCTATCTCTACCCGGCCATGAAGCGGTTCTCGAACATCCCGCTCGCGATTCTCTTCACCGGCCTGCTTTTCGGGGCGGTTCACCTGAACCTGGCGGCCCTCCTGCCGCTCACGGTGCTCGGGGTGGTGCTGGCCCTGCTCTACGAGGCCACCGGATCGCTCTGGGCACCGGTGGCGGTCCACTTCCTCTTCAATGCCGGAACCGTGACGATCCAATTCCTGATGAGGTTCGGAAAACTCGACGAGTATGCCGCGATTATCGGACTTGGGTGAGGATCCCCTGGTGGCCCGCCTCACCGCCCTGCTCTCGCCCGGACCGGGGCTTCTGGCCGGCCCCGGTGACGATTGCGCGGTGGTGGAAGGTAGCCCTCGGGGCTTCGTCGGACTCCTCAAGACCGATTGCCTGGTGGAGGGCGTCCATTACGCCCCCGGGACCCCGCCGGCCAAGGTCGGTTGGAAAGCGGTGGCTCGGACCCTGAGCGACTTCGCCGCGATGGGAGGCTGGCCACGCCACCTCCTCGTCACCGTCGCACTTCCTCCTGACCGGCAAGTGAAGTGGGTCGAACACCTCTACCGCGCCATGAACAAATGCGCGGTTCGATTCGAAAGCGCGATCGTGGGGGGAGAGACCTCCGCGGTTCCTGCGGGCGGACCCGCCATGATCTCGGTGGCGGCCTCCGGATTCGGCCGGCGCTCACAGATCGTGATGCGTTCCGGCGGTGTGCCCGGTGACTTGTTGTACGTGACCGGGCGTCTGGGCGGATCCCCGCAGGGCCGACACCTCTCATTTACTCCACGTCTAGTAGAAGCGCGATGGCTCACCCGGAACTTTCGGGTCCACGCCATGATGGACATCTCGGACGGTCTCGCCAAGGACCTGCCCCGGCTCGCGGAGGCCAGCGAATGCGGGTTCCAACTGGATCGAGAAGCCGTGCCGCGAACCCGGGGTGTCACCATCGAGGATGCGCTCGCCGACGGAGAAGATTACGAATTGCTGCTGGCCCTTTCTCCACGCTCCGCCCCGCGCCTCGAGGAATCCTGGGCGCAACGGTTTCCCACCCTCCCCCTGACCCGGATCGGTTCGCTGGCAGAGGGACCTTCGCACGGGCTCACCGGTGGCTGGGATCACTTCGCTCCCTCACCCCCGCGGGCCTGAATTGCGAAAAACCTTGGCGGGACATTAGTTAAAAGAATCATATTATTAAGAAATCCTTAATAAATTCTTTTATTCAGGCCAGGATAGGGTAAACAATGGGCCTGTAATCATCCTTATTGCCCTTACCCATGAAAAGTCTGCTTTTTGCTCCGGCTCTGGTTTCGTTTATAAACAGTGATCTCGCGGTTGACGCAAACGAAGTGGCGTCCCCACCGGTTCCCGAACTTCTGGCCTTCACGATCGTAGAAGAGCACCCGCTGGTCGAGATTCTCGATCCGCCTCCCTTCGTGCCGGTGGTTGCGAAAGAGGAAGAGGAAAACCGCCTGCACGAATTGCAGAACGAGCTGGACGAACTTGCGGCGAGTTTGAAAGCAACGCAGGAAGCGGTTGAGAACGTCGCGAAGCAACGGGATGAAGCGCGTGAAGAAGTCCGTGCTCTCACCGCGGCGAATCACGAAATGCTCGGGGAGATGAAAGCGTTTCGTCAGCAGATGGAGGCGGCCCGCAACGAGGCCGAGAAATGGAAGGCACACGCCGCCAAGATGGAACGCAAGGCGAACGATCAGGTTCTCGCGAATGCCGAGTTGCAGAAGTTCCGCAACGAACTGCAGGGCGCCATCAAGGAATTCCAGGGAATGAAAGGCGACCTCGCCAAGGCGCGCGCCGAGTTTCAGGACCCGATCGAGCGGGCAAACCTGAAGGAGCAGCTCGCCGAGTCGAAGGCGAAGCAGGAGCGTCTCGGGGACGAAATCGAGATGGCGCTCATTGCCCGCGAGAAGACCATCCAGGAATCGGCCCGGACCCGCAGGGAACTGGAGGGCAAGATGGAGACCCTCATGAAGCAGGCCCAGGCCGCCAATGAACTGCGTGACGAGTTGCGGAGCACCAATGCGGCGAAGATGAAAGCCCTGGCGGACGTGGAGGTCCTGCGCAAGGAAGTGGAGAAGTCGGAAGCGTCCCGCGCGACCGTTACCGCGGAGTTGGAAACAGCCCAAGGTGGCCTGGTGGCCCTGCAGGCCGAGAAGACGGCGGCCTTGGAACTCGGGACCGTCGTAGCCCGGGAGCGGGACGAGGCCCGGGCTGAAATGGAGAATCTGCGGGGTGCACTGGAGCAGGCCCGGGCGGAAACCGAGACCGTCAGGAAAGCCGTGACCGAGTTGACCGAGGAGCTGAAAACCGCCGAAATTGAACGGGAAACCACCAGAAAACAGCTGGCGGAGGCCTCCGGGGTGCTTGAGAAGACCAAGGAGGAGCTCGTTTTTCTCAACAAGGCCAAGGGAGGCCTGGAGGAGCTCCTCTTCAAGAAGACCGCGGACATCCGCAAGCTGAAGGGAGAACTGCGGAAGGCGCAGGCCTCCCGCGAGCCGGTGTCTCCCTCCCGCGAAGGACCGGAGAGCCCCAACGATTCCGCGACCGAGGAAGGCGCTGGCGAGGAACGGGCAACTGCCCGGGCCCTCGCGGACTGATCTTGTGGAATCACTTCGCTGGAAGGCAGCGCCCCACGAGGGTGCTGCCTTTTTGTTTACCGGCGGCGGGTCCCTGCCTCGTGTTGCGGCGGCGAGGAATTCGAGCTGGGATCCGGCTTGCTCTTTTCCGGGCCGGGGCTTGATGATCGCCGCGGCGCTACAAGTAGGGCAGGTTCTCCGCCACCGCCGCGATCTTCTCCTCGCCGTCCAGCAGTTCCTGGATGGGATCCCAGCGTCCGCTGGTGAGGGCCTGGCGGGCGGAGTCGGGCATGGTGACCGGAAAGGAGGTCTCACCGTAGGAGACGGTCATGGTCTCGAGGTTGATAGTGACTTCGGTTTCGGGCTTCGCTTCGATCGAGGCACCGAGAGTTTCGATGTCGCCACGGGGTGCCGAGACGCAGGGCATTCCCAGGGTGGTCGAGTTTCCGAAAAAGATCTCCGCGAAGGACTCTGCGATAATGGCTTTGAAGCCGGAGCGGTAAATCGACTGGGGGGCGTGTTCGCGTGAAGAGCCACACCCGAAGTTCGGTCCGCTCAACATGATGGAGGCGTTCGCGAAACGGGGATCGTCGAGTGGGTGTCCGGTGGGGTTTCCCTCCGGATCGAAGCGCACGTCGTGGAAGTGTTTGCCGGCGAGGTCGTCGAAGGTGACACACTTCAGGTAGCGAGCGGGAATGATGCGGTCGGTATCGATGTCGGCGCCCGGGACATGGACGGCGCGACCGGTGACGGAGGTGATCTTGGAGAGGGCCATTGTTGAAAAGTCGGGTCTCAGGAATCTGCGCTCGGGACGGCGCGGTTACCTGCGCTCGTCGTGTTCCGGGGTGGGTTCGTCCTGTTGGTGCTTCACAAGATGACTCGTCGGACGGAATGGGCTGGGAGACGAAAACGGGCCTCAGGCTGCGGCTGGTTCGGGGTCGACTTGGAAGACTTCCCTGGCGTCGGAGACCTCGCCGGTGACGGCGGCGGCGCACACCATGACCGGGGACATCAGGATGGTGCGCCCGACCGGTGATCCCTGGCGCCCCTTGAAGTTGCGGTTCGAGGAGGAGGCGCAGACCTGGTCGCCGACCAGCTTGTCCGGGTTCATCGCCAGGCACATCGAGCAGCCCGCGTCGCGCCACTCGAAGCCGGCTTCGTCGAAGATCCTGTCGAGTCCCTCCTGCACGCACTGCACGGCGGTGATCTGCGAACCGGGCACCGCGATGGCTTTCACCCCCGGTGCGACCTTGCGGCCCTTGAGGTATCTGGCGGCCTCGCGGAAGTCACGGAGGCGGCCGTTGGTGCAGGAACCGAGGAAAGCGACGTCGATTTTTACCCCCTTGATCGGGGTGCCGCCGGGCAGCTGCATGTAGTCGAGGGCTTCCTGGTAGCTGGCTCGCTGCGCTTCACTCTGGGCGTCGACCGGATCGGGAATATTCTCGCTGATGCCGATTCCCTGGTCCGGCGAGATGCCCCAGGTGACGGTGGGTTCGATGTCGGTGGCGTTGATGTTGACCGTGTGGTCGTAGCTGGCATCAGGGTCGGAAGCGAAGGACCTCCAACGCTCCACGGCCGCATCCCATTCCTCGTCCCCGGGGGCGTAGGGTTTGCCTTTCAGGAATTCGAAGGTCTTATCGTCGGGATTGACGTAGCCGCAGCGTGCCCCGCCTTCGATGGACATGTTGCAGACGGTCATCCGCTCCTCCATTGAGAAGGCGTCGAAGGTGGATCCGCCATACTCGTAGGCGAATCCGATCCCGCCCTTGGCGCCGAGCAGGCGGATGATGTGAAGGATGACATCCTTGGCGTAGACACCCGGCCGGAGTTGGCCGTCCACATTGATGCGGCGCACCTTGAGGGATTCCATCGCCAGGGTCTGGGTGGCGAGGACGTCTCGCACCTGGGTGGTGCCGATTCCGAAAGCGATTGCCCCGAAGGCGCCGTGGGTGGCGGTGTGCGAGTCGCCGCACGCGATGGTGGTGCCGGGCTGGGTGATGCCCTGCTCGGGGCCGACCACGTGGACGATTCCCTGCTTGCCGGAGCTGAGGTCGAAGTAGGTGATCCCGAAGTCGTCGGCATTCCTGCGCAGGGCGTCCATCATCTCGGCGGCCAGGGGATCGGTTGGATGGGTCTGGTCCCTGGTGGGGACGATGTGATCGACGGTGGCGAAGGTGCGGTGCGGGTATTTCACCTGCAGCCCGAGGTCGCGGATCATGCCGAAGGCCTGGGGGCTGGTGACTTCGTGAATGAGATGGGTGCCGATGAACAACTGGGTGCGTCCGTCGGCGAGGGTGCCCACGGTGTGAGCGTCCCAGACTTTTTGGTAGAGCGTATTTCCCATGGCATCCTGCTTGGGTCGGAGCCGGGGACGGTGGGCGATTTCTCGGGGGAAGTCAAAGAGAACTGCGGAAGGAAGACCGGACGGACCGGCGACCGGGTCGGGGCGGGATGCGGCGGCGGGGATCCCCGCAACGGGGGAAGCCTGACCGCGGCGACCCAGAATTCGCGTGAATCGTGGATGGGCCGGTTTATCCTCTGACCACGATGTTCGAAGTGCGGGACAAACCGCAGATGGTGGAGAAGGCCCTCCTGGTGCGAATCTGTTTCGACAAGCGCGAGGAGGAGGAGTCCCGCAGCCTTCTGGCGGAACTCGAGGAACTGGTCAACACGCTGGGTATCGGGGTGGGGGGTAGCGAGCTGGTGCGATCCCGGGAGCGACACAAGAAATTCCTGTGTGGCACCGGCAAGGCGGCCGAAGTGTCGAAGCGTGCCCGCGAGCTAGGGTGCGATTGCATCGTCTTCGACAACGAGCTGGCCCCCAACCAGCAAAGGGAATGGGAGGAGGCGGCGGACATGACCGTGATCGATCGTGAGGAGGTCATCCTCGATATTTTTGCGAAGCGGGCTCAGACCAGGGAAGCGCGCCTGCAAGTGGAACTGGCCCGCATGGAGTATGCCCTTCCCCGCATGGCGCGGATGTGGCGTCACCTCGACCGGGAAGGTGGAGGCGGATCGGGTGGAACCGCCGCAGCGCGCGGGATGGGCGAGCAACAGATCGAGGTGGACCGCCGTCTGGCCCGCAAGCGCATCGACCGCATCAAGGCCGACCTGGAGGGCGTCCGCAAGCAGCGGGCCACCCAGCGCAAGGAGCGCCAGAAGGCGGAGCTGCCCCATGCCGCGATCGTGGGCTACACCAACGCCGGGAAGTCCACCCTCCTGAATCACCTGGCCGGTTCGGAGGTGCTCGAGGCCGACATGTTGTTCGCCACGCTCGACCCCACCACGCGCCGCATCGAATTGCCTGATGGCCAGGAGTTGTTGTTGACCGACACGGTGGGTTTTGTGCGGAACCTGCCACACCGGCTGGTGGAGGCCTTCAAGGCGACCCTCGAGGAGGCGGTCCTCGCGGATTTTCTGGTTCACGTTCTGGATGCCAGCGAGCCGGAGTTGGAACGTCTCTACGACACCACCCTGGAGGTCATGGCGGAATTGGGGGCGGCCGACAAACCGATCCTGACGGTGCTCAACAAGGTGGACCTGGTGGAGGATCCGATGCGCCTGAGCTACCTCCAGTCCAGATTCCCGGGGGCGGTCATGATCTCGGCGCGGACGGGGCGGGGAATCGAGGCCCTGGAGCAGAGCCTGGGGGAGAACCTGGCGGTTCGAGTCAAGCGGTGCCGCTACCGGATTCCGCAGGGGCGCGGTGATCTGGTGGCGCTCCTCCACTCCGAAGCGAAGGTGCTCGAGACCGATTACGAGGGCAATGACGTCGTGATGGAGGTGCTGGTGAGTCCCGGGATCGACGGCCGCCTGCGGAAATTCCGGGTTCTGGCGGGAGTGGAAAGGAAGGCTGATGGAGTGGAATTGCGGGAAGGGGGGTAGGGGAGCAGGCCGGCACCGGTCCTGCCGGGGGCGCCGTGGTTGCTCGGGATCCGGCATTGTTTCGCTCAAGCCGTAATCAGGTGGGCGGGCGGAGGAACCGGCGAGAATGCGGGGCTTTCCCCTGCAGTCCGTCGGTGATGTGCGACACCAATTCGTGAAAGGGGAGATGGGGGCCCGGCTTGGCTTCCCCCGACCTAGGGTGTAGAATCGCCCCGGCAAAACCTGAGAATCTCCGCTGCCATGACGATCAAGCTGCGCTCATCGTTCCTTTTCTGTTTTTCCCTCGGCTGGATGGCGGTTTCCCTGCTTGCCCAGGCCGAGGATCCTCTCGTTCCGGGTGCCCCTCCGGCCGGGCCCGCCTCCGCTGTGTTGAAGGTGCCGTCCGATCCGATTGAACCTGTGCCGAAGACAGGGAGGCCCGAGGGCGAGGGCGTGGTGGTCGAGGCAGAAATCGCCGACGAGTCGGAGCTGGCCCGGGCCAGGGCGCGGGATGCGATAGCTGATGCGGGGGTCGAGACCGCCCTCGATCGCGCCACCAAGCCGAAAGATATCGAGACCGCGGTGCGGGTGCAGATATTCCTCGACGAGAAGCGCTTCGGTCCCGGTTTCCTGGATGGCAAGCCCGGCAAGTTTACCACCAAGGCAGTGCACGCTTACAACCGGAGCGTGGGCCGTGTCCCGGATGACTGGAGGGCCCTCATCTCGGAGGTGAACCGGAATCTCGGTGCGACCTACGCGATGGCAGTGGTTCCCGAGGTCGCCCGGACGTGGGTGAACCCGCAGTTGTCGACCAAGTACGAACTGCAGGCCAGGGAGAAGCGTATGAGCTACCGCAGCTATCTCGAGTTCATGGCGGAGCGTTACCACACCTCCGAGTCGTTTTTGACCGAGCTCAACGGCAGCGGGATCGTCTCCAAGCTTGGTCCGCACACCGCCCTCAAGGTTCCGAACATCGAGCCCTTCCTGATCGAGAAACTGGCCGAGGGCCGGACTTACAAGAGGGACGAGGCCTTGAGTGAGCGGACCGTGATCATCGACACCACGGGCCGCAACCTGTTCGTCTACGAGAAAGGGAAAGCCCCCAAGGTGCCGGGTGCGGCGGTGGTGGTATCCGAGAAGGATGAAGACTTCGCCCCGCAGAAACTCATCGCGATGTTTCCCATCACACCCGGCAAGGTGCAGTTCATTCACCACGGCAACTGGGCGGTCGCAAACTGCTTCGAACTTCCCAGCTGGAGCTACGATGAGCAGTTCCTGAAGACCGGAAAACGGAGCAAGGACAAGAGCAAGGTGCTCCGGATTCCGCCCGGACCGAATGTGCCNNCAGGATTGACCAAGTCGGGCATCGGCATCCACGGCACCTCCAGCCCGCGCACCATCGGGCGCTCGCTCAGCGCCGGGTGCATCCGGCTCTCCAACTGGGATGCCGCCCGCTTTCCGGAGATCGTCCGGCCCGGGGCCAAGGTCGTGATCCGCTGACGGGGGTCCGGGGCGGGCCTCGGCGGGCAGCATCAATCGAGGACATGGTCGACAAGGGAATCCCGATTCGCCTCGTCCTCTATTCGGTGGCGATTCTCTACCTCGGGATTGATCTCTTCGTGATCGGCGGGCCTTTGCGGCAGGCGGTCTTCCGGAAAAACCCGAAGAGTGAGGAAGTGATCGAGGCGGCCAAGGCGGAGGGAGTGGTTGCCCGGGTTTATTTTCAGCCCATTCTTCTGAGCCAGGTGGACCGGCGGGTGGAAGAAGGCCTGTGGGCGCAGGGGAGGTCCCTCTCCGCGGTGAAACCAGCCGAACGCATCAGCCTTCGCCGCGCAGCCCTCGACGACCTGATCGACCTGCACCTGTTGCGTCTCAAGGTGCGGTTCA
>JABAHR010008533.1_pt2 | contig 11071 bp, 13 predicted proteins | sample 7062101 | NCBI WGS metagenome assembly JABAHR01 (sample SAMN14534553, study PRJNA622989) | marine sediment metagenome | biome: marine biome [ENVO:00000428]; feature: marine pelagic biome [ENVO:01000023]; material: deep marine sediment [ENVO:00002113] | place: India: Gulf of Kutch | collected...
GATCGGCAGGCCATGGCAGTCCCAGCCGGGGATATAGGGCGCGTCCTTGCCGAGCAGGCTCTGCGTGCGCACCACCACGTCCTTCAGGACCTTGTTCAGCGCATGGCCGATATGGATATCGCCATTGGCATAGGGCGGGCCGTCGTGGAGGATGAATTTCTCGCGCCCCGCGCGGCTTTCGCGCAATTGGGCATAGACCTTTTCTTCCTGCCAGCGCGCAAGGATGCCCGGCTCCTTCTGCGGCAGGCCGGCCTTCATCGGAAAATCGGTTTTCGGCAGGAAAACGGTGTCCCGGTAGTCCCGCTTGTCAGGTGTCTCGCTCATGTCGCCCTATTCACTTTGGGGCGGCGCTTAGAAGGNNGCAACGAGCTCATCGAGATCGTCGAACTTCGCTTCGGGGCGCAGGAAATGGTGCAGTTCCACCTCCACTTCCTGCTCGTAGAGGCTTTCGGCAAAGTCGAAGAAATACGGTTCGAGCAGTTCCACCGGCGGATCGAATGTGGGCCGCACGCCGACATTGGCCGCGCCCAGCATTTCCTGCCCCGTCGCCAGTATGCGGCCCTTTACCGCATAGATGCCGAAGCGCGGGCGCAGGTATGCGCCGAGTTCCATGTTGGCGGTGGGAAAGCCGATCTCGCGGCCGCGCTTGTCGCCGTGGATCACCTGTGCGCGAATGGCGAATGGGCGAGTGAGCAGCTTCGCCGCGACATCGCACTCGCCGGCTTTCAGCGCGTCGCGGATGCGGCTGGAGGAAACCACCTGCCCGCCGTGACTGACCGGCCCGACCTGACGCGCGGCAATGCCGCAGCTGGCGCCCACGCGTTCCAGCACGGAGGTGTTGCCGCCCCGGCCCTTGCCGAAGGTGAAGTCCTCGCCGGTGACCACGCCGGCAGCGCCGATATGGATGCCGAGCAGGTCGCGCACGAAGCTCTCCGCGCTCATCGCGGCAAGGTCATCGTCGAAGGCGAACACCAGCATGGCATCGGCCCCGGCAGCGGCGAACAACTCCTCGCGCTGGTCGAGCGTGGTCAGGCGGAAGGGCGGCACGTGCGGGGCGAAATGCCTCACCGGGTGCGGATCGAACGTGGCGACGATGGCCGGGCGGCCTTCCGCGCGGGCCCATTCCACCGCTTCGGCGACGACCTTCTGGTGGCCGAGGTGGAAGCCATCGAAATTGCCCAGCGCCACTACCGCGCCGCGCAGGGTCTCGGGAATCGAATCGCGATGGCCCAGCCGCATCAGGCGTCTTCCTCCAGCGGAACCACGCCCGCTTGCAGCACGCGCAAGGCATTGCCGCCCATGGCGAGGCGGATTTCCTCTTCGGTAAAGCCGGCGTCGAGCAGGGCCTGCGTCACCTGCACAAGCTGCGAGGTGTCGAAGCGGACCAGGATGGTGCCGTCGTAATCGCTGCCCAGCGCGACATGCTCGATGCCGACCAGGTCGCGCACATGGCGCATGGCATTGGCGATGGCGTGAGGCGAGGTGTCGCATACGGCGCCGGGCCAGTAGCCGATGCCGACCAGCCCGCCGGTTGCAGCAATTCCGCGAATTTGTTCGTCGGAGAGGTTGCGGTTGACGTTGCAGGTGGCGCGCACGCCGCCGTGGCTGGAGACCACCGGGCGCCGTGCCATGGCCAGCACGTCGGCGACGCAGGCGTTGCTGCAATGGGCCAGATCGACCACCATGCCGAGCCCTTCCATGCGCGCCACCACCTCGCGCCCGAATTCGGTCAGTCCGCCCTTGTCCTCGCCGTGCATCGATCCGGCGACCTCGTTGTCGAAGAAGTGGGTCAGCCCCGCCATTCGAACGCCGGCGTCGTAGAGGACGTCGACGTTGGCCAGGTCGCCCTCAAGATTGTGCAGCCCCTCGACCGAGAGCATGGTGCCGACCGGTGCCTGCGGAACCTCGGTTATCGCCGATTCCGGATGAGCAGACCAGTCCGCCCGATTCGCCCGCCGTTCGAGCAGGGCCGCGAGCGTGGCCGGCGAAGTCACCTTGACCAGGTCTCCGGCAGAGGCGGCAACGGCGAGGTCGAGCTTGCGCGCATGCCACAGCGTGCGCTCCAGCAGCGAGTCCCACGTGCCGAGGGGCTGTAGCTGGGCCACCGCCAGCAGGGTAATGTCGTCGCGCGCTTCGGCGCTGTTGCGGTCGAAATTCATCCCCGCAGGCGACTTGCTGACGCTGGAGAGCACCTGCAGCGCGACATTGCCGTCCTGCAGGCGCGGCAGGTCCATGTGCCCGCGGCCGGAGCGCTGGAGGATATTGCGCTTCCATAGTAGCGTGTCGGAATGCAGGTCGACAATGGTGAGCGTGGCATGCAGCGTGCGCGCCTCCTCGCTGACCGGGATCAGCTCCTGCCCGTCCAACTGGTTGAGGCCGCGCTCGATGATCCCCGGCGCGAGGGCAAAGAAGCCGAGCACCAGCAGCGCCAGCACGCCAACCACGCCAAGCAGGAAACGCCGCATTACTCCTCCCCCCGCCGATAGCTGACGAAATCATAGGCCGGCAGGCCGTCATGGGCGAGTACCGATCTGCGCGACACTTCCACCCATTCGTCGCCCAGGTGCGGCATATGCGTGTCGCCGTGATAGTCGGCGTGGATCTCGGTCAGCTCGATCCGCTGCGCCAGCGGCAGGAACAGGGCGAAGATCTCCGCTCCGCCGACCACGGCGATGCAATTGGTTTCGTTGCCCTCGCTGGCGAGGTCCAGCGCCTCGCCCACCGAGCGGACGATCTCTGCTTTCGGACCGCTCCATTGCGGATCGCGCGAGAGGACGATGTGGCGGCGCCCCGGCAGCGGGCCGGGAAAGCTGTCATAGGTCTTGCGGCCCATGATCATCGGGTGGCCCATGGTCAGGCGCTTGAAGTGCTTGAGGTCCTCCGGCAGGTGCCAGGGCATGGTGCCGCCCTTGCCGATCGTCCCGTCCGTTGCCCGGGCATAGATGAGGAAGATCTCCGGTTCCTCCATCGCTCAGCTGCCCTCGGTAAAGACCCGCGTTACATGGCCCATCTTGCGGCCCGGCCGCGCTTCGGACTTGCCATAGAGGTGGAGGTGGGCGGCGGGATCGGCAAGGTGCCCGGCGAGATCGAGCGCCTCATCGCCGATGAGATTGTCCATCACGATGCGCTCCGCCACGCGCGATGTATCGCCCAGTGCCTGCCCGGCAATGGCGCGGACATGGTTCTCGAACTGGCTGGTGACAGCGCCCTCGATCGACCAGTGGCCGGAATTGTGCACGCGCGGGGCCATTTCGTTGAACACCGGGCCCGCGGCGGTGCCGAAGAATTCCAGCGTCAGCACGCCGACATAGTCGAGCGCTTCGGCTACCTTGCCAGCCAATGCGCGCGCCTCTGCCACCTGGTTGCCGACGATGGCGGGGGCAGGCAGCATGCTGTGCGCGAGGATGCCGTGCTCATGCGTGTTGTGGGTCGAATCCCAGAAACGCACTTCGCCGTCGCGACCGCGCACGAGGATGACCGAGAACTCGCATTCGAAGTCGACGAAGCCTTCATAGACCAGCGCCGCATCGGGCAGGTCGATAGCCCCGGCATCGGCGGCGCCGGCGATCCGCCACTGGCCCTTGCCGTCATAGCCGTCGCGCCGCGTCTTGAGGATGCCGGGCGCACCGACTTGCTCGATGGCAGCGGCGAGATCGGCACGGCTGTCGACCGCGGCGAAAGGCGCCGGGCGGCCACCCAGCGAAAGGACGAAATTCTTTTCGTTCAGCCGGTCCTGCGCCACTTCCAGCGCCCGGGTCCCGGGAGCGAGCAACTCTTGCGGCAGCGCCGCGATCGGAGCGACCGGGACGTTCTCGAATTCATAGGTGATGACATCGCAGTCTTGCGCGAAGGCCTGCAGGGCGGCGCCATCGTGCCAGTCGGCATTGGTGAAGCGGGCCGAGACCTCGGCGGCGACGCTTTCCTTTTCCGGCGCGAAGATATGGCAATGATAGCCGAGCCGGGCGGCAGCCATGGCAATCATCCGGCCGAGCTGCCCGCCGCCGAGAATCCCGATGGTCGCGCCTGCCGGAAGGGCCTTGAAGCTCATTGCGCCGGTCTGGCCCTATTGGTCCGCGGGGATCGGGGCCACGGCGTCGGTCTGCGCGGCGCGGAAGGCCTTGAGCCGCTCGGCCAGCTCCTCGTCCGCCAGTGCCAGGATCGAAGCGGCGAGGATGCCGGCGTTGGTCGCCCCGGCCTCGCCAATGGCGAGCGTGCCGACGGGAACGCCGGCGGGCATCTGCACGATCGAGAGCAGGCTGTCGAGGCCGTTGAGCGCGCGCGACTTCACCGGCACGCCGAGCACGGGCAAGTGGGTCAGCGAAGCGATCATGCCGGGCAGGTGGGCGGCGCCGCCGGCCCCGGCGATGATGACCTTGAAGCCCTCGTCCGCAGCGCCCTTGCCGAAAGCGTGCAGGCGGTCCGGCGTGCGGTGCGCCGAGACGATGCGGTCGTCATGGGCAACGCCCAGCTGGTCGAGCACCTTGGCGGCGCATTTCATGGTCGGCCAGTCCGACTGGCTACCCATGACGATGGCGACTGGAGCGGACATTGTCTCAGCGATCCTTCAGGTAGTGCCGTTCACCCGGCTTCATGGCCTCGTCGAAGTCATAGACGATCGGCTGGCCGGTGGGAATCTCGAGCCCGGTGATTTCGTCATCGGAGATTTGCGACAAATGCTTCACCAGCGCCCGCAGTGAATTGCCATGGGCGGAAATGATCACCGTCTCGCCGCTGGCGAGCACCGGCAGGATCTCCGCTTCCCAATAAGGCAGCACGCGCTCGATGGTGAGCTTGAGGCTTTCGGTTGAGGGGATGGCGATCCCGGCATAGCGGGCATCGGCGGAAAGGTCGTAGGGTCCGCCCTTGTCCATTTCCGGTGGCGGCACGTCGAAGCTGCGGCGCCAGACATGCACCTGCTCCTCGCCGTGTTTCGCTGCCGTCTCCGCCTTGTTGAGGCCGGTCAGCCCGCCGTAATGCCGCTCGTTGAGGCGCCAGTCCTTGATCTCCGGGATCCACAACCGCCCGCAGGCTTCCAGCGCCAGGTGCAGGGTCTTGATCGCGCGCAGCTGGACGGAAGTGAAGGCCCGGCTCGGCAGCAGGCCCTTCTCGGCCAGCAGGTGGCCGGCGGCGATCGCTTCGGAAACGCCCTTTTCCGTCAGGTCGACATCCCACCAGCCGGTGAAGCGGTTTTCGAGGTTCCACTGGCTCTGGCCGTGGCGGACGAGGATCAGGCTTGGCAAGTTACGCGCTCCTTCGGATGGGAGCGCCACCCGTTAGCTATTCGCTTCGCCCTTGGGAAGGGCCGGCTCGTCCTTTGTCGCATCGGATTGGCGCTGGGCACGGGCCTGGGCCTTGCGGCGATGCAGGTTCTCCCGCAGTTTTGCCGCCAGCCGCTCTTCGCGCGAAAGGGCTTCGCTGTTCTTCGTCATGGCCCCAATTCATGCCGCCAAAGCACGCTGGCTACAAGCTTGGCCATAAGCTTGGCTTGACTTTCGTCCCTCTCGCGACAATAGCGCCCGCCTGCCTCCCCGATCAGGCTCGGTTATCAGGTTCGGGAAAGGCAATGCTGCTGTAGCTCAGTGGTAGAGCGCACCCTTGGTAAGGGTGAGGTCGAGAGTTCAATTCTCTCCAGCAGCACCATCCCCCATTTCCCGATGCGATTCGCCTGCCCGCAGGCACGCCACGGCCTTGCCTGCCCAAGTGTATTGTGCGAATAAGGCACCATGTCAGGCGAAGACCCAGATGGCGAGCTGACCAGGCTCGACCCCTCCTATGTCACGGTGATGCGTATCCAGACGCTGCTCGCCGCGATTCCCTTCGTGGGTGCCGCCCTGGCCGGAGAGATCGGCGGCACGCTGTTCGCCGGGGCCTTCCTGGTGCCGGTGGCGCTGGTCTTCGGCCTGCTGGCGCTGATGGTGCCGCTCAGGCGCTACCATGCGCGCGGCTATGACATGGCCAGCGACCGGCTGCGCGTGGTGCGCGGCCTGCTGTTCCGTTCGGACACGGTGGTGCCGTTCAGCCGGGTGCAGCATATCGATGTCGAGCAGGGCCCGCTGGAGCGCGCCTTCGGCATCGCCCGGCTGATCCTGCATACGGCCGGGACGCATAACTCCTCTGTCACATTGCCCGGCCTCGCCCATACGGATGCGGTACGCATGCGCGAGGAGATTCGCGCCCATGTGAAGCGCGAGACGCAGTGACGGGCGCCAGGCGAAAGATTCCCGGCGAATGGCAGCGCACCCATGTGCTGACGGTGCTGGCTGCCGGGATCAGGACCTTGTGGAATTCGCTCATTCCGCTGATCGCAATCCTTCTTGGCGCGCAGGCGATGGATGGCGAATTCGCGTTCCTCCTGCCGCTTTTCGCAGCGATCATCCTCTTCAACCTCTTCGCCGCATGGCTCGGCTGGGTGCGCCTGCGCTATCGAGTCGGTACCAGCGACATCAAGCTGGAGAAGGGGCTGATCAGTCGTTCGGCACGCTCCGTGCCCTATGAGCGGATCCAGGACGTCAGCCTCGAACAGAAGCCGATCCCGCGCCTGCTCGGCCTCGTCGAGGTGAAGTTCGAGACCGGGGCCGGCGGCAAGGACGAGCTGAAGCTCGCATATGTCACGCAGGAAGAAGGTGAGCGCCTGCGCGAAGTGGTGCGCGACCAGCGCGATGGGGAGGCAGTGCAGGAGGCAGTCGCGGATGCGCCGGTCGCAGCGGAGGAAGCACAGCTGCTGTTCGCCATGAGCCCTGCGCGCCTGCTGCTGTTCGGTATGTTTGAATTCTCGCTGGTGGCGATCGCGGTGATCGCCGGCCTGGCGCAGCAATTCGATTTCCTGCTGCCGTTCGAGATCTGGGATACGGATGGATGGGAGGAGCGGCTGGCCGGCCCGTGGTCCTGGCTCGCGGGCCTCGGCTGGGCCTCGCGACTGGTTGGCGCGTTGCTGGTCTTGGTGGTCTTGCTGGTCATGGGCATGGCGACGGGAATCGTCCGCACGGTCCTGCGCGACTGGGACTTCCGGCTGGAGCGCACATCCAAGGGCTTCCGCCGTCGCCGCGGCTTGCTGACCCGCACCGACGTGGTCATGCCTGTCCACCGGGTGCAGGCGGGCGTTGTCTCCACCGGCCTGTTGCGGAGGATATGGGGCTGGCACGGCCTCTCCTTCGTCAGCCTGGCGCAGGATGCCGGATCGGCGAATCACGTGGTTGCCCCGTTTGCGCAAACTGGCGAGATCGAGCCTATCGTCCATGCCGCCGACTTTGCCATGCCGGGGCAGGAGACTGCCTGGCATCGCCCGAGTCCGTATTACCGCTTCGACCGGGCGCTGCTCACCGCGCTTGCCCCCGGCCTTTCCGGCCTCGCCTTGCTGGCGTTTGCGCCGAGCATCTGGGCGGGCATCGCCATGCTGGCGCTGGCCGGCTTCCTCGCCCTGCGCCAGCATTTCCTCTGGCGCTATGAACGCCATGCCGTCGATCCGCGGCAGATCCTCTCGCGCCGTGGCTGGCTGGCGCCGAAGCTGGTGATCGCCAACAGGGTGAAACTGCATTCCGTGGAGATCGCCCAGGGGCCCATCGCCCGCCGCCGCGGCTATGCCGATCTGCGCTTCGGCCTCGCCGGCGGGAGGTTTTCCTTCGATGGATTGCGGCTGGAAGATGCCGAACAGATGCGTGCTGCCGTGCTCGGCAGTATCGCAGCGGTGGATTTCTCGCGGCTGATGCGCTGACGCCTAGTTCCCGCTTCGGTTCAGGCGCGCAGCTCCGCCCATTCGGGATGCTTGTCGAACTGCACCGCCACATAGGGGCATTGCGGCACGATCCGGAAACCCATGGCGCGGGCATCGGCGATCATCGCCTCCACCAGTTGCCCGGCGATGCCCAGCCCGCGCGCTTCGGGCGGGGTGAAGGTATGGTCGGCCACGCGCACATCGCCGCACAGTTGCCAGGTCAGTTCCGCCTGCTTCGCGGTTCCGGGGACTAGTGCCCTGTAGGCTCCCCTGTCGCCCTTGTCCTCGCGAATGATCTCGAGCGGATCGGCCATGCTGTGTCGTCTCCATTCTTGCGTCGGACGGGCCGTGGGGCCATGGCAACGCCATGCAGTTCCTGTCCGACAATGCCGCGCGCGTCCACCCGCAGGTGTGGGAGGCCCTGCGCGCTGCGGACGATCCTGACAAGCCCTATGACGGCGATGCGCTCAGCCAGCGTCTCGACGATGTCTTTGCCGGATTGTTCGGGCGCGAATGTGCGGCGATCTGGGCGGGCACGGGCACGGCCGCCAATTGCCTGGCGCTGGCGACCATGGTCGAGCCGCACGGCGGGGTCATCTGCCACCGCGAATCGCATATCGAGATGGACGAATGCGGCGCACCGGGCTTCTACCTGCACGGCGCCAAGCTGCTGCTCGCCGATGGCGCGGGGGCGAAACTCTCCGCTGAAAGTATCGGCGCGGTGCTGGCCGGGATCACCCGCGATGTGCACCAGGTCCACGCCCATGCCATCTCCATCACCCAGGCCAGCGAATATGGCCTCGCCTATGCGCCCGCCGAACTGGATGCGATCGGCGCGCTGGCACGAGAGCATGGCCTCGGCCTGCACATGGATGGTGCGCGCTTTGCCAATGCCGCGGCCTTCCTTGCTTGCACGCCTGCCGAAGCGGCCGGCACCGTCGATGCGCTGAGTTTCGGCTTTACCAAGAACGGCGCCATGGATGCCGATGCGATTGTCTTCTTCGATCCGGCAAAGGCCGATCTCGCCCGCTGGCGCAGGAAGCGCGCCGGGCACCTGCATTCCAAGGGCCGCTTCCTCGCCGCGCAGATCCTTGCCTTGCTTGAAGGCGATCTGTGGCTGGAACTGGCGCGCCATGCCAATGCCGCTGCCGCCGAGATCGCGGCGGGTGCGGGCGAGCGCCTGATCCATCCGGCGCAATCGAACGAATTGTTCGTGGCCATGGATGCGCAAGAACGCGCATCGCTGCGCGAGCAGGGCTTTGCCTTTTACGACTGGGACGAGGCCAGCGTGCGGCTGGTCGCCAGCTGGGACACACGGATGGAAGACGCTGCGGCGCTGGGCAAGGCGATCGCTTCCCTATGAACAGTTCAGGGCCGCCCGCCATGCTCAGCCTGCGGGTGGTGATTCCTTTCCTGCTGACGGGAACGATCTGGGGTTCGACCTGGTGGGTCATCACCGGGCAGATCGATGGCGTTCCGCCGAGCTGGTCGGTGTTCTACCGCTTCCTCATCGCCACCCCGGCGATGTTCCTGCTGGCAATGCTGATGAAGCGGCAACTGGCGATGGGCGCGAAAGGCCACCTGCTCGCCCTTGCTGTCGGGATCAGCCAGTTCTGCGGCAACTTCAACTTCGTCTATTTTGCCGAACTGCACCTTACCTCCGGCATTGTTGCGGTGATGTTCGCGCTGATGATCGTGCCCAATGCGCTGTTCGGCCGCATGATCATCGGAGAAAGGATCACGCGCGCCTTCATGCTCGGCAGCATGGTGGCGATTGCCGGCGTGGTGCTGCTGCTGACGCACGAGGCGCGGCTGGCCCCGCTAGGCGACAATGTCATGCTGGGAATTGCCCTGGCCGTGGGAGGAATCCTCGCCGCGTCCATCGCCAATGTCGTGCAGGCCAACGAAACCGGGCGGCGAATTGCCATGGTCAGCCTGCTGGCATGGTCGATGTTCTACGGCGTGATTGCCGATTTCGCCTTCGCCTGGTGGATGGCCGGGCCGCCAAGCCTGCCAGCGGGCCTCGGTTTCTGGGCCGGCACCATCTACCTTGCCCTGGTCGGCTCGGTGGTCACCTTCCCGCTGCACTATAATCTCGTGCGCGAGATCGGCGCGGGCAAGACGGCCTATAATTCGATCGTCATCATCATCGTCGCCATGCTGCTCTCGACCCTGTTCGAGGACTACGCGTGGAGCCTGTTGGCCGCGGCCGGAGCGTTGCTGGCAGTGCTGGGGATGGTCCTCGCCCTGCGCGCCCGGCGCACGGGGAAGGGCAAGGTCGGCGTCAAGGTCGGGCAGGCGACGATTTTCCGGGACGAGTCGGAACCCTAAAGCAGGCTCGCCAGTCCTTCGCGATAGGTGGGAAAGGCAGGGCGCCAGCCGAGCACGCGCCTGGCCTTGCCGTTGGCGACCCTCCGGTTCTCCATGTAGAAGCCGTGCGCCATCTCCGACAGGCCGGCCTCCTCGAGGCTCTGCAGCGGCGGGGGCGTAATGCCGAGGAGGGCACAGGCCTCTTCGATCACGCGGTTCTGGCTCGCCGGCAGGTCGTCGGCGAGATTATATGCGCCCGGCGGCGCATCCCCGGTCAGCGCCAGCTCCACGCCGGCGGCGATATCCTCCACATGCGCCCGGCTGAAGACCTGGCCGGGCAGGTCGATCCGGTGCGCCTTGCCGCTGGCAATGCGTTCGAACACGCTGCGGCCCGGCCCGTAGATTCCCGGCAGGCGAAACACGCGCGCGCCCATCTCCAGCCAGCGCGCATCGGCTTCGCTGCGCGCCGAACGCCTGCCACCGCCGACAGGCGCGCTTTCATCGACCCATGCCCCGCCGGTGTCGCCATAGACCCCGGTCGAAGAGAGATAGCCCAGCCATTTGCCCGCAATACCGGGGGCATGGGCGTCCAGCACCGGATCGCCGCCATCCCTGGCGGGCGGCACGGAAGAGAGCACGTGGGTCGCTTCGCCAAGAGCCGCGACGACGGCCCCTGCATCGCCGAAATCCACATCGCCTGCCGATCCCGTCGCCGAAACTCGCCAGCCGCGCGCTTCGGCTCGCACCTTGATGCGCCGGGCTGTATATCCAAGGCCGAAGATCAACATATGGGGCATGCGCGTCTTCTACTGACTGGACGCAGCAGCGAAAGGACCTAAATCGCACACCATGGATATTGCCCGCACAGCCTCGAACCCGGACGGCAACCCCGAAATGGCCGATGCCGCCGCCGATCCGCACGATCCCCCGATGATCCGGCGCGAGGACTATCGCCCGTTCGGCTGGCTGGTGCCGGAAGTCGCGCTCGATTTCGACCTCGGGCTGGAAAGGACGACCATTCGTTCGGCGCTGACCGTGCAGCGCAACGCC
>JABAHR010001737.1_pt1 | contig 11066 bp, 12 predicted proteins | sample 7062101 | NCBI WGS metagenome assembly JABAHR01 (sample SAMN14534553, study PRJNA622989) | marine sediment metagenome | biome: marine biome [ENVO:00000428]; feature: marine pelagic biome [ENVO:01000023]; material: deep marine sediment [ENVO:00002113] | place: India: Gulf of Kutch | collected...
TGGGACCGCCAGCAGCGTTAATCCGCGCAGAGTCCGCTTCCCTGGTTTACACCTAACGCCTTATATAAAAAACGTCTCGAACACCAAATTGTTGATGAGTTATTCCATGCTGTGAGATGGGGGTATTAATTTTCCTAATGATGAATTTCCTAATCATGATTGTTTTGTGAAATTTTTTACTATATAATCAATTAAACAAATTCCCTGTTTAATATAATGAGAGGAGGTCGTTGGGAAACCATAAACTTGAGCGTTTTATCAAAAGAATATCTATCTAAAATTGGAGGACATATGAAAAAGAAATGGTTGATTGTTGGACTATTTGTACTCACTGGCGCGTTGATCGCCTTCACAGCGACCGCCAGCCAGGCACAAAGCGCATTAACACCCATGGAAAAACTCGGGGAGTTTTTGTATTTTGATAAGAATCTCTCTGAGCCTTCCGGTCAATCCTGCGCCAGCTGCCATGACCCGGATTTCGGATTTGTGGATCCGGATGCAGACCTTCCAGTTTCCGAGGGGGTGATTCTAGGAAAGTTTGGCGACAGGAATTCCCCTTCATCGGCCTATGCCATGTTTGCCCCCATCTTTTATTTTGATGAAGAAGAGGGACTCTGGATAGGCGGTCAGTTCTGGGACGGGCGCGCCACGGGAGATGAACTAGGCGACCCCCTGGCAGACCAGGCGCTTGGACCGTTCACCAACCCTGTAGAGATGGCCAACCCGGATAAGGCTGCGGTGGTTGCAGATGTGGCTGCATCAGATTATGCAGACCTCTTCGAACAGGTGTGGGGAACAGGCGCACTGGAAGATGTAGAAGCGGCCTATAATCAGATCGCTCTCTCGATCGCGGCATTTGAACGCACAGAACTGTTTGCCCCTTTCACCTCGAAATACGACTACTACCTGCAAGCATGCCTGGATAAAGGCGGGGATATGGACGACTGCGCCAAAGGCGTCGGCAAAACAGCCAAAAAAGTCGGTAAAAAGTTTTTCACCAAAGAGGAGTGGTATGGGATGCAACTCTTCATGGGGGACAACAACAATGACGGTATCATGGAAAAAGGCGAAGGTGCCATGTGCGCCGCTTGTCACATCGCGGACTGGACCGCAGACCCGGGCAATGTCTTTGTACCATCCTGGGCACCGGATGGCTGGGTGCCGCCCGTCTTTACCGACTTCACCTTCGACAACCTCGGTGTCCCCCAAAACACTGAATACCCGCTCGATCCGAATGCAGGTCCAGACCTGGGATTAGGTGCGGTGGTTGGCAAAGAATGGGAAAACGGGAAGTTCAAAGTGATGACCCTGCGCAACGCCGGGCTGACCGCCCCTTACGGGCATAATGGATTCTTCCACAAGCTGAAGGACATCACCCACTTTTACAACACACGTGATGTACCTGGCGCACTGCCAAAAGGCGCTGATTGGCCCGCGCCCGAATATCCCGCGACGATGAATGTGGACGAGCTGGGTAATCTCGGTCTTAGCGACGCAGACGAAGATGCCCTGGTTGAATTTATGAAGACCCTGACGGACGGCTGGACTCCATAAACTCACCCACAAGTACAACAGGATTAACAAAAAGGGAGCGTGGTAAGACACACTCCCTTTTTTATCCAGCCTTGCCTTCTTACCCGTCAAACCTGGACAGCCGGGGTCTCCCACCTACTATCCTCTGTATAATGGATTCAGGTAAGATAAGTGAAAGAGGCAGCGATGGGTAAAAAGCATCCAGTATACGTAGTTTCAGGGGGCGCGGGCGCCAGCGGAGAGCAGTTGGTGCGCACCGTATTGGCTCAGTTTTTAGACCACGAGGTAGAAATGGAAATCATCCCACGGGTACGCAGCCGGGAAAAAATCACAGAAATCACTGCACAGGCGGCACAAGCGGACGCACTGGTGGTGCACACCATGGTCAATGATGAACTGCGGCAGGCGCTTTCTGAGCAATTGGCAAGATCGAGCATCCCGGCGGTGGACTTGATGGGAGAACTGGTCGGCCACTTCAGTCAGATGTTTGGCCAGCCACCTTCAGGAATCCCGGGGCTATACCGCCGGCTGCACCAGAGCTATTTTGAAAGGGTCGAAGCGATCGACTATTCCTTAGAGCACGATGACGGGGTTGACCCTCAAGGCTGGCCGCTGGCAGACGTGCTCCTGATTGGGCCCTCGCGCACCGGCAAGACCCCGATCAGCATGTATTTGGCTGTGACTGGCTGGAAAGTGGCCAATTACCCGATCGTCCCTGGGTTCAGGCTGGCGCAGGAGTTGGACCAGATGAACCCAGCCAAGGTCATCGGCCTGACAATCGATCCCGTACGGTTGGCGGCGCACCGCACCCAGCGCCAGAAACGGCTGGGAACCTTGGTGCGAGACTCCGAATACACTGATCTCGAAAAGATATACGAGGAGCTAGACTCCGCAGAAAAATTCTACCGCCAGGCAGGATTCCGGCGGGTGGATGTGACCGACAAGCCCATCGAAGCCTGCGCCGATGAAATCCTGCGCCTGATTCCCAACCGGGCGTGAGAGTCAATCCTTTTACACCTCTGCATCACGAATCAGGCTGTTGAAAAAGGGGGGCAAAATATTGATATAATCCATTAACCTGAAAGTTCAGAGGATAAGCTCCAATTGTAGGCGGCTTTAAGTCTAGTTTAAGGATAATATGATCATGAAAATAGTTATTAGTCCTTGTCTAGTTGGAATCAGAACACGGTGGGATGAAAGTTGTGATGAGCATGAGGAATTGGTCAATCTTGTGAAATCAGGTCAAGCTGTTTTTATGTGTGCGGAGCAATTAGGAGGGATGACTACTCCAAGAGAACCATCTGAGATAGAGCCAGGTATGACTGCAGCGGATGTTTTAAGCGGGGACGCAAAGGTTTTTTCTTCAACTGGAAAAGATGTGACTGAGCAGTTTGTAGTGGGTGCACAACGGATACTGAAATTCTGTCAGGAGGCGGGGATTGAGATCGCGATACTGAAATCTACCAGTCCATCATGTGGATCTGAACGAACTTATGATGGTACATTTACAGAAACAATAATTCCGGGAAAGGGAATAACCGCTGAATTGCTTGCACAGAACGGGATCAAAGTCTATAACGAAAAGAACTTTCGGGATAGCCTGAGCAACTGATACACTTCGGATCGAATCCCTAAGAGCCATACTTACCATAACCTCTATTGTGTCTACTATACTTCTTTTATGGCCGAATAGTACAGATAAAAATAGCGAGGTAGTCAGTATGAATGCACAAAGAAAAGATATTCTTCCCTTATTAGAGGAAATTGCAGAAGAATTAAGGTTAGCACGGGAACATGTGTTGGTAGCAAAACAGCATGCTGAAAATGGCGAAGTTCCACGGTTTGGGGCACACATGCTCTCTGCTGAGGGGCACTTGGCGGCAGCAAACCAATCCCGTCAAACCGTTGCCAAAATTCATGCAGCTCATTCAAAACCAACTACATGAGCGGTATTTCTGATTGTATCTGAAGTAGTTTTTTCAACAGCCCGGGATAACATGCGGTAAAACACCCGGCGCGTATTAACCTCAGGCGGTGATCTTTGCCAATAGCTGCTCTCTCCATGCACGCGAGCGCTGGTCAATCGGCGCGTTGAGGAAACGGCGCAGTCCGGCTTCAGTCTTATCCGGATGGTAATGATCACGCATCATTTCCTGGATTGAAACGGTGTCCCCCTGGTATGGTTCAAGCGTAACAAGGTCGCCAAAAGATACCAAGCCCGGCTGCAGCACGCGGCAGTATAACCCGGGCCTCTCGGCGGCTTTAAACTTCTTGACGAACTGCGGATCACCTATGCGGGCAGATAGTGTGGAACAGGGAATGCGCGGCGCGGTCACCTGGAGGGTCACCTCACCAACCAGTAATTGATCCCCGATATTAAACCGGGTGCTCTCCAACCCACTGATGGTCAGGTTCTCACCAAACAGCCCGGGCCTGACCTGGTCTCCAAGGGACTCCATCCACCAGTCATAGTCTGCCTGGCCGTAAATATAGATTGCCTGGTCCGGCCCGCCGTGGTGCTTTTTATCGGCGATCACATCCCCCTCCAATCCTAATGCTGTGATTTGTACTGGGCCTTCGACTGGTTCTTTATAAATTCCCGTGACCGTTTCTACATGCCTGCGGATAACTTTGCGACGGGTGCCGCGGTTGATGCTAAGAATTCTCATCGTATATTCCTTCTGAAATGGGTAAAAAAGAAAACCAAACTTGCTTGTAAAAGGTTATCACTAAAAGCGGGGAAGTTCAATGATAAATCAGGGGTGCACGGTCGTGCACCCCTGAAAAACGAGATTCAGACCGGATTCTGGTTACAGTTCTGAGGAGCGCGTTTTGTCTCCCTCAGCCAGCAGCTCAACGAATTCGGCAAAAGCCATCCCATTGACCCGCGAGCCGTCGCGCTTGCGCAGGGAAACCGTGTTGTTCTCGATCTCCTTGTCGCCGATCACCAGCATATAGGGCACCTGGAAGTTTTGCGCCTCGCGAATTTTGGCATTCATGCGGTTGGCGCTCAGGTCTGCCTGGGCACGGAAACCCTGTTTGAACAGATCATCGGCCAACTTTTGAGCATGCGGGTTGTGATTGTCCGTGATCGGGATGATGCGCACCTGCTCGGGAGAAAGCCACACCGGGAATTTGCCGGCATAGTGCTCGATCAGGAAACCGATCATGCGCTCGTGGGTGCTGAGCGGAGCGCGGTGGATGCACAAAGGCGTCTCTTCCTCACCCTGATCGTTGATGAACTTAAGGTCAAAGCGCCCTGGCTGGGCGAAGTCCACCTGGTTGGTCGCGAGCGTAAACTCGCGCCCGATTGCACTCCAGATCTGGACGTCGATCTTGGGGCCGTAAAAGGCCGCTTCGTCCTCCACCTCGACGTAGGGGATATTCCCATTGTCCATCGCCCGGCGCACCATGTCTTCTGTCTTGAGCCACAGGCGGCCGTTGTCGACATACTTCTTGCCCAACCCGTCGGGGTGATGCAGGGAGAGACGCATGACATACTTCTCGATATCGAAGATCTCGAAGTACTCCTGGTAGATGGCGATCACATCCATGAACTCCTGCTCAAACTGCTCTTCTGAGCAGTAGATGTGGGCATCGTTCATCTGCATCGAGCGTACCCGCATCAGGCCAAACAGCTCTCCGCTCTTTTCGTAGCGATAGCAGGTGCCATACTCACCGAGGCGCAGCGGCAGATCGCGATAGCTGCGCATCTGGTTGGCGTAGATTTTATGGTGCATGGGGCAGTTCATCGGCTTGACGAAGTAGCGTACCCCTTCCAGTTCCATGGGCGGGTACATGCTCTCTTCGTAATACGGCAGGTGACCGCTGCGGTAGAAGAGATCTTCCTTGCTCAAGTGCGGTGTGCGCACCGGGCTGTATCCGTGACGGCGTTCTACCTCATGGGCCAGCTTTTCCAGCTGTTCAATGATCACCGTACCGCGCGGCGTCCACAGCGGCAAGCCAGGGCCAACCTCATCATCAAACGTGAAAAGATCCAGATCTTTGCCCAGCTTGCGGTGGTCGCGCTTTTTGGCTTCTTCGAGCTGCCAAAGGTATTGTTTTAATTCTTCCTTGTTCTTCCAGGCCGTACCATATACCCGCTGCAGCTGGGGGTTGTTCTCATCGCCGCGCCAGTACGCCCCAGCAATGCTCATCAGCTTGAAGGCGGACGGGTTGATCTTCCCGGTATGCTCGACGTGCGGCCCGCGGCACAGGTCCGTAAAGGTATCATGCGTGTAAAATGAGATTTCTGGCTTCTCGTCCAGTGGTTCGCCGTACTCGTCAAAGCCGCCGGCATCCAGCCCTTCGATCAGTTCAAGCTTGTAGGGCTGGCCTTCGAACTGCTGCTTGGCATCATCGGCGGAAATGATCTCTTTCTTGAATTCATGCTTGCCGCCGATGATCTGGCGCATACGCTTTTCAACAGCTTTGAGGTCTTCGGGCGTCAGGTTGCGCGGCAAGTCGAAATCGTAGTAAAAGCCGTCAGAAATTGGTGGACCGATGGCTATTTTGGCTTCACCCGGTTCAAACAGTTCCATCACCGCCTGCGCCATCACATGGGCAGCCGAGTGCCGGATCTTGTAGAGCTCGGATTGTTCGTATGGGATTTGTTTTTCTTCAGACATTTTTAATTCCTTAGTAACAGTACTCAGTAGTTAGTAGACAGTAGTTAGTTGTCAGTGGGTAGTGGCTGGAAGGTCGTGGTCGGCACTTGCCGGCGCGGTCAGGAAACATCCTCTGGATGGTTTGCTGAATATTTTCTTGCTTTTGTGTTCCATGACTGCCTCCTTAAACAAATTGCGCCCATGCCATCAGGGCATGAGCGTTCCTCTCACACGGTTCCACCTGAAGTTGGCCGGGATCACCAGCCATCTCGTGTTTGGCCTGTAACGGGGCCTGCCGTTCCTCCTACTGGGGATCACCTGTTCGGATTTCCGCTCGCGGGTGGTTTTCTCCGTGGGCTGCCTGAACCGGCTCTCAACCGCTGACCAGTTCTCTCTGTTGGCTGCCGGGCCGGATACTCGTCCCGGTCTATGCGTTTGGATATGATGTTCTTATTATAAGGGGCAATTCGAACCTGTCAAGTGTGGGACTCGGAGGGCGCTGCCCCAAGATTGGTGAGCGATTATGATCTGGCAAAGAGTTCATACACAAGCCTGAGAAGGCGGTTATCGATTGTATAATACAGCCATGCCCAATCAGATCATCCTCCCGCGCTCTTTTTACGAGCATGATACGCTGACCGTAGCACGCCAATTGCTGGGGAAACGTCTGGTCCACATCCAGCAGGGGCAGCGTTTGGCTGGTCTGATCACCGAGACGGAAGCCTACTGCGGAGAGAAAGACCTGGGCTGCCACGCTAAGGCCGGGCGCACCCCGCGCACCGAAGTAATGTACGGCCCGGCGGGGGTTTCCTATGTTTATTTCACCTACGGAATGCACTGGCTGTTTAATACCGTGACCCGCCCTGCCGGGCAGCCGGAGGCCGTCTTGGTGCGGGCGATCGTGCCGGTGGAGGGAGTCGAAGTGATTGCAGAACGCCGCGGCCACCAGCCCCACAAGCGCTGGACCGACGGCCCGGCCAAACTGACCCAGGCCTTAGGAATCGACGGCCGCCACAACAACCTCGACCTGACGACACAAAAAGCAGCAATTTTCATCGAAGAAGGGCCGAGCATACCGGATAAATGGGTAGAAACCAGCCCGCGCATCGGCCTGTTCACCGTACCAGAGCCGTGGAAGAGTAAACCATGGCGCTTTTTGGTATTGGATGCAGAGGAACGACTGGGGTACAATTAACCTATCACTGTGCGTAATGCACGGTAGAAAAGAGTGATTTGATGTTCCGAAAAAGAGAAGATGCAGATTTAACCTCAACCGAATCCTCCACGCAGCCAGAACGGATCACCTCAGTATTGGGAGATGGGACCAAATTTCAAGGCAAGCTGACTGGCGAGGGAGGTGTACGCATCGAAGGTACTTTCGAAGGCGAAATCCAGCTGGAAGGACTGCTGGTGGTGGGGACAACCGGCAGGGTGACCTGCGAAGACTTACGCGCCAAGTCGGTGATCGTAGCCGGAACAGTGCGCGGAGACCTGACCGCCCACAAGGTGGAAATCAGGGCCAGCGGACGAGTGTGGGGAAACGTGACCACTGAAGCTTTTGCCACCGAGGAGGGCGCTTTTCTGCGCGGTCAGATCCAGATGGAAGAAGAGATTGACCTCGATTTGCCCAAACCAGTACCGGAAACACCCCCTGAAGAAGCCAAACCGTTAGCAGAAGAACCAGAGGAGTCTGAAGACCAAACAGACACAGATTAACACCAGCACAGTTCACCATCGAAAAAAATCCTCACGGAATTTAAACATTAAATGCCCGGTTCCGGGCATTTTTATCTTCAAGAAGACCAACCATTATTGTTGAAAACGTGGATCGCGGTCCAAAGTCAGGCGCAGCCCTTCCATCAGATTGGTGCGTGGGGTGAAGCTGAGCTTTTCATTTGCCAGGGAAATGTCGGCGCACAAACGGGAGACGCCGGGATCGTTGCGCGGGGTAAAGAGAATCTCGCCCTTATTGCCAGTCAGTTCCAGAATTTTCTGGGCCACCGAGCGCACACTGGTTTCCTCGCCGGAGCCAACATTGATCACACTCTGGTTAAGATTGGGGGCGGTTGCCGCCGCGATCATCGCCCGGACGACATCTTCAACATAGACAAAGTCCCTGGTCTGCCGGCCGTCCCCATGCACCACCAGCGTCCCGCCGCGCACGGCCTGGCGCAAAAAATTGGGAATCAGCGGAGCGTGAGCTGGGGGAAGGTGCTGGCCGGGTCCGTAAGCGTTAAACACCCGCAGGATGACAGTGTCGATTCCCCACAAGGCACCAATGGTGTTTACGTAATACTCGGCCGCCAATTTAGAGACCGCATAGGGGGAATGCGGCTGGGGTGCATTCTGTTCGCTAACCGGCTGCTGCTGCTGGTCGCCATAGACAGCCCCGGAAGAAATGAAGACCACCCGCCTAACGCCCACATCGCGCATCGCTTCCATCAGGCTGACCGACCCGCCGACATTGACGTTATTGTACTCGCGCGGGTAGAGCAGGGATTCGGCCACCAGCACCCGGGCGGCAAGATGATAGACGCAGTCTACATCTTGAAGCAGGGTCCATAATTTTGGCCGGTCATTGACATCCCCGCGCGTAAAGTGCACATCTTCAAACAGCGCCTGGGGCTCGCCGGTGGAAAGATCATCAATACCGCGTACCTGGTGCCCTTCCCGGGCCAGTTGGTTGGCGAGGGCTGAGCCTAAAAATCCTGCTGCGCCGGTGATTAAAAAATTCATTTGGCTGGTTTTCTTTCTTTGGAATTCAACTTAAATATTGTATTGATCAACGCGCACATCATTCGATTAAAATCAGCGTGATTATAGCATTAAACCACTCTGGGGACCGTGAACAATAACATCTCCGATCAGGGGTCTGCGTTTCCATCGTCCGCCTTTTTCACCTGGTTTTGAAAATCCTCAACATTGATCACATAGCGCGTATGGATGCCAGTACCGACCAGGATCTCCCCGTCCCAAGCCTGCACCTCCAGGGTCACTTTCCGGCCATCGACGGCGGTAATTGAGACCTTAACTTCGATGTTTGCCCCAAGCCCGCTGGGCGCCAGATGCCGTACATCAACATGCATCCCAACGGATGACTCACCCTCTTCCAGATACCGGTCGAGCAGGTTCAGCGATGTGTTCTCCATAAAGGCGATCATCATCGGGGTCGCCAGTACCTGTACCGACCCGCTCCCCAGGTGATATGCGGTATGCTGCTCCTGCACCACAAATTCCTGCGTCAGCGTCTCTCCTGGTCCAATTGGCATCCTGCACACCTCCTACTCAAGTCTAGGTCGTTAAGCTGCCGCCCACCAATCCCGTCCCTCGACCAAATCCAGTTCATTCAATTGCGAGCGAATCAGCTCCCGTGCCCCGGAAGCCCCAACTGCAGCCAGCAGGGCGGGGCGCGGAGTGCTTTCCAAATGAGATGGTAAATCGTCGCGAGAGATGATCGGACGGCCGCGTCGGGTGCGCCCGATCTTTTTCGGGTCAATATCGACAAATGCGCGTATATGGACGCCAGCGCGCATCAGATGTTTGCTCAGACGGCGGCCGTGCATCCCGGCACCCCAAATAATGACAGACTCCCGCTCAGCCAAAGGGCCGATCGCCAGGTAGTGGGCTTTAGCACGGATAAAATTCTCCAACGAATAGCGGCTGTCGGTGCGAGTCAGCCGGTGAGGATGCTCGCGCCATTCCAGCAGCGTTTCCTCGATTTTGGCAAAGGTGCACCCTGCCAAAAACATGCGCAGCCAGAGGTCGTAATCTTCAGCCCAGCCGTGCTCCTGATACCCGCCGAGGCCAGTCACGACCTGCTTGCGAAAGGTGACTGAAGGGTGGCAGAGAGGACTTTCGACAAATATCTCGCGGCAGATCTCCGCATGAGAAGCGAGTGAGTTGAGCCACTCGATATAGCGTTGAAATCCCCCCCTCAGCTTATCTGCCGGAAAACCGGCCACAAATGAGGACACCAAATCCACCTCAGGATGCGCATCCAGGTACGCGGCCTGCTTTTCCAGGCGGTCGGGGTGCATCCGGTCATCGGCATCCATGCGGGCGATCAGATCTGACCGGGCGGCAGACAGGCCGTGATTGAGGGCAGGGATAATCCCGGCATGGGAGAGCGGCAGGAAGCGGAAGCGTGGGTCCTCCTGCTGCCACATCTTTAAAATTGCCGCTGTCCCGTCCGTCGAACCGTCATCTACGGCGAGAACTTCAAAATCCTCCAGTGTTTGAGTGCGGATTGACTCAAGGGTTTCTTCAAGGGTATTTTCCCGATTAAAACAGGGCATTAAAACGGATATTTTAGGCATGTCATTATTGTACAGGAGAATAAAGAATGCGTGGGGAGCGCAGGAGGATGAACCACTCAACGCACTCTTCCCGGAAGATTAGCACCAGCCCGAGCATACTTTTTCACTGAAACATTGACAAAATCTTGTTACAATATACGACTGAGAAGAGCGACTTCATTTTGAGGACATAAGCACAAATCGAAAGGTAGGAAATGAACCCGATTATTGAGAATTTATTAAACGTCATACAAACATGGTGGCAAGGCTTTATCGACAACCTGCCAAGCTTGATCGCTGGATTATTGATCTTTTTAGTCAGCCTTTATCTGGCACACCTCCTGTCCCGGGGGACGGAAAGGGTCCTGACCAGGCGCAACGAAGACCAGGAACTCAATATATTAATCACCAGGCTGGTGCGCTGGACAGTGATCGGCCTGGGAATTGTGCTGGCTCTGGAACAGGCCGGGCAGGATGTCACCGCCCTGCTGACCGGGCTGGGGATTCTAGGTTTTACAGTGGGTTTTGCACTGCAGGACATCAGCGCCAACCTGGTCTCCGGCATCCTGCTGCTGTTCGAACAGCCTTTTGAAATAGATGACGCCATCGAAGTTGCCGGCTATTCGGGGAC
>JABAHR010000846.1_pt3 | contig 11062 bp, 11 predicted proteins | sample 7062101 | NCBI WGS metagenome assembly JABAHR01 (sample SAMN14534553, study PRJNA622989) | marine sediment metagenome | biome: marine biome [ENVO:00000428]; feature: marine pelagic biome [ENVO:01000023]; material: deep marine sediment [ENVO:00002113] | place: India: Gulf of Kutch | collected...
TGGTCGGCGTGACGTTGCTGGCGATGAAGTGCGCGGCGCCGCTGTCGACATGGCGCACGATGAACATGTCGACGTGCATGGCCTCGATATTGCGCAGCGTGTCGAGCAGGGTTTCTCCCTTGACTGCGCTGGACTGGGTGATATTGATGTTCAGCACATCGGCAGACAGTCGCTTGGCGGCCAGCTCGAAGGTGGTGCGTGTACGTGTACTGGCCTCGAAAAACAGGTTGACGATGGTCTTGCCGCGCAGCAGCGGGACCTTCTTGACGGTTTGTTCGGTGACGCCAGCAAATGACTCGGCGGTATCCAGTATCTCCGTCAGCAGCTGGCGATTCAGCCCATCGATGCTCAGGAAGTGGTTTAGCCGTCCCTGGCTGTCGATTTGCAGATCACGGATGTTCATGTGACGCGCTTGATTTCCAGTCTGAGCGGGTCCGGCCCGGACAGCTTGATGTGCTCTCCGGGCCTGAGCTCGACACGCTGTCCGACAACATTGGCCTCGATCGGCAGTTCGCGTCCGCTGCGCTCGATAAGCACGGCAAGGTGGATCGAGGCAGGCCGTCCGTAATCGAACAGTTCGTTCAGTGCCGCGCGGATGGTACGCCCGGTATGCAGCACGTCGTCCACCAGCAGGATGTGCCGGCCATCGATGCTGAACGGCAGTTCGGAGGTCTGCACCACGGGGTTGATGCCGATGCGCGTGAAATCATCGCGGTAGAACGAGATGTCGAGACTGCCGAGCGGCTCACTGATGGACATGCGCCTGTGCAGCTGTTTGGCGATCCATACGCCGCCGCTGTGGATGCCTACCATGGCCGGATTATCGAGGCCGTTGTCCGAGATCAGCTTGTTCAGTTGCCTGGCCATGTCATCGAGCATGGCCGGTATATTGTCGAGATCGCTCATTGCCTGTTCGTATCCAGCCAGTCCTGCAGGATGATCTGTGCCGCGATGGCATCGAGGTCGCTGCCCGGACTGCCTGCCCGCTCGCGTTGCAGTTCAGCGGCGGCATGCGAGCTGAGCCGTTCATCCATTGTGGTTACCGGCAAACGGTAGCGTGCTTCCAGTTGTTGTGCAAATTTGCGTGCCGCGCGTGTCATGTCGGAATTGCTGCCATCGGCATGGCGCGGCAGACCGATCACCAGCCTGGCGGGCTGCCACTCCTCGATCAGTGCGCTGATGCGTTTCCAGTCGGGCACGCCGTCGCGTGCAGTCACGGTACCCAGGGGAGTGGCGGTTCCGGTAATTTCCTGTCCGACGGCAATGCCGATGCGCCGCCTGCCGTAGTCAAAACCCAGCAGTGTCTCCAAGACTAGCGGCCCGGGCCCGCGCAGTGGCTGACAGGCAGGGGCGGGCTCACTCAGGCATGCCCCGGCTCGCTGGTGAGCAGGTGCAGGTCGACGCCGATCAGCTCTGCCGCGGCGAGCCAGCGTCGTTCCGTGGGCGTGCGAAACACGATGTCGGTACTGGCCGGGCCGCTCAGCCAGGCGTTGCTGGCCAGTTCCTGTTCCAGTTGACCGGCACCCCAGCCGGCATAGCCGAGCGTGACGATGGCATGTTCCGGGCCCCTGCCCTCGGCAATGGCCGCGAGGATGTCGCGCGAGGAGGTGATGCCTATCTCGTCGGTGACCTTGAGCGTCGCCTCCCAGTCACCGGCAGGCTGATGCAGCACGAATCCGCGGTCGTTCTGTACCGGGCCGCCCATGTAAACCGGTTGCGAGGCAATCCCGATATCATCGGTGTGGATATCCATGTGCATCAGCACCTCGCCCAGCTGCAGCTCCAGCGGGCGATTGATAACCACGCCCAGCGCACCGTTTTCATCGTGTTCGCAGATATAGGTGGTGGTGTGATGGAAGTTGGGATCTTCCAGCGTCGGCATGGCGATCAGGAAGTGGTTACTGAGTGAGCCGGGATAGGTCATGTATTCAGTATCCGTCGATATCTGCCCGCATTCAAGCCTCCGTATTGGATATGCGGCGCTTGCCTTCGCGTCAGTGGCTGCTTAGCTGGTTGGTGGAAAATTCCCAGGTACGCGTGATGTGCAGGATGTCCGCGTCTTTCAGAATTTCCGGGGGAAATGGCGGGAACGGTGACGCCAGGTCGACGATCCGCATGGCCGCCTCGTCGATGATCTTGTGACCGGACGGACGCAGGATCCTGATCTCGCGTACCGTGCCATCCGGGTTCAGCGCGACATCCATCATCAGCTTGCCCGAGATGCCGGCACGGCGTGCCTCGTCCGGGTAGTTCAGGTTGCCGACCCGCTCGACCTTCTTGACCCACTCGCTCATGTAGTTGGCATACTTGAACTCCTGGGTGCGGGCCGAGACGAACACCTGCTTGGGCCGCATCGCGTAGGCCTGCATGTCCTCGCTCAGTTGCTCACTCAGGTTGACCATCTCCATGCTGCGTTCTATCAGCCGGGTGGCGGTCAGGTCGGGTGTTTCCACGTCCGGGGAGCTGGTGTCCAGCTGCTGTACCCGGGTGTCGGCGCTATCGGCAGTCACCACCTGGGTGGGCGCCGCCTGCGGTTGTTGCGGCTGAACCGACGGCGCCTGCTCCGGAACCGCCAGCTCCGGCCTGACCTTCTCGGTGGTGTTGCCACCGCCCTCCTGGCTGGTCTGGGCGAGATACTCGGCCTCTTCCGGTCGCTCGGTCTTGCGGTTGGACACGGTGATGTCCAGGGTCGGCAGCACGTTCTCGGGCTCCGCTTCATCGGGCAGGCCGAAGGTGATGCCGAGAATGATCATGGCATGCAGGGCCACGGCGAAGAACAGGGTCAGCGCGAAGCGGTCCGTCGCGGTGACGGAGTTATCGACCAGGGGTTGTGTTTCAGTGCTTGACATACAGAACCGGGCTGATTGTCATCATTGACAATGATAGCGTCAAGCCGTTCCCGGTTTGTGAGGCAGCCTGCAGAATCACCAGCAGTGTTTGCCCAGGTAGGCGGAGTGCAGCTTGCGCTGTTCGCGGTCGCGGGTTTGCTGCAGCCGCTCCCGCGCCGCCCGGCAGGCGTCCCGCTGTGCCGCCAGCTTGCGGTCATTGCGCTGGCGCGCCGCCTGCAGCTCCCTTTGCCGGATGGCCTGGCGCCGTTCCATCTCGAGCAGTGCCTCGCGTTCTCCCGGCCGCAGGCCGCTGGCCGGCCCCGGTGCTTGATATTCAAGGAATAATTCATGCGCCACCAGTTCGGCCTGTGGCGGCGGCGTGTCGCTGAAAGTGACCTGGCCGCTGGCGTCCGTCCATTGCCAGACCGTGTCCGCCGCTGCCAGGCACACCGGCAGGGCACAGCTGATGATCAGAATCGCGTCACGCACGGGGTTCGGGAAACCAGGCCGATGCCGGGTTGTGGTACCGGCCTGTAGCATGCGCGCGCACGGGTTGCCGGTCTGTCAGCAGGCAACGGACGGGGAGGTCGGCGTGCCCGGGCAGCCGGCGTCAGCGTAAGCCGGGTGCAGGGCGGTCGCGCACAGCGGCATCAGTCAGCGATGCGCACCTCGGCATCGAGTGTGCTGTCCAGCTCGATAATTTCGTGCATGGCGGGCGTCAGATGGATGACACCCTCCCGGTCCACCCGCAGCACCCGGTCGACGCCCATGGAGCGGGCGATTGTCCGCCATTCATCTGCGCCGGCGATGAACAGTGCGGTGGCCGCCGCATCCGCCGTGGCGGCATCTGCATGGACCACGGTGACGGCGCTGGCGGCGCTGGCCGGGTAGCCGCTGCGCGGATCCAGGATGTGGTGGTAGCGCACGCCCTCCACCTCGAACAGGCGTTCGTAGTCACCCGAGGTGAACACGCTGGCATCCCCCGATGTGCGGATACGGGCCAGGATGCCGTTCCCGCGCGGGTGGCGTATGCCGATCCGCCAGGGCCGGTCGCCGCGCGTGCCGATGGCGCGCAGGTCGCCACCGGTATTGACGATGGCATCGTGGATTCCGTTCCTGCGCAGGTATTCGACCACCCGGTCTATGGCGTAGCCCTTGGCGAATGCGCCCAGGTCATAGGCGGCCTGCGGGTTGCGGCTGCTGATCTGCGTCCCCTCGATGGCGATGTCGTCGACCGTGGGTGCCTGCTGCAGCCATGCCTCGATCTCGGCCGGGTCGGGGCGGGTGCCTTCCGGTAACGGGTTGCCCTGGAAACCCCACAGCCTGATCAGCTTGCCGATGGTCGGGTTGAACAGGTGATTGCTGAGGCGTGACAGCCGGTTGGCCTCTGCCAGCAGCGGCAGCAGGGCGGGGTCGGCGGTGAACGGCTTGAGCGTGGCCAGCTGCGCGTTGGTTTCCGTCAGCGGGCCGGGTTCCCAGGCATGCCACGCGCGGTGCCAGTCCAGGAACTGCCGTTCGAGTTCCGCGCTGACCTGTTCCGCATGATCCCGGTCGACACCGTAGAAGGTCACCTCGATGACGGTCCCGAAGGCCAGGTACTGGTCGTGAAACAGCGGTTCCTGGGCGGTATTGCAGGCCTGGAGCAGGATGAATGACAGCAGAGGCAGTGACAGCCGCCGCATCATGCGCTGTTCAGCCTGCCCGCAATCGCATCCATCAGTTGCCCGGCGATGTCGGTGCCGTACCAGCTGTCGATTTCTCGGATACAGGTCGGGCTGGTGACATTGATCTCGGTCAGGTAGTCACCGATCACGTCGATCCCGACAAACAGCAGGCCCTGCTCGCGCAGGGTCGGCCCGACCTGTTCGCAGATCCAGCGGTCCTGTTCGCTGAGTTCGATGCCCTGCCCGGTAGCGCCCACCGCGAGGTTGCCGCGCGTCTCGCCGGCGGCCGGGATGCGCGCCAGGGCATAGGGGACCGGTTCCCCGTCGACCAGCAGGATACGCTTGTCGCCCTTGCTGATCTCACGGATATAACGCTGCGCCATGGCGGTCTGGCGGCCATGGTCGGTGATGGTTTCCAGGATCACGCCCAGGTTGGGGTCCTCGATGTGGACACGAAATACCGATTCCCCGCCCATGCCGTGCAGCGGCTTGACCACGATGTCGTCCTGCTCCTGCAGGAAGTGCCGGAGGCGCGCCGGGTCGCGGCTGACGCACATCGGTGCACAGCACTGCTCGAACCACGCTATGTAGAGCTTTTCGTTGGCATTGCGGATGGCGGCGGGCCTGTTCACGACCAGCACGCCGGCTGCCTCGGCGCGTTCCAGCAGGAAGGTGGTATAGAGGTACTCCAGGTCGAACGGCGGGTCCTTGCGCATCAGCACCACGTCCAGCTCCTGCAGGGGAGCCGTCACCGGTTCTGCCAGTGTGTACCAGTCATCCGGCTCGTCACGCACCTCGAGGCGGGCCATGCTGGCGTGGCATCCGCCGCCTGCCAGGAACAGGTCCTGCTGCTCCATATAAAAGAGATCCCAGCCACGCTGCTGGGCCGCCAGCAGCATGGCCAGCGTGCTGTCCTTTTTGAAGTTGATTGACCCGATCGGGTCCATTACCACGCCCAGTTTGATGTCCATAGATGTCCTTCTCGTGCCCCGTTGCGGGTGATCCCGGCAATTTTGTCCGACTTTGTAAAGTTTGTGACGGAATTGACGATAGAGCGATGTACAGGAAAGCCAATACTAGATGAATTCGGCTGAGTGGGAAGTCCGTGCACTGCCCGGCCAGCCCTGCGGTGACGGCAGACACCAGTATGTTTTCCAAATACTGTAGATAAAACATATATTTATTAGGGGATATCATGCAAAGCAGTGTGCCTGCAGGCGACGTGAACGAGCCCGAAAAGGAAGAGGGTGCCAGCACCCCGGGAGAGGACGGCGCCAAGAACATCACCATCATGGTGATCGATGACAGCAAGACCATCCGCAGGACGGCTGAAACGCTGTTACGCAAGGAAGGTTACGAGGTGATCGTGGCAACGGACGGATTCGAGGCGCTCAGCCTGGTCGCCGACAACAAGCCCGATCTCATCTTCCTGGACGTGATGATGCCGCGTCTCGATGGCTACCAGACCTGCGCACTGATCAAACATCACCGCGTGTTCCGCCATACCCCGGTCGTGATGCTGTCCAGCAAGGACGGCCTGTTCGACCGTGCCCGCGGACGCGTGGTGGGCTCGGACCACTACATAACCAAGCCGTTCACCCGCGATGAACTGCTCGCTGTAATCAACCAGCTCTGCAACAAACCGGACCAACCCTGACCAACAGCTCGATCTGACACTTCAAGAGGCAATACCTATGGCACGAATAATGATTGTTGACGACTCACCGACCGATGCGGCGGCACTGAGGAAGATTCTCGATAAGAACGGTTTCGAAACGGTACATGCCAGTGACGCAAAGGAAGGGATCGAAGTCGCGCGTCGCGAGAAGCCGGATCTGATTCTTATGGATGTTGTGATGCCGGGGCTGAACGGTTTCCAGGCCACGCGCGAGCTGACGTCGGATCCGGATACCGCGGGTATCCCGGTGATCATCGTCACCCGCAAGGATCAGCAGGTCGATCGCGTCTGGGGTATGCGCCAGGGCGCCAAGGACTATGTGATCAAGCCGGTCAAGGAAAGCACCCTGCTGTCACTGATCAACGAGGCGCTTGCCGCGTAACCGTCATGGCCAGGAAACAAGCACTGGATCCGGTAGCCATCCTCAAGGAGATCGAGGATCGCTGTCGAGGCGTGGGGGCCGTCGGGTCGGTTAGCGCCGGTCACGGCGCGGAATGGTCCGGCATCACCTATCGTATCGGCGATAACCACCTCGTATCGCAGCTCGGCGAGGTCGTGGAAATACTCGAGTACCCGGAGCTCTCCAATGTGCCGCTGAGCAAGACCTGGGTACGCGGTATAGCCAACATCCGCGGCAACCTGTTGCCGGTTGTGGATATGCATGCCTTCCTCAACGGCGCTGCAGCGACCATCACCCCGCGCACCCGCGTGCTGGTGGTAGACCACGAGGGCCTGTACACGGGACTGGTCGTGGACGAGGTGCTGGGGCTGAAGCATTTCACGGATGATGAATATACCGGCGACCTGCCGGACCTGGACGAGGGCTTCGAGCCCTATATCGAGAACGGCTTTGTCCGTGATGAAAGGGTGTGGTGCATTTTCAGCCTGCATGCCATGGCAGAAACGCCACAGTTCCTGCAGGCGGCTGTTTAACGGTTTTATACGAAGAAAGAAGCAGTTTTTTTCTATTTGCAAGGTGGACTAACCGGTCAGGAGACGGACCATGAAAAACATGTTTAACGTAGGTAAATTCGGGACCAGTNNGACCAGTAACCGCATGAAGGTTTTGATGTTCGTGATGCTGGGCTCTGTTATTGCCATGGCCTGGACCTTCGTTCAGGTGGGCAAGCAGGCAGAGACTGATCAGGAGCGTCTCGCCGACGTGAGTGAACAGCTGGTGCTGTCACAGCAGCTCGCCAAGTATGCACTGGCAGCAACGACCGGTGACATCGATGCATTTTCCAGTATGGAAGCTTCCAAGAACCGCTTCTCCGAACTGGTCAGCAAGCAGACGGCTGACTTCGGTACCGAGAGCGAGTCAGCGGAGGGTATGGCCCTGGCCACCCTGTCCAACCGCTGGGGAAGTTTCCGGAACAACATCGACAATGTGCTGGAAGGTCAGTTCCTGATCATGGCAATGTCCGAGTCGACCACGGTTGTGAACGAGGTCATGCCGCAGCTGATGGAGCATACGCAGGACATCGTTGACACCCTGGTGAAGGATGGCGCAGATGCCAAGCAGGTACAGCTTGCCAGCCGCCAGATGGTGCTCAGTCAGCGCATCGTGAACAGCCTGAACGGCGTTATGACCGGTAAGGGCACAGAGTCCTCCGCACTGCTGTTCGCTGCTGATACCCGGGAGTTTGGTCGCGTTCTGGATGGTTTCATGCGCGGCACCGGCGGCATTCAGCAGCTGAAGGGCAAGGCGCTGCAGGACAAGATCCAGAAGATTGCGCTGCTGTTCTCGCGTATTAGCGACAACGCCGGTTCAATCGTGGACAGCTCGGAAGAGCTGGTCGCGATTCAGACAGCGGCAGCGGAAATCAGCGGCCAGTCCGAAGGCCTGTACAACGCAGCAAACGAATTGCAGAGCGCGCTCGTCTCCTCGCGCGATGGTCGTTTCATCAACAACGAGCTGGCCTACTTCCTGGGTGCCGTTGCACTGTTCATGCTGTTCGTGATGGGCTTCGAGACTTTCCGCAGCCAGCGCCAGCGCAGCCGCGTCATCGAGCAGGAAAATGCCGAACACCAGCAGGCCATCATGCAGCTGCTCGACGAAATGGGTGATCTCGCCGTCGGTGACCTTACTGTGAAGGCGACCGTGACCGAGGACTTCACCGGTGCAATCGCGGACTCCATCAACGTTACGGTTGACTCGCTGCGCGGCCTGGTGGAAACCATCAACGACACCTCGGGCAAGCTGTCCACATCGGTGCAGGAAACCGAGGGCATCGCCAACCAGCTGGCCACGGCCAGCAAGAAGCAGGCCGAAGACATCAACACGGCCAGTACCGCCATTACCGAGATGTCCGAGTCCATGAGCCAGGTGTCCAATAACGCAAGCGAATCTTCCAAGGTGGCCATGCGCTCTGTGGAGATCGCCAAGAAGGGCGGTGACGCGGTGAAACGCACCATGTCCGGTATGGATACCATTCGTGAGCACATCCAGGAAACATCCAAGCGAATCAAGCGACTCGGTGAAAGCTCGCAGGAAATCGGCGATATCGTGGAACTCATCAACGACATTGCCGAGCAGACCAACATTCTTGCTCTGAACGCATCGATCCAGGCCGCCATGGCCGGCGAGGCCGGCCGCGGTTTCGCGGTGGTGGCCGACGAGGTGCAGCGACTCGCTGAACGTTCCGCAAACGCTACCCGCCAGATCGAGGCACTGGTGAAAACCATTCAGGCCGACACCAACGAGGCGGTTATCTCCATGGAGAAGAGTACCTCGGGCGTGGTTACCGGTGCCCAGCTGGCCGAGGATGCCGGCAGCGCACTGGAAGAGATCGAGACCGTTTCCGATCAGCTCGCCGAACTGATTCAGGCCATGTCCGGCGAGGCGCGCCAGCAGGCAAACGTCGCCTCGGAACTGAACGAGACCATGAACGGCATTCAGGAACTGACCACGCAGGCCACTGCCGGCGCCGAGCAAACCTCACGTTCTATCGGCAACCTGGCACGTATGTCTCAGGACCTGGATAAATCCGTTTCCGGTTTCAAACTGCCGCAGTAAGGGCGTTTACCGACTGCAACGGGAACATCAGAGGTTCACTACTGCTGCTGATACCGGGGAGGAGTGCATAGCCGCCGGTTGGCAGTCATGAACAGACACTGGATGCGGTAGCAAGGAACAATTATGCGTGAAGCAATAGACTACAATGCCCTGGGCTGGGTTCGTAAGGAACTCGGCGAGACGTTGCAGGAGGCGCGGCGCGGGCTGGAATCGTACGCGGAAGGCGACACCCGCAAGGAGTTGCTGCAGGAATGCAGCGCACAGCTCCACCAGCTGCGCGGACCGCTGCAGATGGTCAATCTCAAGGGCGCGGATATGCTTGTCGCCGAGATGGAAGAGGCGGTCACAGACCTGATGCAGGGTTCGATCGAGGACGCGGAAACGGTCCTGGAACTGCTGATGCAGGGTTTCCTCCAGCTACCGGAATACCTGTCCAGCCTGCGCTCCGGCAAGACAGACTCGCCCACGGCACTGTTCCCCCTCGTCAACAGCCTGCGCGCCTGCCGGGGTATCGAGCCGCTCACCGAGGGAGACATATTTTCACCTGACCTGTCACAGCGCGTACCGGTCGATGTGTTCGACGTGCGGGCAAAACACGATGACACGGACCTGACCGACAAGGCACGCGATGCGCGTGTACAGTTCCAGGCCGGCCTGCTGGAGTGGTACCGCGGCGGTGATGACAACCAGGGCATGCATACGCTTATCGGTGTGCTTGATGGGTTGCAGCAGATGGCATGCAGTGAACCCGTGGCGCGCCTGTGGTGGACCGGTGGCGGTGTTGCCGAGCTCGTGCGCGATGGCGTGATCGGCGAAAGCCCGGAAATCAAGCACCTGTTCGGGCAGCTGGACAGGCAGATCAAGCGGCTGCTGGACCAGGGCGAGTCGGTTTTTTCAGACCTGCTGACCGATGACCTGATGAAGAACCTGCTGTTCCAGCTACTGCACGTGGAAACGGATTCGGCACGTATTGCCGCGATCCGGTCAACCTACGGTCTGGACAGCATCGCTGTTGACGCGAATGACGGGCAGGTCAGCCAGCTCAGCGAGGAATTGCTGCAGACGGTGTCGGCGACAGCGCACGAGGAGATTGGCCGGATCAAGGGCGACCTTGACGCCTTCATCCAGAACACCTCTTCCGGTACGGAAGGCCTGGTCTCGGTTGCCGACCAGCTGCATTCGCTTGGCAGTATGCTGGGCATGATCGGCCTGGACCAGATGAGTGAACTGGTCGCCGGGCAGGAGCAGTTCCTGCGCGGCGTGGCCGGTGAACAGCAGGATACTTCCAGTGTCGATTTCACGCCGGTTGCCAATGCCCTTGTCGCGGTCGAGGACGCACTCTCCGGGATCACGCAACAGCAGGACGGTAACGAAGGTGAAGCCGTATTCCGGCTCGGGCAGGAGGCGGTGCTCGCTGCGGTGGTCGCGGACATGTTGGCTACCAAGGAATCCATCAACGAATTCCTGCAGTCTTCCGGAGAATACAAGCTGCTCGAGGATGTACCCGTGCAGCTGCACAAGATCGGCGGTGGCCTCGAGCTGATCGGGGAAGGCCGGCTGGCGGGTGCAGCCAGCCAGGCGCAACGCTTTGTTGCGAAAGAGCTGCTGGCCGATCATCGCACCCTGAACGAGGATGAACTCAACGGCCTGGCTGATGCCATCTGCAGTATCGAGTACTGCGTCGAACAGCTGGGCGAGAACCGGGGCTACGGTGAACGCGCAATCGAGGTGGTCGAGGAGAGCCTGGTCAAGCTGGGTTATCCGAATGATTATGTCGAGGAAGCGTTCGCCGAGGTCGAGGAAGCGGTCGCCGAGGCGGGATCTGTCCCGGAACTGTCCCTCGTGGCGGAGCCGGTTGCAGAGTCGGAGCCGGTTG
>JABAHR010004543.1_pt1 | contig 11061 bp, 8 predicted proteins | sample 7062101 | NCBI WGS metagenome assembly JABAHR01 (sample SAMN14534553, study PRJNA622989) | marine sediment metagenome | biome: marine biome [ENVO:00000428]; feature: marine pelagic biome [ENVO:01000023]; material: deep marine sediment [ENVO:00002113] | place: India: Gulf of Kutch | collected...
TGGTCCGAGCACTGGATGATGGAGCGCCGCTTGACGCCGTGGAACGACGGCTGAAAGTGCCACCGAATTCCGTCGAAGCCGAGCAGTCGCTGCTCGGCGGGCTCATGCAGGACAACGAGGCCTGGGACAAGATCGCCGACATCGTCGTCGCCGATGATTTCTATCGCAAGGATCACCGCCTGATCTTCAGGGCGATTGCCACGCTCGCCGAGGATGGACATCCCTGCGATGTCGTCACGGTATCGGAGCACCTCGGCAACCGTAACGAGCTCGAGGACGCCGGCGGCCTCGAATACCTGGCCACGCTGACCAACGAGACGCCAGGCGCCGCCAACGCCCGTGCCTATGCGCAGATCCTGCGCGAGCGTTCCACCCTGCGCTCGCTGATCAATGCAGGTAACGAGATCAGCGGCAGCGCCTTTGCGACCGATGGCCGGTCTGCGTCAGAGCTGGTCGACGAAGCCGAACGACTTGTGTTCGAGATCGCGGAGTCCGGCTCGCGAGGGCGGGCCGGCTTCCAGACCCTCAAGCAGATTCTTCCTGCGGCAGTGGACCGCATCGACCTGTTGTACCAGAAAGGTGGCGACATCACGGGCATCCCGTCCGGGTTCAACGAATTCGACAAGCTGACCGCCGGCTTGCAGCCCGGCGACCTGGTCATCGTTGCCGGTCGCCCGTCGATGGGTAAAACCACATTCGCCGTCAATATTGCGGAAAACGCGGCCATCGGTGCCCGCGTGCCGACCGCGATCTATTCGATGGAAATGCCTTCCGAGCAGCTCGCGTTTCGCATGATCTCCTCGCTCGGGCGCGTCGATCAGTCGCATCTGCGGACCGGCAAATTTCCTGACGAGGACTGGTCCCGAATCAATACCGCCGTGCAGCTCATGACGGATGCGCCTATCTATATCGATGACACGCCTGGCCTGTCGCCGACGGAGATTCGGGCGCGGGCGCGGCGTCTGAAGCGGGAGGCCGACCTGGGTCTGATCGTCATCGACTATTTGCAGCTGATGCAGGTGCACGGCAACACCGAGAATCGCGCGACGGAGATCTCCGAGATCTCGCGAACCCTCAAGGCGCTCGCCAAGGAGCTGAAGGTGCCGATCATTGCGCTATCGCAGCTCAATCGAAGCGTCGAGCAACGCCAGGACAAGCGTCCCGTGATGTCGGACCTCCGCGAATCGGGCGCCATCGAGCAGGACGCCGACCTGATCATCTTCATTTACCGGGAAGAGGTCTACAAACCCGACACGCCGCGCAAAGGCATTGCCGACATCAGCATCGCCAAGCAGCGTAACGGTCCGATCGGTGATTTCCCGCTGACCTTCGTTGGCCGCTTCACCAAGTTCGAGAACTGGGTACCCGAGGCCTACGCGGAAGAGGCGTATTAGTGGCATTCGGAGCCCGGGCCCGGATCCGGCTCGACGCAATTCAAGTTAACCTGGAGACGATCAGGGCGGCGGCGCCCGCCGCCAAGGTCATGGCAGTCGTCAAGGCCAACGCCTATGGCCATGGCCTGCTGCCGGTAGTGGACGCGCTCGATGCTGCGGACTCGCTCGCTGTCGCTCGCTTGTCAGAAGCGCACCAACTGCGCGCCGCCGGCGTCGATAAAGCAATCACCCTGCTTGGTGGCGTCCTGTCGGCGGCAGATCTTGTTGCAGCGCTCGATCTCGAGATCGACGTCGGCTTCCATCACGAAGATCAGATTCGCTGGGCGGAGCGTTGTGGCCGCGCTGTGCCGATGGCGTGGCTCAAGATCGACACGGGCATGGGGCGACTCGGTATCGCGCCGGCAGAGGCGACCGACGCAATCGGTCGGCTGGACAGGTATGCAGACCGTTTGGGAATACTCTCGCACTTCGCCAGGGCCGACGAGCTGGATCGCGCGACTACGCGGGAGCAGATCGCCAGCTTTGTGGACATCATCGACCGCTTCGACGGTGACGTCAGCATCGCGAACTCCGCAGCACTACTGGGTTGGCGCGATGAACTCGATACTTTGTCAGCATGGGCAGACAGCGGCCGCCTGTGGATCCGGCCGGGTTTGTCCCTCTACGGTATCTCGCCTTTCCCGGGCCGTATCGGCGCCGAACTCGGACTCGAAGCGGCCATGCAGCTCGAAGCCACGCTGATGTCCGTGAAGAGGCTCCCGGCAGGATCCCCGGTAGGCTACGGAGGCACCTGGCGAACAGAGCAAGACACCTGTCTCGGCATCGTCGCGGGCGGTTACGGAGACGGCTATTCTCGCTTTATTCCGTCCGGAACGCCGGTGCTCGTCAACGGCCGCCGGGTGCCCGTGGCGGGCCGTATTTCCATGGACCTGACCGCGGTCGACCTCGGTCCCGACGCGGAGGACTCGGTCGGCGATCCGGTGGTCTTCTGGGGCGACGAATTACCCGTCGAGCAGATTGCCGAAGCCGCCGGCACGATTCCGTATCAACTGGTCACGGGCGTCACCCACCGCGAAGCCGCCGTCTACGAATAACGCGGGGTCAGCACAAAAAAACAGGCAGCTCTGGCTGCCTGTTTTTTTGTGCTGACCCATCCTGACTGCTGGTTCTGTCAGGAGTTGAAAAATCCCATCTTCACGCCCGCAAGCTGCACGACGTCGTTGTCATTCAACTTGCGCGCCTGTGCGCCGATCGGCTGGCCGTTGACCAGCGGATAGTCGCCTTCCTCGCCACTTTCGACGTGCACGATGAAATAACCTTCGGCGCGACGCGTGATTGCGGCGACCTGGACGCCCGGGCGACCGAGCGTCGTCAGCGCCTTGGTAAGTTCCAGTTCGCGTCCGGCGAAAGAGCCGCTCAGGACCTGCAGCTTGGCGAGCGGCAGCGCGTTTGGCGCGTTGCTCGGATCAATGCCGGTGGAAGTTTCCGTATGCGCAACCGGTTCGACTCGTTCCTGTGAAATTTCGGGTTTCGGCGCCTCGGGCTCGGGCATGTCGACCTTGATGTCTTCACGATTTTCGGCCGACGGCTCCTCGGCCTCCGCCGCGGCATCTGCGGCTTTCTCCGCAGCAGCCAGTTTTTCCTCGTTGGACTGGCCGGCAGGGATCACCATGGTCTTCTCGAACTCGTCCTGCTCGGTGTCGGAGGTCTGCTGATCCGAGAATCGGAGCTGGTGATGGCCGATGGTGATGACGTCGCCATGCTGCAACGCATGCTTCTTAATCAATTTACCGTTGACGTAGGTGCCGTTGGTGCTGTTCAGATCCTCGAGGAAGGAATCATTGAGGATGTTGATGATCAGGGAGTGGTGACCACTGACGGCGGGATTGTCTATGCGTACATCATTATCAGGGAGGCGCCCGATCGTATAGCGCTCCTTCGACATGTTGTACTCAGCCAGAACCTGGCCATCCAGACTCAGGATTAAACGTGCCATATCAGATTTATCGCTCTCTTAAGATTTAGTCCATTGCAAAGTGTCTGCCCTGACACTTTGCCTCCCTATGAACCGAAAAGGCCTGACAGCTTGGCCAGCAGCCCCTTCTTCGCGGCGAACGAGTCGAGGACATGCGCCAGTTGCACGGACACGTTGTCCCGCCCGCCATGCTCGTTGGCAAGTTGCACCAACTGTTCACCAACCACATCAAGGCTAGCATTAAACGTGCTGATAGTTAAGTGAATATCCTCATCTTCCACCATATCGGGGAGACCGTCGGAGCAGAGCAGATAAATGTCATTGGGCAGCACGTCGTACTCCTGCACCTCGACTTCTACCGTCGGTTCCACACCGAGCGCCCGGGTCACGTAATTGCGGTTGGTCGAACGCTGGGCCTCTTCTTCTGAATAGAAGCCGCGGTCGACCAGCTCCTGCAGAAGCGAGTGGTCCATCGTCAGCTGCTCGAACTGCTCGTCGCGCAGCCGGTAGGCCCTTGAATCGCCCACATGGGCGATTGAAATCTTGTTGTCGTAGAACATGGCCGCGACCAGCGTGGTGCCCATTCCCTCGCAGTGGGTCTGGCTCTGCGCGGTCTGGAAGATGATCTTGTTGGCGCGGTAGACCGCATCGCGCAGCACGATCGACTGGCGCATCAGCCCGGTATGCGGATCGATGTCATTGCGCTCCTCGCGGGTCGCGCCTTCGGCCGCCAGGTCGGTAATCGTCTGTACGGCGATGCCGCTTGCGACTTCGCCGGCGTTGTAGCCGCCCATGCCGTCAGCGAGCACAAGCAGGCCCATGTCACTGTCGGTTCCGATCGCATCCTCATTGTGCTCACGCACCATGCCGGTATTGGTGATTTCGGCAAACTTGATCTTTCCGCGGAGGCTCTTGTCTTTACTCATGACGGCAAGTCTCAGGCGGCGTACTGCGCACAGTTGCGCAATGCAATCGCCATTTCGGCGCCGCAGGAGAAGCGATCTTCGGGGCGTTTGGCAAGTGCCTTGAACAGGACCGTGTCCACGCTCGGCGGCACGCCCGGGCGGCGGTTGGAAACCGGTGCCGGATCCTCGGTCGTAATCTTCGTCATAAGCACCGCGATGTTCGAAGCCTTGAACGGCACTTCGCCAACCAGTAACTCATATAGCGTAACACCAAGCGAGAACAAGTCCGAGTGGCCCGTCAGAGTTTCTGCATTAAGCTGCTCGGGCGACATGTACATCGGCGTGCCGAGCACGATGCCGGTCTTGGTCCGGTTGTTGTCGGTCAGTCGAGCAACCCCGAAGTCGCTGATCTTGAGCAGGTCCTGCCGCAGGCTGTAGAGAATATTGGCGGGCTTGATATCGCGATGAATGACGCTTTGATTGTGCGCGTAGTCCAGCGCTTCAGCAGTTCGCGCGCAGAGCTCCAGGGCCTTGTTCGGCGCGAGCAGTTTTTTCGGATCGCAAAACTGGGTCATCGGCACGCTCTGCAGATACTCCATGGCGATATAGGCGAGGTGCTTGTCCTCGCCGCAGTCGAATACGGTGATGATGTTCGGATGCGCCAGGCGGCCGGCGGATTCCGCCTCCCGGAAGAAACGCAGCCGGGCCTCCTCGAGTTCCTCGTCCTCGAATTCCTTCTCGATCGGGATGACCTTCAATGCTACTGCGCGATTGATGCGCGGGTCGCGGGCAAGATACACGGCGCCCATCGCGCCACGCCCGAGTCGTCGTTCTATGACGTAGCGACCCAGGCGCTGCGGCGTGCCTTTCTTACCGCCCAGCGAGAACTTGTTTTCTGGCGAGACCGAGCCTGCCTGGGTTTTCTTCATCCACTGGATGACCGCCTCGGCGCGCTCGGGCTTCGCCTGTTCCTCGAAGGCAAGTGACAGCTTGTACATCGCGGTCGCCAGTGTCTCCGAAGGACTGCATTGCCGGAACTCCGCGAACGCCGGCTCGAGCCGGCCTGCGGCGAGAAAATCATTGCCGCGTTTGAAGGCATTGACCGCGGCCTTACTAACCGCACCCGCCAGCCACCAGCTGAGTATCGATGCGCCGAGGAAGATGAAGGCTGCGCGCCCCATGTCGATGCGCATACGACCGATCAGGACGAACAGCGCTTCGAGCAGGACGACCGAAGTAATCATGATGGCCGCCACCAGGACGATATCCCTGCGGTTCCGGTCGGGAAGGAACAGGACAGCAATGATGGCTAGCAAAACCGGCGCCAGCCACTCGAGCGCCCGCACCCAGGAGGGTGAAATGATCGTGCGTCGTTGCTCGATATCGGCAAGTAACTGGGCGGTGATTTCCGACGGCGTCACAAACTGCCCTGACGGCAATACTGCCGCTGCCCCAACGAGTTCGGGCGCCGCATCGAGAAATACGGTCTTGCCGGCAAAGTTGCCGGGGGAGTAGTCGCCTTTGAGCAGGTCCGTTGCCGCGACACGGTCGACCGGCGCATAGTTGGAATGGAAAATTTCGAAGTCGGAATGTCCGACGCGGGGATCGGCCGCAAAGCCCGGCGAGGTCAGCGCTGCCGCCAGCGCGAGCGACGGGCGCATCGTCCCGCCTTCGAGGTGCCAGAGACGCGAACGACGAAGCACGTCATCGGAATCCGGCTGTAACAAGAAGACGCCGGTCCGGTTCGCAACGTCAGCCAGACGATGATCGACGGGAACGACGATTGGCACCATGCCGCTCAGCATCGCCGACCAGCCGGGCAGGGGATCGAGCGCGTTCAATTCCGGCGGTTGCGCGAGGACGATCCGCTGCGGTTGCTGATCGTGGATCAATTGCAGCGCCCTGCCGTACTCGGCAACCAGTTCGTCCTTGGACTTGCGTGCCGGTTCAATGCTGACGATGACGGCGTTGTCGGGCGGATCGGACTGGACGTTCGACGCAAACAGGTCGAAGAAGAAGCGGTCGGCCGCAATGAACCACGGCGCCAGCGGCCCATAGATCAGGACCAGCAGCACGCTGACAAACGCCAGTACCACCAGGCGGTCGCGATGTTCTTTTCGTTTCTCGCTCAAAGTCGTTCTTCTCTACATAACGTGGCGAGTATAGAAAATGGCGGCAGTCTTTAATGAGATACGGTTAGCATTTTTGGCGCGATAATTTGGCTGGAAGCGGTGCTAGTATTGGGATTCCGCTACCGGATAGGACAGCAGCGCTGGTCTGCCCGGTTTTTTCCATTTTGGACCATTAAAGATTTCCGGCCTGGAAAAGGATTCCTGCATGGCGAAGGCCAAGAAAGCTTATGTTTGCGCCGATTGCGGCGCCTATGCCGTCAAGTGGCAGGGCCAGTGTCCGGACTGCGATGCTTGGAATACCCTGACCGAAACCACGGTATCGGCGGCGGCATCCGGCGCGCGGCAGGCAGGCCTTGAACCCACCGCGCTCAGCGAGCTTACCGACGATCCCGGGCTGCGATTTCCTACCGGTTTCGGGGAATTCGACCGCGTGCTCGGCGGCGGGCTGGTGCCTGGCTCGGTCGTGCTCCTGGGAGGCGACCCAGGGGTCGGCAAGTCGACCCTGCTGCAGCAGGTCGCCGCGCAACTGCCCGGCGATCTGGATGTTTGCTATGCGACCGGCGAGGAGTCGCTTCGCCAGGTTGCGCAGCGCTCGCACCGCCTGGGCCTGGACAATCCGTCACTGAGCCTGCTCGCCGATACGTCGATCGACAACGTGCTCGAGCAGGCGGCCGCGATGAAATCAAAGGCCCTCGTTATCGACTCCATCCAGACGATGGCGGTGGCGGATATTCCGTCGGCACCGGGTTCCGTATCGCAGCTGCGCGAATGTGTGAGCCGCATCGTCAGGTTCGCCAAGCAGCGCGAGGTTGCCGTATTCCTGATCGGCCATGTCACGAAAGAGGGTGCCATCGCGGGACCGCGCGTGGTCGAACACATGGTCGATACCGTGATGTATTTCGAGAACGATCCGGGTAGCCGCTACACGATCGTCCGCGCCGTCAAGAACCGCTTCGGCGCAAGCAGCGAGATGGGCGTATTTGCCATGTCGGAGACGGGCTTTCGAGAAGTGCGCAATCCGTCCGCGATTTTCCTGTCCCGCCAGGACGAAGCTGGATCCGGCAGCGTCGTGTCGCCTGCATGGGAAGGCAGTCGTCCACTGCTCGTCGAGATCCAGGCGCTAGTCGCTGACGGCAACAGCAACTACACCCGACGGCTGGCCCAGGGTATCGATCAGAACCGGCTCGCGATGATCGTCGCCGTAATGCAGCGACATGGCGGCATTGCCCTGGGTGGGGAAGACGTCTTCGTCAACGTCGTCGGTGGCCTGCGGATCGCCGAGACCTCGGCTGACCTGCCTGTCGCACTGGCCATTGCATCGAGCTTTCGTGACCGGCCATGCCGCGAACGGCTGGTCAGCTTTGGCGAAGTCGGGCTTGCCGGCGAGGTGCGTCCGGTACGCTTCGGGGAGGAACGAATTCGCGAAGCAGCAAAGCAGGGCTTCACGACTGCGATTGTTCCCGCAGCCAATGTTCCGCGCAGCAAGATGGACGGCATCGACGTCGTCGGCGTCAAGTCGCTGGAGGCCGCGCTCTCGGCAGCGCTCGATTGATCGGCTCAGGCTAGCGCTGGTCTCTTGTGGTCGTCGAGGAGATGGACGCGCGCCAGCTGTACCCGGTTGTCCCGCGTTTCAATAATCTCAATCGGGTACTCCGCGATCACGAGGCAGGTGCCTGACTCGGGGATCCTCTCGAGGAACTCGACGATTAGTCCGTTCAGCGTTTTCGGACCGTCAGTCGGCAACTCCCAGTCCATCAGTCGATTGAGTTCGCGAATATTCGCGGTACCGTTCACGAGCCATGAGTTCTCGCTCTCGCGCACGATCTCTTCGTCGTCGTCAGCCGGATCGGTCGTGAATTCACCGACGATTTCCTCGAGGATATCCTCGAGCGTCACGATGCCCTGGATATCTCCGTATTCGTCGACAATCAGCGCGAATCGCCGGCGTCCTTTCTGAAATTGCAGCAACTGGGTGCTGAGTGGCGTGCCCTCGGGTACGAAGTAAGGGTCGTCGACGAGCGCCTCGAGATCCGACTTCGTGAACTCCATCTGCGTGAAAATGTTCGCGAGACGTCGCAGGTGCAGGACGCCGAGCACCTTGTCGATGTTGTCGCGGAAGACCGGCAGCCGGGTATGTTCGCTGTTACGGATCAGCTCGGCGATGTCGTCGATGTCGTCATCGAGATCGATACCGATGATCTCGTTGTGCGGCACCATCACGTCGTCGACGGTCACTTTCTCGAGGTCGAGGATGCTGAGCAGCATTTGCCGGTACTTGCCCGAGATTCTTGCGCCTGCCTCGTAGACCACCGTGCGCAATTCCTCCCGAGTGAGCGCGTAGCGGTCGCTATCCGTATTACGAAGACCGAGCAGGAACAGCACGCCGTTCGCCATGGCGTTCGTCAGCCAGACGAGCGGATAGAAGATCTTGAGTAGCGGGTAGTAAACGTACGCGGCCGGGTAGGCCACGCGCTCCGGATGTAAAGCCGCGAGCGTCTTGGGTGCGGTCTCGGCAAAGATCAGTACGACCAGCGTCAGCACAGCTGTGCCGATGGCAAAACCAATCTCGCCCCCGAGCTGCACGGAAACGACGCCGACGAGAGCGGAAGCGGAGATATTCACGGCGTTGTTGCCGAGCAGGATCAGCCCGATAAGGCGGTCGGGTCGTTGCAGTAGCCGTTCGGCAATGCGGGCGCCGCGGTGGCCGGCTCGCGCCTTGTGACGCAGTTTGTACCGGTTCAGGCTCATCAGGGCGGTTTCCGAGCCGGAGAAGAACGCGGAAAGCAGGAGAAGAATAACCAGCAGGCCGATCAGCGCTGCAAGTGGACTGTCATCGCCCAACGGATGGGCACCTCCTTATACGGAATGGGCTGGTCGAGTTCATCAAGTCGGTTCCGGACTGTCAAGGACGCGCGGCGCATGCTTGCGATCAGCTCCAGCTCCGGCCGAGCACTTCCTCGAGGACATAGCGGCTGCCGAAATACGCGAGACACAGAATCGCGAAGCCGCCGAGGTAAAGGTATATGGCGCGTTTGCCGCGCCAGCCGGCAAACCGCCTGCCGGCAAGCAGCAGGCCGAACAGGACCAGCGCCAGCAATGACAGGGTGGTCTTGTGAACGAGATGCTGCGCAAACAGATTTTCGACGAAGGCGAATCCCGAAGAAACGGCGACAAGCAAGAACAGGAAACCCGCCGAATTGATGCCGAACAGCAGTTTCTCGGTCGTCTCCATCGGGGCAAACAGCTGGTTCGCAGAGGAGAAAATACCGCGTCGCAGGCGACTGTCCTGGATGAGGGCATAAACTGCGACGATAGCGCCAACGGTCAACAGTCCGTAGGCGAACAGGGAGATCAGGATGTGCGACTGGACCTGCAGGTTCATCGGATCGGCCGCATCGGATGGCGCCTGGTTGCCGGTCAGGACGGCGACGAACGCGGCAAGCACCAGCAAGCCGCCACACAAGCCTCGCAGCGTGCTTTCGGCGGCGCCGATGATGGCAATCAGCGCGAGCTGGAGGCCGATAAACGACGCGGTATTGCCGATGGAAAGCGCTATGCCGTCGGGCGTCAGTATCAGGAGCCACAGCGTCCAGGCATGCCACAGCAGGCCCGTGGCAGCGCTGACGAGGCCAATGAAAAGAAGCATTTTTTCCTGCGAGGCATTGCCCGGAAGGCGCGTCATACCCAGCAGTACACCGGCAATTATGTACAAGAAAAAAATTGTGATTTGAAACACAGACACTGTGCCGGCTAATCCCTAATTTTGGCCGGGCAATCATCCCATATGGTGCAGTTCAAGAGAACCCTGGAGCGAAGCAGGCGCCATGAGGTCGCGGCGAAATGCGTATTAGAACATTGGGCTGCAGCGGTGGAATCGGCGCCGGGACGCGCACCTCCGCAATGCTCATCGACAACGATGTCCTGATCGATGCCGGAACGGGCATCGGCGATCTTGCGCTGGCCGAATTACACGCGATCAGGCACGTGTTCCTGACGCATGCCCATCTCGATCACATCGCCGGCCTGCCGATGCTCGTCGACGCCAATTTCGAGGAAGATTTCGAAACGCCGGTCACGGTCTATGCCCGAGAAGAAACGCTCGCTGCAGTGCGAGCGCACCTGTTCAATGACGTGATCTGGCCTGACTTTACCCGGATACCGAGCGAACAGAACGCCATCCTCCAGCTCGAGGTCTGCAATCCGGGCGATATTAAAACGATTGCTCATCGCGACTTCCACGCCGTCGATGTCAGCCATAGCGTGCCGTCGCTCGGCTATACGGTACAGAATTCCGGCGGCGTGTTTGCGGTCAGCGGCGACACCAAGACGAATGAAACTTTGTGGCCGGCGCTGAACGCTTGTGATGACCTGAGGGCGCTCGTCATCGAAGTATCGTTTCCCGACGAACTCGAAGAGCTGGCGACCGAAGCAGGGCATTACACGCCGAGAACCATGTGCGCCGATCTGGAGCGCCTGCAGCACGAACCGGAGATCTGGCTGACCGGGATGAAGCCGGGCCAGGAAGAACGCATCCTGCGCCAGGTCGTCAAGGCCGCGCCGAATAAGAATATCCGGATGCTGGCCAGAGGCACGGTAATCGACGTTTAATCCGTCGTCGCGAGCGCAGCGACGCGATCTCCTGACGCGCGTGCAAT
>JABAHR010014958.1_pt2 | contig 11055 bp, 11 predicted proteins | sample 7062101 | NCBI WGS metagenome assembly JABAHR01 (sample SAMN14534553, study PRJNA622989) | marine sediment metagenome | biome: marine biome [ENVO:00000428]; feature: marine pelagic biome [ENVO:01000023]; material: deep marine sediment [ENVO:00002113] | place: India: Gulf of Kutch | collected...
CGACCACCATCAGCGGCCAGCCAGCCGCTGCCGGCAGCACGCCGCCGACCAGCATACCGGCAACCATTCCGGGCCAGGCCGTGGGCCAGGTGCCGACCACCATCGGCGGCCAGCCAGCCGCTGTCGGCAGTGCAGCTCCGACCGGCATCCCGGCATCCATTCCGGGCCAGGCCGCGGGGCAGGTGCCGACCAGCATCGGCGCTCCGGTCAGCAGCGGCGCTTCGTTCACGGCGCCGCCCGCCACCATCCCGGCAACCATTCCGGGCCAGGCCGCGGGCCAGGTGCCGACCGGCATCGGCGCATCTGCCGGCGCTGGCGTTTCCTTCACGGCGCCGCCCGCCAGCATCCCGGCAGCCATCCCCGGCCAGGCTGCGGGTCGCGTACCGACAACCATCGGCAGGCCCTGAAGTCATACCCGCAGGACAACCCCGCACTGCACAGGCGGTGCGGGGTTTTTTGTGCCGGTGTGAAAATTCATTCTTGCCAGGGCGTGTGCCGTGCCAGGTAGCCGGGAATGTCAGACCCCGTAATTACGACGGCTGCTGGTTGTCCGCCTCGATCAGTTCAACCACCAGCTGCGGGCTGACCAGGCCGCGGTATTCGTTGACATCGAGCCGGTAGGCCAGGCGGGCCACACGGCAGTCATCCGGCAACGCCGCGGTGTTGAAGGCAATGGCGTCGATGCGTGCGGCACCCGCCGCTGGCTTCAGCGTCAGCCTGAGATGGCGCTCCCCCACGACGCGTTGCCCGAGTATTTCAAAGCGCCCGTCGAACAGTGGCTCGGGAAACCCCTGGCCCCAGGGGCCGGCATCACGCAGCTGCTGCGCCAGTTCCAGTGACAGCTCGGTAGCGTTCAGTTCCCCGTCCGAGTACAGCAGCGTGTGCAGGTCCTCCGCCGTGAGGTATCGCGACACCTCCTCGTCAAAGGCTGCCGCAAACGCCGGATAGTCGCTCTCGGCCAGGGTCAGGCCGGCCGCCATGGCATGTCCCCCGAACCTGCGCACCAGTTGCGGGTGCCTGGTGGCGACGGCATCCAGTACATCGCGAATATTGAGACCGGCAACCGAGCGCGCCGACCCCTTGATCTCGCCTTCGGTACTGCATGCGAACGCAATCACCGGCCGGTGCATGCGTTCCCGGATGCGTGCCGCCAGGATGCCGATGACACCCTGGTGCCAGTCCGCATCGAACAGGCACAGCCCCACCGGCAGCTGCGCCTCATCGAGCTGCAGCGCTGCGACCGCTTGCATGGCCTGTTGCTGCATGTCCGCCTCGATCTCACGCCGTTCGCGATTCAGCGCATCGAGCTGCGCAGCCATGCCGCGCGCAGCCGTTTCATCATCGGTCAGCAGGCACTCGATGCCCAGCGACATGTCATCCAGTCGCCCGGCCGCGTTCAGGCGCGGTCCGGCGACAAAACCCAGGTCAGCGGCAACCACGCGCGGCAGGCTGCGGTTGCCTGCCTCCAGCAGGGCGCGCAGACCCGGCACGCAGCAGCCGGCGCGGATACGCTGCACACCCTGCTGCACCAGCAGGCGGTTGTTGCGATCCAGCGGCACCACGTCGGCCACCGTGCCCAGCGCCACCAGGTCCAGCCACTGCGCAAGGTTGGGCTCCTCCATGCCGCGCGCCTCGAACCAGCCGTCAGCGCGCAGCCGCGCACGCACCGCGAGCAGCACGTAGAAGGCGACACCGACACCGGCCAGCGCCTTGCTGGGAAAGCTGTCCCCGGGCAGGTTCGGATTGACGATGGCATCGGCAGCCGGCAGCCGTGCACCGGGCAGGTGATGGTCGGTAATCAGCACCTGTATACCGGCGGCCCTGGCCGCCGCCACCCCTTCCGTACTGGCAATGCCGTTGTCGACCGTCATGATCAGTGCCGGTGACTGCTGTAACGCCACCGCGACGATCTCCGGTGTCAGGCCGTAACCGAATTCGAACCGGTTCGGCACCAGGTAACGTACATCTGCCGCACCCATGGCACGCAGTCCACGCATGCACAGCGCGCAACTGGTGGCGCCATCGGCATCGAAGTCACCGACGATCAGGATGCGTTGCTGCTCCCTGATGGCATGCTGCAGCAGTTCTGCCGCGGCGGAAAGTCCGCCCAGCAAGTCGGGAGGCAGCAGATTGTGCAGCGAATAGTCGAGTTCCTGCGCCGATGTCACCGCGCGCGCGGCATACACACGGCGCAGCACGGCCGGCATCGCGGCCGGGAAGTCAACGGCAGCAGTCGATGACTCGCGCTGTACGATCCTGCGGCTCATGTGTGCAGCCTTGTCTCGAAGGCTTGCCCCGCTTTCCAGAAAGCGCGCTGCCTGCCGCGGGTGGTATGAAAGGTATCGCCGCTGCATGCATCGATCGTCAGCGCACCCACCCTGCCCTGCTGCACGGCCTGCAGCAGGGGGCCGAACCAGGCATGCTCCAGCTGTTGCAGTGCGGCGAGCCAGGCTTCGATATCATTGTAGCCTGATGGCCACGCCAGGCTGTCCAGCAACACCAGCACCGTCCCCTGCGCGGTGCCGGACAGCAGTTCCGTCGCACCGGCAGGGACATCGTGACAGGCTACGCGCGCATGCCGGGCCAGTCCCGTGCCCAGCGGGTGATCGCAGTAGAGCAACTGCAGGTCGGGCCGCGGCGGGGCCGGGAGCTCGCCAGCGCCCCAGAACCACAGGCTGTTGATGGCCGGTTCGCCGCGCTGCTCGCGTGCGCGGTTGACCGGATGATCATGCAGCAGCATCTGCAGTTCATTCATCCTGGCAAGCCACCAGGGGGCATCCGCACCGGTCGGCAGAAAGGGATCGATGTCCTGCCCGGCCACCCGTGACGGGGACCTGCTGCTCATGGCAGGCGGTTGCGGCACGCTCAGGTACCAGCGCTGCGGATGCGGTGCATGCAGCTGCCAGCCGTATTCCGCGCAGAATGTGTTGATCGAGGAAACCAGCGCAGCGGCCTCCTCCTGCGCAAGCGAGAAACTGTGTGCATCGAACAGTCGCAGGCAGCTCTGGTCCGCGCGCAGGTGCACCGGGTCGGCGCACAGCAGGTGTTGCGTGGCGGGGCTGCCGGTATCGGCCAGCCAGCACAGCGCGGCTGCCGGCAGTTCGGCACCGGCAGCAATGTCGAAGTAGTCGCACAGCGCGCCCTCGAGTCCCGCGACGCGCGACCGCTCATGGCGGCTGCGCGACAGCAACCGGTCGAGTGCGGCCGGCCGTTTCTCGATATAGTCGCTGACCGGGTGGTCTGTCTGCGGCCCGGACAGACCGGGTATCAGCAGGACAAGCTGGCGGACTGCGGCAGGCACACCGGATATCAGACCATGTTATCCATGATGGCGGATTTCACGGCCTCGAGATCGGCATCCACGGTCAGCATGCCGCCCTCGCCCTCGCATTGACTGATAGCGGTATCGGGGTCCTTCAGACCGTGGCCGGTCAGCGTGCACACCACCGAGCTGCCCTCCGGGATCCTGCCGGACTGGATATCGCGCATGGCGCCGGCCACCGAGGTGGCCGATGCGGGCTCGCAGAAGATGCCTTCCTTCTCGGTGAGCATTTTCTGCGCGGCGAGAATGACCTCGTCGGTGCACTCGTCGAACCAGCCGCCGGACTCCTTCTGCACCGTCCAGGCGCGGTCCCAGGACTGTGGATGGCCGATGCGGATGGCCGTCGCCACGGTCTCCGGGTTGTCGACCATCTCGCCACGCAGGAACGGCGCTGCACCGGCGGCCTGGTAGCCCACCATGACCGGGCGTTTATCGGTCACGCCGCCGGCTTTATATTTGCAGCTGCCATCGCAAAAGGCACAGGCGCCGGTTTGCTGCCCGGCATATTCGCTGTAGCCGATCCAGTGCGCGGTGATATTGCCGGCGTTTCCGACCGGCAGGCAGTGGTAATCGGGCGCCCCGCCGAGTTCGTCGACGATCTCGAAGGCGGCAGTCTTCTGGCCCTGCAGGCGGTAGGGGTTGATGGAGTTCACGATGGTGACCGGCGCGTGTTCGGCCACTTCCTTGACCAGTGCCATGCCGGCATCGAAGTTGCCGCGGATCTGGATCACCACGGCGCCGTGGATCATGGCCTGCGCCAGCTTGCCGAGCGCGATCTTGCCCTCGGGGATCAGCACGAAGGCGGTGATGCCGGCACGTGCCGCGTAGGCGGCCGCTGCCGCGGAAGTGTTACCCGTGGAGGCGCAGATGATCGCGCGGCTGCCCTCGGCCACCGCCTGTGTTACGGCCATGGTCATGCCGCGGTCCTTGAATGAACCGGTGGGGTTGAGGCCCTCGTACTTGATGTACATGTCGACATCCTTGCCCAGGATGCCCGGTATGTTCTCCAGCCGGATCAGCGGTGTGTCCCCCTCGCCCAGGCTGATGATGCGTGTGCTGTCGGTCACCGGCATGCGCGCGCGGTAGTGCTCGATCAGGCCGGTATAGCGTTTCGATTCAGACATAGTATTTCCTTAAATAAAATCTGCCACAGAGGGCACAGAGAACACAGAGAAATAAAACTACTGTCGTCCCTGCGGAAGCGGGGACCCGGCCCTGATGCATGTGGGGCTGTTCATGACTGGATTCCCGCCTGCGCGGGAATGACGATCATTTCCGGATCGTGGTGACGGGTGTTCACCAATAGCCTCGCAACTTTCTGGTTTTGTCTCTGTGTACCCTGTGTCCTCTGTGGTGAAGTTTTTTCAATCAACGTTCAAATGCTCGAGCCGGATGCGCGTGACGGCCCCGTGGATGCTGTCCAGCGCCTCGATCCTGGCAATCGCTTCATTCATCTGGCGTTCCTGTACCACGTGGGTGAGCAGGATGACCGATACGCGCTCCGCTTCCGGCGCCGGCTCCTTCTGCAGGATCGCCTCGATGCTGATGCCGGCATCGCCGATGATGCGCGTCACATCGGCCATCACACCCGGCTTGTCACTGGCCTGCATGCGCAGGTAATACGCCGTCTGCACCTCGTCCATGGACAGCACCGGCGTGTCGGTGATCGAGTCGGGCTGGAAGGCCAGGTGCGGTACGCGGTTTTCCGGGTCGGCGGTCATAACCCGCACCACGTCCACGATATCCGCCACCACGGCGGAGGCCGTCGGCTCGGCGCCGGCACCGGCACCGTAATACAGCGTCGGGCCCACGGCATCCGCGTTCACCAGCACGGCATTCATCACACCGTCGACGTTTGCGATCAGGCGCCGCTCCGGGATCAGTGTCGGGTGCACGCGCATCTCGATACCGGCTTCCGTGCGCCTGGTGAACCCGAGATGCTTGATGCGGTAGCCCAGTTCCTCGGCGTAACACACATCCTCGCGCGTGATGTGGCTGATGCCTTCGGTGTAGACCTTGTCGAACTGCAGCGGGATACCGAACGCCAGCGAGGCCAGGATGGTCAGCTTGTGCGCGGCATCGATCCCCTCGATGTCGAAGGTCGGGTCGGCCTCGGCATAACCCAGCTCCTGTGCCTCTTTCAGCACATCGGCAAAGTCGCGGCCCTTGTCACGCATCTCGGTAAGGATGAAGTTGCCGGTGCCGTTGATGATGCCGGTCAGCCACCTGATCTGGTTGGCCGCGAGGCCCTCGCGGATGGCCTTGATGATCGGGATGCCGCCGGCCACCGCGGCCTCGAACGCCACCATCACGCCCCTGTCCTGCGCAGCGGCGAAGATCTCGTTGCCGTGCAGGGCGATCAGCGCCTTGTTGGCGGTCACCACGTGCTTGCCGTTGGCGATGGCCGTCAGCACCAGTTCACGGGCCGGTTCGTAACCGCCGATCAGTTCGACAACGATATCGACATCCGGGTTGTTCACCACGCTGAAGGCGTCATCGCTGACGTCGATTGCCTCGATACCGGGCAGGCGCGACGCATCGTAGTCGCGCGCCGCGGCATGCGAAATGCGGATACCGCGCCCGGCACGCCGGGTGATTTCTTCCGCGTTGCGGTTGAGCACGTTGAACGTGCCCCCGCCCACTGTGCCCAGGCCCAGCAGGCCAACGTTAACCGGTTTCAAAGAATTACCCTCCTGTGGCCTGTGTCTGTCCCAGGTCTTTTCTGAACATGTCGCGAATACAGCGGATGGCCTGGCGGGTACGGTGCGTGTTCTCGATCAACCCGAAACGGACATAATCGTCGCCATATTCGCCAAAGCCGATGCCGGGCGATATCGCCACCTTGGCATCGCTGAGCATTTTCTTGGAAAACTCCAGCGAACCCATGTCACGGTAGGGTTCCGGGATGCGCGCCCATACGAACATGGTGGCCTTCGGCTTCTCCACCTGCCAGCCAAGCGAATTGAGTCCGTCACACAGTACATCACGGCGCTCCTGGTACATATCGCGGATTTCCCTCACGCAGTCCTGCGGACCCTCCAGCGCGGTGATCGCCGCAACCTGGATCGGGGTGAACATGCCGTAGTCGAGATAGGATTTCATGCGTGCCAGCGCCGCGACCAGCGTTTCGTTGCCGCACATGAAACCGACGCGCCAGCCCGGCATGTTGTAGCTCTTGGACAGCGAGAAGAATTCCACCGCGACGTCCATGGCGCCCTCGACCTGCAGGATGGACGGCGCCTTGTAGCCGTCAAACACCAGGTCGGCATAGGCAATGTCCTGCACCAGCCAGATTTCATGTTCGCGCGCGATCGCCACCACCTTCTCGAAGAAATCCAGCTCCACGCACTGGGTGGTCGGGTTGCCGGGGAAATTCAGCACCAGCATCTTGGGCTTCGGCCAGGAGTCCTTGATGGCCTTCTCCAGCTCCGCAAAGAAATCCACGTCGGGACGCAGCGGGATGTGGCGGATATCCGCCCCGGCAATGGCAAAACCGTAGGGGTGGATGGGATAGGCCGGGTTCGGTACCAGCACGGCGTCGCCGGGGCCCATGGTCGCCAGTGCGAGGTGCGCCAGGCCTTCCTTGGAACCAATGGTCACGATGGCGTGCTTTTCCGGGTTGAGCTCCACCTCGTAGCGGTTCCGGTACCAGTCGCAGATCGCCTTGCGCAGGCGCGGGATGCCGCGTGACAGCGAATAGCGGTGGGTGTCGCCGCGCTGCGCCGTCTCGATCAGCTTGTCGACGATGTGCTGCGGGGTCGGCTGGTCCGGGTTGCCCATGCCGAAATCGATGATGTCCTCGCCACGCGCCCGCGCCGCCGCCTTCAACTCATTGACAATATTGAAAACATACGGGGGCAGCCGCTTGATGCGGGCAAATTCTTCAATCACGCTGTGGTAACCGGTTATTTCCTTGTTTATGAAGGTATTACTGCAACCTTCCGGGATTGCCTACGGTACTCAAAAGCACCGGGGGAAACAAGTGATCTATGGGGCCGGAGTCGATAGATGCAGGCAGTCACGCTAAACTGTCGCCCCGAGCGCAGCACCCATCGACTCCGACCCCATAGATTCCATGCGTTTTCATCAGGATACCGGCACCGGCAACAGCATCCAGTCCTACAGCGAGCGGGGTATCGTCATCGACGACCGGCTCATCACCGGCAGCGTACTGGTGAGTGCGGACGCGCTCAGCGAATGGTCACCCCGCAGCATCGCGGAACTCGAACCCGCACACTTCGCGGCCGTCGAGGCGCTCGCTCCGGACATCGTCATTTTCGGTTCCGGCAAACAGCTCGTGTTCCCGCCGGCCCGGCTGCTGGTCGGCTTGCAGCAACAGGGCATCGGTGTGGAGGTGATGGCAAACGATGCCGCCGTACGCACCTTCAACGTGCTGCTTTCGGAAGACCGCAAGGTGGTACTGGCACTGCTGCAGGGCTAACTCCGCGCGCGGCGCCGTGCTGGCGATGTCTTCGTTTTGCGCTACACTAGCGCCTGCCCAAATACCGGAAAAACACCATGGAACGCGCGTTCGAATCATTGTTGTACGCCAGCCGCTGGATCCTGGCACCCATCTATCTCGGCCTCAGCATCACCCTGCTGCTGCTCGGCATCAAGTTCTTCGAGGAAGCCGTGCATGCACTGCCAATGGTGCTGGAGATGAGCGAGTCCGATCTCGTGCTGCTGACCCTGTCACTGGTGGATATCGCGCTGGTCGGCGGTCTGCTGGTCATGGTGATGTTCAGCGGCTACGAGAACTTCGTATCGAGCATAGACGTGTCCGAGAAAACCGAGAAACTGTCCTGGCTCGGCAAACTCGACTCCGGTTCGCTGAAACAGAAGGTGGCTGCCGCCATCGTCGCCATTTCCTCCATTCACCTGCTCAAGGCCTTCATGGAGGCGCAGCACATCAGCAACGACAAGCTCATGTGGTACGTGATCATCCACCTCACCTTCGTGCTGTCCGCACTGGGCATGGCCGTGGTTGACCGGATGAACCTGAAAGCGCACTAGGCCGGATAGCCTGTGAATACGAGCACCGCAGTCGACCTGTTCTCCCTGCTCAGCCTCGGGGACCTGACTCTCAGCAACCGCATTGTCATGGCACCGCTGACCCGCAACCGGGCCGGCATGCCCGGCAACGTGCCCGGTCCGGTGAACGCCGTGTACTACGAGCAACGGGCCAGCGCCGGCCTGATCATCACGGAGGCGACACAGGTCTCGCCGGAAGGCGTGGGCTACCCGGCAACACCCGGCATACACAGTGATGAGCAGGTGCGGGGCTGGCACGCCGTCACCGATGCAGTCCACGCGCAGGGCGGCGTCATGTTCGTTCAGTTATGGTACTGCGGACGCATCTCCCACCCGGACCTGTTACCGGGCAACCGGCAACCGGTATCGGCCTCGGCCATAAGGCCCGCAGGTGAAGCGGTCACCTACGAGGGTCCGAAACCGTTTGTCGAGCCGAGGGCGCTGCGCACGGACGAGCTGCCCGGCATCGTCGACCAGTATCGCCATGCAGCGAAATGCGCCCGCCAGGCCGGCTTCGACGGCGTTGAAATCCATGCCGCCAACGGCTATCTCATCGACCAGTTCCTGCGGGATGGCAGCAACCGGCGCGACGACGAATACGGCGGTTCGCTCGAGAACCGCACACGCCTGCTGCTGGAAATCCTGTCCGCCGTGCTCGAAACCTGGCAGCCCGCGCGGGTGGGTATTCGCATTTCCCCGGAAAACACTTTCAACGATATCCGCGATTCCGACCCGCAGACCACCTTCAACTTCGTCGCCGCCGCCCTCGGTGGCAGGGGCCTCGGCTACCTGCACGTCGTGGAAGGCGAAATGTCGGGTGGCGAACGCGGCATCGACTACCGGCAGCTACGCGACCGGTTCGATGGCCACTACATGGCAAATTGCGGGTACGACAAGGCGCGCGCGAATGCCGCCATCGCCGGCGGCGCGGCGGACATGGTGTCTTTCGGGAAGCTGTATATCGCCAACCCGGACCTGGTGCAGCGCTTCAGGACCGACGCCGACCTGAACAACCCGGACCCGGACACCTTCTATGGAGGCGATGAAAAGGGCTATACCGACTACCCTGCGCTGGATTCACCTGCTGCGTAAGCCGCCATGCCTTCGACCGCCTATTTTCCGGTCTCGCTGTTCAAGCTGGTTGTCATGTCGATCTCCACGTTGTCTCTGTACGAGATCTACTGGTTTTACAGGAACTGGGACCTGGTCAGAGCGCGCGAGATTTCAAACATCTCTGCGGTATGGCGCTCGATATTCGCGATATTCTTCTGCTATGCGCTGTTCTCGAGGATCAGGCACACGGCCAGGGACAACAATATCGACATTTCATTGCCGGCTGGCCCGCTTGCTGCCGCCTGGATCGCCGTTTCACTCATGGCCAACCTTCCCACACCGTGGTGGATGATTACTTTCCTTGCAGTATTCTTCCTGCTGCCTGTCCAGGCCGCCGTCAACAGGATCAATGCACAACTGTCACCCGGTCATGACCGCAACTCGCAGTTCTCACCGGTAAACATTGCCATTATTTTCCTTGGCGGCTGCGTAGTCATCGCGGGCATTGCCGGCTCGGTCATGGATTTTCCCGGCATCGCCCCGACCCCGTGAGCCGGGGCACAGCAGCAGGGAACATCGGCTAACGCGGGTGTAACTGCGCCGGACAAACCGGCGGCAAGCAGTCAGCTACCGGCACCGATCGCCGCCTGGAAGGAATCCGACAGCTCACCCCGACCGGCCTTGTCGAGTATTTCCTGCGCCGTCTGGGCGATTTCCGCCAGCGGACCGGTGAGAAACACCATGCCCAGCTGCAGGGTTACCGTGATGTCGGCAACCGGGTTGCTGACATTGGCATGCGGCGGCCTGAAGAACACCATGTTGATCTCGCCCACGTCGGAAGGTATCTGTTCACAGCCACCACCCGGTGCAACATACGCGAACAGTTCCCCGGGGTTGTGGATGGCGACGCTCTCCTCCTTGAATTCGCCGTCCGCGGCCCGCACCGTAAACTCAACTGAAAGAATGGGATTCATCGATATTTACCTGATGACAAGAAATCCGGCCCGGTTGGCAGGTTAGCTGTTCCGCGCGAGTGCGATAGCGCGCCTGCAGGGCGCTCCTGCAACAGCAGGCATGCCATTCACAAGCGGGCTGCCTGCCCGTCCGATGCAGGCATGTTATTTCAGCAGGGCATCCATCGAGATGCCCTCCTGCTCGAGGATCTTGCGCAGCTTTTTCAGCGCATCCATCTGGATCTGGCGCACCCGCTCGCGCGTGACACCGATTTCCCTGCCAACCTCCTCCAGCGTGGACACGGAGTAGCCGTGCAGGCCGAAGCGACGCTCCACCACCTCGCGCTGCTTGTCGCTGAGTTGCGCCAGGCACTCCTCCACGCTGACATGTATATCGTCCTCGGCCAGGGAATCGGAGGGATCCTTGTTCTGTTCGTCGGCGATCGTGTCGATCAGCGTCCGGGAAGGATCGTTCAGGATGGTAGTGTCGGTGGATGCCGTACGCTCGTTCAGGCCCAGCATGGTTTCGACATCCTGCAATGGCCGGTGCAGCAGTTCGGCAATTTCCTCGGCTGTCGGTTCGTGGTCCAGCTTCTGTGCCAGCGTGCGTGCAGCACGCAGGCAGGAATTGATTTCCTTCACCACGTGGATTGGCAGACGGATGGTGCGCGTCTGGTTCATGATGGCGCGCTCGAT
>JABAHR010005647.1_pt6 | contig 11051 bp, 10 predicted proteins | sample 7062101 | NCBI WGS metagenome assembly JABAHR01 (sample SAMN14534553, study PRJNA622989) | marine sediment metagenome | biome: marine biome [ENVO:00000428]; feature: marine pelagic biome [ENVO:01000023]; material: deep marine sediment [ENVO:00002113] | place: India: Gulf of Kutch | collected...
CACCCGAAGACCTCCCGCTGGTGCACCACCGCGCTCCCCGTCAACCCGGCCTTGCGCAGGTTGTCCTCGATCACCCCTGCCGCTTTCCGGTTCGCTTCAACGAAGACCGCGCGCCCTGCTCCCCGGCTCAGGGCCTCGATCCCCAGAGCCCCGGATCCCGCGAACAAGTCCAGCACCCTTGCTCCTTGCACCCGGGGGCCCAGAATCGAGAACAGGGCTTCCCGCAAACGGTCGGTGCTCGGCCGTGTCACCCGCTTCGGAACCTTGAGGCGAATCCCCTTCGCGCTCCCGGCGATCACTCTCATTGTGGGGCCCGGATTCGCTCCCGCGGCGCCGAGGGCGCCACTCCGCTCTGGGTTTCCTCCACTTCCTCCTTGACGAAGGCCACCATGCGTTCCCAGGCCTGGTTCACCTCCAATTCCTCGCCCTTCTTCCCGACATCGACCGTGGCCTTGCTGGTCGTTCCCCGCACCTTGATGTCGCGGTAGTGCCGATCCGGCGTGATGAGCGGCTGGAGCCACGACCGGGTCCAGCCCCCCGCGATGAAAGAACCCACCGCCACCCTGGTGATCGCCTCGGCGTATTCCCGGTCCGCCACCACCCGCATCACCCCGAGGACCCGCCCATCGGGCAGGATCACTCCGTTCCCGAGAAACGAGAGGCGCTCACTCAGGATGCGCGCATCGGAAACCTGCAGGGTTCCTCCCAACATCATCCCCGTCAGTCGCGCCAGCTCGAACTGCAGGTCCTCACCGCGATTCTTTTGCCGGACCCGGAGACCAGCCGCTTCCATCACGACATTTCCCCTCCAGCTCCGCAGATCCCGGAGGCTCCCCGAAAAGCGCCCCAGCATTTCCGTCTTCTCCGCGGCAACCTCCAGCCCGGCCCACCCCGGCACCGGGGTCGGTTCGAGCGCACCCGGAAGCCCCTTCACCTCCGCGGCAAAGACCGGGGCGTCCCGGGCCCGAACCGAACCGCTTGCTTCAAAAGTCATTCCCTTCCACTCGAACCGGGTGGCGGGCATCAGGAGAAACGGACGCCGCCAATGAAGTTTGGCTCGGAACGGCCCGGAGACCGCTTCGCCGCCCACCGTCACCCCTGCCGAGGCCACCCAGCCCTCCGCCTCGCCGCCGGCCAGGGGTAACTCCGCCCCAACCTCCCGCATGGCCAGCCGCCTCCTTCCCCCGCCTGAAATCGAGTAGACGCTCACCTCGCAATCCTCCACCAGGATCTTTACCGGAGGGCCGGCCGGCGGCGGTCTGGGCGTCCCGGCAGGCTCTCCGGTTTGCTTTTTGGTTTTCGAGGGTCGCCCGCCGACCCGCTTCCTTTCAACTCCGGCACCGCCAGGACGCCCCTTTCCCGGCTTCTTTTGACCCTCTTGTGGCTCATTTGCTTCCCGCCCCTGGTCAGGCGATCCCTCCCGCCGAGGCCCGGCCTCCGCCGCCACCCCGCTCCGATCGCCCCCCGTTTCGGGCAACAGACCCATCAACTCGACCGGAATCGCGACTCGACCATTCCGAAGCCGCACCTGGCGGATCGCCAGGCTGCCCTGGAGCAATCTCGCCCAATGGATCTGCACATCGATATCCTCCACCTGATAGACCGGCTTGGCACCCAGCTCCCGGCCCCGGCGCAAGTCCGCCTTCACATCGCCCACCTGCATCCCGGTCCACGGCGTCCAGGAGAGGTAATCGATCGTCCACTCCAGCCCCGACCCCTTCTCCAGCTTTCTCTCGAACCATCCGCGCACCGTGCGGGTCTGCAACACGACGTTGGATCCCACCAGCACCCCCCCGCTCAGCAGCATCACGGGCACCGCCACCCATCGGACGACCCAGTCCCCCGATATTCCTGACAAGCGATTCTTCAAAAACTACAACCCTACTTCGCAGCGAGCGGAAAGCGGATCACGATGCTCGAATCGGGCAGGGGCCGGCCGGACGGCAGGGTCGACTGGAGACGGTAGACAAGGAGCCCGTAGTTCGTCCCTTCCAACTTCCCAATCGCGAAATTCTCCTTGGTTTTCCCGAGGCCATCCTCTTCCTCGAACTTCCATTCGTGCCCCGTCCATTTTCCAAGGATGCTCCGCGGGTCGGCATCGATGTCTGCCAGCCGCTTCATCTCGCCGTTGGGCGAATTGAAGGTGTCATCCTCCGGACGATACTTGAGAAGCGAGATGCGCGCCCCTCTCCTTCCCATCACACGAACCATCCATTCCTGGTTCTTGGTTTGCTCGAGACGAATGGCAACATTGCCCTCCTTTACCGGGGTCACCTTGCGCTGATCCCACAACTCGTTGTAGGCCGAGTACTCCTTCTGGGAGAGCCCGAGCTTCTCGTGGAACGGAAGCGGAACACCCGGCTTGGCCTTCCGGGAGTATTCCTTGAACCACTCCGGGTCTTTCTGGGCAGCCAATTCCACCTTTTCCACGTATTCCTTGATCTCCCCGGGCGGGACCACGATGACCACCTGCCCCCGTATCATTTCATCAGGTTTCAGGTAATTGCTGAGAACCGCCGGCACCTTTTGCCCGGAGGCCCCTGCCAGAGAGATCACGGTGGCGCAGCCCACCGGCATCAGGGCCCGGAAAACCCGCTTCGACCCGCAAACACCGAACAACGCGGGAATCGAGAATCCTGATCCGAAACTCCGGTCCCGACGCGAAACCTCACTCCTCCCCAAAACAAACCGATTTCGGCGAAGAGTTCTGGCACCCGGTCTAATTCGGCTGTCCCCGTCGTCCAAGACGCCCGATCGCATGGCCGAGTCCTAGCACCCCTCCGGCCATCCCGCAACCTGCGGGACACTGAAAAAGCGCGGGTATCCCGGGATCCGGATTCACCCCGGCCATTTCTCTCCAACCCGGAGAACGCTGCAGCTCAGTTCCCGTTCCGGGGAGGGGTCACGTGCACCCAGCGGGGAGCCACCATTTCTTCCACCAGGACCGATCGGTGCGAACGGGTGCCCGGCAGGAAGCGCAGGCGCAGGAGAACCGGCTGCCCCTTGGTGATGTTGCGCGAGAGGAACCTCGTCAACTGGACCTCATCCTCCGTCCCCTTCTCGATGTAACCAAAGAGGAACTGGTCCGAATTCCGCTCCGTGAGAAGCAAGGCCTGGTAGCGCTCCCGATCGACGAACTCAAAGGCATGAAAAGTGTCCAGGCGCGCATAGACGCGGAAGTCCATCGCCGCGGTGGGCTTTTCCCTGATATAATCCTCGAGCGCCATCGGCTGGTAGGCCACCTCCGCTTCCCAGTCGAACTTCAGTTCTCCGTCCGGTGTCTCCTCGATGAACAACATCACGTTCCCCCCCCCGGCCAACCTCACCTCGATGAAGTCGAACGGCTTGTTCTCGATCGCAAGCGGACGAATCTGCTCGATGCTTTCGAACTGCGCCGGCTTCAGCCCGTGCCGTCCGTAATAGCTTTCCATCAGGGGCATCACTCGCTCCCGGTGACGCACGTACCTTGCCTTCTCGCCGATCTCACCCGCCATGAGGTAGGCCCTGGCAGCCCGCTCGATCTCGGCCAGCAGCTCCAGGGCCTCCCTGGTCTCTCGCTCATTCTCCGCCCAGCTCGCCTGGACGGACTCGGCCTGCTGGTCGAGGCGCTCCTCTCCCTGCGAGAGCTTCGCCAGGGCCCATCCTCCCAACCCGATCAGGATCGCCCCGATCAACACCAACCATCCCACCGGCGTTTGACGCTGGCCTGCCTCTTCATCCTCCCAACCCACCCCCAGCTCGGCAGGGGTCATCTCTACCGGTTCCTTGGCCTCCTCTTCTATCAGGGTGACGGGCGGCGCGGGCCGCGGCTTCACGTCCGGCTTCGGAGTCGGCATGGTCTCCAGTCGGCTCGCCAGATCACTCTCGGGGACCGGAAGTTTCACCACCTCCTTCCGCAGAGTTACCACGCCGGGATTGCGGCCGGTTGATTGTTCCTGGTTTGCCATCAGAGCGGTCCTCAATTTGCTCTGAAATGGCGGTCGACGCAACCCTTGAGGACCGATAGAACCCCCCGCCATGAAATCCGACGGGCGGCCGCGCGTCCTGATCGCCACTGCAGGCTTCGGCGACGGGCACAACAGCGCCGCAAGAAATCTCGCCAAGGCTCTCGCAAGCCAGGCCGAGGCCCGCATCATCGACCCCTGTGCGGAAGGTGCTCCCCTGTTGAACCACCTCCTGCGCAGCGGTTACCGGGTTGTCACCACCTATCTCCCTTCCGTCTGGGGCCGCATCTATCGGAGCGCCGAACGCCGGGATTTTTCGAGGCAGCGCGCCCCCATGCTGCACCTCGCCGAGCGGGCCCTGGCCGCCCAGATCGATTCTTTCGACCCTCATGTCCTCGTCTCGACCTATCCGCTCTATCCCTACTTCGTGGAACGATACGTGAAAGCCGGCGGCCGCGAAAGGCCCCTCGTCACCGTCATTACCGACTCGATCGAGATCAATGCCGCGTGGCGCAAGGCCCCTTCCCACTACTGGCTTGTCACCGATCACGACACCCGCCGCGATCTGATCGAAAAGAAAATCCCGGAAGAGCGGCTCGTCGAGACCGGCTTCCCCGTCGATCCGGCCTTCGCCTCCCTCCCCTCACCCGGTGCCGACGACCCGGTCCGCCCCTTCCGGGTTCTCTTCTTTCCCACCTCCAAGCGCCCCACCGTCCGCCGCATTGCTCACACCATCCTCGACCACGAAGGGTGGCCGACCGAACTGACTATCGTCCTCGGACGCAACTTCCGCCGCCTCTACAAGCGGGCCCTCGAGGTCCGCCAGAACTACCCCGGCCGGGTTCTTCTCCGCGGCTGGTCCCGGCGCGTCCCGGAACTCCTGTGCAGTCATCACCTCGTGATCGGCAAGGCCGGGGGCGCGACTGTCCACGAAGCCCTCGCGGCGCGCTGCCCGATGCTCATTCATCACCTCGTTCCCGGCCAGGAAGAGGGAAACCTCGAATTGCTGCGGCGCATCGGCGGCGGCGGCCTCGCCGACACCGAAGAGAGCCTTGCCGCAGGCCTGAGGGACCTCCTCGCCGACCACGCCGCGGTCTGGCGCCGTCAAAAACGAAACCTTGCCCGTCACGCCCGCCCCCACGCTTCCAGCGTGGCTGCCAGGTTCATTCTCGAGCTAGCCCGGTCCTCCGCCTCATGACCACCCCTCCCACCGCTGCCCTCTTCGACATCGGAAACGTGCTTGTGCACCTCGATTTTGAGAATGCTCTCTCCACCCTGGTTCCATCCGGGGCTGAGGATCCCGGGACCCGCATCCGCAGTCTTCTCGAGAGGAAGGACGAGTTCGAATCGGGCGCCCTTTCCGACCGGGACTTCATCGCCTGGGCCTCCGAACGCCTGGGCTATACCGGCTCGGCCGAGAACTTCCGCCGGACCTGGAACTCCATCTTCGAGCCCATCCCGGCCATGTGGGGAGTAGCCTCCTTCCTCAAATCCCAGCGTCTCAAGATCGTCCTCTTCTCCAATACCAACTCGATGCACGCCGAGTGGCTCCTCACCAACCATCACATCTTCGACGAGTTTGACGGACGGGTCTTCTCCCACGAAGTGGGCGCCATCAAACCCGATCCCGCCATCTATCACTACGCCATCAAAGCTCACGGCCTCAACCCCGCCGACACCCTCTACCTGGATGACCTTCCCGAGAACATCGCCACCGGCCGGGAACTCGGCTTCCGCTGTCACCAGTACTCCTTCTCCAGGCACCACGAGTTCGTGGAATGGCTCGATCAACAACTCGGGGTCGGCTGATACCTGGCGAGGGGATCAATCGCACGGTCCGCGGGGCGGATTGGTCGGATTCATCCCCGGCGGCGATACGATCGGGAAGCGCGGTTGCAGTTGCCGCCGAACTCCGGGGAGCCTCCCGATCCCGCTCCCCATCCGTTCCCCCGCCACCCGGCTGCCGAAACGACCGCCTCCACCGAGCGACCCCCTACTCGCCGAATACCCGCTGCATGTCATCGAGGTATTCCGAAACCGGTCCGAATCGCCGCTTGGAGGGCGCCTCCAGGTTCTCCTTCAGTTCGATGAAGCTCTCGAAGTCGCCGCTCATCTGCCGGGCGTTGGTGATGCGATACCACTCGAGGTAGTCGCGGGTCCTTTTCCCCAGTGCCTCGAGGTCCGCTCGCTGCGCGGCCAGGCTCCGCAGCCGTTCTTCCACTGAGTCGTCCCGATCCTGCGCAATCTCGGCGAGGATGCGAAGATACTCGGTCAGAATCGGACGATGAGCCGGGAAGGCACGAAAAAGAAAGACCCCACCCCGGTCGATCACCGACTTCACGGCCTCCCGGCGCTCTTCCAGCGGGAGGGCCAGAAGATCGCGAAACTGGTCGGCCGACACTTCAAACTGCCTTCCCACGCCGTCCTTGAAACGCACGATCAGGATTCGCTGCAACTCCGCCTCAGTTTCTCCAATGGTGAGAACCTGCGTGAAGGAGGTCTCGGACAGACGGGCCAACTGCAGCGCCCACCACTTCGCAAAGCTGTCCTTGCCGAGGTTCATCCCCGGAAAGTTCTTCATCAGGAGCGCCATCTCGTCCCCTTCGAAGGTCGCCATCTCACCGAGCAGCGCGTTCATCCCTTGCCTGCCCCCACTCTGATTGAGCAGAGCCATGACGAGGGCGCCGGAGGAAGCCCGGAAGGCGGAGCGGGTCATGGAATCCATCCCGGCGGTCTCCTCGATCTCGAGCAGCCGTTTCACCGGAAAGAGCTGATTCTTCTCAAAGAGCGCCGCGTAGAGTTCACGATCGCGATCTCCGCGCCGCCAGCGGAAACTCTCCACGAACCCCTCCACCAGCCACGCCGGGATGGTGAGTTCGGCCTCCAGCGGCTCAGGCCCCTTGNNGCGTTCCAGGCCGCCGGGCTTGCCCTTGGCGAGGTGGACATCAAGCTGCAGGCGGAAGCCGCCGGGCACCTGGAAAAACTGCGAACGCATGACCCGTGCCGGGACCGGGTCGCCGACCCGGCCGTGAAGCTGGATCGCAATGCTGTGCTCCCAATCGCGATCCTCCCCCAGTTCCATCCACAGTTTCCCCCGCATCTCCTCCGCCAGGGAGGCAATTGCACTCCGGGTCACAAAATCCGAACCGTGGATCACGAATTGCCGGGAACTGCTCACCGTCCTCGCCGGTGCCCCGTCCGGCCGTCCCACCGGGACAACTTCCTGGCCACTTGCGCCGGCCGCCATCCCGGCCAGTATGAAGAGGCAACGCATCATGGGAAACCGAGCGGGTCGAATCACTCTTGCCGACCGGGCGGCGAGAGTTCCACGTGATCCTCCGTGATCGTGATGCGCGTCTTGTTCTTGAACAGGCGCTGCACGGACTTCAGCTCCTGCGAATAGGCGCTGGCAAGCGNNACGACTTGGTGAGAAACATGAATCCACGAAAGACCCGGGTGCGCCCCCAGCGGCCGCTGGAACGGTGCACTTTGGTCAGCATCGCCCCGTCCCCGTCCTCATTCTGCTCAGGCCGCAGAAACATCGAGATGGTATGCCGGCGCTTTCCCCCCACTTCCCGCTCGAAGAATCACCTCCGCCTCGCCGTCATTCAAACGGACCCACACCCCCCTGGCTTCGATGCGCCCCTTGAAGACCCCTTCCTGCCGGAACTTCAGGGTGCGCAGGATGTAATCGTTGATCTCCTTCTCCGTGACCCGCACCCCGTGCCCGTTCTTCACGGCATTTTCCAGGACCGTGGCGAGATTCCGCCCCCCCGGCGGGGTGGGGCCCGGGGTCTCCCGATAGCCCTCGATGTCGGTGAGGTCCTGCGGGTCGAACGAGATGTAGGCCAGCCCGGCCAGCACCACGAGAGCCAGGATCGAGAGAAAAAAGAGGTTCTTCAGGAAGCCGCTCTTCTTTTTGGAGGGAGGTGCCTCGCTAATGGTTGACCCTTTTTCGGACATCGAAGGCTCGTCATTTAGCAGAGCGACACCGCCTTGCAAAGCGCCGGGTTCAGATCCGGGACCAGCAACCCTTCCGAGGACCCCCACCGGTCGCCGTTCCGGCTCACTCACCTGGTCCCCCGCTCCCGCGAACGTCGGGTTTCGCCGCCGGATCCTGCGGACCGGCCGGCCCGCCCCCGCCCCGGAGGGCTTTCCTCCTAATCCCCCTTCGCGGCCTCGCTTCCCCCGCTGGAGGTCTTCTTGCCGGACTCCGACGCCTTGCTCTTGCTTTCGGAGCCCTTCGCCCCCTCCGATTTGGACTCCTTCGGCGCCGTGGCCTCGGACTCCTTCTTGGCCCCGCTTTTGTAGGACTCGCTCCGGTAATCGGTCTCATAGAAGCCGCCGCCCTTGAAGATGATCCCGGCTCCGGTGCCGAGCAACCGCTTCACCGTGCCGTCGCAGCCCTCGAGGGGGCAATCCGTCAGCTTCTCATCGTTCATGCTCTGGAAAAACTCGAAACGGTGCCCGCATTTTTCGCAAACATAGTCGTAGGTCGGCATGAGCGCCGGCTAAAAAACACCAACCTTTCCGCAAGGCAAGTCCCGAGTCGCGCGGAACCGCTTGCATCGCCGCGATTGTGTTAGACAATTGTCCGCGCCGTCCGCCCTTGGTACAAGGGGCGACCGTCTCGATGCGAACAAAAGCAACCAGCCTCACGAACAGACTGCCGGGGTGGAATCTGCCCCTCCTATTCCCGTGGCTGGCCGGCGCCCTCGGCCCCCAGGTCCCTTTCCAACTTCGCTACAAGCTCGGCAACGGGAACTTCGGAAACAACATCCTGCTGAGCCTGGGCCTGTTCGCTCTTGGTATCATGGTGGTGGTCGGACTCGCCCGGTTCTTCCGCACCCGGGTGGGGGACGCTCGCCGCGAGGCCCTGCTCCGGAGATCTTCCACCGGCTTTCTCGGCGCCGCGACCCTCCTCTTCGGCGCGGCCTTCATTCCCGGAATCCCCTACTTCGTGTTCTGGCTGGGAGCAGGCGCTCTCGTGTTGTGGTTGGCCGTCTCGATCCGCCTGACCGCCGGGGCCCGGGCAGGATCCCCACCCGACCACCTCTGCCCCCCGGCCCCCGGCGGAACCCGGAAATCCTGGCGCTTCAACGGGGCCTTCTGGCTTCTGGTCTTCCTGATTCTCCTCACCAGGGACCTCTGGGGGCTCGATCTCATTGCCCGCCGCACCGCCACCGAGACCGCTCTCCTGATCCTGGGGCGTTTCCTCACCCTTGCCAGTTTCACGGTGGTCCTGATGCTCATCGTCCAGTTCCTGCTCGCACTCTTCCCCAGAGGCCTCCGCTGGATCGTGATCACCGCTGCGGCCACCGTTCCGCTGGTCGTCGTCGCGGACTTCGCGGCCGAAATCCACTGGCAGCAGTCTCTCCTCGATGTGGTCAACAGCTTCACCCTGGCAGGTGAGTTCGACATGAGAAAACAGCTCGAGGCGGCCGGCATCAGGTTCTCCCCGTTCGAGCTTCTTCTCCTGTTGACGGTCCTCGCGGGCCTCGCTACCGCCGCTTACCTCGCACTGCAGAAACTCTCCAGCCGCTTTTACTGCCGGACACACACCGCCCGGGCCCTCCTCGTATTCGGGCTGCTGTGGCTGGGAGCCATCGGACAGCAGGCCCTCAGCATGGCCGTCCTGCGCAGAGAGGTCTGGCAGGCCGAGCACACTGCATTCAAGATTCATCTCGGCCTCCTCCGCCCCGACCCCGGCTTCGAAACCGTCCCTGTCCAATTCGTCGAGAGCCAGACCGGGGAACAGGGCGAGAAGCTTCTCGCCGGAGCCCTGCCGGACCTCGCGAAACGACCCGATATCTTCGTGGTGATGGTCGAGACCTGGCGCGCCGATTCGATCACGCCCAGAGTCGCCCCCTTCCTCAGCAGGTTCCGCGACGAGGAGTGCCAGCAGTTCCAGACCACCTTCGCCGGTTCCAACTGCACTCCGGTTTCCTGGTTCACCTTCTTTCACAGCCGGCTCGGCATCCATTGGAAGGAAGCGGTGGCCGCGGCCGACACCCCGGGCGGCCTGCCCGGCGCCTACCCGGTGCGCCTTCNNTCAGCGTGCGGGCCGTCTGTGACCTCGGTTACCAGGAAATGTCCGACCTCAACTTCGGGTCCGGTCACAAGCTGGCCGACAGGTTTCTCGACTATTCCATGCTCCCGCGCGATCTCGAGATTCCGGAACGGGAAGTCATCATCGTCGATGACCTGAAGAGGCAACTCCTCGACAGCCCTCCCGGTGGCCACTTCCATTTCCTGGCCCTCGACTCGCCGCACTACAATTACTACTGGCCCCGGGAGCACTTCGAGCCCATCCACCACGACTGCGCCGGCAATATCAATTACCGGGACCTCAACCCTTCGCGGGAAGAGATTCACAAAGTGGTCAAACGTTACGAGAACTCCATCCACTGGATCGACCGGCAGGTGGAGGACTTCGTGAACTTCCTCAAGGCCGAGAACCGCTACCACAACTCCATCATCATCCTCACCGGCGATCACGGCGAGGAATTCCAGGAACATGGCAGCTGGTTCCACTGCTCCAACCTGAAGAGTCCCCAGACCGAGGTGCCCATCCTCGTCAAGTGGCCGGAGTGGGTGAAGAACCAACCTTCGCAAGAACTCGTCACCCACCTCGACATCATGCCCAGCATCCTCGACGCCCTCGGGTTGGAAGAACGCTACTTCGAAAACCTGGCGGGAAGTTCCCTCCTGCGCCAGCACCCCGGGGAAACGCTGCTTTCCTCCCTCTGGGCCGGAACCTCCGGGGTGGGGGTGGTCCTCATCAAGGATGGTCTCAAGGCCAACTTTGCCGCTTCCCGCCTTTGGAACGGCGACGTGCCCGACACCCTCTACCTGATGGGCTACAGCGACCTCGCCGACAACCCGCTCGAACCTTTCCATCTCCGCGGCGACCTCACGCACCTCGAGTTCCTGCACCGGAGCTTCCCCGAGACCACCGGCCGCTTCTTCCGCAAGTTCGGTCCGGAAGAGTGATGTGCCCGTCCCTATCGAACCTCATGAAGGCACACTCCCCCCTCGCCGGTTGCCTCCTCGCTCTTGCCGCGGCCGGCTCCCTGCGCTCCGAGCCGAAACCCGTCAAGGTCTTCA
>JABAHR010001186.1_pt2 | contig 11050 bp, 11 predicted proteins | sample 7062101 | NCBI WGS metagenome assembly JABAHR01 (sample SAMN14534553, study PRJNA622989) | marine sediment metagenome | biome: marine biome [ENVO:00000428]; feature: marine pelagic biome [ENVO:01000023]; material: deep marine sediment [ENVO:00002113] | place: India: Gulf of Kutch | collected...
GAAAGAGACTTAGAAAAGCTGCTCAGATCCATGTCCCCAACACTGATAGAAGGGGAGTTTATATTCTGCACGTTTCAGGATGCGCAATACGGGGATTATCCGGAACTGGAACCGGTGGCTGCCATCCGCGAAGCAGAGGGGCTTACACTGGTCATTCCAAAATCCAAAGCAGATGAGAGCGGTATTCGTTACGAGTCGGTATTCAGACAGATCACATTAACGGTTCATTCCAGCCTCGATGCAGTAGGGCTGACAGCAGCAATCTCAAGGAAGCTCACCGAGCACGGTATAAGCGCAAACGTAATCGCAGGTTATTACCACGATCACATATTTGTCCAGAGTGAACATGCGGAGAAAGCGATTGAAGCCATCAATCAATTGGCGCGCTAGCGCCCGCATGCATTGGTGAGACAAATTGATTTCCCCCACCAAAACCGAAACCGGTTTCTGATGGGTTTGTATAGTATCATACAAGAACACATGGCAAATTACACGATACTGCAAAAAGAGGATATCCAGAAAATCATTCACTTTTATGGATTGACAATCTACAGTTTTGAAGCGATAGAAGGCGGGGCAGCAAATTCCAGCTACCTGCTCAAAGCATCTCGCGGGGACTTCGTGCTTACAGTCTATAATTCAAAGGACTGGTCCGAAGTGATTAAGCTGGAAAAATTGTTGAACTATCTAGCCGAAAACAAATTTTTCACTACAAAGTTGATACCCCGGATTGATGGAACCTACGTATCGAAATTTCAGGAAATCCCGGTCCTGATAAAGCGCTATATCAAGGGGAAGGTATATAAAAATCTAACCAATACAATGTTAAGGCGCACAGGAGAAAAGCTGGCAAGATTGCACGAAATACCGCCGCTAGAGTATCTGCCCCGCAGGCATTCTTATGGCTGGCAGCTATTTCCGCAGGTGATCGGAAAAGGAATCGATTTGGACTACGAGTCCTGGTTGGCTAAGCAACACAGGCATATTGAAGAACATCTCTCCCAAAAACTTCCAAGGGGCTTGATTCATGGGGATTTGTTTTATGACAATATGCTCTTCCAGGGAAATGAATTGCAAGCATTGATCGATTTTGAAGAGGTCTGCAACTATTTCTTAGGATTTGACATCGGGATGGGAATTGTTGGGCAATGTGTGGATGGTGTGTCAGTATCCTTAGAAAAAGCAAAAGAATTTGTCTCCGGATACCAGCGAGTCAGGAAGTTGGAAAAAGTGGAGAAAGAAAATTTACAATTTTTTGTAGAATATGCAGCTACAGCCACTTCTTATTGGCGATTCTGGAATTACAATATCTTTATCCCCACACCAGACAAACAAAAAAAGCATCTTGAAATGATGCAAATCGCGAAAAATGTAAGCGCAATTCACCCAAAAGATTTTCAGACAGCTCTTTTTGGATCCCCCTGATACGCATATTTTTAGACAAGACCGAACCGGCATTCCAATGGGTTAGCATTTCAAACCCACCCCAATCACCGCGTCACGTCTTGGGCAGGGTGCGCGCCAGCACCGCCGCGCTCAGCACCAGCCCCACTGTCAGGCCGAACATCAGCGGGAAGCCCCACAAATCCGCCAGATAACCGCTCAGCATAGCGCCCAGCGCCCCGGCAGAAAACATAAAGCCCAGGGTCAGCCCGGAGGCCAGCCCCATCCCGCTGGGGATCAATCTCTGCGCCAAAACGACGATGATACTGTGCGTCGAGCCGGTGCACGCCCCCGCCAACGGAACCAGCAGGTACAGCCACGGCGACCAGCCCAGGAGGGCAATCGCCCCAATCGGTAGACTGGCTAAGCCCAGCGCAACGGACGCCACCCGGCGCTTGCCGTAGGTATCCGCCAGGTTCCCGCCCAATACATTGCCCACCGCCGAACCGCCCATAAACAGCGCCGCCAGGAAACCATACTGCGCCGGGGACTGCCCGAGCAGTTCGAGGTGTTTGGGCAGGTAGGTCATCATCGTCTGCTGCGCCCACGCCTGGAAGGCGGCCAGCAGCGCCATCGCCGCCAATCCCCAGGTAAGCAGGCGGGCCGGCCCAGGGTTGGAGGGAGCGTCATCTTGAATAGGTGAGGACTTTGGCTGGGCGATCTTGCGCCCGGATAAGGCGGAAAACACCGCCACGGGCAGCAGTGCCAGGCTCACCCACAGCATCCCCGGCAGGCCGCGGTATTCCAGGATCATCCCGCTCAGCAGCGGTCCGGCAAACAGGCCGATCTGCCCGAAGAAAAAGAAATAAGAGGCAGAGGTGGTCTCGCGCCCCTTAAAAACCGTGCGCCCGATCAGGGTAGCCTGCATCGTGCCTGCCGGATGAAAGACTCCGGAGCCCAAACTGGCGACTACCAGCAGCAACAGCCCCGGCATCCCCGCCACCAGGATCCCGGAAGAATAAAATACACCCATCCACAGGATGCCGCCCGCCATCACCCAGCGCGGCCCGATCCGGTCGGCGAGATAGCCAAACACCGGCTGGACGAGGGACGCCGCCACCGTATAGGTGGTATTGTAGAATCCCAACTGGGCAATCGAGAGCCCCAGCGGCACGCTCAAGAAGGTGAACAGAACCGGGCGTTGGCCGTTGAGCACGTCCACCGCCATATGACCAAAAAGCGCAGAGAGCAGGAAAGTATTTGTCAGGATCGCCATGTTCCCTCTTGGGGTTAGGTTTAGCTATTCTTCGGAGCCATCTCTGCCGTGGTAAATCCCCCGTTCGGCAATCACCCGGCGCACAGGCTCGGGCAGGTAAAAGCAGTACGGGCGCCCCTCCCGCACACGGCGCCGGATCTGGCTGGAGGCGATCTCCAGCAGCGGTGCCTCCACGAACCGGATTTTCTCCAAAATCCCCGGGAAGCGTTCGGCAATCGGGGTCAGCTCCAGTTCATCCTGCGGGCGCCGCATTACGCCGATCAGGTCGCAGTTGGCGATAAACTCATCTTCCTTATGCCAGTCGTGCAGCAAGCCCACCAGGGAATCGCCGCCCATCAGGTAGATCAAGGTATCATCGGGGTACTGTTTCTGCAATATTTTCAGCGTGTCAGCCGTGTAATGCGGGCCGGGACGGTCGATATCCACAGTGGACAGCTCGAACCCCTCATGCCCTTCGATGGCGGCAGAGAGCATCGCCACGCGGTCGTCCAGGCGTGTCAGGCGCCGGCCTTGCTTGTGAGGCGGGTTCGGAGTCAGCACGAACAGCAGCATGTCCAGCTCCAGCTGGTACTGCGCTTCCGCCGCCAGGATCAGATGCCCGAAGTGGGGTGGGTCAAATGTGCCGCCAAAGATTCCGATCCGCCTGGGTGCTGCCAAAATCTCAATCCTCCCATTCCAGTTCAAAGTCCCCAATATACACGCTGTCTCCAGGGGAGACCCCGGCGTCTCGCAGCGCCCGGTCGATGCCCAGGGTTTCCAAAATGTGCTGGAAGCGGCGCACGGACTGGTCGTATTCCCAATAGGTCATGGCGGCGGCGCGCTCAATGGAAATGCCAATCACCCGGTAGCCGCCGTCATCCTCGCGGGCGATAGTAAAATCGTTGGGGTCGGTCTCATGCCGGTAAACCGGCATCTCCGCTACCGGGGCCGGTTCGGGCGTTTCTGCCAGTACCTGCGCCGTCCGGTAAAGGAGCTTGCGCACATTCTCCCCGCTGGCGGCCGAGATCAGCATCGGGTCTTTGATCCCGTAGTCTTTGAGCAGTTTTTCATACTCCGGCCACAGGTCGCGCACAAAGGGCAAATCAGCCTTGTTGAAGGCGACCACCTGCGGTTTATTGGCCAGGTCTTCGTCAAATAAAGCCAGCTCGGTGTTAATCTGGGCAAAGTCTGCCAGCGGGTCTTCCGAGAGCCCATCCAGCAGGTGAATCAGCACCCGCGTGCGCTGGACGTGGCGCAGGAAATCGTGACCCAAACCAACGCCCTCGTGCGCCCCTTCGATCAGCCCAGGAATATCGGCCAGCACGAGGGTATTGTCTCCATCCAGGTTGGCAACGCCCAAATTGGGCTGCAGGGTGGTGAACGGGTAGCTGGCGATCTTGGGCTCGGCGTTGGTCACCGATGACAAAAAAGTGGACTTGCCCGCATTGGGCACGCCGACAATGCCAACATCGGCAATCAGCTTAAGCTCCAGACGGATGATGCGTTCTTCCCCCGGTTCCCCCCGCTCCCCGATGCGCGGTGCCTGGTTCCGGGCGTTGGCAAAACGCGCATTGCCGCGCCCGCCGCGCCCGCCGCGGCACACCAGCAGCTCCTGGCCTGCGTCCACCAGATCCCCGATCACCTGACCGGTATCATCGTCATAGACGATCGTCCCGGGCGGAACCTCGATCATCAGGTCTTCCGCCGAGCGGCCGGTCATATTGCTCCCACCTCCCGGGCGGCCGTTATCTGCCCGGAAAATGCGCCGGTGCTGGAAAGGGAACAGGGTGTTGAGATGGCGCGACACCACCAGGATGACATCACCGCCTCTTCCACCATCCCCACCGTCCGGACCGCCGCGCGGTACATATTTCTCCCGCCTGAAATGCACTGCGCCGTCCCCGCCTTTGCCTGATGCAACCGTAATCGTGATCTGATCGATAAACATAGCGAGGTATTATATCATGGTGCTCGATGGCCAGCTTCGCACAATTTGGGAGTAAATTAGCTGGGCAGATCACCGAAAAATAATCATACAAATATGGTATAGTATGTCAAAATTAGCAGATAGGAAAATACCATGGCAAGAACAGAACTCAAAAGTGTCATCACCTGTGATATGGAAGGCCGCATCGAAACCATCAGCAAAGGATCGGAGAAAATTTTTGGCTACCGGGAAGACGAACTGGTCGGCAAAAAACGCGTCTCGATTTTCTCTCCCGGAGAAACCGTGCTGGAACATGTTCCCAACTGGCTGGAAACTGCCTCCGAGGAGGGAGAGTTTAACACCGAGACCGTCTTTGTCCGCAAAGACGGCACCCCCATCCCGGCCACAATCCGGATCACCCCCACCTATCGGGATGGGGTCCAGATCGGCTACTGCGGCATCACGGAAGTCTTAGAAGACAAAACCCCGCAAGAAGTCGCGCCGCAGATCAGCCTGCTCACCAAGGTATTTACCTGGCTGGTCATCACTCGTGCCCCGTTCCTCACTGCGGTCATCCTGCCGATTCTGATCGGTGGAGCTTGGGCTGCCTACCGCGGGCCGGTGGAAAGCGTGTCTTGGCCTCACTTTTGGCTGGCCTTACTGGCCGGGATTGCCCTGCATATTTCAGCCAACGTCTTCAACGATTACTTCGACTGGACCAGCGGCACAGACCAGATCAACAACGACTACTTCCTCCCCTATTCGGGCGGCAGCCGGTCGATTGAGCTAGGGCTGGCGGATGAGAAATTGCTGCGCCGTTTTGCCACCATTTCTCTGCTGCTTTCCGGGGCTATCGGCCTGTACCTGGCCTTTGTAAGCGGGATCGGCGTGCTGCTGTTCGGGATGGCAGGTGCTTTCATGGCTTACTTTTACACCGCCCCTCCGCTGCGCCTGGCGGCCAGGAAAGGGCTGGGGGAACTCTCCATCGGCCTGAGCTTTGGCCCCCTCGCCACGGCCGGTACCGTGTATGCCGTCACCGGCAGCGTCGATCTCTCCAGCTTCCTGGTCGGGCTCCCGATCGGCTTCCTCACAGTCCTCATCTTGTGGATCAACCAGTTCCCGGATGAAGAGTCCGATAAACAAGCCGGAAAAACCAACCTGGTGGTGGTGATGGGCAAACAGAAAGCCCGCTGGGGATATCTGCTGATCCTGGGACTCGCCTTCGGGCTGCTGGCTTACTGGGCATTCAGCGGCTTGCTTCCCTTGCTGACGCTGCTGACCTTCTTGCTCGTTCCCCTGGCCGTTTATGCCAGCTTGATTGTCCTGCGAGATTATGCCCGGCGCAGCCTGGTGCGGGCAAATGTCGCCACCATCCGGCTGCAAGCCCTTTTTGGGCTGATCATGGCAGGGGCCATCTTCTTCAGCGGATAAATCCCTACATTCATCTTATATACTCAAAATGATGGGACGGTCCAGTTGGATCGTCCCTTTTTTTGATAATAGATGCCAATAGACACAAATAAAACCGCATAAAATCCAATTTCGAGGTTTTGGAGGACATATGTCCCAAATATTTGGGACATATGTCCATGGAAAAAAACCTAGATAAACATTATCTTATGGACAACCATATCATTTGGCTCTATAATTTATAGGTTAGCCATAACATTTAGGAGACACAATGTCTATCAAATCACTCAAACCTCTCATTCTAATGATTGTATTGGGTTTTCTACTGTCCGCCTGTGGCGGCACAGCACCAGAGTCTGATTCGGTTGTCATTTATTCCGGCAGGAGCGAATCGCTGGTCGGACCGCTTATCGAACAGTTTACAGCTGACACAGGAATTAAGGTAGAAGTTCGCTACGGAGATACTGCCGAACTGGCAGCTACCCTACTTGAAGAAGGCGAAAGCTCCCCGGCTGATGTTTTCTTTGCCCAGGATCCAGGCGGGTTGGGAGCTATTTCAGATGCCGGGTTGTTCACCCAGCTTCCCGAAGACATCTTGAGTCTGGTAGACCCGCGCTTTGCCGATCCCGAGCAGGAATGGGTCGGAGTCTCTGGCCGGGCGCGCGTCATCGTTTATAACACCGAGGCACTCTCCCCCGAAGACCTTCCGGATGACCTGTGGGGATTCACTGATCCAAAATGGAATGGAAAAATCGGGTTGCCGCCGACCAACGCCTCCTTCCAGACCATGGTGACAGCCATGCGCCAGGCATGGGGCCAGGAAAACACCCGCCTTTGGCTCGAGGGAATCATGGCAAACGATCCCGTCTTTTATGAAAAGAACACCCCCACGGTAGCAGCGGCCGGCGCTGGGGAAGTTGAGGTCGGGTTTGTCAATCACTATTACCTGTACCGCTTCCTGGCAGAAGAAGGGGAAGACTTCCCGGCCCGCAATTACTTCCTGCCCTCCGGAGGACCAGGCTCGCTCGTGCTGGTCGCAGGCGTAGGGCTGCTCTCCAGCAGCCAAAACCAGGATGCAGGGTTGCAATTCATTGAATATTTGCTCTCAGAAAATGCACAGACCTACTTTTCATCCGAAACCAACGAATATCCCCTTGCAGCGGGTGTAGAACCTTCCGTAGACCTTGCACCCCTTGGTGAGTTGAACGCCATCGACATCGATCTGGCCGATCTCGCCGATATCCAGGGCACCATCCAGCTGATGCAGGAAGTCGGCATGTTGCCCTAATCGAGACTAACATCAGGCAGTCCGTTGCCAACCATGCAGTTGGGACGGACTGCCGGGAAATCATAGATGGCTGAAGTACATAAGATCATCAGGGTTCAACAACCACCAAAGAAAAGCTTTCGACTGCCCAGCATACGGGCGGTTTTGATGCTGTGGATTCCCTCGATACTGGTGGCAGGGATCATCTTGCTGCCCATTTTTTATTTAGTGCTGCGGGCAGTCCAAGCTGAAAATGCCGCCGACCTGATCTTCAGAGACACCACCTTTCTGACAATTATGAGAACAGTCCTGCTGGCAGGATCAGTCACGCTGGTCTCAACACTGCTAGCCGTCCCTTTAGCCTGGCTGACCACTCGCACGGACCTGCCGCTGCGGCGCTTGTGGGCCACCCTGACAGCCCTCCCGATCGTCATTCCGAGCTATGTGGGCGCGTATTTACTGGTCTCCACGCTGGGGCCGCGCGGCATGCTGCAGGAATGGCTGGAACCGCTCGGTGTCACCCGTCTGCCGACCATCTACGGGTTTCCCGGCGCGCTGTTTATCCTCACCATCCTCAGCTACCCCTACATTCTTTTGGGCGTGCGGGCCGCGCTGCAAAATTCTGACCCTTCGCAGGAAGAGGCCGCTCGCAGCATGGGTCTCACGCCCTGGCAAACCTTCTGGCGGGTTACATTACCCGGCCTGCGCCCGGCAATTACGGCTGGCGGTTTGCTCGTAGCCCTCTATGTAATGCGTGATTTCGGAGCAGTTTCCGTAATGCGCTACAACACTTTTACCCGTGTGATCTACCTGCAGTACAAATCCATGTTTGACCGCTCGGCGGCGGCCATCCTCTCACTGGTCCTGGTGCTCCTCACCCTGACCCTGCTGTACTTTGAATATCGCAGCCAGACCAAAGCCCAATACTACACCCATGCCCTGGGCAACAAACGCAGCCCCAAAACTGTTCATTTAGGGCGCTGGAAAGGCCCGGCACTGGTTTTTGTGATTATGGTCGTGCTGGCCGGCGTGGTGGTCCCGACGCTGAATTTGCTTTATTGGCTGGTACGCGGAATGGCAGCCGGGGAAGTCATTCCGGGGCTGTGGCTCTCGACGCGTAATTCAGTGGTGGCAGCAGGGCTGGCAGCCCTGTTCACGCTCCTGGCAGCGCTTCCGGTGGCGATCCTCAGCGTGCGGTATGCCGGCCGGGCCAGCAAGACCATCCGGTCTATCACTTATATCGCTTTTGCTTTGCCCGGGATCGTGATCGCCCTGGCGCTGGTTTTCTTTGGCGCCAACTACGCACAACTTGTTTACCAAACGCTGCCCCTGCTGATTGCCGCGTACCTGATCTTGTTCTCGCCCGAAGCGGTTGGCACCCTGCATGCTTCACTGCTGCAGGTTCATCCAAGCATAGAAGAGGCAGGGCGCAGTCTCGGGCACAGTCCTCTATCCGTTTTCCGCAAGATCACCCTACCAATGGTCAGGCCAGGAATCAGCGCCAGCCTGGCGCTGGTGTTCCTTACCACCATGAAGGAGCTCCCAGCAACCCTGATCCTGGCGCCGATTGGATTCAAAACCCTCGCCACCGGGGTCTGGGGGGCGGTCTCCGAAGCCTTTTTTGCTCAGGCCGCAGCACCGGCATTATTAATCATCCTGGTGTCTTCCGTCCCGATGGGCGTGATGATTCTGGGTGAAAAACAATCTTCAAATTCATAAATCGTAATGAGGCAAACAGATCGGTATCATGTCGAATATCGCCGTAAAAACAACTAAGCTTTCAAAATCATTTGATCCAGACCAGAGTGTAGTCCACAACCTTGATCTGGAAGTTTATACTGGAGAAATCCTGGCCTTACTCGGCCCCAGCGGCTGTGGGAAAACCACCACGCTGCGCCTGATTGCTGGTTTCGAACAACCCGACAACGGTTCGATCAGCATCAACGAACGCCTCATTGCCGGGGATGGCGTTTTCCTCCCACCCGAAAAACGCGGCGTGGGAATGGTCTTTCAGGACTATGCCTTGTTCCCCCATCTCACCATCCGGGAAAATGTTGGCTTTGGCCTGCACACGCTGCCAAAGGCCGAGGTGGGCGATACCGTAATGGATATGCTCCACCTGGTGGGATTGGCGCCGTTCGCCGAACGATTCCCACACGAGCTTTCGGGCGGGCAGCGTCAGCGCATTGCCCTGGCACGCGCCCTGGCCCCGCAGCCCTTTCTACTCCTGCTGGACGAACCCTTCAGCAACCTGGATGCGGACCTGCGCACTCAAATGCGCGTCGAAGTCCGTGAGATCCTTAAGAAGATTGAAGCGACCGCCATCTTTGTCACCCACGATCAGGAAGAGGCCATGTATCTGGGAGACCGGATTGCGGTGCTCAACCATGGGCGCCTGGAGCAGATCGGCCACCCCGAGGAAATTTTCCACCAGCCGGCAACCCGCTTCGTGGCGGAATTTATGGGCAATACTGATTTTCTCCCTGGGGTGGTACAGCCGGAGGGAATCTTGACGGAGATCGGATTGCTTCCTCAAAAGATAGGGCTGCCTGCCGGAACGCAGGTAGAGATCGCCATGCGGTACGATGATCTCGGGTTTAAGCTCAGCCAGGACGGCGCAAGTCAGGTAGCCGAGCGGCATTTTCGCGGGGCAATGAATATCTACACCCTGCGGCTGCCCTCCGGCTGCACCGTGCAGGCGTATAAAAACCACACCGACATTATCGCGGCCGGCACACCCGTCGAAGTCTATCTCGATCCTGGTCATGATCTGGCCGTCTTTCATCAAGGGGTAGCGGTCAACCCCGGTGGCGAATAAATCCAGGAGTCAAATCAGAAAACGAGACCAGCTCCTGCGGGGGAAATGCCAGCCAAAATCCAACTCAATTAATTCAATTGTTTAGAAAATAAAGGGGATCAGAAAAGCGGTTTTGCGCCTGTATTCCTGGTAGGCAGGACCGAATGTTTTCACCAGCTTACGCTCCTCCACAACTGCGCCAACCAGGATATAGACCGTAAAAGCTGCGTACAGCAGGGCAAAATTGAGCGTCATCGTGGGAGTCAGCCAGATCAACACCAGGCTGAACGTATACAGTGGATGGCGGACGTAGCGGTAAAGCCCGCCGGTATTCAAACGGTCTTCCTGATTCAGGCCAAACACCTGGCTGAGACCGATGAACTGCAGAGCGCCTGTCTGCATCACACTATAAGTCAGCATCAGCAAGGATATAATTTGCAGCAAAATGGTGAAATACACCAGCGGTTGGGGGATGGTATACAGAGTTTTGTCAGGGATCAAGATGGTGAGGATCAACACCGGCAGCAGCGTGAGGACCGCAAAAATACTGTAAAGAAAACGATAATATTTTTTTGCGCCCTCTCCCAAGATGCGGTACATCTGGTGCTTGAAGCCATTCGCCGCAACCAGGGAATGGGTGAAACCCCACAGCAACGCCGCTGCCGGGATGACCCATGGAGATAAGGAAAGGTTAGGAGTCTCCATTGGGATATTGACGACCTTAAACACAGAGATATTACTCTATCCGAATACATCAATGCGCTTTTTGGGAGCCTGCAAATTGGATTTGATTTTTATCCGAACACCTTGGAAAACCAGCGGTCAGGACGAACCCGGGTCACCTTTATCCTGCAGGCGTTGAGAATATTTCGCCATCACCTTCTCTAACCCCCTGTTCAGATCCACCCCGGTGCTGTTCGCCAGGCAGATCAACGAGAAAAACACATCCGCCAGCTCTTCTTCCCAATCTGGCGTCTGGGCGAATTCCTTTTTGCCGTAATGATTTCCTTT
>JABAHR010005670.1_pt3 | contig 11045 bp, 10 predicted proteins | sample 7062101 | NCBI WGS metagenome assembly JABAHR01 (sample SAMN14534553, study PRJNA622989) | marine sediment metagenome | biome: marine biome [ENVO:00000428]; feature: marine pelagic biome [ENVO:01000023]; material: deep marine sediment [ENVO:00002113] | place: India: Gulf of Kutch | collected...
GGTGTAGTTCGTCGGCACGAACACGTCCCATCCGCTGCCACCCGCCTGCAGCTTGGCGAGCATTTCCTCGTTGGAGCCGAACACGTTCACCTGAACCCGGGCGCCCGTCTGCTCGGCAAACTTCTCGAAGTTGGCCGGGTCGTGGTAGTTAGGCCAGGTCGCCAGCGCCACCCGGTCGCCGATCTCGGCGGCATGCGCCTCGCGGCCCAGCAGGAGCTCGGGCATGTTGGCCGCCATTACGGCGGTGGCCGTGCCGAGCCCGGTCAGGCCGAGGAAATCTCGCCGCGAGATAGAGCCGGTGCGGTAGCGGCGCAGAAGCCTCATGAATTGCTTGCGGTCGATGGTCTTCACTGATTGCCTCCTCTAGGGCGATGTCGTCGGCGGCGCGCCCATTGCGCGCCGCTTCGACGTTACGGTAATGATAATGTGCCGAGGCCAAGGCCTCGCTTAAATATTTTCAGTCGTCGCTGAGCGCGAGCCCGGCATCCTGCCTCCAGCCGAGCACCACCGGGTCCCCGGGACCGACGCCGGCGGCGACGGCCTGCGACGTCTTGCCGGCCCGCACCAGGACCTCGCCCAGCTCCTCGGTGGTCACGCGGAACTCGGTCTGATCGCCGAGGTAGATCCGGTTGTGCACGCGCCCGGCAAACGACACGCCCGCGTCGATGCCGAGCCCGGCGGCCGCAGGCCGCAGCTCGATCACCTCCGGCCGCAACGCGATGACGGCGCGGCCCGCGCGGCTCAATGGAGCGGCACCCCTCGAATAGGGGGCGCTCAGTGCCGGACCCGAGGCCAACTGGACCGTGGCGCCCTGCGCATCCACCCCCACCACCTCGCCCGCGAAGAAATTCGTCTCACCGACGAAATCGGCGACGTAGCGGCTGGCGGGCGCGTCGTAGAGCTCGCCGGGCGTCCCGGACTGCGCGATGCGCCCTTCTCGCATGACGCTGATGTGATCGCTCATGGACAACGCCTCTTCCTGGTCGTGCGTCACCAGGACGAAGGTAATGCCGACCTCGCGCTGCAGACTCTGCAGCTCCATCTGCATCTCCCGCCGCAGCTTGCGATCGAGGGCCGCCAAGGGCTCGTCCAGCAGCAAACACGTCGGCCGATTGATGAGCGCGCGCGCCAACGCGACCCGCTGCTGCTGGCCGCCCGAGAGCTCCCACACACGGCGTCGTTCGAAACCCGGCAGCCGCACCAGCTCGAGCGCCTGCCCGATGCCCTGCTCGATTTCGGCCGCCGCAGGGCGCGGACGCCGCTGCCGCAGTCCGTAGCCCACGTTTCCGGCCACGCTGAGATGGGGAAACAGGGCGTAGTGCTGAAACACCATGTTCACCGGACGCCGGTGGGGCGGCGTGCCGACCACCGAGCGTCCGCCGATGCGCACGTCTCCGTCGCTCGGCTGCTCGAAGCCGGCGATCATGCGCAGCGAGGTGGTCTTGCCGCAGCCCGACGGTCCCAGCAGCGAGTGGAAGGCGCCGTGCTGAACTGTCAGGTCGACCCCGTCCACCGCGAGCACGGCACCGTAGCGCTTGGAGACGCCGCGGAACTCGATGTCCGCCCCGGGTGGCCCCCCGGCCTTCTGGTCGCCTTCAAGCACGTGCCGATGGACTCCTCGCGCCGCGTGCCGCCCTTCCCATCGGCACGCCAAGGCCCCGGGGCCGGCAAAAGACTCCGCCGAGCCGATCACTGCGAAGACAAGGGCTACGGGCGCCGACAGGGTCCGGCAGAGGATCCTCCGTGGGATGGGGCGTCGACACGCGGCGCAGCCTATTCCTGGGGCTCCATGTAGCACACAGTCGAACCCGGAGTGAAGCCCCGCGACCGAATTCGCTCTGCGCACGCGGCGACGCACGCCGCCGCGACAGCGGGCAGCAGCCGCCCGGTGCGCCGAGTGAGGCCTTTCCGCACCAGGGCGGCGCGTAGCGAGGCCACGCCGACGACGACGAACCGCTGCGTGCCGAATAATCCGCCGCCGGCGGCCTGCCGACAAGGTGTCACCGTTGCACCGCCGCCTGCGGCGCTGCAAACTGCAGAGCGCCGTACATCGCAACCTCGGAGGACGACCATGGTCACCGGAATCGCATTGATCTTGGCGGGGGTGCTGATCGCGATCTACCCGCCGCTGCTCTCCCTTATCGTGGCCGCGTTCCTGATCCTGCTGGGCATTGTCGTCGCCATGTCCGCCCACTATCACCGCCGGCTGGAGCGCCACGCCGACAATCCGGTGGTAGACCTGATCTTTCGTTTCTGACACCCGCTGCGCAGTCGCACGGTGACGTCGCTGGTAAAATGCGCCCGGCATCATGGACCGCGCACCGCTCGCCGCGAGCGACTGCCCGGGGTCCTTACCACGGTGAGCCATAGTCACGAACGGGAGACCGGCGCATGAACGACCGAGCCACGCCCGCCGCGCCGACCCCGGCGGCCGACACCGACAACGCCTGGAGGGCGCTGGAGCGCCGCCTGGATGCCCGCCTGGCCACGGTGGAGCAGCAGATCAGGCACTACCCCCGGCCGATACCGGCCTGCGACGCCCAGTTCAATCATCTGCTCGAGCAGCGCGCCGCCATCCCGCGGGAGATCGCCCGCCTCAGGGCCGCCGCCGGCGCCCACCCCGCGGGAACCGGCGCCGCCGATCGGGCCCTGGAAGACTTCGTGCGCTCGTGCCCGCACCTCGAGCCCAACCCGGACGGCTGATCAGAACTGGGTGTGCGGAGTGCGTCGCGCGTAAAGCGGGTTAGAGCAACCGGCCAAGAAACTTGGCGACGCTCAGAGGCTCGCCGTCGATGGAAGCGACGGCGATCTGGTGGATCGTCACGCTGCCCGGCCGCATCATCGGGTCCAGCCGCAGCGCCACGGGGCTGCGCGTGTCGAGCCGCAGATAAATGGTCTGAGAACCCACGTTGTAATGGCGGCTGGCCATCAACGCCTCGCGGAACCCGCCGCCCTCGTCCCAGTAGACGGAAAAACGTCCGTTGGTCTGCGACTCCAGGGAAATGCGCAGCATCGCGCCGTCGTTCAGGGCGCTCGCTTGCTCGGGCCCGAACAGAAGCCAGGGATCGTTCCCGCTGCCGCGAATGACGACCGCACCGTCCTGTCGAGTGAGAGAAAGCTGGTTCGTCTGCGGGGCATCACTCCAGTCCGTCGGCCAGGGATCGAAGTGCGAGGCGTCCAGACCATGGTAGTGAGCAAGCCCGTAGAACGGCAGGACGTGATGCACCAAGCCCTCGAGGTGCACATAAACAGGCGCGAGCAGCAGCAGGCCCAGCGTCGACGCTCGTAGCACAGCGCCTTGGAGGATACCCCCCCAACCGAAGCGACGTATCGTGCCGGCGATTCGATACAGACCGTACACCGCCATCGTCATCACGATCGGCATGGCCGGAAGCAGATAGCGACCCTGGGGCTGCGCGAAGCGGCTCAGGTTCACCCACAGATACGCGATGAATTGCAGCGCCACGGCAGCCAGTAAGAGCATGAAGACGGTACGTGAAGCCGCGGCATCTCTCTGCGGCGTAAACAGACCGTAGAACCAACCGACGCCGGCGAACACAAAGAGCAGAGCATAAAAGCCGTACTGAACTCTACCCATCTCCAAGCGCAGCCAATCGAGGTTGCCTACGGTCGACTTGAAGGTATCGGTCATGAAGTTGTCCCGGTCGGCGAGAAGATCGATAACGCCTATCTTCTGCTCGGAATAGCTGCGTCCGGCTTGTGGTACGAACTCTTGGTATTTCGCCACCACCTCCTTCTCGACACCCTGGTTCAGCGGATCGTCCAGTCCGTGATGATGCATATTGAAAAGCAACCACCAGCCGCCGACTGCCAATGCTACCGACGTGAGCACGAACATTCTGCGGCCGGCATCGGTCCGCGAACGCGCCACCAACCACAGCGCAGCCAGCGCCAGGGGAATCGCCACCACCCATGCCGACGGTTTCGAGATGATGACCAGACCGACGGCAAAACCCGTCAGCATCACCAGAGTCAGACTGATCCGCTGCCGCATCAACGCAATCAGACAACTCAAAAGCAGCGCGACGACCGCGACGGCTGCGATATCGTCGTTCAGGTACGCCGATAGAAAAGTCAACTGCGGCACGAGACCGAAAGACAGGGCACCGAACAGCCCAAGCCCGGTCGATCCGGTCAGCGTCACAGCGGCCAAAAATACCAGTGCCACGCTCAACGCGCCGAACAATGCGGAACTCACCCTGAAGCGCCGCACGTCACGCATCGCCGTCGCCTCCATCAAATGCCAGCCGAGCGCGCTTGTTGCATAAGCGAAGGGGGAACGGAAGAAAAAAGTGATCCCTTCTTGTGAAATGTGCAGACTGGCCTCGTCGTCCGGGTAAACAGCGAGCCGCCCGTGCTCGGCAATAAAGCTCGCGGCGTGATAGTGCGAGGCCTCGTCCGGCCCGCCGTTAAACGACAAATACCGGCTGAGATGGAAGTAGTACAGGAAGGCCCCGACGAGCAGCGTCGCCGCGAGCAACAAGGTATACCAGCGCAGAGAGTCCTTCACAGGGCGCACACTCGGGGTGCGTGGTGGCGTTTGATTCTACCGCACATCTCGATTGCACGCGGGCAGAACCGGCCGCCGCAGGCCACATCAGCCGTGGTTGCACTGGCTACGAGCAGTGACACACGGCGTCCCTACGTTGCCCGATCCAGTGACAAGGCCTCAAGGTCGCGCTCAACGAATCGTATGCGATCTATTCCACGCATCCCTGCGGCCGATTTATGTTCGGCGAGCAGAGCGACCGACTCCGCGGCACGGTCGCACGTCACGCCGGCACCGATTGCCCCAGCCAGTCGACGGCGGCCTGAACACCCCCTCGGCCGTGGTCGATGCCGAGCGCGATGAGCGCCGTCTCGACGGCGCCCAGCGCACCCAGCACCGTGGGCGCGTTGACGTGACCCATGTGGGCGATTCGGAAGCCGCGGTCTTTCATAGCTCCGATGCCGATACCGAGCACCACGCCGCAGTTGCGGTCGCAGTACTCGAGCAATGGCCGCGGGTCGTGTCCGTTGTCCATCAAGACGGCGGTGACCGAGTCGGCCCGCTCGCGCGGCACGACGACGTTGATCTCCAGGGCACCGCCTTCGGCCCAGGCCTCGACTGCCCGCCGCACCGCTTCGGCCAGCAGACGATGCCTGTCGAATACTCGCTCGAGGCCTTCCTCGAAAAGCAGATCCAGCGACTTGCGCAGGGCAAACAGCAGGTGCTCCGGCGCGGTGCCGCAGTACTTCATGTAGTGCTCGGGCCCGTCACGCTGGCTCCAGTCCCAGTAGCGGCCGCGAAGATCGGCCCCGCGATGCGCCGCCTGGGCCTTCGCGCCGGCGGCGATGAAGCTCAGTCCCGGGGGCATCATCAAGCCCTTCTGCGACCCGCACAAAGCGACGTCGACGCCCCAGGCGTCCATCTCGAAGGGCATGGTGGCGAGCGAGGCGATGGCGTCGACCAGGAGCAGCGCTCCGTGCCCTGCGGCCGCGATCGCACCGCCGATAGTCTCGATGTCGTTGACGGCCCCGCTCGCCGTATCCACCTGCACCACCAGGATCGCCTTGATCTCACCCCGCGTGTCGGCTCGCAGGCGCGCCTCGAGCGCCTGCGGGTCCACAGCCCGGCGCCAGTCGCCCGCCAGCGTCTCCACCTCGAGACCGAGCGCTGCCGCCATGCCGCCCCAGGCGGCGGCGAACATGCCGCTCTCCAGCACCAAGACCTTGTCGCCCCGGGACAAAACGTTGACCAGCGCCGCCTCCCAGGCGCCGTGGCCGTTGGCGATGTAGATGTAGCTGCGTCCGGCGGTGCGAAACACGCGGCGGAGATCCTCGAGGCAGCTCGCGGTGATGTCGAGCAGCGGCCCGGAGTAGATGTCGATCGCCGGGCGGTGCATGGCCGCGAGGACCTCGTCGGGCACGGTGGTGGGACCTGGAATGCTGAGGAACTCACGGCCATTGCGAACAGTCATGTAAGCAATCCCTCCGGGCTGCAGTGCGGGGCGGCCGACGCCGCCCCTCGTTTGCCAGATCGTAGAGATTATCCCCTCAATGTGGCGGTGTCTTCAGCCCCGTATGATCCTTTGCGGCAGGCGGGCCTTCCCGCTGCCATGAAGATTGCGCCCCGGCAACCGATAGCACGAAACGCGAGCACAGCGTGGGACCGTGCCCCTGCCCACAGACGCGTCCCGGTCACATTTCTCCAAGCGCTGCCGTTGCCCTATACTGTGCGGACGTAATCGCTCCCAACCCGCGGCAGGCCTGTAGCATGCTCCATTTCGCGCCGCTCCATCCCCTCTTCGGCGTCGAGGTCCACGGCGTCGATCTGACCCGCCCGCTGGACGGCGCTGTCTTCACCGCTGTCAAGCACGCTCTCGACCGCCACTCGCTGCTGGTCTTTCGCGGTCAACCGGTGGACGACGCGGCCCAGCTCGATTTTGCGCGCCGCTTCGGACGCCTCGAGAAAACCCGTGTCGGCGCTGTCGGCGAGGGCGGCGAGCTGGTGGTGCTGACCAACCTGGACGTCGAAGGCGGCGTTTTGCCGGCCTCCGACCATCAGCTCTTTCACGCGCGCGCCAACCAGCTCTGGCACTCGGACGCGTCTTTTCGCAGGATTCCGGCGTACGCGTCGGTGTTGTCCGGCAGGCACGTGGCGGAGCACGGCGGAGCAACCGAGTTCGTCTCCACACGGCTCGCGTACCGCGAGCTCGAATCCTCGCTCCAGGCGCAGATTGCCGGTCGCATGGCGGTGCATCACTTCGCCCATTCCCGTTCCCAGGTCGAACCCGGCCGGCTGACCGAGGCCGAGGACAGGGATCTGCCGCCGGTGCGCCACCCCTTGGTGCGTCGCCACAGCGTGACCGGCGAGCCTGCTCTGTTCATCGGCTCCCACGTGCGCGAGATCGTCGGCATGAGCCGCGAGGAGGGGCGGGCGCTGCTGGACGCCCTGCTCGCTCACGCGACCCGTGACGAATGCGTCCACACGCACCGCTGGCGGCCCCACGACCTGATCGTGTGGGACAACAGCGCGGTGCTGCATCGCGGCCGTTCCTGGAGCGAACGCGAGCCGCGCCACCTCGTGCGCGCCACCGTGGCCGACGACGCTTACCGGGAAGGTGCGCTGGCGGCAGCATGATCGCGCCGACGTCGGATGTTGGCTTGCCGAGCGTCGTGCTGCGAGAGCCGCCGAAGCTGATCGACCCGGGTTTGCCTGGAAGCCTCGGCGAATCACCTCAAACTTTCGGAACCCACGCCATGACTGTGCTCGTCGCGACCGCAATCGCCCTGCATTCGCGGATAGCGGCGATGTGTGCGGGCACGCGGCCAGCACAAGGCACCCCACCTCTAGAACCTAGTGACTCCTAGGGTGGAAGGCTGCTTTCCACCCAATCTCGGGGTGTTTTACCCAGAACGCCTGTCGGTCGCTGTGAACAAGGCCACCCACGTTGTCAGTAGTGACCCGGTTGCTGAGGTCTATCGTTAGCTCTTGGACGAACCACATGCCGACGTCTCTTCGGTGGTCCCACAGAATCTATCTTCTCGGCGCGTGCGCTCTGGTCATAAGCGCCGCGGCGGCCCTGACACCGTTCATAGAGCTCGCCGGCTACAGTTTTCCGGCGGCAGACGACTATTGCCTGGCGGTAATATTTTCGAGGGACGACCCTCTGCGAGCCCTGTGGGGCATCTACCTGGGCTGGAGCGGGCGATATTTCAGCATCTTCCTGCACAGCAACTACCCGAACTGGTTCGGAATGTTCGAAGGTTACCGCTACATCGCATACGTTTTGCTCGCAGGCACGTTCGTTGCTGCCGCCTTCGCAGGGGCACAGGCCCTGAGAATGCCGTTCCTGCGCCTGACGAACCTCTCGTTGGCGGCGGCATTCCTTACCTTGTTCGTACTGACGACACCTCAAGTGTCGACTGCTTTCTATTGGCTGGCCGGTGCGTTCACGTACCAGCTTGGCAACATCCTGCTGCTGATCGTGCTGGCTCTATGCATCCAAGCACTGAAGAACGCGGGGCAAGTACGCACGTACGTTCTTTTAGGCCTCGCCCTCACGGCAGCCATCGGATGCAACGAAATAAACATGTTGACCGTATTCGCCCTGCTGCACCTGGTGACGTTGCTTGCTTGGCGCAGCGGCCGGTCACTGCGGCCGTGGCTTGCCATGCTTGCGTTGACGTACCTGTCATCCGCTTTAGTCTATTTCGCGCCGGGGAACGCGACGAGACTCGCTGCGTTTCCGCATGGCGGCGATCTCATGTATTCGCTTTCGCGCTGCTGGCATTTCGGCCGCGTTCTGCTGGGCGAATGGACGCGTGAGCCCTTGTTTTGGATATTCCTTGCATTCACGTTCCTTAGCGTGGCTGCTGTCAGCTCCAGACCGACACGCGCTTCCTCGGCCTTCCTGACGTCGCTCATTGCAGCGACGACCGTCATCATTCCATTCGTTTTGCTGTTCCCGCCCTGGTGGTCGACGGGGGGGATGCCCCCGGACAGAACCGTAAATACGATCTATTTCATATTTCTCCTGTCCGCCACCAGTGCGGCGATGCTGGCCGGCGGGTACTTCGGCCCGCACCTGCAGAGTGCACGCGAAGAAACCAGGAGCTTGTGTCTTGCTGCTCTTTGCATCGGGTTCTCGTGGCTGTCTCTCGATCACCCCATGCTCGGCAAAGCCCGAGAAGACCGGCTCACCCGCGCGCCGGAGTATCGGGCCGTCTGGCTTCGCCGGCTGGAGATCGTTGCCGAGGGGGATTCAAGTTCCGAGCAGACCGTCCCGGCGCTCCCCTATCCCCGCCCGAACAGCATTCATTTCATCGATCTTTCGACCCATCCCGACGACTGGGGCAACGCCTGTTTTGCCGATTACATGGGCATCAAGTCGGTAAGAGTGGAAGACGGATGAGCCCAAAACTGGCGAATGCGGTGCTTGTAGGCGTGACTTCGCTCGCTCTGGCTACGGCCTTCGTTCTGCACCCAACCCCGCGCATCGACGTGCAGATTTTCTGGCAGACGCCGGAGGAGGGCATTTCCGCCAAAGTCTCCGCCTATCGCGCGATACCTCTCGATGGGCTAGAGCACACGGTCAGAGTCCCCCTCGGTGGCACGGAAGTCATTCGACTGCGAATCGATCCAGCCAAAGATGGGGATCAGTTCGAGTCCGTGCGTATCCACAGCGTGAACATCAGAGGCACCGTGGAGGGCGTTCCGCGCTCGCTAGCCGTACCGCCGGCATGGCACTGCTTCAATTGCTCGATAAATGTCGTGGACGGCGTCTTGGTCGTTCATTCAGAGGACGCAAGACCCCTACCTGCTGAGCGNNTGTCGTGGACGGCGTCTTGGTCGTTCGTTCAGAGGACGAAGACCCCTACCTGCTGAGCGCACGCGTTCCCCGCATGCGAGTGGACCGTCTGAAATTCCGGATTAGCGGCGAAGCCCGATGAGGGTGGAGCAGCTATCCGGGACGTCGTCCATGGCACAAAAGCGCTGTTCTTCGTGGCCAACGCCGTCTCCTGTGCCGAAACAAGGCGAGGCTCCGCTAAAGGAAATGCGTGTTGCCTGGACGAGCCGGACGCTACCCATTTTGCCTGGTTTCTGCGCCAAGTGACGGCGAGAAAGGGCCCCGACGCCCCCCTGGGAACGATCCAACGGGAATGCACTGGTCAAGCCCCGTCGCCCGCCCTAAACTACCCGCTTTTTCGCCGACCACGACGCTGCCGAGGACCAGGCAGCTCAAGGGACGCCTGAGACTCACGATGGATCAATTCTCCAATCGCAGTCAGTTCCGCATCCCGTTCATCGACTTCCACGGCAACTACCGGAAGTTGAGGCCCGAGATCGAGCAATCGATCCAGAGGGTGATGAAGCGTCAGTGGCACATCCTGGGCCCGGAAGTCGAGCGATTCGAAGTCGAGTTCGCGCGCCTGCTGGGCGCGAAGTATTGCGTGGGCGTCGGGTCCGGATTCGACGCCCTCAAGTTGTCGCTGATGGCTCTTGGCCTGCAGTCGAGAGACGAGGTCGTTCTGCCCGCGAACACGTTCATCGCGACTTACCTTGCCGTGGTCGCCGCGGGGGCGCAGCCGGTTCTTTGCGACGTCGACGAAGNNGAGAGACGAAGTCGTTCTGCCAGCGAACACGTTCATAGCGACTTACCTTGCTGTGGTTGCCGCGGGGGCGCAGCCGGTTCTTTGTGACGTCGACGAAGACACACAAAACATGTCTCTCGAGTCACTGCAAAAAGCTATCACCGCCCGCACCAGGGCCGTCATCCCCGTGCACCTCTACGGAAGCCCGTGTCCGATGCAGGAGATCTGCGACTTCGCGAAAAAGAAGGGGCTGCGGATCATAGAGGACGCGGCCCAGGCTCACGGAGGCACGCTGAACGGTCGCCACCTCGGTACCTTTGGTGATTTCGGGGCGTTCAGCGTTTACCCCGGCAAGAACCTCGGATCCTACGGCGACGGCGGCGCGATCACCTGTCGGACCCGCAGACACTACGAGGATCTTCTCAAACTGCGAAATTACGGCTTCAAAAGAAAAAACTACGCTCAGACCTACGGAGAGAACAGTCGCCTCGATGAGATTCAGGCGGCCATCCTGCTGGCCAAACTGCCGCACCTCAACCGCTGGAACAGCATGCGGAATCGAGCGGCAGACCACTACCGCCGTTGCCTGAACGCTGAGATCAGAACGCAGTCGGTCGTTGCCGGAGGCGAATCGTGTTATCACACGTTCGTAATTCGCATCAAAAACCGCGACCGTGTCTACGAACAATTGAGAAAACACGGCATAGAGGCGATGATTCACTATCCCTGGCCTGTGCACCGCCAACCGGTCTACCGAAAAACATCCGGTCGACCGCCATCGTTGCCGATTTCCGAAAAATTATCGCGCGAGGTCTTGAGCCTGCCCGTTGATATTCACATGAACAAAAGCCGGGTCGAGGAGGTCGCCCGCCGTGTCAACCGGCTCGTGGCTTTTTAGGGATGGCATTGGAGGATTCGATTTCGATACTGATCCCGGTATACAACTC
>JABAHR010013764.1_pt1 | contig 11045 bp, 7 predicted proteins | sample 7062101 | NCBI WGS metagenome assembly JABAHR01 (sample SAMN14534553, study PRJNA622989) | marine sediment metagenome | biome: marine biome [ENVO:00000428]; feature: marine pelagic biome [ENVO:01000023]; material: deep marine sediment [ENVO:00002113] | place: India: Gulf of Kutch | collected...
TCCGGATGTCGAGGACCGGATGACGACCAGGACGCCACCCAAGGACCAGTGATCCGAAGCGACGCCGGTCCCAGCGCCGGACGAAAAGCCGCGCGATGCCCGCACGGCCTACGCCGAAGGCCGAGACCTCGAACGCGCCCGCGACTACGAGGATGCGCGCGCCCCCGATCCGGGTCTGGCCCTTCGCCTCCGCGCCGGGCTGGAACAGGACTACCCGCGTACGCGGCGGTGCAGGCGTTGCGGGAGCAGTCGGTGGCGTGGTGAAACCATCATCCCGCTTCCGATATTGAAGGACCCTCGAAGACCTCCGCGATCAAGGGACCAGCACCTTTTGGCGCGGCTGCACGACTGGGCCCAAGGCGGGCGCGCCCTCATGTCATTCGCGTGAACCGGCCGCCTGCGTCCGTGCGCCAAGCCCGCGAAGCGCGAAATCGATCATCGGCTCCACCATCGCCCCGACGTCCTCACCGGCCTTGATGCGATTTTCCAGCATCAGCGGGTGACAGGCCGAGACCATCGCCGCCTGGAAGCAATACGCCGCCGTCTCGACATCGCCGACGTCGAATTCGCCGGATTTCGCTCCGTCAGCGATGATCTCGGCGGCAAGCCGGCGCAGGCCCTCCTGGTGTTCCTGCGCAACGGTCCAATTCTCCTCGATCGCCGCGTGGACCATGGCGTGCATCCGCTTGTCGGACACGCACCGGTTCGCGACCTCGTCATGATTGACCTCCACCAGGGTGCGCAGGCGCTCGGCGGCGCCGAGGCGCGGATCGGCGACCGCATCGCGGATCCGGTCCCGCACCTCCGCCGCCAGCTTGCGGACCACGGCTTCGCAGATCGCCCCCTTCGAGGCGAAGAAGCGGTAGACGTTCGCCGGCGACATCCCCAGTTCCTCGGCGATCTCGGCCACCGTGGTCTTCTGGTAACCGAACTGGCGGAACAGGCTCTCGGCCGTGTCGATGATTCGCCTGTGCATCTCTTCGGCGGCGCCCTGTTCGGCCGCGCCGAGCCGCAGACCGGGCGGTGCGGCCTGCGCGTCTTTCCTCGCCAAACGATCGCTCGAAACCATGTCTGCTCCTTTTTTTCAAAGCATTACAGCAGTGGACGGCAGACGTCCATCGTTTGATGTTTGATATATGTTGTCTGACGATTATTGACAATCGTCATTTTTCACGTACTTTCACTCCGATCTGAAACCGGAGATCGATCATGACACCCAAGGCACGTACCCTAACGGCGCTCGCGGCGCTGGCCCTGGCGGGCGGAGCGATGGTGCTTTCGCCCGGCAAGCTGCCGGGGATGAACGCCGAGGCAGCCGCGCCGATCGCCGACACGGTCGCACCCACGATCAGAACCGTCCTCGTGGATGTCGTGCGCTTCGAAAACGCGCGAAGCGTGCAGGGCCTGCCCGGAACCATCGCGCCCATTGCCGTGTCCCGGCTTTCGTTCCGGGTGGGCGGCAAGGTGACCGAGCGGCTGGTCGATATCGGCGACCGGGTGCGCGCGGGCGACCCGATCGCGCGGCTGGACGACACCGACCTGCGGCTGAAGCGCGACGCCACCCTTGCCGAACTGACCGCGGCACGGATCGCGCTGAAGACACGCGAAACCGATCTGGCCCGTGTGAAGTCGCTCGAATCCGGCGGCTGGGCCAGCAACCGCGCCGCAGATGACGAAACGGTCGCGGTCGAGGAGGCGCGGGCCCGGCTGCTGATCGCCGAACGCAACGCGGACCTCGCCCGTAATCAACTGTCCTACGCGACGTTGCGCGCCGATGCCGACGGCGTGGTGACCGAGGCGCTGGTCGAGCCGGGCCAGGTCGTGACCGCAGTCCAGCCGATCATCGAGGTGGCGCATGACGGCGCACGCGAGGCGGTCGTCGCGATCCCCGAGAACATGCTCGCCGGCCTGGGCGATGCGGTCGCCGCAGTCGAGCTGTGGTCGCGAACCGGGCATCGCGCCCCTGCCCGGCTGAGAGAGCTCTCTCCGGTCGCGGACCCCTCGACCCGCACCTTCGAAGCGCATTTCGCCCTGGAGGGCCCCGACGGCTCCGCCGCGCTGGGCATGAGCGCGACCGTCTGGCTGAGCCACCCGGACGATGCAGCCACGGCCGAACTGCCGCTCTCTGCGGTGCTTTTCGGCGCTCCCGGCCCCGCGGTCTGGGTCGTGGAGGCGGACGGCACGGTCAGCAGCCATCCCGTCACCATAGCGGGATACGGAGCTGGAACTGTCCGGATCAGCGCCGGCCTGGCCGATGGCCAGCGGATCGTCGTTCTCGGCGCGCACAAGCTGACAGCGGGCGAGCAGGTCCGCGCCACTTCGGAAGGGGTCTGAGCCATGCGCGGTTTCAACCTCTCCCGCTTCGCCGTCGGGCACCCTGCCCTGATCCTGTTCCTGATCATCATGCTGGGCCTCGCCGGGGCGCTGTCCTACCAGCGTCTCGGCCGGGCCGAGGACCCGGACTTCACCATCAAGGTCGCCATCGTCACCGCCGCCTGGCCCGGCGCCACCGCGACCGAAATGCGCGACCTGGTGGCCGACCCGATCGAGAAGAAGCTGCAGGAGATCGAGAACCTAGACCGGGTCGAGACCTACTCGACCGCCGGCTTTACCGCGTCGAGCGTGGTGTTCCGCGACGAGACGCGTCCTTCGGACGTGCCCGACCTGTTCTACCAGGTCCGCAAGAAGCTCGGCGATCTGCGGCCCCAGCTGCCGCAGGGCGTTCTCGGCCCGCAGGTCGACGACGAGTACGGCGACGTCTATTCGGTCCTTTACATGCTGACTGCGGACGGGATGGACCTGGGACGGATCAAGGACGTGGCCGAGGAAATCCGCCAGCGTCTGCTGCGGGTCGAGGATGTGAAGAAGATCGATCTGATCGGGGTCCAGCCCGAGCGCATCTTCGTCGAGTTCAGCCATGTGAAGCTGGCGACGCTGGGCATCGAGCCCCGCGTGATCTTCGACAGCCTCGCCCGTCAGAACGCCGTCACCCCCGCGGGCCGGTTCGAGACCGGCGCCTCGGCAATACCGGTCCGGGTCACCGGCGCGCTGGATGGCGTCGCCGCGATCGAGGCCGTGCCGGTCGCCGCCGGCGACCGCGTCTTCCGCATGGGCGACATCGCGACGGTCAAGCGCGGCTTCATCGACCCGCCGAACAGCCTGCTGCGCCAGGACGGCAAGCCCGCGATCGGCATCGGCATCTCGATGCTCGACAACGGCAACATCATCGCCCTCGGCGAGGCGCTCGACGCCGCGATGGCGGAAGTCCGCGCCGGCCTGCCCGTGGGCCTGACGGTCGACCAGATCGCCGATCAGCCACAGGTCGTCGAACACTCGATCCACGAGTTCCTCAAGGCCTTCGCCGAGGCGCTTGCGATCGTGCTTGCGGTGTCCTTCCTGTCGCTGGGGCTGCGCACCGGGGTCATCGTCGCGCTGTCGGTGCCGCTGGTGCTGGCGATCGTCTTCCTGGTGATGGCGATGATGGGGATCGACCTCAACCGGATCACGCTGGGGGCGCTGATCATCGCGCTGGGGCTGCTGGTAGACGACGCGATCATCGCCATCGAGATGATGATGGTGAAGATGGAGCAAGGCTGGGACCGCGTCCGCGCCGCCGCGGCGGCGTGGGACCTGACCGCCTTCCCGATGCTCACCGGCACGCTGGTGACCGCGGCCGGGTTCATCCCGGTAGCCTTCGCCCGCTCGGCTGTGGCCGAATATTCGGGCGGCATCTTCTGGGTGGTTGCGATCTCGCTGCTGGTCTCGTGGCTGGTGGCGGTGATCTTCACGCCGTATCTGGGGATGAAGCTGCTGCCTGAGGCCAGGGCGCGGGGCGCGCATCGCGATCCCTATGACGGCTACGTCTACCGGACGCTCCGGGCGGTGCTCGAGACAATCCTGCGCCATCGCGGCAAGGTCGTGCTGGCGACCGCCGGGCTGTTCGTGCTGGCGATCGCGGGCTTCACCCGGGTGCCGCAGCAGTTCTTCCCGCTCTCCGAGCGGCCCGAGCTGTTCCTGCAGATGCGCCTGCCCGAGGGTTCCTCGATCGTCGCCACCTCGCGCATGGTCGAGGAGGCCGAAGACCTGCTGGCCGAAGATCCCGACGTGATCCACGCGACCAGCTATATCGGCCAGGGCAGCGTGCGGTTCTGGATCGGCCTCAATCCCGAGCTGCCGAACCCGGCCTTCGCCGAGACCGTGATCCTCTCAGCAGACACCGAGGCGCGGGAGCGTATCAAGGCGCGGCTGGAGACGGCGATTGCCGACGGCGCGCTATCCGGCGCCCGGGTCCGCGTCACGCGCTTCAATTTCGGCCCGCCCGTCGGTCACCCGGTGCAGTTCCGCGTGATCGGCGACGCCCCGGCCGAGGTGCGGCGCATCGCCGAAGAGGTTCGCGCGGTCATGGCCCGCAACCCCAATGTCCGCGACCCGCATCTGCAATGGAACGAGATGGCGCCGGCGCTGCGCGTCGTGGTCGACCAGGACCGCGCCCGGGCGCTGGGGCTTGCCACGCGGGATATCGCGCAGAGCCTGCAGACCCTGCTCGACGGCTTGCCGATCACCCAGATGCGCGACGGCAACGACCTGGTCGAAGTCGTCGCCCGTGCGGTGCCGGGCGAGCGGCTGAACGTGGGCGACCTGGGCAGCCTGACCGTGGTCTCGCGCGACGGCATTCCGGTGCCGCTGTCGCAGGTCGCCCGGCTCGAGCCGTCATACGAGGAGCCGATCCTCTGGCGCCGCAACCGCGACCTGATGATCACCGTGCGCGCCGATATCGTCGATGGCGTCCAGCCGCCGCAGGTGACCAACGAGATCCTGCCGGGACTTGCGCCGATCAAGCAGGCGCTGGCGCCGGGCTACCGGATCGAGACCGGCGGCACGATCGAGGAAAGCGAGAAGGGCAACGGCTCGATCTTCGCGATGTTCCCGATCATGCTGGTCGCGACGCTGACGATCCTCATGGTGCAACTGCAGAGCTTCTCGCGGCTGGCGATCGTGCTGATCACCGCGCCGCTGGGCGTCATCGGCTCGTCGCTGGCGCTCAACGTCTTCGGCGCGCCCTTCGGCTTCGTGGCGCTCCTGGGCCAGATCGCGCTCGCGGGGATGATCATGCGCAACTCGGTGATCCTGGTGGACCAGATCGAGACCGAGGTCGCCGCCGGCCGGAACCGGCACGACGCCATCGTCGAGGCGACCGTGCGCCGGGCGCGGCCGGTGGTGCTGACCGCGCTGGCGGCGATCCTGGCCATGGTGCCGCTGTCGCGCTCGGTGTTCTGGGGGCCGATGGCGATGGTGATCATGGGCGGGCTGCTGGTGGCCACGCTGCTGACGCTGTTCTTCCTGCCGGCGCTCTACGGCCTGTGGTACCGCGTCTCCGCCGCAGCGCCTGCACCGCGACAGGAGGCCCGCGCGGAGATCCTTCCGGCCAGGCTGACCGCGGCGGAATGACGGGAAGGAGGCGCCGGCCCCGGCGCCTCCTTCAGAGGAACAGCGTCGCGGTGGCGGGCACCAGCGCAACGACGATCAGCACCAGCAGCATCACCGCGATGAACGGCAGCGTCGCGCCGAACACCTGCTCGACCGAGACCGATGGATCGTTCAACGTGTTGTGCACGGTGAAGACGGAAATCCCGAATGGCGGCGTCAACAGGCCGATTTCCACGGCGATCACCGTGACGATGCCGAAATGGCTGAGGTCGATCCCCATGCCCTGCGCGATCGGCGCGGCGATGGGAACCATGATCAGCAGGATCGAGGTGCTGTCCAGGATCATCCCCATCAGCAGGATGATCGCCGAATAGAAGAACAGGAAGCCCAGCGGGCCGAAGCCGGACTCGGTGACCAGCCCGGCAATCGCGTTCGGCAGGCCGGCGATGGCCAGCATCCGCGAATAGAACGATGCGGCGATGAGCAACAGCAGGATCGACACCGAGATCACGCCGGTCTGCTTCATCACCTGCCACAGCTTGTGGCGGTCGAGGCTGCGCCGCGACAGCGCCACCAGCAGCGCGCCGAACGCGCCGACGCCGCCGGCCTCGGTCGGGGTGAAATAGCCGGAATAGAGCCCGCCCAGCACCAGGATCACCAGCAGCAGGATCGGCACCAGCTTGGCGATCATCCGCCCCAGCGGCATCGGCTTGAAATCCTGGTCCAGCCTGCGCTCGCGCGCGCTGTCGGGATCGTTCAGCACGAAGCCCGGATAGAGGATCGTGACGCCGATCAGCATCGCAACGAAGCCGCCGGCCAGCATCAGGCCCGGCACGATGCCGGCGATGAACATGCCGCCGATCGAGACCTCAGCCAGCACGCCGTAGATGATCAGCAGCAGGCTCGGCGGGATCAGCATCCCCAGCACCGAGGACCCGGCCACGGTGCCGGCCGAGAAGGCAGGGCGATAGCCGTGGCGCGTCATCTCGGGCACCGCGACCCGCGTGAACACGGCGGCGGAGGCGATCGACACGCCGGTGACTGCGGCGAAGATGGTGTTGGCGGCGACCGTGGCGACCCCGAGGCCGCAGATCATCCGGCGCAGCAATTCCTCGGCCACCTCGAAGGTATCGCGCCCGACATTCGACACGCTGACGAGAAGGCCCATCAGCACGAACAGCGGGATCGTGGCGAAAAGGTAGTCGGCGATGCCGGAATAGGCGGTCAGCTCCAGCATGCGGAAGGCCAGGCCGATATTGTCGCGGATCAGCCAGATACCCAGGAACGCCACGCCGAAAAGCGCATAGGCGATCTGCATGCCCAGCAGGACCAGCGCGATCAGAACGCCGATCAGGATGAAGCCGACAGCGAGCGTCGTCATGCCGGCCTCCGAAGGCTGCGAATCTCTTCGCCCGCGCGATAGAGCGCGGCGAGCATGGCCACGCCGGAGCCGAGCACGGTGATGCCGCGGAACGGCCAGGTCGGGATGGTGAAGACGCCCTGGACGCCGAAGAATTCGCTCGATGTCCAGGCGTCGACGAATTTCGGAAACGAGGCCCAGAGGATCAGCGCGAAGACCACCGCCCCCACCAGGCAGAACACCGTCTCGATCCCCGCCAGCGCGCGGGGCGAGAGCCGTTCGATCCGCCGCAGCAGGAAGTCGGCGCGGGTCAGGCGTTTCTGCAGGATCGCCGCCGAGACCTGCAGGAAGACGATGGCCACCACGGCGCGGGCCGCGATCTCGGACACGCCGGTGATCGGCCGGTCGAGGAAGTTCCGCCCGACCACGTCGGCGACGATCAGCAGCATGAGCGCCCCGATGGCGGCGGTGCCGATGGCCGACATCGCCGCCGCGACGCTTCCCAGAAGCGCCCCGAACGGCGCTTCGGAAAATCTGGGGACGAACCCGTCATCCAGGTCGACACTGCTCTCTTCGCTCATCGTCGCACCCCTCTCCCGGGTCGTGACTGCGCCCGCCCGGAGACTTTCCAGGCGGACGCTATTTCAGACAAGGCCTTCTTTTCAGAGACCTTCGTCCCAGTTCCGCAGCGGCGTGGCCCCACGCTCGCGCAGCGCGTCGAAATAGGCTTTCAGCACCACTTTGCCCTTGTCGCCGGTCTGCTCCAGCCAGGGTTCGATGATGTTGGGCAGGCCGTTGACCCACTTGGCCTTTTCCTCGGCGGGCAGCTCGTGGATGGTCAGGCCGGCCTCCTGCATCTCGACCAGGGCGCGCGCCGCCAGGTCGGCGACGTAGTCGCCATGTGCGATCGAGGTCGCCTGCGCCGCCTCGCGCAGCGCCGCCTGCACCGGCTCGGGCAGGCCATCGAAGAAGTCCTTGTTGGCGCCGATGCCGCCGAAATACATCGAGCCGATGCCGACGCGGGTCAGCTCGGGCGCGACCTCGTAGACACGGGTCGGCAGGATCCCCGAGGCGAAGGACAGCGTTCCTTCGGTCACGCCGGTCTGGATGTTGGTGTAGTAGGTGGTCAGCGCGCCGTCGACCGGGGTCGCACCGGTGCCCTGCAGCCAGTTGGCCGAGGTGCCCGGCGCGTTCAGCTTGCGGTTCTGAAGGTCATCCATCGAGCTGACCGGGAAGGTCGCGTAGATGTCGTAGCTGTCGGTGATCAGCGAGCTGAGATGGACCATGCCGTTCTCGGCCCAGCTTTCCTTCAGCTCGGGCAGGTTCTCGGACAGGTCATCGAAGATCTCGATGATCATCCGGTGATCCTCGGTCGCGAAGGGGGTGAAGTAGGTCACGTTCTGAAGCGGCATGTTCGCGCCTTCCCAGACCGTGCCGACCATGCCGATGTCGACGATCCCGTCCATCACCGCCTCGCGGGTGTCGGTGAACTTGTAGAGCGTGCCGGCATAGCTCTCGACCCAGTTGATCTGGTACTCGTTGCCGTCCGCCGCCAGGATCCGGTTGGCCTCGGGCTGGAAGGTGTTCTTCATCGCGTAGACCCAGATGTTCGCCTCCGGGTGCGACGAGCCGATGTTGATCGTGATGGTCTGCTGCGCATGGACCGCGCCGCCGAGGGCGAGAGCGAGGGCCGTGCCCGTGGTGAGTGCCTTGAATTTCATGTGTTTCCTCCCTTTTTGGGCCTGCTTGGCGAGCCCTGAATGGTTCAGTCGTTCAGTTTGCCGAGCGCACGCAGGATGCGCTCGGGGGTGAAGGGCATTTCGGTGACCTGCGCGCCCAGGGGCCGCAGCGCGTCGTTGATCGCGTTCATCACGGCCGCCGGCGCGCCGGCGGTGCCGGCCTCGCCCGCGCCCTTGGCGCCGAGTTCGCTTTCCTGGGTCGGCGTCTCGACATGGCCGATGATCATGTCCGGCATCTCGGCCGCCATCGGGACCAGGTAGTCCGCCATCGAGCCGTTCAGCAGCTGGCCGTCGGCGTCGTAGTGGATCTCTTCATAGAGCGCGCCGCCGAGGCCCTGAACGATGCCGCCGCGGATCTGCTCGTCGACCAGCTGCGGGTTGATGACGCGCCCGCAATCCTCGACGCACCAATGCTTGAGCAGGGTGACGACGCCGGTGTCGACATCGACCTCGAGATACGAGGCCTGCACGCCGTTGGTGAAGGCGAAGGGGTATTCCGAGGTGATGAAGTGGCGGGTCTGCACCAGCTCGCGCGGCAGGCCCTTGGGCAGGGTGTCACCACGGAAATAGACGATGCGGCCCAGCTCCTCGAGCGGCATCCGCTCTTCGCCGGTCCCTGCGTCCACCACCTGGCCGTCGCGGATGTCGAGCGAGGCCTTGTCGGCCTGAAGCATCGCCGCCGCGACCTCGAGGATCGAGTCGCGCAGCGCCCGGGCCGACTGCAGCGCCGCCTCGCCGCCGATGCCGGCCCCGCGCGAGGCCCAGGTGCCGCCGCCATAGGGCGTCACCTGCGTGTCGCCGGTGATCACGCGTACCTTGTCGGGGCTGACGCCCACGCCCTCGGCCACGATCTGGCTGAGCATCGCCTCGGTGCCCTGGCCCTGTTCGGTGACTCCGGACAGCGCCACGATCGAGCCGTCGGGGTCCATCCGCACGGTGCAGCCATCCTGCGCCGAGATGCGCGCGCCGCCGATGCCGTACATGAAGGGCGAGGGGTTGGTCAGCTCGATGAAGCTGGCGATGCCGATGCCGCGGTACTTGCCCTGCTTGCGCGCCGCGGCCTGGTCGGCGCGCAGCGCGTCGTAGTCCATCAGCTCCAGCAGCTTGTCCATCGAGGCGTGGTGCGACAGCCCCTCGAACTTCATCATGGCCGGCGAGGTCACCGGGTAGGCATCGTCGGCATAGAAGTTGCGGCGCCGGATCTCGACCGGGTCCATACCCAGCTCGGCCGCCGCCATGTCGACCAGGCCCTCGGTGATCGCCACCGCGATCGGGTGGCCGACGGCGCGGTACTGGCAGGTCGGCGTCTTGTTCTGGAAGACGACGGTCGTCTGCGCCCGGTAATTGGCAAAGTCGTAGGGCCCGCCGCAGAGGTTGACCACCTGGTTGCCCTCGATGGCCGAGGTTCGGGGATAGACCGAATACGAGCCGATCGCGGTCCAGTCGTCGACGTCGATGGCGAGGATCCTGCCGTCTTCGTCCACGGCGATGCTGGCCTCGATCTGGTGGTCGCGGGCGTGGATGTCGGTGGTGAAGCTCTCAAGCCGGTCGGCGATGAACTTGACCGGGCGGCCCATGATCTTGGCGATGGCAGCGGTCGCGACCTCGTCCGGATAGACATGCACCTTGATGCCGTAGGATCCGCCGACATCCTCGCAGATCACGCGCACACGGGATTCGGGGATGTCGAGATGCTTGGCGAGCACGGTCTGCATCATGTGCGGCGCCTGGGTGGCGTGATACGCCGTCATCTGCCCCTCGGCCGGGTTCCAGTCGACCAGGATCGAGCGCGGCTCGAGCGTCACGCCGGTATGCCGCGCTGTGCGGAAATGCGCCTTGACCACCTTGTGCGCCTTGGCGACGGCGGCGTCGACGTCGCCTTGCTCATGCAGGCGGCGGAAGGTCAGGTTGTCCCCCATCTCGGGGTGCAGGACGGGGGTGTCCTTGTCGAGCGCGGTCATCATGTCGGTAACCGCGGGCAGCGCCTCGTAATCGACCTCGACCAGCGCCGCGCCCTCTTCGGCCGCGGCGCGCGAGGTCGCGACGACCGCGACGACGGGCTCGCCGACCCAGGTCGCGCGCTCGACGGCCAGCGGGTGCTCGGGCGGCGATTTCAGCCCCTTCAGATGCGCCAGCACGGCGACCCCCGGCGTGCAGAACCCGCATTGCAGGGCGTTGCGCACCACGAACGCCTCTTGCAGGTCGGCGATCTCGGCCGCGNNCGCCGGTGAAGATGCGCAGCACGCCGCGCACGCCGCTGGCGGCCGCGGCGTCGATCCCCTTGATGCGGGCATGCGCCGCGGGCGAGCGGACGAAAGCCACATGCACCATGCGCGGCAGCGAGACGTCGTCGACATAGCGCCCGCGGCCCTGCACCAGCTTGGTCGCGTTGGGGCGGGGAATTGTCTTGCCGATATAGGAATTCGGCCGGTCGGGATTGCCGAACTGGATGGTCATGCCGCCCCCTTTCGCGCGCGCGCCTGCGCCACGCTCTCGACCGCGTCCACGATGGCCTCGTA
>JABAHR010037927.1_pt1 | contig 11037 bp, 15 predicted proteins | sample 7062101 | NCBI WGS metagenome assembly JABAHR01 (sample SAMN14534553, study PRJNA622989) | marine sediment metagenome | biome: marine biome [ENVO:00000428]; feature: marine pelagic biome [ENVO:01000023]; material: deep marine sediment [ENVO:00002113] | place: India: Gulf of Kutch | collected...
GTTCGGGCTTCGCATGATCCCGAAAGGAGAATGATACGGCTAGTAGAGAGTCGCTAGCCATAGCAAGCGCGCCGGTGTAACACCGTGTCCTTCCGCGGTCGGCCAAACGCTTTGTCCGCGGCGATCTGACGCTCATCTCGCCCTTAACCTATGCAAGGATGTGTCAGGCCTTGGACGATACCGGCGGCAAGCTTATAATTACAGATTATTTTTCGAGCCAATGAACCGTAGCGCCGAGATTTTCATCTGTTATTGATTCACGTCAGTGCGGCATCAACCGGTTGTGCCAAATTGCTCCCAATCTTACCCGACATAGGAGCAAGACAATGAAAGTCTCTCCCTACGCACTCGCCGTGGCGGTGGCGGTATTCATTGCCAGTTCGGCGCAGGCGCACGAAGTGACCGCCGACCGTGATGCGATGCACAAGCGGTTCCAGGAAATGGGACGGATGATGGAGCAGATGCCTGCCATGCGTGGCGCCCAGCGGCACAATATGATGCACGAGCACATGCAGCTCATGCAAAAACAGATGGCCGACATGCATGGCATGAGGGGCGGCCACGGCGGCCCGATGATCCAGAAACAAGGTGGTTCTGGCGCCACCATGCAAGGCCGGGTCGATGCGATGGAAGAGCGTATGGATATGATGCAGCAAATGATGGAGCAGATGCTGCGTCAGCAGGACATGATGCTCAACGACGACGACACGAGTTGACAGCGAGAAGGCGCATTGAGTGAAAAACGCCGGCGCCCCCTGTTTTTTTAGTCACTATCCCGTGATCCCGCCCTAATCTTGACGTCTTGCCAGGCCTTCGCTTGACCTTCCAGTAACTGGAAAGACTATTTTTCAGCGGTAGCTTGAGAAGGCCGAGGTATTGCAGGCGATATTGCGAGATTTCGCACGCGGCAGGCTTTTACTGCTTGGTGCTGCGATCAGCGTTTTAATTGGCGCGGTCGTCCTGTTTTACATCGTCATCGACGACACGGCGCCGCTGACCGTGGTCAGCGCGCCGGCCGCGCAACCGGCCAGCGCACTAACTAAAGCGCCTGAGACTTCACTGCCCACGACGGCATCGACGGGAACCGAGGAGCCTCGGCTTAGCACGCCGGCGCCCGGCGCGCCCGCCTCGACGCCCGCCAGCCCGGTGAGCACGTTGTTGGCTGCCCGTCGCGCCGACTTGGAGCGTGACCGCAACGCGCCCGTCCTGGGGAATCCCAACGGCGACGTCACCGTGGTCGAGTTCTTCGATTACAACTGCCCGTTTTGCAAAAGAGTTGCCGAAGATATGAAAACGCTGATCGCGGAAGACGCCGGCGTACGTGTCGTTTACCGCGAATGGCCGATCATTAATCGGGACTCGGAGTTCGCAGCGCGCGCCGCGCTCGCGGCACGCCGTCAGGGAAAATATAACGAAATCCACTGGGCGTTGATGGCGCAGCCACGCGTTTCCCAGCAATCGACCATGCGGGCGGCGCAGGCCATCGGGCTCGATATCCCCCGTCTACTCAACGACATGAACCACCGTAACGTGTCCCGGCACATTGCGTTATCGATGGATCTTAGTCGCAGCCTCGGCATTCGCGGCACTCCGACTTTCGTGATCGGCGACAATATAGCGCGCGGCCTCATCCCGCTGAGCGAGCTGCAAGATTATGTCCGCCAAGCGCGGGCGGCAGATGACAGAGAGCGATGATCGGGCCATAGATAAGGATAATGAAGGGAGATTTGTCAGTGACACAAGTAGCGGCCGACCGCCGGAATATCTGGCTGGCCCGGCTCGGCGACTGGCGGATGCGGCATCTACTCGTCATCGCCTTCGGCGCGCTCGCCGTTTACCTGTTCTGGGAATCGCGGCCCGAATGGTCGCCGATGCACCGCTGGAACCGCTCGTTCGGCGACGCCAGCGTGGTTCTCATCGCGGTCGCCATGGCGATCGGTCCGCTGGCGCGGTTCTGGCCGGCCGTGCGGCGGGCGGTGCCGTGGCGGCGCGAACTGGGTATCTGGGGCGTCGTGCTGATGGCGGTGCACACCATCATCATCTTCGACGGCTGGCTGGAATGGGACCTGGCCCGCTTCTTCGGCCTGCAGTTCGTGCCGCAGCTCGACCGCTACGTCATGCTGCAGCACGGCTTCGGCCTGGCCAACATTCTGGGGATTGTCGCGCTGCTTTACGGCGTTGTGCTGGCGCTGACCTCGAACAATCTCAGCCAGCGGCTGCTGGGCGGCGTGGTGTGGAAGTTCATTCAACAGGGGTCCTATGTGCTGTGGATGCTGATCGTGCTGCACACGGCTTACTTCCTCTATCTTCATTTCCAGGACTTCCACCGACCCCTGCCCGAGCCCAATTGGGCGCAATGGCCATTCGTCATGCTGGTGCTGGCGGTACTGACATTGCAGATAGCGGCGTCGTGGAAAGTCTGGCGCGGCCGCCGGCGCGGCGCGGTCGGCGGCGAGGCCGTCGTCTCGGCATAGGCGGCGCGGCGATGCGAATTCGCAACCGGTGAAATAAGGTTCGATCTGGCGGGAGGGATCAACCGGGCAGATAAGCGAGCGTAGGCGTCAGGCATCACCGAGGGTGAGTGGTTCATGTTGCAACGACAACGCTGAAACGGAGGACCTCCGATGGCATTGAAAACGAATAAACTGTTCGTGGCTACCGCGGTCGTGTTCGCTGTCCTATGGATTATCTGCAGCGCGCTCGTCGCAGTTTTGCCGGACATGATGCTGGCGGCGACCGGCTATATGGTGCACGCGGAATTCGAGACATTTCGCTTCACCCTGACAGGCATAGGGTTCATCGGCGGCCTTATTTTATGGGCTCTGATACCGGGCATCACCGTGTGGCTGATTGCCGCCGCATATAACCGCTTGGCGCGCGAACCGGCGAACTAGCATCGGCGGGTCAAGTGACCGGGCACGACCCATAAATCAAAAAATTGCTGCGGATATCGGCATGTGCGCGGTCGAACAATATTGCGGCAGCTCGTGTTCCAAACGCACGATGAGACGAGGCGGAGCAAGGTGAAGGACGAATATAAGGCAAACAGCATATCGCTGGTCGGCGCCGTTTCGATGGGCACCGGCGTCATGATCGGTGCCGGTATCTTTGCGCTTACCGGACAGGTGGCGGAACTGGCGGGCTCCTTGTTTCCGGTGGCCTTTTTTGTCGGCGCCGTCATCACCGGTTTCAGCGCTTATTCGTACATAAAAATGTCCAACGCCTATCCGTCGGCTGGTGGAATCGCGATGATTCTCCAAAAAGCCTACGGTCCCGGAACGGTTACGGGGGCGTGCGCCGTTTTAATGGCGCTTTCGATGGTGATCAACGAGAGCCTCGTGGCGCGGACGTTCGGAACCTACACCCTCCAATTGTTCAACGCCGACGGCGTCGACTGGCTCGTCCCCGTGCTTGGCGTGGGACTGATCATCTTTGCCTTCGTGGTCAATGTTTCCGGCAACCGCGCCGTCGGCGCGGTGGAATTAGTCATGGCGTTGGCCAAGATAATTGGTATTGCCGTATTCGGAATCGTCAGTCTGTGGATCGCCGGTGGCGTCTCACAACCTGAGATCACAAGCGGAACGGATGGTTCCCTGATTGGGTTCGTGTCGGCGCTGGCGCTGACCATCCTCGCCTACAAAGGATTTACGACGATCACCAACAGCGGCGCAGAGCTGGTCAACCCACATCGCAATGTCGGGCGCGCGATCATCATCTCGATCATCATTTGCGTGGTCGTATATTTGCTTGTTGCTTTTGGCGTCGGCGCAAATTTGTCATTGCCGCAGATTATTGCAGCCAAAGACTTCGCGCTCGCGGAGGCAGCTCGGCCGGCACTCGGCAGTTTCGGCCTCTGGTTCACCGTAGTTCTAGCGATCGTCGCGACGGCCTCCGGCATAATCGCCAGCATATTCGCCGTCTCTCGCATGCTGACCATGCTGACGAATATGGAACTAATCCCACATCGTCATTTCGGCATGACCGGACCCTTACAACGGCACTTATTGGTCTACACGGTCGTCATCGCCATAACGCTGACTATATTTTTCGATTTGAGCCGGATCGCAGCGCTTGGCGCGATATTCTATCTGGTCATGGATATCGGCATTCACTGGGGCGTCTTTCGTAACCTTCGCCAAGACGTCGGCGCCAACCCTTTAATTCTTCTCAGCGCCATTGTATTGGATATTATCGTCCTTGGCGCATTCGTGACGATCAAGGCGCAAACAGACGTTCTCATCGTCGTTGTCGCACTAATCGGTCTGGTTGCCGTCTTCGCCGGCGAATGGCTGTTTCTGCGGGCGCGCTCTCGAGAAGCTGATGCCTAATCGATGCACCTAATTGCCGCGTGATCGGACAGTCACGCGCCCCTATTATCTACCTTCTGTTTTTGGCCGTGCCGAAACCTGCGTCTCACCACATCGGCGGCGAGGGGTATCGCGGTGACGGCGCCGAGAAGCACGACTGAGATCATTATCTCGCGGCTATTGCCACTCGAGATCTNNAAGGTCGCCAGGGCGAAGCGCCAGAGCGACAAAACCGAGAGCCCGGCCGCGTAGCTGATGACGTCGAACGAGATAAACGGCAGCAGCCGACTGACAAAGACGAACCCCATTAACGCGTTTTGCGAGCCCAACAACCCGGTTCGCATGCGCTCGCCGAACCAATTTTGGATGATCTCGTAGCCAAGCAGACGTGCCACTGTGAACGCTGCCAACGCGCCGATCTCAGCCCCGGCAAGAACGTAGACGGTTCCCCAGAAGTGTCCGTATGCGGCGCCTGCAGCGACCGCGACCGGCGCGCTGGGAAGCGGACTGACAAGGATCGCCAGCGCCAGAAGGGCGATCACGGCAAGCGGACCCCAAACGCCGAGATTTCCGATGAGGTCGCGCAACGCGGCACCATCCAGCAAAATCTCGGTGAGTCCGGTGGACTGAAGAACAAAGTAAACTGCCAGCCCGGCCAGCAAAACCATTCCGACCGCAAATATCTTCATGCGTCGGCGGTGTGGCCTTTGCCCGGACGCGTCGGCGCTGTCTTTACGAGGCAGGTGGTTCTTTGCTTCGGTGCGGCGATTCATTCCGTGAGCAGCTGCTTCCTCCGTTCGAACTCCTCGTGGTCGATTTCGCCGCGCGCGTAGCGCTCTTCCAGTATTTCAAGCGCGCTCGGCCGGCCGGCCGGCCTATCGTGGCGCGACGGGCTGCTGCCGAGCCAGCGCACGGCGAGAACGATCAATACGATGATGCCGCCCCAGAAGGCAATCATCATCAAACCGCCGAATAGCATGTGGCCAAAACTGAAGTCGTAATGTGGGTAAAATTCCCGACTTTCAATTCTCTGCGCGACCGCCGGCAGCGTCCAAAAAGTAAAGTACAGCGCCAGCGCTAATCGACTAATAATTGGCTTCATAACTTTATCCTCTCTCTGGCGTTGGCAAAGAGCCACGCGGTCATCCTGGCGACATTGCTCTAAGTCAACGATCGCGCACTGTCGGCGAGGAGATCAGAGATATCGATGACATTGCTCGGGTGTGGGACAGTGTTCGTTGTAACGATTCGGCAGGCGCCGGCGGCTTCCAGGTCCTCATNNCTCATACGCGGTACCGGCAAAGATACCATGAACGGCGACGCAGACGGGCGGGCGCATACCGCTGTCTTTGAGATGGCCGACCGTCTCGATCATCGTTCGGGCGGTCGACACGATGTCGTCGACCAGCACAGGTGTGCGATCGCGCCAGCGGTCGACTTCGGGGACCGAGACCTCAACCTCCCGATCGCCGCGGCGCGTCTTCTCGAGGATGACATACGGCGCGCCGGCGGCGCCGGCCACGGCCGCGACCCACTGGGCGCTCTCGCTGTCCGGTCCGATCAACAGCGGCTGCTCAACCTCCTGCCTGATCCAATCGGCGATCAAGGTGGCGGCATGAGCCACTTGTGCCGGGACGCTGTAGATCTCCGCGAGAGCTTCGCGGCGATGAAGATGCGGATCCACGGTGACCAGCCAGTCGATCTGCGCGGAAAGCATTCTAGCGAAGTAATCAGATGTGATCGCTTCGCCCGGTTGAAAGCGCCTGTCCTGTCGCATGTAGGCCAGATACGGCGCAACCAGACCGACCTTTCGCGCGCCAAGATCGCGCGCCGCCGCCGCGGCAAACATCAAGGGCAAAAATTTCGCATTGGGTCGATCGAGGGTGCACAGCAGAATAACCGAGCGCGCCTCGACCGGCGTCGTATAGCGAAGATAGGCCTCGCCGTCGGGAAATGACCGCGCCTCCAGTTCCCCCAATTCCGCACCGAGCTTTTCAGCCAACGGTGCCGCCAGCGCCTGGTTTCCCGGCAGGACGGTTAGCAGCGGCGCCGTCATGTGTCCTCAACCTCGAAAATCTCCACGCCCGAGCCGACATAATCCAACGCATAAGCGAGCTCGCCCGGCGTCTCGGCGTGAATCGTGAACAAGGGGTCTGCCCGGGCGACCACCTGCCCCACTCGTGTATGCAACTCAACGCCGGCGGCTTTCGCCTCCGGCGCGCCGGCGAGCTTGGCCACTCTCGCAATGTTGCGGTTGTCGATCGCCGATACCCGGCCGTCACGTGGTGCGACGATCGGGTGCCGATGCACCGAAAGCGGCGGCTCCCGCATGCCGCCCTGTGCCTCGCAGATGGCCTGTAACTTGCGCCAGGCGCGACCTTCGTCGAGGGCGGCCGCGGCCAGCCCGTGTCCACTGCCTTTCTGGGCTACGCCAGCAAGCTCGAAGAGCGCGGCGGCAAGAGCCAGCACGCGCTCGCGCAATTCGGCTGGTGCGTCAGGTGACCCCTGTAGCACCGCCAGTACGTCGCGCGCTTCGAGGGCGGGGCCGATTCCCCGGCCCACCGGTTGGGAGCCGTCCGAGACGACGACCTCTGTCGCAACGCCAAATATATCGGCCACGCCACGGAGATGTTCGGACAGGGCCTTTGCCGCCGCTGCGCTGCGCACCTTTGCCGTCGTTCCGACCGGAAGATCGAGCANNTCCCGCGGCAATCTTCTTCGACAGGATCGAGGCAACCAGCTGGCCCTCGCTATCGAGGTCGAGCGCGCGTTCGACCCGGATCAGGATATCGTCGGCGGGGCTTAAGCGCACTGCGCCACCCCACACGATGCACCCTCCCTCCCGCTCGACGACCCGTCGCATCGCCGCGATGCCCAGATCGACCGGCGCCAGCGTTTCCATCGTGTCGGCGGTCCCGGCCGGCGAGGTGATCGCCCGGGACGATGTCTTGGGCATGGTGAGACCGCATGCGGCTACGATTGCCACCAGGATCGGCGTTGTCCGGTTGCCGGGCAAACCGCCGACACAGTGCTTGTCGACGACCGGTTGGACGCCCCAGTTCAGCTGGTCGCCGGCAGCGATCATGGCGCGGGTTAGAGCGACCATCTCCTGCCGGTTGAGCGGTTGTGCCGAACACGCCGTGATGAGGGATGACAGGTGGATATCGGCGTACCGCCCGGCGACGACATCGGTGATGATTTCCGTCAGGGCGCCGTCGTCCAGGCGCTCGCCGTAAACCTTGCCGCGGACCGCGCTGAGCGAGCCAAGCGGGGCGGGGTGGCTGACCTCGATCTCGCTGCCTTCGCGCACGCTAAGATGGCGCCAAGCCGATTCCGACAAGCCCGCTTCTCCCGGCGCTAGTAGTTCATCGGTTACCTGATACAGGGTGGCGATGATCGAATTGCCTCCGTGCCGCAACCGTACCCGAGCATGCGCAGAGAAACCTTCGGACCGGCAAACGTGACAATCTTTCCGCATGAAGACGACGGTCTCGTGGTGCGTGTCGACGCCCATTCGCCGGACGCGAAGGCTGTTTTCACGCGCGGACGACTCAATTTTTTTATCTGAGGCCTGGGGTCTGCCTTTACTCATGCGAGTAGCACTTCTTCTTTGTATTCAGGCACATGGCATGTCCAATGCAGCTCTTCTTCGATACGTTGGCGCAGCACGTCCGAGCTGGCAGGCTCGCCGTGGGTGACGAAGGTCATCTCAGGCGGCCGTTCAAAATTGCCGAGCCAGTCGAGGATTTCGTCGGCGTCGGCGTGCGCCGACAGCATTTGCAGGTTGTGAACCTCGGCGCGCACCGGCACGTAACCGCCATGGATCTTCACCTGCTCGGCGCCGGCGGTCAGGGATGCGCCGCGTGTCCCGCCGGCTTGAAAGCCGGTAAAGAGGATCGTGTTGCGGCTATCCGGCGCGAAATGCTTCAGGTGGTGCAACACGCGCCCACCTGTCGCCATACCGCTGGCGGAAATAATGACTTTGGGAACTTGATTACCGTCGAGTGATTTCGACTCTTCCACATCACGCACATAACGCGCCACGTTGCATGCTGTTCGGCATTCGGCGGCCGTCAACCGATGCTCCCCAACGTGTTCGCAGAACACGTCACTGGCGTTGATCGCCATAGGGCTATCGAGGAACACCGGTAGGTCCGGTATTCGTTTTGCCGTCTTCAGGCGTTGCAAATGGAACAAAAGGGTCTGGGTTCGCCCGACCGCAAACGCAGGAACCACGACCGTGCCGCCCCGCGCCGCAGTGCGAACGATGATCTCGGCCAAAACATCTTCGGGGTCCGTCGGGTCGTGCCGGCGGTTTCCATAGGTCGATTCAACGACCAAATAATCCGCTTCCCGGACAATGGCGGGATCGACCATGGTCGCGCTGTTTGTCCGGCCCAGATCGCCGGAGAACACGACTGTTTCGGTGTCTGTGACGACTTCGACAATCGCCGCGCCGAGGATGTGGCCCGCCGGGCGAAACCGGATCGACAGGTTCTCCGAAATGCGATGGTCTTGGTCGAAGGGAACAGGAACGAATTTTGCCAACGATTTTTCTGCATCTTCCAGCGTGTAGAGGGGTAGCGCTGGCCGATGCTTGGAGAAGCCGTGCCGGTTGGCGAAATCGGCATCGCGCTCTTGCAGAAAACCGCTGTCGGGCAATAGGATCCCGCACAGATCGCGCGTCCCCGAAGAGCAGATCACCGGCCCCGAAAAGCCGTTCCGTACGAGCAGCGGTAGGTAGCCGGAATGGTCGAGATGCGCGTGGGTCAGCACAACAGCGTCGATACTGTGCGGCTCGAAGGGCAGGGGCGCCCAGTTGCGCAGACGCAGCTGTTTGAAGCCCTGGAACAGGCCGCAGTCGATCAGGATCCGCTTACCCGATGCCGCCAGCAAATATTTCGAGCCGGTGACGGTGCCAACGCCGCCAAGGAAGGTGAGCTTGGTCGACAAGGGACGTCTCCGCTCAACCGCCGCGGCGGACGCGAAGGGCCGGCACCGCGCATGGCTCCCAGCGCCACAAGCGGCCCATCGCGAGATAGATGAAAGAGCCCGACCAGGCGATGAGCAGAAGGCCATTCAATGCCTCGACCCCGGTCAGAAACCGCAGGTGCGCACCGGGAAACATGTCGCCCAGGCCGAGCGACGTATAGCTCACGATCGAAAAGTACAAATAGTCGAGGGGCTGCTCAACGGCGAGGCCGCCGAAAGTGCCGATGGCTAGCAATTCAACTGATATCGCAAATGCGACCGCGTAGAGGACCACCTCGACCACGTGCGCGAAGAAGGTAACGAAGACGATCACAAGAATTCGGCAATGGTCGGTCATGGCGATGCGGGACAGCCCGCCCGAAAGCCATCTGAGCACCGAGTAATGGAACAACGCCGTCGACAGTACCAGTATCGTGGTGATTACCACCGCTGCTGTCATAGCGAGCCTCCTTCCATGCGCCTCGTTCGATTTATTGGCAGTAAGGTCACGCAGTCGACGCCAGTGCTGTGATTTAAGTCAACGTCTGCGTGCTGCGGCAGCTTCAATCGGTAACGAGTTCGTGAACTTGATCCACGTCAACGCACCCGCCCCAAAAAGGGTCACAAATTGCCCGCATTGTATAAGGGCCCTTTGGTTCGGTTGCTTTGGGTATGCGAACTGAGATGTCACTAATTCGTCGAAATGTCTTCCGGAACAGCAAGCTCCGCAGGGCGGTTTTTGTGGCATTCGTCTTTGCCTTGCTCGGTGCCGTCTCGGTCGTGGCGGGGCAGGATTCGACTTGGTTGGCACACAATACGGTCATCGCCGAACTCGCTCACTCCAACGCGGCAACCAACCCGGATAGCGCTGCCTCCCACGCTTGCATCATCCACGCCGCGTGTGTCGTCAGCTTCGTCCAGGTCAGCGAATCTCAGATTGCACACGAGCATTCAAGCACCGTTGGACTGCCGTCGGATGCGAGCTCAGGAAGCGGTCGAGCCACGCTGCCGCTCATCCGCCCTCCCATTTCGGTGGCCACAATCTAGCTGTGCGTAGCGCGCGGTCGTATCCGCGGGATTGCGATCCTTGCTGTTAGCGAATTTCAGATCACCCCGCCGATTTAGCTCAAAATCCGTCCGCTCTAGCAGCGCTCCGCACGGCCCTTTCCTCGCTGTGGGGCCGCGCGTCTCCGATCGTCTTTGAGGCACGGCCCGTTCGACCGGCGAGGAGCCGTCGCTGGTTAACGCATCAACTGCTGGAGGCGAGAGTGCCAAGAAAAGGATTGATAGGCAGCGCATCTGATTTGATCGGGCCGATGGCGCATATCGATGAGATCGAGGACAGGGTGATCACGATGGTCGATCCGGTTTGCGGCAAGGCAATCGATCTCGGCGACGTTGCTGCTCACGAGAGCTATGGCGGTTGGGCCTACTTCTTTTGTTCGACCCGGTGCCGCGACGGTTTCTTGACCGATCCCGACCGCTACACCGATGCGCCCGCTTGCGGCGTGCAACATGACGGAGAGCACGATGGATAGGGTAATTGTCAAAGAGGATCGCACACCGGCCCATTGGTCAAAACGCGCCGGTGCCGGCTTGGTGCCGGTCATCCGGCATATCGATCTGCTAATCGGCGGTATGACCTGTCCCCATTGCCCGCCGCTGGTAGAAAAAGCGCTGAAAGCTCTCGACGGCGTCCGCACTGCGCATGTCAATCTGTCGACGCGGACGGCGAGCATCGATTACGAGCCCGAGCGGA
>JABAHR010024670.1_pt2 | contig 11036 bp, 12 predicted proteins | sample 7062101 | NCBI WGS metagenome assembly JABAHR01 (sample SAMN14534553, study PRJNA622989) | marine sediment metagenome | biome: marine biome [ENVO:00000428]; feature: marine pelagic biome [ENVO:01000023]; material: deep marine sediment [ENVO:00002113] | place: India: Gulf of Kutch | collected...
CGTAAACTGAACAACGAGAACTTCATCAGCCGGGCGAAACCGGAGGCCGTGGCCAAGGAACGGGGCAAAGCGGCCGACCTGGAAAAACAACTGGCAAGCCTTGCCGAACATTTGACAGCCCTGGAGTGACCGGGTGCTCTGACGGAGCCTCTATGCCCAAGCATCCCCCGTTGACCGCAGCCCCTTCCTATCGCCTGGCCTTTCAGGACGAGCAGTTCCTCGGTCGCCCGGCGTTGCGCCCGGTGCGCCTGCAACTGGAGTTGCTCAAGCCCGAACTGATCCAGCAGGAGGAGAACATCCACTCCACGGTGGTGGTGTTCGGCTCCACCCGCATCCGTGAGCCGGAGGCGGCCCGGGAGGCGCTGGAGGTGGCGAAATCCCGCGCCCGGGCCCAGCCCGACGATGAGCTGGCCCGGGTGGAAGTGGAACGCTGCCGCCGGCTGCTGGCCAACTCCCGCTATTACAACGAGGCGCGCGCCTTTGGCCGCATCGCCACCGACAACTGCCAGACTCATGGAGCATGCGAATACGTGGTGGTGACGGGCGGCGGCCCGGGCATCATGGAGGCAGCAAACCGGGGTGCGAAAGAGGCCGGCGGTCTGAGTCTCGGCTGTAACATCACGCTGCCGCATGAACAGAAACCGAACCGATACCTGGATAAATTCATCCAGTTCGAGCACTTTTTCATCCGCAAAGTGATGCTCGTAAAGTATTCCTCTGCCTTCGTCGTGCTACCGGGCGGCTTCGGCACGCTCGACGAGGCCTTCGAAGTGGCAACGCTGATCCAGACCGGGAAGCTCGATCGCTTCCCGATCGTGGGCCTGGGCGGCGATTTCTGGACTCAGCTCAGGCTATTTGCTCGCGAGACCATGCTCAAGACCGGCGTGATTTCGGAGGACGACATCGCCTTCGTGCACCCGGTCGAGACGGTCAGTGAAGCAATGGATGTCATCCTTTCCCGATGACGCTAGGTATAAGCGGATGTCGTCATAGGGGTTTACACCGATTCCCTTTGCATAAACTCGGAGTCAAATAAGACTTGGGTAATCGGAGCGGGACATGGAAAGCCGCGTCAGCGAGCTCCTGGGCGAAATTCGCCGCCTCGAGGACCAGCTCGAGGAGGCGGTGCGCACGCACCAGGAAGAGTTTCTCTATCGCGTCGAGGGCGCGAGGGTTCGTTTCGAGAAGGCTGCAAGTCAGGCCCACAAAAAGCTGAAAGTCGGCACGCTCCGCTGGCTCGGACAAGCCAGCCTGCGCAATCTTCTCTCGGCGCCGTTTGTCTACCTGATGGTTGTGCCACTCGCATTGCTCGACATTTGCGCGTCGCTTTATCAGTTGCTGTGTTTCCCGCTTTATCGAATCGACAAGGTCCGGCGCGGGGACTTCATCCTGATCGACAGACAACACCTGGCTTACCTGAACCCGATCGAGAAACTCAACTGCATGTACTGCGGCTATGCCAACGGCCTGATCGCTTACGCGCGCGAGATTGGCGCCCGCACCGAACAATACTGGTGCCCGATCAAGCATGCGAAGCGGATTCTCGACCCGCATCGACATTACGCGCGCTTTGCCGATTTTGGGCAGGCCGAGCACTACCAGGAACACCTGGAGAAAATGCGCGAAGAACTCAAGACACCTTCAGAATCAAAAGAGCGAGGGCAACACCCATGAAAAACACACTGAAACTGTCGATGCTCGCCGTCGCTGCGTTTGCGATGCAGCTCTCGGCCTGCGGGACCACGCAAGAGGAACAGGGCGAAATCATCGGCGGCGTCATTGGTGGCGTCATCGGCGCACAGATCGGCGAAGGCTCCGGTCGCACCGTTGCCATCATCGTCGGCACGATGGCCGGCAGCATGATAGGTCGACAGATCGGTCAGACGATGGACGAGAATGACCGTGCCTACACGGCATCAACCCTCAACGATGCACGCACCGGCCAGACCACGCGCTGGACCAATCCCGACAACGGGATCGTCTACGAAGTAACGCCGACGCGCACGTTCGATACGGCCACCGGTCCGTGCCGCGAATTCACGCTCGATGCGACCATCGGTGGTGAACCGGGCCAGGAAGTCTACGGCACCGCCTGCCTGCAGGCAGACGGATCCTGGATGCTCCGCCCATAAGGACGGACAGCCACAGCAGGGCCTCGGCAGCATAAACGGCGTCCATACCGGCGCACAGACGCGCTGCAACCAGGGACCCGGCGTGCCGGTCCCCGGCGTCGAGCACTCGATGCGCTCGCGAAGCAACACCTTGCCATTTTTTCGCTGGCGGGAACCTAAGCGTTCGCCGCGATAGCAAAAAGCACCTCATCCGTTCGGGTCCGCAGACCGTGATCAACCCGGTCTGCGGCGGGCTGGCAGCGCAATTAGGCCAGCGGCTCCCCCGGCAGCAACTCGGTATCGATGTCTTTTTGCGCCGCAGCCGGGTAGCGCGGACCGCTCACCGTCTGCAGGTTGATCAGTCGGTCGAGCTCGGCGGCAACATCGTCCGACATTTCGACCTCGAGCGCGCCGAAGTTTTCTTCGAGGTGTTCGAGGCTGGTCGTCCCCGGGATCACGTGAATGTGCGGCGCGCGCCTGAGCAGCCAGGCCATCGACAGCTGGGCCGGCGTGCAGCCGACCTCGCCTGCGATGCGGCGATACTCGGGAAGCAGCTCACGGTTTCTGCCGAAGTGGGGTTCGAGGAATCGCGGCATGTTGCGACGAATATCCTTCTCGGCAAATGTCGAAGGATCAAGCGCCATGTCAGCGAGAAACCCTCGCGCCAAGGGTGAAAATGCGACGTAGGCTGCGCCAATCTCCGCGCAGGCATCGAGCACGGCCACTTCAGCATTTCGACTCCACAGCGAGTACTCGGATTGCATCGCGGCCACCGGCTGCAAAGCGTGCACCTTTCTGAGTGTCTCGGCCGACACCTCGGAAAGTCCGATCGACTTGATCTTGCCCGCATTGATCAGATCGGTCATCGCACCGACGGTCTCCTCGAGCGGCACCTTGGGGTCGATTCGGTGCAGGTAGTAGAGATCGATCACGTCCGTGTTCAAACGCTCGAGCGCTTGATCGCAGGTCGCGCGAATGGTTTCTGGCCGCCCGTCGACCGTGCGCACCCCGTCGACACCTGTCATGCCGCACTTGCTCGCAAGAAATATTTTCTCGCGATGCGGCGCGAGCACGGGACCAAGCAAGGCCTCGTTCCTGCCGAATCCGTAGAGGGCCGCCGTGTCGAAATGCACGTAGCCGATCTCCAGGGCCCGCTCGAGCACGGCGCGTCCGACTTCCGGCGGTGGGGGATTGCCGTAGGCATGCGACAACACCATGCAGCCCAGCCCTACGGCGGGGACATGTACGCCCGCCAGATCTCTTTTGAAAACCGTCATTCCTTACTCACCGAATTGTTGCTCGATTTCACCCATGACTCGATAGCAATCGAGCACCTTCGCGATCGAGGCATTAGGCTCCCGACCCTCACGAATCGCGGCGAAAAATTCGCGATCCTGCAACTCGATACCGTTCATGGACACGTCGACCTCGGAGACGTCGATCGGCTTCTGATATCCGTCCTCGAGGTCGTCGTAACTCGCGATGTACGTGCCGTTATCGCAGATGTAGCGGAAGATGGTGCCGAGGGGACCGTCGTTGTTGAAGGACAGCGACAAGGTCAGGATTGTGCCCCCGTCGGTCAGCAGCTGGATCGACATATCCATGGCGATACCGAGGTCCGGATGATGCGGACCTTCTATACCTTGGGCCGTTACGACCTTCTCACCGGTCTGGTATTGAAACAGGTCGATTGTGTGCGCCGCATGATGCCAGAGCAGGTGATCGGTCCACGATCTCGGCTCGCCTTCGGCATTGATATTCGTGCGCCGGAAAAAGTAGGTTTGCACGTCCATTTGCTGGATCTTGAGTTCGCCTGCCTGGATCTGGTTGTGGACCCACTGGTGTGACGGGTTGAAACGGCGCGTATGACCAACCATGCAGACGATACCGGTCTCCTTTTGCACCTTGTCGACTTCGAGAGCATCCGCATACGAGTCGGCAACCGGTATCTCGACCTGCACGTGTATTCCCGCACGCATGCACTCAATGGCCTGCCGCGCGTGCAACTGCGTCGGCGTCGCCAGAATAGCGGCTTCGATCCCCGGCAGTTTCAGTGCCTCGCCGAGGTCTGTGAACACGTTTTCGACGCCGTATTTCTCCGCCTTTTCCCGCGTTGGTTCCAGCCTCCGACCGACGAGGCCAACGACCTCGATACCGTCAATGTTCTTGATGCCGTCGAGGTGCTTCATGCCGAATGCACCGATTCCTGCAACGATGACTTTCATTTTCGTTTCTCCCTCATCGCTTATCGCTCAAATTCTTCCGGCCAGTAAAGCCGCATAGGGTTGTCGACGAGCAGCTGCTGCTGCCGTTTTGGGGTTGTCGCGATCTTCGGTATGAAGTCGACGAGCTTGCCATCATCTGGCATGTGCGACTTCAGATTGGGATGCGGCCAGTCCGTGCCCCAGAGAACACGGTCGGGAAATCGCTCTACCAGGTGCCTGCCGAATGGAACGACGTCGGCATAATCGGGCGGCCCAGTTTGCGACAGGCGATCAGGACAGCTGACCTTCGTCCAGATATTCTCGTTTTCAGCCAGCAACCTGACGAACAAATCGAATTCTGGAGCATCGGTGCCCCGCGTCACATCCGGCCGGCCCATGTGATCGACGATCACCGTCGTTGGTAACGAGGCAAAAAAACCGTACAGCTCCGGCAGATCGTGCGCCTCGAAATAGATCACGATATGCCAACCGAGCGGCGCGATCTTTTCGGTAAGCGCAAGCAGCCGATCGCGCGGCAGCGTGTCGACGAGCCGCTTGACGAAATTGAAACGCACGCCGCGCACGCCGGCACGGTGCATGGCTTCGAGCTCCTCAGTCGCGACATCAGGAGCAAGGACGCAGACGCCACGGGCCATGCCCTCAGAGCTCTCGAGCGCGTCGACGAGTGCCGCGTTGTCCGTGCCGTGACACGATGCCTGGACGATGACGTTGCGCGCAAATCCCAGGTGATCCCGCAATTGCCAGAGCTTTTCCTTCGGCGCATCGCAGGGTGTGTACTTGCGAGTGGGCGCGTATGGAAAGCTGTTTCCCGGGCCGAACACGTGACAGTGCGCATCGACGCTTCCCGGTGGCACGTGAAAATCAGGCCGCGATGGATTCGGATGGAAGACGCGCCAACCGTCGTCCATTTTGAATCGAGGCTCAGGCATCGTTAACGCCTTGTCGGTCGCTTCGGCTTGGATAATGTCGGCTGAGGATCGCATCGAGCAGATCTTCAAAACCGCTTGCCTGCACATCCGCGGCAAAGCTTGCCGTGCGTGCCTGGCGGCGTGCACAGGCCTCGCTCATCCAGGGCTCGATACCCGCTTCGGCTACCGTGCGAGCTGCCTCTTGCATCTCTTCGGCCCGGCGCCAGCCGTGCAGCAGGCTTCGGGAAAGCATGTAGTGAGCTGCCGACGTCCAGTCATCGTCGGTCAACAGATTCTCCAGCGATTCGAGCACCGCCTTTTCGACGCCGTAATACCTTGCAATTCCTCAGGTGGCATTTTCTAGGACTAGCACGCCGGCACCGGTATTTGAAATCGGTGCGTGGTAATGCTTGTGGATGCATTTCGCGTTGTCGCCGAGTGCGCCGCGCATCGCAAGCCACATGATCACCTCTACGCCCTCCGTACCGGCCCGTTCGATTATCTCGGTGGTACTCTGGCTCGCCAGCCACTCGGGATTGCTGATCACGCTTTGCATGCACTCGATGTCGTACTCGACGTCGATGATGCCGGCCCGCTCGCCTTGCAGCTGGTGTGACATGCCGCCAGTACCGAAAATGACGACCTTCAGATCGTCCGGGTAGGACTCGATCGCCTTGCCGAGCGCGTGACCAAGCTTGAGCATTCGTCTCGCGCTCGGGATCGGATGCTGCACGGTATTGATTGCCAGAGGAATACCGCGAACCGGCCACTCCGGCAAGTGACCCCACATAAGGGCCATTGGCACGATGAAGCCGTGATCGACGAGCATCTCCTGGCAGGTCGTAATGTCGAATTCCTGTTCGATGAGCGACTCGGCCAGATGCCAGGAAAATGCGGCATCGCCCGTAAAAGTGCGCAAGGTCTGCAATCCCCAGCCTTCATCGGCGTTTTCGTAGCGATCCGCGCAGCCGAGTGCGATCGAGGGCATTTTGTCGAGGAAGAAATTCAGGCCGTGATCGTTGTATATGACGATCGCAATGTCCGGGTCGACATCGGCCAGCCAATCCTTGACCGGGCCGTAGCCGTCGAAGAAACGTTTCCAGTAAGGCGTCTCCTCGAGTTGATTGGTCATCGCGTTACCGATGGCCGGTATGTGTGAGGTCGTAACCCCGCCGACGATCCTAGCCATTCCAGAAACCTCCCGCCTTTTCGAGCTTGGCCACGAGCCCGTCTGCCCGCTCGTCGAGCTTGGCCTGGAACTCGTCTCGCGTGATTCCCTGGAAAGCGGCGCCGGCATCTTGCATCGTGAAGCCCTTGGGCACCGCCAGTTTCGCGAGATAGTAGATATTGGCACCCATGCGAATCAGCTCCAGAAAATTTTCTTCGATCAAGGCCTGTTTCTGATCCTCGGGAACACCGAACTTGTCTGCATAGCCCGAGGGGTCGCGCGCGAACGCCTGCCGATTTGCATCCTGATTGAAAGAAAAGAACAGCTTGTTCAAGGCATACGCCCTGTGCGCCGTCTCTCCGTTAAAGACATAAGTGCCGGGAATGTCGTCATAATCGTGTTGTTTCCAGTTCATCCCTTAAACCCTCGAAAATGGCCGTTGCCAATGCCGGTCTCACTACAGGTCAAGCCCGAAAAGCCGGATGGCATTCTCGCGGCCGATTTTATGCCGTGTTGCCTCGTCGATCACGCGCGTGCTGTCGAACCAGTCGGCAGCGTCGTGCATCCGCTCGAAAGGATAGTCGGATGAAAAGTAGACGCGTTCCGAGCCGAGCGTTTCAAGCGTACAACGGAAAGCCGCATCATCGAAGTTGCCGCTGACCGTGATGTGAAAGTGCTCGCGGAAATAGTCGCCGAGCGGGCGCTTGCCGCGGTAGCCGCGCGGCGAAAATCGCATACGCGCATCGATCCGCCAGAGACCGAAGGGAATCCCCTCGCCAAGGTGGCCGATCGCGATCCGAAGGTTCGGAAAATCATCGAAAAGCCCCGAGCCGCAAAGCCTGAGCGAATGAATCGAGGTTTCGACCGCGAAGCCCCACGGCGCGCTCCTGAGCCAGGGATGCCCTTCATAGTTTCTGGACTGCTCTGCAATCTGCATGCGTGGATGCAGGTAAAACGGCACGTCGAGATCTGACACGACCTGCCAGAAATCCCGGTACTCAGGTATGTCGTAATAGATGGCCGAGTCCGGTTCTCCGCGCTGGGTAAAGCCGTTGACGAGCGCGCCTTTGAAGCCGAGCTCAGTCACCGAGCGTCGGAGTTCGTCTCCCGCAGCCTTGGGGTCCTGCATCGGCAGCGCTGCGAGCGCCGCGTAGCGATCCGGATGCTTTGCAACGGCGCGGGCCATATGGTCGTTAGCCTTGCGGGCGATCTCGACGGCTTCCTCGGTGTCGAGTATCGCCTGGACCCCCGGCGCATTCAGAGACAGCAAGGCCAATTCGATTCCGGCTCGGTCCATGGTGTCGAGACGGCGCTCATCGGTGTCGAGTATCTCCCGGGTAAACTCGTCCCACTTCCCAGAGTCGCCTGCGAAAGGACGCGTATCTGCGATCGTTTCCTCGATCGCGATGTGTTCCTCGAATCCAATTTTCCCTTGCATTGCTTTTGCACCAGTTCGTCTGCCCTCGAGGCCCGGGCAAATCTCGAGCTCAGGCCCTCTCCCAGGGGAGCCGGTCATTATAGCGGGGCAATCTCATTTCATTTGAAGGCAATTGACTCGAAGACCGGGCGCCGCGCCAGTCCTGGCCAATTTCATCGGTTTGCCGGTTCGCCTTGGCGCATAATCAGCCGATGTCGACCGTTGACCTCGTCTTTACCCGGCTGATCCCGCCGCTGCTGTTCCTGATGATGCTCGGCATGGGGCTCTCGCTCACGCTCGACGATTTCCGACGGATCGTGCGCCACCCGCGGGCGGTCGTGATCGGTCTTTTCGGGCAGTTGCTCGTGTTACCCGGGCTCGCATTTGTTCTCGTTCTCGTCTTCACGCCACCCGTGCCTGTCGCCATCGGCACGATGCTGCTCGCCGCCTGCCCTGGCGGCATAACCTCGAACGGTTATGTCTTCGTGGGGCGTGGTGACGTTGGGCTGTCGGTAACGCTGACGGCGATCGCCAGCGTGCTCACGATAGCGACGATTCCGCTGATCGCTTGGTTTGCACTCGGCTATTTTGGCGAGTCCGGTGATGTCCCGCGTCTGCCCGCCCTGTCGGTGCTGAAAACACTCGGCATGCTTACCGCGCTGCCGATCATACTCGGCATGCTTGTCAGGCGGCGGTTCGCGGCGGGCGTCGAAAACAATCTCGAAACCGTGCGCAAAGCCTCTTTCATCATGTTGCTCGTCATCATTACAACCACGACCTTGAGCTCGCTCGATTCACTAGCCGCCAACTTGCCGTCCGCCGGACTGCTTGCCGCAGCGCTCAACCTCTCGAGCATGGCTGCCGGCTACTGGATCGCCCGCGCTGCCCGACTCCCGGCCAAGCAGCAAAAGACGATCACCTTCGAGGTCGGCGTTCAGAATCTTTCGCTGGCCGCGCTGCTCGCTGTCTCGCTGCTCGGCCGGCCGGAATATGCCATCGTCGCGATCGTCTACGCGCTGGTCATGAAATCGTCCGCACTACTACTGTTGTGGTTCTGGCGGGAAAAGCGCCATCAGGCCTTGTCGTAATCGAGCGTCAGTGACAGCGACACCGGTCGCGATTGGCAGGCAAGTATATAGCCCTGTTTCACCTCCCAGTCCTCTAGTCCGTAATTCGCTGCCATCTTGACTTCGCCTTCGCGCAGATGGCACCGACAGGTCGCGCAGACCCCTCCCTTGCAGGAGTAAGGCAGGTCGATACCGTGTTCGCTCGCAGCATCGACGATGTTGGTGTCCTTTCGCCGCATCGGGAACTGTCGCTTGTGACCGTCCATGATGACCGTAACCATTGCCTGGTCGGCGGCCGGCCGGGTAACTGCCGCTTCCTTATCCGGCTTGCGCGGTGCGCCGAAGCGTTCCGTGTGGATGTGATTTCTTTCCATGCCGAGCTCGATCAGCGCCCTTGAAACGTCGTCGATCATCGAGTCGGGCCCGCAGACGAAGGCGTCCGTCACCCTCAGGCCCTTGCCGAAGTGGCGGTAGAGTTCGAGTACTTTTTCAAAGTCGAGCCGCCCGGCCATGGGCTCGAACTCCTGCTCCTCGCGGCTGAACACGAAGTTGAGCTGCAGACGCTCGGGGTAAAGGTTTTTGAGCGCGTACAGGTCCTCGATGAACATCGTTGATGCCTGCGTACGGTTGCCATAAAAAAGAATGAAGCGGCTCTTGGATTCGACAGCGAGGATGGACTTGATCATCGACAGGATCGGCGTGATTCCGCTGCCGGCGGCGAAACCGACGTAGTCTTTCGCGGCTTTTGGGTTCGGGTCGATGAAGAAACGTCCGGTCGGTGGCATCGCTGCAAGCGTGTCGCCAACCTCGAGCTTGCTCGCGGCATACTCCGAGAATGCACCGCCTGGCTGAACGCGTATGCCGATCTCGAGAGGTCTCTCGCGCTGGCCCGAGCATATGCTGTAGGTCCGGCGCAGTTTTCTGCCGTCAACGTCGACTTCGAAGGGCAGGTGCTGACCGGGCAGAAAATCGTAGTCCGCATCGAATTCTTCGGGAACACTCAGCGCGATACGCACCGAGTCATTAGTCTCGTGCTCGATGCTATCGATGGTGAGCGGATGGAATGCTTTCATGCGCAAGCCCTGGCAGGGCCGTAGCGACCGGGACCCGTCGCTTCGGCAGGGATAACTCTGCCACCGCGCAGACGGCGAGTCGCCGGTCTGCTCACAGGCACTTGAAGTACTCAAACGGCTCGCGGCAGTCGAGACAGCGGTAAGCCGCCTTGCACGCCGTCGAACCAAATTCGGACACCGACTCGGTATGCGTCGAGTCGCAGCGCGGACAAGGGATCGTGCGCTTGCCGTAGAGGAGATCACGTTTGCTGCCGCCCGTCTCCGGAGGGGCTATACCATAGGCCTTGAGCTTGGCGCGGCCTTCCTCGCTGATCCAGTCGGTCGTCCAGGCAGGCGCGAGGACACGCTCGATGCGCACCTTGCCGAGGCCGCGCGCCTCGAGCGCCGCGACGACGCTCTGTTCGATGACCTCGGTGGCAGGGCAGCCCGAATAGGTCGGCGCCAGCGCGACGGTTACCGTCTCGCCCACCGTCACGTCGCGCACGATGCCAAGATCGGTGATCGACAAAACCGGTATTTCCGGATCGGCAACCTCGCTGAGCCAGCCGAAGATTGCCTCGTGACTGACGCTCGTCGCTACCACTCGGCCCCCGGGTACCGGCGTTGCAGGTACTGCATCTCTGCGAGTAAATACCCGAAGTGCTCGCTGTGGCGGCCCTGCTTGCCGCCCGAGGCCATCGAGCAGTCTTCCGGCATCGCAAGCGTCGCCTCGCCGAGGATGGCCCCTGTGTCCGCGCGCCATTGCTCGCGGATCTGCTCGAGGTTCGGGCCGTCGAATTCGTCTGCAAATTTCAGGTCGAGTTCATCAGGCGCAAACAGCTCGCCCGTGTATCGCCACAGCTCGTCGACAGACCGCTGCGCAAGCGCATGACTCTCTGCGGTGCCGTCTCCGAGGCGGATGAGCCACTGCGAGTTGTGGCGCAGGTGATAGCGGATCTCCTTCTCGGCGCGGGCCGCGATCTCGGTAATCCGCCGGTCGCTGCAGGCCGCGAGTGCCTCGAGAAGGCGCAGGTAAAACGCGTCGAACAGCACGAGTCTGGCAATCGAATCGCCGAAGTGTCCGTTCG
>JABAHR010000439.1_pt4 | contig 11035 bp, 14 predicted proteins | sample 7062101 | NCBI WGS metagenome assembly JABAHR01 (sample SAMN14534553, study PRJNA622989) | marine sediment metagenome | biome: marine biome [ENVO:00000428]; feature: marine pelagic biome [ENVO:01000023]; material: deep marine sediment [ENVO:00002113] | place: India: Gulf of Kutch | collected...
GCAGGAGTTGGTGGTGCCCAGGTCAATTCCGATAATCTTGCCCATTTTCTCTAATCTCCATGTAACTACATGATATGTTTTGAAATGATCTTAAAGCGCTATTACCCGTAACGTGGGGACGGTATTCTCCGAATTCAAGGCCCGTCACGCATTTAGCCGGCTTGCGGCGCCCTGGAGACGATGACCATGGCCGGGCGGAGCAGGCGCTCGTTGAGCAGGTAGCCCTTCTGCACCACCGTGACCACGGTGTTCGGCGCCACGTCATCGCGTTCCTGCATGGACATGGCCTGGTGGAAATCCGGGTTGAAGGCCTCGTCCTGCGGATTCACCTCGCGGATCTCGAATTTCTCCATCGCGCCGGTGAGCATCTGCAGGGTGAGTTCGATGCCTTGCTTGTGCCGGTCGGTGTTTTCCGAGTCGAATGCGGCCAGCCCCATCTCCAGGCTGTCGCGTACCGGCAGCAGTTCATTGGCAAACTTTTCCAGTGCGAACTTGTGCGCATTGGCCAGGTCGCGCTCGGTGCGCCTGCGCAGGTTGTCCATCTCGGCCTGCAGGCGCATGCACTGGTCCCAGTGCTCGTCCGCCTTGCCGCGCGCGTCCTCGAGCAGCGCCGTCAGCTGGGCATGGTCGAGTTCGGCCCCGGCGGTGGCGTCCCCTTGCCCGCTATCGGGATCTGACCGCGTGCCTTCCGATGCAATCTCCTCGACCTCGTTTTCCTTCTCTGACATAGAGTTACTCCATATTCCTGAGATTTTTTCGAAACAGGCGCGGCAGGCATGCGGCAGCCACTGCCTGCGGTGACCACCGATATGGGGTTCTATTCCTTCGGATTCAAGGCAGCGCCCAGCAGCCGCGCGGTCGCGTCGACGATCGGAATGACGCGGTCATAGGCCATGCGGGTGGGACCAATGACGCCGAGCACACCGAGCACCTGGCCATCGACACTGTAGGGGGCGGTCACCATGCTGCATTCATCCAGCATCTTGTAACCGGATTCCTCGCCAATGAAGATCTGGATCCCCTCGGCATGCACGCACTGGTCCAGCAGGTGCAGGATGTCGCGCTTGCGGTTGAAGGCCTCGAACAGGTTGCGCAGCTTTTCGATATCGCACAGCTCCCGGAATTCCATCAGGTTGGTCTGGCCGGCCATGACGAAATCCTCGTCGCGGCCGCTCTCCAGCACCTGCTCGGCCATCTGCATCGCGGTTTGCATCATGTCATTCATGCTGGACTGCGTTTCCTTCATCTCACGCAGCAGCGTGGCACGCACCTCGGCCAGGTCCTTGCCGCCAAACAGCTCGTTGAGGTAGTTGGAGGCCTGCTGCAGTTCGGCCGCGCTCAATGCCTTTTCGGTGTTCAGCACCCGGTTCAGCACCTCGTCCTTGCCGGTGACCAGGATGGCCAGCACGCGGCTTTCCGACAGCGGCAGAAACTCGACCCGCTTGAACAGCGGGTGCTCGTGCCTGGGCAGGGTAACGACACCGGCCAGCTGCGTGATGCCGGACAGCAGCCCGGAGGCAGACTCCACCAGGTCTTTCGGACTCTGGTCGAAGATCAGCTCGGCGCGCATGCGCTCCACGGCGCGGCGATCCAGCGGCTGCACCGTGAGCAGCGTGTCGACGAAGAAGCGATAGCCCTGGACGGTAGGCACACGACCGGCCGAGGTATGCGGCGAGGACACGAAGCCCAGCTCCTCGAGGTCCGCCATGACATTGCGTATGGTTGCCGGACTCAGCCTGAGCCCGGCATCGCGTGCCAGGGTGCGCGACCCGACCGGCTGACCGTCCTGCACGTAGCGCTCGATCAGCGCACGCAGCATCTGCTGGGCCCGTTCGGAAAGCGCTGAAGGTTTTTCTGTCATGTGCCTGTATGCGTTTGAACTCTGTACGGACATGATAATGCATTTAGCACTCGCGGGGGTAGAGTGCCAAACCGGCCGGCGCGGCGACGGCAATGGTTGGCGCACCCGTGAAGTTCTGTTAGTTTCGCTGCAATAACAGGCACTCACTCACTTCATGACTGCACAGTTCTCCCGCATCGGGCTCATTGGCAAGGCGGACGACCGCAAGGTGGCCAGCACCCTGCTGGCGCTGACGCAGTACCTTGGCCAGCGCGGCACCGACATCGTGCTGGACGCCGGCATCGCTGCCCTGCTCCCCGACTCCGGACACCGTGTGGTGGAACGGGCCGAACTCGCCGGGCGGTGCGACCTGGCCATCGTGGTGGGCGGCGACGGCACCCTGCTGAATGCCGCGCGCAGCCTGGCCGAGCCCGGCGTCGCGGTACTGGGTGTCAACCTCGGCCGGCTCGGCTTCCTGGTCGATGTCTCGCCCGAGGACATGACCCACCAGCTGGACCACATCCTGGACGGTGAATACCTCGAGGAGCAGCGTACCCTGCTGCACGCGAGCGTGACGCGCGGCGGCGAGGTGCTCAGCGAGAGCACGGCGCTCAACGACGTCATCGTGCACAAACGCGATATCGCGCGCATGATCGAGCTGGACACCTGGATCGACGGGCGCTTCCTGAACACCAACCGCTCGGACGGACTGATCGTGTCCACGCCGACCGGCTCCACCGCCTATGCGCTGTCCGGTGGCGGACCGGTACTGACCCCGCGGCTGAACGCCATCGTGCTGGTACCGATCTGTCCGCATACGCTGAGCAACCGGCCGATCGTGGTGGAGGATGACTCGGTCATCGAGATCGTGCTGCACGAGGGCACGCTCGAGGCCAGCGTGTCCTGCGACGGCCAGGTCAGCCAGCCGGTGCAGGCCGGCGACCACGTAGTGGTGCGCAAGCATGACCATAGCCTGCGCCTGCTGCACCCGCAGGGCCATGACTATTTCAGCGTGCTGCGCAAGAAACTGCGCTGGAGCGAGCAACCGTGACGGCACTGCCGGCATGCTGAGCCACATACACGTCCGCAACCTGGCGATCGTCGACGAGATCGAGGTCGAACTGGACAGCGGCCTGACCGCGCTGACCGGCGAAACCGGCGCCGGCAAATCCATCCTGGTCGACGCGCTCGGCCTGGTGCTGGGTGATCGCGCCGAAGCCAGGGTCATCCGGCACGACGCCGCGCGCGCGGAGATCTCCGCCGCTTTCGATATCAGCGCCATGGACGACATCGCCGCATGGCTCGCGGAGCGCGACATGGACCTGGACGGTGAATGCCAGCTGCGCCGGGTCATCAACCGCGACGGCCGTTCGCGTGGCTATATCAACGGCCAGCCGGTAGCGATGCAGACGCTGCGCGAACTGGGTGAACAGCTGGTGGATATCCACGGCCAGCATGAACACCAGTCGCTGCTGCGCAGCGCGGTGCAGCGGCAGTTGCTGGACGACTTCGGCGGCTACCCGGTGCTGCTGGGCGAGGTTGCGGAGCTCCAGCAGCAATGGCAGCAGGCATACACGGCGCTGGAACAGGCGACCGCCAACGAGGCCGACCGCGACGCCCGCATCGATGTACTGCGCTACCAGCTGAACGAGCTGGATGCGCTTGGCCTGTCTGCCGCGGACATCGCCTGCATCGACGAGGAACACGCCCGACAGGCCAACGCCGGACGCCTGCTGGAAGCCGCACAGCGGGGCCTGCAGCGCCTCGACAGCGACGAGGGCGAATCGGCTGCCATGCTGGTCAGCCGCACGCTGGATGAAATCGGCGAACTGACCCGGCACGACAGCGCACTGCAGGAAAGCGCCCGGCTGCTGGGCGAGGCGGACGTGCTGATACAGGAGAGCGTCGGCGCCCTGCGCCACTACGCGGATGGCCTGGAGCTCGACCCCGAACGCCTGCAATGGCTGGAGCAGCGCATCGCTGTCCTGCATGACCTGGCACGCAAGCACCGCTGCAGGCCGGAACAGCTGCCGGCCGTGGAAACACGGCTGCGCAACGAACTGGATAGCATCGAGAATGCCGATGCCAACCGCGAGCGGCTGGCGCAGCAACTGGCGGGGCTGCAACAGGACTACCGGGCGGCTGCCAAAAAACTCACCACCAAACGCAGGCAGGCGGCCAGGACATTCAGCCGGGAAATCACCCAGGCCATGCAGCAGCTCGGCATGACCGGCGGTGTCTTCGAGGTCCAGGTCAGCCCGCGCCGCGAGGACCGGCCCGGCAAACACGGCATGGACAGCATCGAGTTCATGGTCAGCGCCAACAAGGGCCAGCCGGTGCAACCGCTCGGCAAGGTCGCTTCCGGTGGCGAACTGTCACGCATCAGCCTGTCCATCCAGGTGATCTCGGCAGACAGTGCCGTCATCCCGACCCTGATCTTCGATGAAGTGGACAGCGGCATCGGCGGTGGCGTGGCCGAGATCGTCGGCACCAGGCTGCGTGCGCTGGCCGGCAACCGCCAGGTGCTGTGTGTCACCCACCTGCCGCAGGTGGCGGCGCTCGCACATCAGCAGCTGCAGGTCAGCAAGCTGGCCGGTGATGAAACCACGCACACGCGCATCCGGCAGCTGGACGAGCAGGAGCGCATAGACGAACTGGCACGCATGCTGGGTGGCGTGAAGATCACCCGGCAGACCCGCGAACATGCCCGCGAAATGCTTGACCTGGCCGGCACTGGACGCACCATGCCGGTGCGCAGCAAGAAGCACAAGGTCTGAACGAACAAGCCGCCGGCGCGGGACGCGGAAACAGCAATGCGTTAGCTACTTGTCCTGGCAGTCGCGGCAAATGCCGTACATGTACAGGCAGTGGTCGGTCATTTCATACCCCAGTTCACCGGCAATCGCCTTCTGCCGCTTCTCGATGGTCTCGTCGACGAACTCGTCCACGCGCCCGCACTTGAGACAGACGATATGATCGTGGTGTGCGCCTTCGTCGAGCTCGAACACCGAGTGGCCACCCTCGAAGTGATGGCGCTTGACGATACCGGCCGACTCGAACTGGGTCAGCACGCGGTACACGGTGGCAAGGCCGATATCCTCGCCCTCTTCCAGTAACGCCTTGTAGACATCCTCCGCACTGTGGTGACGGCTGCTGCTGGCCTCCAGGATGTCGAGGATTTTCATCCTGGGCAGGGTGACCTTCAGGCCGGCCTTGCGTAACTCACTGGATTCCAATATGCGTTCTCCCGTGGTGATGCCAATGACGATGGACTTGGGGTATCATCCGGCCGGTCTTTTCCAGGAACCGGCAGACACCTGAATGCAAAAGCATCTCGTTCTCATTATAACCTGCTTTGCCGCCCTGTGGCTCAATGCCTGCTCCCTTGCCGACTGGCAGCTGGTGCATCGCATCGACGTTCAGCAGGGCAATGTCATCAGCCAGGATGCGCTCAACCAGCTGAAACCCGGCATGACCCGCCGCCAGGCACAGTTCGTGGCCGGTTCACCCATGGTGGCAGACGTGTTCCACCAGGACCGCTGGGATTACATCTACCTCATGCAGACCGGCAAGGGGGAGGTCAGCCGGGAACACGTGACGCTGTTCTTCGAGGACGACATCCTGGTCCGTATCAGCGGCACCATGCGCCCGCAGACAGTGGACGAAAGCGCTGCTGCCGCATCGAAACAGGTGACCCTGGAGGTGCCGCCGCAGGATCGTGCCCCGCCCGGGATGCTCAACCGTTTCTGGCACTGGATTACGTTCCGCGATATCGAGGACAGCGGCGTAAACCAGTAGCACCTGTTTCAAAATGGGATGTACCGAGGCATGTCCTGTGTACGCAGGACCCGCAGTCCCGCGGTAAAAAACCGTTATCACCTGTCGCGATGTTTTCCCCGCGAGGCACGGGTCCTACAGAACCTGTCTCCCGATCACTCGCGGCGGCCTGTCAATCTTCACCGCCCGCACCGGCACCCTTCTTCGTGACCTTGCCCTGCGCGGCGCGCTGTTTTCTGATCTGCTTCGGGTCGGCGATCAGCGGCCGGTAGATCTCCACGCGGTCGCCGGCATGCAGCGGATCGGTCAGCTTGCCCAGCTTGCCGAACACCCCCACACGGTTCTTGCCGAGGTCGATGCCCGGGAATTTTTCCAGGATACCGGAGGCATCGATCGCCTGCTCCAGCGTGGCATCCGCCGGCACCTCCAGCTTGATGATCACCTGCCGCTCCGGCAGCGCATAGGCAACCTCAACGGGTATGGTGTCAGCGTTCACCATAGACCTCGACCGCACGTTTCTGGAAGGCGTCTACCAGCGAGTTGGCAATCTTGCTGAACACCGGTCCGGTCACCATGCTGACCATCCTGCTCGAGAAATCGTAGTCCAGGTTCAGGGAAATCTTGCAGCCGGCATCGCCCAGCGGCTCGAAGCGCCAGCTGCCCTTCAGTTCACTGAACGGGCCTTCCACCAGTTCCATGAGTATGGCTTCGTTGCCGACGTGGCGGTTGCGCGTTGTGAACGACTTGTGCACACCGCTCACGGAAAACTCGATACGCGCGCGGACCTCGTCATCCCCGCGCGACAGTGTGCTGGCGCCGCTGCACCAGGGAAGAAAGCGGGGGTAGGTGTCGACGTCGCTCACCAGGGCAAACATCTCCTGCTGGGTATAGGGCACGAGTGCCGAGCGCGTGATGGATTCCAAATCTTGTACCTGCATTCAGTAAGGTCTTCAGATGATGTCGATGGCATGCAGGAACACGATCGTCACGCCTAGTGGCGTGATGTAGCGCACCAGCAGTCTCCATAACGGGTACCAGAAACGGTTACCCATGGCGAGTTCGTCCATACTGGATTCACGCGACATCTTCCAGGCCGCAAATACGGCGATCAGCAGTCCGCCCAGCGGCAGCATGATATTCGCCGTCAGGTAATCGAGCAGGTCGAACGGGGTCTTGTCGAAGACCGGCTTGAAGTCGGCCCAGAGATTGAACGAGAACACGGTCAGCAGCCCGAACAGCCAGGTTGCGATGCCGGCCAGCACGGCGGCATTCACCCGGTTCACGCCCCGGTTCTCGACCAGCCAGGCAACCGCCGGCTCGATCAGCGAGATGGCCGATGACCAGGCCGCGAACACCAGCAGCACGAAGAACAGCATGCCGAAGAAGGCGCCGCAGGGCATGTGCCCGAAGGCAATCGGCAGGGTCTGGAATATCAGGCCGGGACCGGCGCCCGGTTCCAGGCCGTTGGCAAACACGATCGGGAAGATGGCCATGCCCGCCAGCAGCGCCACCAGCGTGTCCATCAGCGACACGGCGATCGATGTCTTGGCAATCGATATCCGCTCGGGCAGGTAGGAGCCGTACACCATGATCGCGCCCATGCCGAGACTGAGCGTGAAGAAGGCATGCCCCATCGCGATCAGCACCCCGTCCCCGGTAATCCTGCTGAAGTCCGGCTGGAACAGGAACTCGATAGCCTGCTCGAACGAACCGCTGTTCCAGGCATAACCGACCAGGATCACCAGCAGCACGAACAGTGCCGGCATCAGCAGGCGCACGGCCTTCTCCAGGCCGCTGCGCACGCCGCGCGCCACCACGATCATGGTCATGACCATGAACACGGTGTGCCAGGCAAGCAGGCGTTCCGGTTCACCGACCAGGTTGTTGAATATGGTCTGTATCCCGTCTGCCGTCAGCCCGGTAAACAGGCCGCTGCCGGCACGAAACACGTAGGCCAGCGCCCAGCCGGCGATCACGCTGTAGTAGGACAGGATCAGGAAACCCGCCAGCACACCGGCCCAGCCCAGCCATTTCCAGTGCGGGCTGGCATTTTCCTCGGCGGCCAGGTGGTGCATGGTATTGATCGGGCTGCGCCTGCCGCGCCTGCCCAGCATGACCTCGGCCATCATGATGGGAATGCCGATCACCGCTATGCATGCCAGGTACACCAGCACGAAGGCGCCCCCGCCGTTCTCGCCGGTGATATAGGGGAATTTCCAGATATTACCAAGGCCGACCGCGGATCCTGTTGCAGCCAGTATGAATGCCAGGCGACCGGTCCACTGGCCGTGTATGGGTTCGCGCTTGGTTGCCATTTAGCTCTCCATTTACCGGGGATAAGGCAGCAGCGGGCATTGTCCGTGAAATGTGCGCCTATCACAACCGCCGCCGGCGCGCTACGTTGCGAGCTGTTCCTGTTGATATACTGCGGCGATGGCAAAGCAGAAATCCAAAACCCCGGCAGGCACCATCGCGCTCAACAAAAAGGCACGTCACGAGTATTTTATCGAAGACCGCTTCGAGGCCGGGCTGGCGCTGGAAGGCTGGGAGGTCAAGAGCCTGCGCGAGGGCCGCGCGCAGTTGACCGACAGCTACATCGTCATCAAGAACAACGAGGCGTGGCTGCTCGGCTTTCACATATCTCCACTACTGAGCGCCTCTACGCATGTCACACCGGATCCGACCCGCACCCGCAAGCTGTTGCTGCACCGGAACGAACTCGACCGCCTGATCGGCGCCGTCGAGCGCAAGGGCTATACGCTGGTACCGCTCGCCCTGTACTGGAAGAAAGGCAGGGCCAAGCTGGAGATCGCACTCGCGCGCGGCAAGCATGCACATGACAAGCGTGCCAGCGAAAAGAGCCGTGACTGGCAGCGTGAAAAGCAGCGCCTGCTGCGGCGACAGTAGGCGGACTCACGCCCCGTTCAGGGCGAGGACAGCACAGGCAGGCCGGCAACCTCCTCCGCAGCTGCGCCGCTCTCGTTCATCTTTTCCAGTCGCGTGATCAGGCCATCCAGTCCCTGTTCCCTGATCTCGCGGTAGAAACCCGAGCGATGGGAGGCAACCAGGCTGATCCCCTCGACCGAGATATCGTAGATCAGCCAGCCTTCCCCGGGATTGTGCAGCCGGAAGTTGAGGTGTACCGGCGGCCCGCCCGGCTGCTCGACCTCGGCATCCACCACGGCACGGTCCGGGCGCTGTGCCCTGCCACCACTAAGGAAACGGATCTTGTTTTCGTGGTAGCTACTCACCGTGCGCAGGTAGGTATTGAGCAGCACGCCACGGAATGCATCCACGAAGCGTGCGCGCTGTTCCGCGTCGGCATCCCGCCAGTGCTTGCCGAGCGCCCACTGGGCGACGGCCGTGAAGTCGATATGCGGTAACACATGGCGATTGACCAGCACACGCACCTTGGCAATGTCTTCCAGCATGCCGGGATCCTTGCGAATCTCGGCAAGCACGTGGTCGGTCATATTCTGCAGCATGGCCTCCGGGCCCGGGTATGCCTGCACAGGCAGACTGACGGCCATAGAAAGTACGCAGAACAACAGGAAGCTGTGCCACAGTCTGTATCTGGTGATTTGCATCATGAGCCTCTTCTTGTGTTTTTGTTTGGCGCCAACCGGTTCAGGGACATACACTGGTCAGGGCTGGACAGACCTCCCGATCAGCATTATCGGTGGAATGCAGCCATCTCTTTAGCAGGTGAACTCCCGACTGACAACCCGGGACAACCCTAGATCAACTAAAAACAGACAGTTACAGCATGGCCGGAAAACTCAAAGAACCGCGGGTTATTACCGATCACCGGCGCGAACCGGTATGCATCCTGCCCACGGGGTTCTACTTCGACGATGCCCGCTGGGAGCGTATCTGGGCACGTTTCGAGGAAAAGGGCGAGGCCCTGTCGCACGCCGACCTGCTGGCACTGTTCCCGGACGAACCGGTTTTGCAGAACAAGATGTAGGGGCGCTTCGCAAACACGCTGGTTATATCCGCCTGAATGATCGCGGACGCGGTCCGCTCCTACACGCCCGTCTGCAATGCCCTGATCCGTTCCTCCAGCGGCGGATGGCTCAGGAACAGTCGCTTGATCCCTGCGCCCATCCCGCCGGCAATACCGAAGGCGGCAAATTCACCGGGCAGGTCATGCGGCTTGTGCTCGCGCTGCAGCGCCTGCAGGGCGCCGATCATCTTGTGCCGGCCGGCCAGCGTGGCGCCACCGGCATCGGCACGGAATTCACGCCGGCGCGAGAACCACATGACGATCGCCGAGGCCAGGATGGACAGAAACACCTGGGCAACAATCGAGGTAATAAAATAGGCCGGGCCGTAGCCGCGCTCGGTCTTGAACACCACCCGGTCGACCACGTGGCCGATGACCCGCGACAGGAAAATCACGAAGGTATTCACCACGCCCTGGATCAGGCCCATGGTCACCATGTCGCCGTTGCTGACATGGCTCACCTCGTGGCCCAGCACCGCCTCCACCTCGTCGGCGCTCATGCTCTGCAACAGCCCGGTACTGACCGCCACCAGCGCGTTGTTGCGGTTCATGCCGGTCGCGAAGGCATTGGGCTCGGGGGCATTGAAAATACCCACCTCCGGCATCCCGATGCCGGCCTGCTGCGCCTGGCGCTTGACGGTCGCGACCAGCCACTGCTCGGTCTGGCTGGCGGGCTGCTCGATGATCTTCACGCCCATCGAGCGCTTGGCCAGGTACTTGGACATGGCCAGGGAAATGAATGAGCCGGTAAAGCCGATCACGGCGGACATCACCAGCAGCGCCTGCAGGTTGAGGTCCACGCCGTTCTGCGCCAGCACGCCTTCCAGGCCCAGCAGCTGGAATACGATGCTGATGACCACCAGGATGGCGGCGTTGGTTGCCAGGAACAGGAAAATTCGCGTCATAACAAGGCTCCTCGATGCCTATCGGGTTAAGCTGTCCAGGCAGTCGATCAACGCCTGTCGGGCCTAAGATAGGGGCATTGTAGCGGAATTCAAGTGCGGAACTTTTTGGCCGCTGTGCTATCCTACTATACAGCTTTAGGGGGCGACCTGGCTTCGACGTGGGTTGCGAAACCTGAGGTGCATGCCGAGGTGCGGTGACCTCGTAAAACACGCTGCAAAAACTATAGTTGCCAACGACGACAACTACGCACTCGCCGCTTAAAACCCAGTAGGGTGCCGTCTGACTGGAGCCGTGCTTGTGCGTCCAGCGCCCTTCGGGACATCTCAGGCGTCGACTCTCACAAGATCGCGGGAAAGCACGTCCGGGGCGGACTCGCTAAAACCTGACCGGAATCGCTGGTTGTCTTCCCTGCCCGTCGGGTAGCGGCCAGTTAAATGAATAGACCGGGATAAGCATGTAGAGCCGATGGCAGAGGACTTACGGACGCGGGTTCGATTCCCGCCGCC
>JABAHR010000276.1_pt3 | contig 11024 bp, 9 predicted proteins | sample 7062101 | NCBI WGS metagenome assembly JABAHR01 (sample SAMN14534553, study PRJNA622989) | marine sediment metagenome | biome: marine biome [ENVO:00000428]; feature: marine pelagic biome [ENVO:01000023]; material: deep marine sediment [ENVO:00002113] | place: India: Gulf of Kutch | collected...
GCTGGTGGTGCGCCTGGAAGGCACCAACGTGCAAAAGGGCAAGGACATCCTCGACAATTCCGGCCTGCCGATCGTCGCTGCCGACAACCTTGGCGATGCCGCGCAGAAGATCGTCGCCGAGGTGAAGCAGGCAGCCTGACCCAAACAGGGCGGCGCGCGCACTTGCGAGGTGTCAGAGCAATTGCGTCGCCGCGTGGATCGTCACGCCGACCAGCCCGCCAACCAGCGTGCCGTTGATGCGGATGAACTGCAGGTCACGGCCGACCGCGCGTTCGATCCTGCCGGTAATGGTGTGCGCGTCCCAGCGCTTGACCGTTTCCGACACCAGGCGGACGATCTGCTCGCCATAGCGCGTCGCCACGCCGACCATGATGCGCCGGGCAAGGCGGTTGACCTGCATCTGCAGTGCAGGATCGTCTCTCAGGGTTTCGCCCAGATGGACCAGGCTGCGGCCCACTTCCCCTGACAGCGCCCCGTCGGGATTGCGGGCCATGTCGAGCATGCCGCGGCGCAGGCGTTCCCACACCCCCATCCACCACTCGCCGACAGCCGGATTGGCCAGCAGCTCGACCTTTAAGCGCTCGATCTTCGCGCGCAGCTCCGGATCGTGCTGCAAGTCCTCGGCGAGCTTGGCCAGACCTTCCTCGCCCTTGTTGCGCAAGGGATGGTCAGGATCGACGAGGATTTCGGCGAGCAGGCGATAAAGCCCGTCGAGCACGGAATCGGAAAGCCGCTCGTCCAGCCCGGTCCAGCGCAACAGCGCATTGGCCCGCTGGCGGATCATCTCGCGGACCATGTCTTCATTGTCTTCCAGCGTCAGCCCGGCCCAGCGAATGGTGCTGTCGATCAGCGGACGATGGCGGTTCTCCGCGATGGCGCTGGCGAGCATGCGGCCGAGCAGGGGCGAGATGTCGAGCTTCTCCGCCTGCCGGGCAAGGCCTGCCCTGACCTGGTTGCCGAGCCGGTCCGGATCGAGAGATTCGAGCAATTCGGCGAGCAGCTCGGTTGCCCCCGCACCGATCCGCCCGACATCGCCATCCCGGCGCTGGACGAGATATTCGCCCACCGCCCGGGCCGGGTTCATGTCCCGCATACGGCGGGCGACGACGTGCGGAGTGAGGAAATTGGCACGCAGGAAATCGGCCATTGTGTCGGCGATGCGATCCTTCTTTTCCGGGATGATCGCCGTGTGCGGGATGGGAATGCCCAGCGGATGACGGAACAGGGCGGTGACCGCGAACCAGTCTGCCAGGCCGCCGACCATGGCCGCTTCCGAGAATGCCAGCACATAGCCCCAGGCCGGATGCTGTACTTCCATGTTGTGCGCCAGCACGAAGACGCCTGCCATCGCCACCAGCAGGGCGGTGGCGGTAAAGCGCATGCGCCGCGCATGATCGGGGGGAAGCTGCGAACCGGTGACTATCGCGGTCTTGCCGTCATTGCTCACGCCTTGCCTCCCGTCACTCTGCAGGAGCGGCCTCCGGCGAAGCCGCGCGATCGTCGCCCGGCTTGTAGGTCAGCAAGCTGTCGCGCAGCAACGGGCCAAGGCGCTTTTCAAGCCCGTCGGCGAGGCTGAAGCCGGCCGGCACGATCAGCAGGGTGAGCATGGTGGAAAGAATGAGGCCGCCGATCACCACCGTGCCCATAGGGGCACGCCAGGCGCCGTCGGCAGACAGCGACAGAGCGGTCGGGATCATGCCGGCAGTCATGGCGACCGTCGTCATCACGATCGGCTGGGCGCGCTTGTGCCCCGCCTCGATGATCGCCTTCCGCCTGGTCTTGCCCAGTGCCATCTCTTCCAGCGCGAAATCAATGAGCAGGATGGAGTTCTTGGCGACGATGCCGAACAGCATCAAAATGCCGATGAACACCGGCAGGGAAATCTGCTGCCCGATCAGCACCAGCGCCAGCAAGCCGCCAAGCGGGGCGAGGAACAACGAGCCCATGTTGACCAGCGGGGAAACCAGCCGACGATAGAGCAGCACCAGCACGGAGAAGACCAGCAACACGCCGGTCACCAGGGCGATGGCGAACGCGCCCACCAGCTCGTCCTGCATCTCGTCCTGGCCAATCGGCTCGTTGGAAACACCTGGGGGAAGGTCCTGCATGATCGGCAGGCGATTGATCCCCTGCACCACCGTGCCGCGGGCATAGCCGGAGGCGACATCGACGCCGATGAAGACGCGGCGGTTCTGGTTGTAGCGCTGGATCGAGGTCGGCCCCATGCCGAAGCTGATTTCCGCCACTCGGCTGAGCGGGACCGAACCACCATTGGCGGTAGGGACCGGCAGGTTCTGGATCACCGACAGGTCGCGCCGGGCATTCTCCGCCAGGCGCACGCGGATCGGCACCTGCCGGTCCGAAAGGGAGAACTTGGCCGCATTCTGGTCGATATCGCCAAGCGTGGCGATACGGATGGCCTGGCTGAGCGCAGTGGTGCTGACGCCAAGGCTCTGCGCCAGGTCCTCGCGCGGAGTGATGATCAGCTCGGGGCGCTGCTGGTCGAGATCGATGCGCGGCGCCACCGCACCCGGCACAGTGCGGATTTGCTCAACCAGCGTCGACGCCGCCTGGCCGAGCAATTCCGGATCGGAACCGGCAAACATGATCGTGATCGCACGTCCGGATGTATCGCCGCCGCCCCGCGGGCCCTGTTGGTCTTGGAAGTAGACGCGCGCATCGGGAATGCTCTGTAGCACCGGCGTCATCTGTCGCTCGAAATCGATACTCGAACGCTCACGATCGTCACTCAGCACCAGCCGCACCATGCCGCTGCCCTCGCTAACGATGCCGAGAGCCAGTTCGACCTCCTGCTCCTGCTCCATCATCGCGGCGATGCGGTCGATCACCTCCTCGGTCTGCTCAAGCGTGGTGCCCGGCACCATCTCCACCTGCACCATGGAGAAATCGATATCGCTGGTGGGGAAGAACTGTTTCGGGATGACCAGCACCAGCATCACGGTCAGGCCGAGGGCGCCAAAGCCGACGCCCATCATCCACAGGCGATGATCGCGCAGGCGCGCCCGGAAGCGCGTGAGCAGGCTGACGCGTCCTTCGCGTTCAAGTGCTTCCTGCTTGAAGGCATGGGCCGCGCGCTCGTCGATCGACCAGTGGAGGACCTTCATGTAGCGATCCATCCACACGCCTTCGCCATGCGAAGCCTGCCCCTTGGCCTTGAGGAAATAGGCAGCAACCATCGGCGTGATCAGGCGCGCCACGGCAAGGCTCATCAGCACCGATGCGACAACGGTGAGGCCGAAATTCTTGAAGAATTCGCCGGAAACGCCGGGCATCAGGCCGACCGGCAGGAACACGGCAACGATGGAGAACGTCGTCGCCACCACGGCGAGGCCGATTTCGTCGGCGGCGTCGATCGATGCCTGGTAGGCGCTTTTGCCCATGCGCATGTGGCGCACGATGTTCTCGATCTCGACGATGGCATCGTCGACCAGCACGCCTGCCACCAGCCCCAGGGCAAGCAGGGACATGGAATTGAGGGTGAAGCCCAGCAGGTCCATGAACCAGAAGGTGGGGATCGCCGAAAGCGGGATCGCCAGTGCCGCGATGATTGTTGCCCGCCAGTCCCGCAGGAACAGGAACACCACGATCACCGCCAGCACCGCGCCTTCGATCATCGCCGCGATCGAGCTCTCGTATTGCGCCTTGGTGTAATCGACCTCGGTGAACAGGCGATTGAAGCTGATGCCGGGGTTTTCCTGCTCCAGCTGGTGCAGCACCTCGACCGCGTCTTCATAGACCCCGACATCGGATTCGCCGCGTGCGCGGCTGATCGAGAAGGTGACGACCTGCTTGCCGTTGAGCTTGGCCATGGAGGTCAATTCGCCATAGCTGTCGGACACACGGGCGATATCGGCCAGCTTGACCGTGCGGCCGCCGCCAATCGAAATCTGTGTCTGCGACAATTCGTAGGCCGACGCGGCATTGCCGAGTACGCGCACGGACTGGCGCGAGCCGGCGATCTCCGCCTGCCCGCCAGCGGCGTTGATGTTCAGCTGCCGCAGCGTGGCGTTGACCTGGCTGGCGGTGACACCGAGCGACTGCATGCGCGCCGGATCGAGGATGACGAGGATCTCGCGATCGACGCCGCCGTTGCGCATCACTTCGGCGAGGCCCTCGACCGCGAGCAGTCGCTTGGTGATCGTATCGTCGATGAACCATGACAATTGCTCCAGCGTCATGTCGTCTGCACTGACGCTGAAATAGACGATCGGCATCGAGCTGGTCTGCTGGCGGACGATCCTTGGTTCGAGGATGCCTTCGGGTAGCTCGCCGCGAATCTGGTCGATCTGCCCCTTAACCTCGTTAACCGCTTCCACGATGTCGGTGTTGAGCTCGAACTGGATGCGGGTGACGGAATTGCCTTCCGAGGCCGTCGACTGGATCGTGTCGATCCCGTCGAGCGTCTGCACGGCGGCTTCGACGCGCTGCGTAATCTGGTTGGTAATCTCGCTCGGCGCGGCGCCCGGCTGGGAGATACTGACCACGACGATGGGAAACTCGATATCCGGTATGTCCTGCACGTCCATGCGCGAGAAGCTGACCATGCCGGCCAGCATCAAGCCCACGAACAGGACGATGGAAACGATCGGATTGCGGATCGACCATGCGGAGATATTGCGCAGATCCATGGCCCCGGCGCTCAGCCTGCCTGTTCGGGATCGACCGGCCGGATCGTCTCGCCTTCGGTCAGGAAACCGCCGGCCCGCAGGACGACCCGCTCACTTCCTTCGAGACCGGAAGTAATGGCAATGCCCTGACCCGTGATCAGGCCCTGTTCGACATCGCGCCGGACTACCCTGTTTTCGGTATCGACGATGAAGACATAGCTGCCCTCTTCATCGGAGAGGATAGCGCTCTCGGGAAGCATGGGCGCGATCACCGTGCCGCTGTTGAGGGCAATGGTCGCAAAGCCGCCTGGCCGCAGGGCCGGATCGTAAGCGAGGGCGCAGCGCGCCGTGCCCTGGCGCGACTGGGCATTGATGACCGGCGACTTCTGCCACACCTGGCAGGTAAAGCTCTCGTCAGATCCCACCGGCGTCACTTCGCCGCTGGCGCCAACGGCAATCTGGCTCAGCTCGGCCTCGCCGATCATCGCCAGCAATTCCATCTCGCCGCCACGGGCAAGAGAGAACAATACGCCCGAGCCGGCACCGACGACCTGGCCGGGTTCGACGTGGCGTTCGAGCACGAGCCCGGCGGCAGGGGCCACGATATTGAGCTGTGCATTGCGCGCCTGGCGCTCGGCAAACTGGGCTTCGGCCACCCTGACCCGCGCGACGGCGGCATCGCGCGTCGCCGTCAGCCGGTCGATATCGGCCTGGCTGATGAAGCCGCGCTCGACCAGCTGCAGCGCACGCTCGAGATTGGCCTGCGCCAGCTCGGCATCGGCGCGCGAGACTTCCACCTGCGCGCCGGAACTGGCTTCCTGCTGCGACTGGACCGAGCGGTCGATCACGGCGAGAACCTGTCCGGCGCGGACCCAGTCACCCGGTTCGACCGGAACCGAAACCACGCGACCCCCTTCGCCGACCACGCCGACGGGAAGTTCCCTGCGCGGGGCAAGCGTGCCGGTGGCATTGATCATGCCTTCAATGGTGCTCCTGCCGGGCGACACCACCGTAACCGCGGGAGAATCGGCTTCGCCCGTGCCGAAAGCGGTCTCGGATTCGCCGCTGTTGAACATGATCGCGGCGATGACAATTGCGACGAGCACGATGGCCACGGTGATGCGAACGCGCTTGCGACGTTGCAGGCGCGCGGCTTCATCCGCCTCGTCACCCATCAGGGGTGCATCGGACGCATCTTCCAGCTCCACTCGCGATTCGTAATTCATCCGCGCTCTCAGCCCTTGGCAGCCCTTGTTTGTGGCAAGACGTGAACGAGGCACGCCTCTCCCGGCCCGCAAGCCGGGTAATCTGCCCTGAGACGGCCCATAGACCCTGTTTGCATGGGCCGCAACGCGGCCTTCGGCCCAGGCATCACCCCGATCGACGAAACGCAGCCCCGGCGCAGGAAAAAAGGGCAGAAAACCAAGGTTTTTCAGCCCTTCGGGGCAAATTGTAACATTTTGTCGGTTTGTCGGTCGCCTGCGGCAGGCGTGGCGGATAGCGCCCCTGGCGCATCCTTCCGCGCTGGATCTGGCTCACGATGCCGAGCAGCACCACGACACCAGCGACGTCAATGAGGAGACCGGCCCCTTGCCGGCGCGACGCGACCGGGCGAAGCTCAGTATTTCAGCTGGCGCTCGTAAAGGTCGCGATAGTGCTGGATGCGGGTGACCCTGAGGCCCTGCATGCCCGAGCGATCGACCGCGCGCTGCCAGCTGGCAAACTCTTCCAGCGTCAGCCCGTAGCGTTCGAGCACTTCGTCAATCGTCAGCAGGCCGCCATTGACCGCGGCAACGACCTCGGCCTTGCGCCGGACAACCCAGCGCTTGGTGCTGGGGGAAGGCAGGTCCGCAAGCGTCAGCGGCTCGCCGAGCGGGCCGATTACCGATGCCGGACGGATTTTCTGGTTCTCGATCATCTACTTCCTCGGATGGCTGCCGGTTTCGGTCACTGACCTTGCTGCATCCATGCAGCCATGCCCTTTGCCATTGGCTAAATCATCAGGGTTAACGGAGTGTTTGCCTTGGGCGAGAGCCGCTATGTGGCGAGCGGAGGAGGCATCGAAACTGGCGAGATGTTCCTCCTCCACCTGGTGCAATGCCTCACGCAGGTCGCGGGCTGCATCCAGGCGTGCGCGAAGGTCGCTCCACGTCATTTCGCGTAGCATGCCGGCATCGCCGCCTGCCGGGCCGAAATCGGGCGCAAGCGGCGCCTTGGGGGGCTTTCCCTCGAACATGGCGGTTCCCTTAGACCGGCAACTCTCAAGAACAGGTAAAGCCGCCCTTAACCGCAAGTTACCATCTGGCTGGGGGAATTGGCGGAGCGGCCTGCTGCGTGTATGGGCGCTGGCCATGCAGGCCCCTGCCCCCATCGATAATGCGGTTAACGCCGCAACCCTGTTCGACCTGCCGCGCCCGGCCGGCGAGTGCCGGATCGTGGTCGCCATGTCGGGCGGGGTCGACAGCTCGGTGGTGGCCGCGCTCGCTGCTGCCAGCGGCGCGGAAGTGATCGGCATCACGCTGCAGCTTTACGATTACGGTGCGGCGACCGGGCGCAAGGGCGCCTGCTGCGCCGGCGACGATATTCGCGATGCCCGCAAGGTGGCCGACCGGCTCGGCATCGCCCATTACGTCTTCGACCACGAAAGCCAGTTCCGCGAGGAAGTGGTCGAAACCTTCGCCGATGAATATCTCGCCGGGCGCACGCCTATCCCCTGCATCCGCTGCAACATGGGGCCCAAGTTCACCGACCTGCTGCGGATGGCGAAGGAGCTGGGCGCGGACTGCCTCGCCACCGGACATTACGTGCGGCGGATCGAGACCGATCACGGGGTGGAGCTACATCGCGCGCTCGACCCGGCGCGCGACCAGTCCTATTTCCTCTACGCCACGACCGAGGAGCAGCTCTCTTTCCTGCGCTTCCCGCTGGGCGGCATGCCCAAGCAGGAGGTGCGCCGGATCGCCAAGGAGTTCGGCCTTGTCGTGGCCGCCAAACCGGACAGCCAGGACATCTGCTTCGTGCCTGACGGCGATTACGCCAAGATCGTCAAGGCCATGCGTCCCGAAGGCGCGCGGTCTGGCGACATCGTCCATGCCGAGAGCGGCGAGGTGCTGGGCCGGCATCCCGGCATCATCCATTACACCGTGGGACAGCGGCGCGGGCTGGAGATCGGCGGACTGGCAGAGCCGGTCTATGTCATCGAACTGGACGCCGACAAGGCCGAGGTCCGCGTGGGACCAAAGCGCATGCTTGCCGTCGGCAGCGCGAGGATCGTCGAGACCAATCGCATCGGCCCGCTGCCCGAAGGCCAGCTGACCGCCAAGGTTCGATCCCTGTCGAAGCCGGTGGAGGTGCGGCTGGAAGGCGCGCTTGGCGGCGGAGCGAGCTGCGTCATCCATTTCGCCCGGCCCGAATTCGGCGTCGCTCCGGGGCAGGCAGCGGTGATCTATTGCGGTGAGCGCGTGGTCGGCGGCGGCTGGATCGAGGAAACGCTACCAGCCTGATCGCTTAGCGGCGCCAGGGCTTGAGCAGGCAGCCGAAGCCTTCCCGGTATTGCGCCCGATCGCTCGCCACCAGCGGGATCCACGCGGTGACCGAGCGATCCTCGGCATCCTCGCTGACCAGCACCAACTCCATGCCTGACGGGAATTCGCCCGTGCAACTCTCAAGGTCGCGCCCGGCGACATGGCGGCAGGAGCAGGCCGTCCGTGCGCCATAGGCCGTCGCTGCCCGGACGTGGCCGGCAATGTCCTGCCGGAAGTAATAGGCGGTGCCGCCCGCAAGCATGGCCACAACCAGCAGGATCGACCACAACCTGCTCCTGTTGTTTGTGCCCCTGCTGTTTGTAGTTGCCATTCTCGCGACCCTGCCGGAATAGTGGCGCGCCGATGATGCGCCCTGCCGTTCCTAGACCTTCCGCCGCCCTCTGGCCAAGCCTCTTGGCCGCGCTGCTGCTGGCCGGTTGCAACGAGCCGGGGCCGCCGCCCGAGCCGCCGCTCGGCGAGAGCGCGTTGACCGCAGTAGCGGTGGAGCCGGGCGTGCCGCGCGAGGCGCTGGCGCGGGCGGTCGATGCGCTGTTCACGCGCGAGGGTCTGGGCAAGACCCATGCGCTGGTGCTGATGCATGACGGCGCAATCGCTGCCGAGCGCTATGGCGAGGGCTTTGACGAGGAGACGCGCCATCGCGGCAAGGGCCTGTCGCAAGCGGTGATGGGCGTGCTGATCGGCCAGATGGTGGGGGACGGTCGGGTCGCGCTCGACGAGGTTCCGCCGATCCCGCGCTGGCAGCGCGCCGGCGATCCGCATGGCGCGATCACGCTCAGGCACCTGCTGCAGATGCGCTCGGGCATTCGCCACCAGCAGGGGGTGGAGCCCGCCCATCTATCCGCCGAATTCCGCATGCAATATCTCGACGGGCGCGACGACATGGCCGGTTGGGCCGAAGTCCAGCCGCTCGAGCACGAACCCGGCCGGGTGTTCGACTATTCCACGCCCACCAGCATGATCCTTGCCGATATTGCCGCACGACTGCTGGCCCCCGGCGGCACGGCAGAGGAGCGGCAGGCCGCCCTCGCCCATTTCCTCGATGCACGGCTGGCCGCGCCGCTTTCCATTCATTCCATGGTCGCCGAGTTCGATGCCGCCGGCACGATGGAAGGGGGTAGCGGCATCTGGGCCAGCGCACGCGACTGGGCGCGCTTCGGCGAATTGCTGCGCACTGGCGGATCGGTAGCCGGCGTGCAGGTGGTCCAGCGCGGCTGGGTGACCTTCATGCGCAGCCCAAGCCCGGCCTCGCCCGATTTCGGCGCCCATCTCTGGCTCAACCACGATTCCGGCACCGGGCGCGACATGCTGCTTGGCGGCGAAGGGCCGCGCGGCCTGTTTGCTGCTATCGGCGAAGAGGGCCAGTTCGTGCTGGTGTCACCGGACCAGAGGCTGACTCTGGTGCGCCTCGGCCGCTCCGGCGAGGGCGAGCGGCAAGCGCTTATCGAAGCGCTGGCGCAGATCATCGCGCTCTATCCTCAGAGGTAGAAACGCCCCTCCACCACTGTCACGCAGGCACCGCCAAGCCATGCGCGCTCGCCATCGAGACGGCAGGCAAGATCACCGCCGCGTGTCGATGCCTGGTGCGCCGTAAAGCTCTCCACTCCGAGGCGCGGAGCCCAGTAGCGGGTTAGGGCCGCATGGGCAGAGCCCGTCACGCTGTCTTCCGGCACGCCGGCCCCGGGCACGAACACGCGGCTGACGATATCGCTTTCGCTGCCGGGTGCGGTGCAAATGAACATGGTGTCGCCATGGCGGGCGAGCGCGTCCATCTCCGGCGCCAGTGCGCGGACCGCGCCTTCGTCGGCAAAGCGGGCAATGACATAGCCAAGCTCGCTCCAGGACGCCTCTTCCGGCTCTGCCTGCAGGCCCGCAAGCATCCCGTCAGGGACGGACGCAGTCACCTCGGCCGCCGGCAGCGCCAGTTCATAGCCCTTGTCGTGGCGGCGCACTTCGAGCACGCCGGACTTGCGGGTGCGGAACGTCACCACGTCGCGCCCCGCATCGCGGGACAGCACCACGTGGCCCGAAGCGAGCGTGGCATGGCCGCACAGGGCCACTTCCATCGCCGGGGTGAACCAGCGCAATTCGTAGTCCGCCGCTCCGGAATGGTCGGGCACGAGGAAGGCCGTTTCGGCGAACATGTTTTCCTCGGCAATCGCCTGCAGAACCTCGTCGGCCAGCCACAGTTCAAGAATCATCACCGCCGCCTGGTTGCCGGCGAATGGCTTCGTGGCGAAGGCATCGACATGCCAGTAGGGCAGCGAAGTCACGAGTCCGGATCCTCCTCGGCGCTGCGCTCGGCCAGTTCCGGAAGCAGTTCCTCGGCAGCGACGCCGTGCTCGTCGACCAGCCCTTCGGGATCGGGATGGATCAGCACCTCGACGCCGGGGAAACGCTCGCCGATCCATTCCTCCAGCTCGTCCATCACCCTATGCGCTTCGGCCACGCTCATCGAACCGTCGACCGACATGTGGAACTGGGCGAAATCATCCGCGCCGCTGGTGCGCGTGCGCAGATCGTGAACGCCGCGCAGCTCGGGATGCTTTGCCAGCACGTCGAGGAACTGCTCGCGCCGTTCGAGCGGCCATTCCTTGTCCATCAGGTGATCGAAGGCATCCCCGGCTGCTCGCCACGCGCCCCAGGCGAGCCAGATGGCAATGGCGAGGCCGAAGACGGGGTCCGCACCGGCTACGTTGGCGAACTGGTCGAGCGCGAGGGCGGCAATCACCGCCAGGTTGAGCAGCAAGTCGGACTTGTAGTGCAAATGGTCGGTGGCGATGGCGAGGCTGCCGGTGCGGCGGATCACATGGCGCTGCCAGGCAAGCAGGGCCAGCGTGCCGGCCATGGCGAC
>JABAHR010000303.1_pt1 | contig 11016 bp, 7 predicted proteins | sample 7062101 | NCBI WGS metagenome assembly JABAHR01 (sample SAMN14534553, study PRJNA622989) | marine sediment metagenome | biome: marine biome [ENVO:00000428]; feature: marine pelagic biome [ENVO:01000023]; material: deep marine sediment [ENVO:00002113] | place: India: Gulf of Kutch | collected...
GGAGCCGTCAGAACCCATCCGGTAGCCACTACCAGGGGCACCGGCATCCCCCCCTTGCCCGGCCCCAGCACCCACCTCAATGTTCCGGTCAGCCCTCCAATCCTCGGGGAACGCACCACTGCCCTCGCAAACCAGATCATCATTCCATCAGCCATTGCCCTTCTCCTTTCGATGACACCGCATCGCCTTCTTCAGTTCTTGGTGTTCCTTCCGGTCAACTCGTTCATTTTCCGGCAAACTCGGCCCCATCGCCAAAGCCGAATCCCCGAAAACCCGCTCCAGCAATTCGCCCTCCGTCGCCCTCGAAACATCCTCCCGCAACACCAATCTGGATTCCGATCGGAGATCAACCCACCAGTGGCCCGTGGTTCGAGACAACGGCAGACCCGGGCGCCCCTTACCTCAATCGAATCCTTACCATTTCGACCAGGCCCGTGAACCTGTTCTCGGACCGGTAGTCGCCCACCAGGCCACCTTCATCCCGCCCCACTTGTAGGCCGTCAATCGGGTGATCGGTGATGAACGGCGCGCAGTCGATGCCGGCGAGGGTCTTTCCAGCGGCGAGGAGGACGATCCCGTCCTTCAGCACCCTTGCCTGCAGGGTGTGTCCGGCTCCCTTCGGCAGGGTGGCCGAGGCACGCTGGATTCTGCCGTGGTTGCGGGTGACGAAGTTGAGCCGGTTGCCCTCGGTATAGAGGGACCACCCCAGACTGCTGCCACCCTGGGCGGCGATCACGCCCTCGGCCGGCAGGCCGCTGACCCTCGCGGTGACCTCGAAGACGCGATTGGCAATGGCGGGAGAGTCCTCGGCCGGGAGGCTGGCGTCCGCCTTCAGTTCGAAGGCGGTCTTTTTCGAAGTCCCGGCCTTCCGCTTCTTCTTGTTCCTGTTCCACGATCCAAAAGGCACAACACCTCGTTCATTGGCCCACTGCTCATATTGTGTGGCCATCTTCGAGACGACCTCGGGGTGCTCTCCGGTGAGGTCGTGCATCTCGGTGCGGTCCTTTTCCATGTCGTAGAGCTCCCACTTTCCGCCCACGCCCTTGGCCACCAGCTTCCACTTTCCGTCCCGCACCGCCCGGTTGCCCTCGTGTTCAAAGTAGATCGGCTTGTCGCGGACCAGGTCCCTGCCGTCAAAAGCCGGCCGAAGCGAGATCCCCTCCATCGGGATGATCTTGTTTCCATCCTTCTCCCCGGGATAAGCGGCCTTGCCGAGATCGACACAGGTAGCCATCAGATCAATGAGATGGGAGGGCGTCCTGAACCACCGGTTCCTCCCCTTGATTCCCTTCGGCCAGTGCGCAATGAGGGGCGTCGAGATTCCCCCTTCGTGCACCCAGTGCTTGTACTCGCGAAAAGGGGTGTTGGAAACATTGGCCCAGTCGCGTCCATACCCGACTTCGGTTTCGGGCGGTCCGGGCATCACCCCGTCACCACGCCGTAACGGATAGCCATCGCGGCTCTGGGGCGGAACCATCTGGGTCTGGAGTTGGTCCCTGTCCATCGGCGGGAGGGTCGGCCGGTCGGGACGTTCAAGGGGGCCGACCACCTTGCCTCGCCCAAATCCCTCCGCACAGCCGCCGTTGTCCTGGAAATACATGATCAGGGTGTTGTCGAGTTGCCCGGTCTCCCGGAGGGACTGCACGATGCGGCCAATACCCTGGTCCATGTTATCGACCATGGCGGCGTAGACCTCCATGCAGGCCGCCTCCCACTCCTTGAGTTTCACCCTTCCCAATCACCTGTCTGGGGAGCGATATCCCAGGCATCGGGAAGGAGACCGAGTGCCTTGAGCTTCCCGACCCTTGCTTCACGGACCGGGGTGTAGCCACCGTCATACCTGCCTTCATATTTCGCGATATCCTTCGGAAGGGCGTGCATCGGCCAATGCGCTGCGGTGTAGGCCACATACATGAAGAACGGTTGGCCCTCGGCCTCGGTCTTGTGATCCCGGATGTAGCGCACCGCGTTATCCGAGATGGCGTCGGTGTAGTAAAAGGTCTCGGGCTGATAATCCGGGTCATTGTCCGGAGTGATGTAACGGTTGTCACGGGTCAGGGAATTGGGGTCGTAAAAGGACCCGGCCCCGTGAATGGTTCCGTAGAAGCGCTCGAACCCGCGTTGCAGTGGCCAGTTGGAGGTATTCGGGTTGTCGATCTCGGCGGCCTTGTAGGGGGTCACGTGCCATTTGCCGGACATGTAGGTCCGGTAGCCAGCCGGTTTGAGGACCTCCGCAATGGTGACGCAGTTGCGGTTCAGTTCGCCCTGATACTGGGGGAGCCCGTAATCGCCCATCATGTGCCCCACTCCGGCCTGGTGGGCATAAAGTCCGGTCAGGAGGGTGGCCCGGGTCGGACAACAGCGGGCCGTGTTGTAGAACTGGGTGAAGCGCAGCCCGTCGGCCGCCAAACCATCCAGGTGGGGAGTGTTGATCTCGCCCCCGTAGCAACCGAGATCCGAGTAGCCCATGTCGTCGGACATGATGAGAACGATATTCGGCCGCTCGGCCGGGGCCTGAAGCGACAGGGCGAGGCTGACCAGAAGGAGAAAAAAGCGTTTTTTCATTGGCGGCGGCTGCGGGTTGCAATCCCAAGCATGGGCCGATTTCTGTCCACGGGCCAGTGTGAGATTTTGTTAATATTTGCTAACAAAATCCTTGTTCTTCCCACAGTTTCGTCTTTGTTTCGGTCACTGGATATTTGATTGCAATGCAACCAAGGTGGAGGGGACTTTGTGCGCTCAGCGGATTCGCGCTAATGGGGTGCTTGCCCATGGCCGAAGGCCAGGGCGTGGTCTACTACAGTGGTCTAGACCCTCTGGTCGGTCCCACTGATCCCCGCCCGAATTCGAATGCGGCGGCCGCGTCTTTCGATGCAGACGCTGTTCTCCTGGGTGACAAAACCCTCGGCATCCTCGACTTCGAGGTGGTCACCCTTGGAGACTTTCTGAACCTCTCTCCGGCGGAGACCGGGGTGGCGGGTCTCTCCATTCTCGCGGCCGGATCCAGCAGCGGTGTCGATACCTCCATCACCAACCAGAGCTTTCCCGTTTCGGAGGGATTCAACACCACCACAGGAGGGGAATACTATCTCAAGATCGAAGAGAACCAGCCCGGCCCGGGGGTCGAGCCGGCGGTGGGAGTCACCTTCCAATTCGACACGCCGGTCGTGGCTTTCGGTGCCTACTTCGTCCAGGCGAACACCCTGGTCCCCGGGGCTGTCACCGCCAGCTTCGACAATGGTTCTCTGCAAACCACCTCACTCGACGGCTTCGCTGGAGGTGGTTTGGAGTTCTGGGGATTCACCGATACCGATCCGGGCGCCGCGATCTCAAGCGTCACCATCCTCGTCTCCCCGGAGTCCCTCGAGAATACCGACGTGATCGGTTTGGATGATGTGCGCTGGGTGCATGTTCCGGAGCCGGGAGTGCCCCTGCTGGTGCTCGTCGGCCTCTTGGTGCTGGCAGGGCGCCGGCGTTCCTGATCCTAGGAATCACCCGTCCGCCTGCGCACCTGCGGGGCTCCCCAACACCACCGGCGCAACTCCACGACAACCTGAACCTGCGGCCGCCCGCCCCTCTCCCTTTCGGGTCTGCCACCGCGGATCCGTCCACCCATTCACATCCGGCAGCCCCGTTGTGTCATCCTGACTGCTCCCCTTTCCCGTTCGGGAGCGTCCCGGACCCGGTGGACCTTGCCGGTTGCCGGGGACCTCTTTCCCTTTGCTTCGGTGGGCCGCCCGGCGCTATGAGAGAGGCGGCCCGAGGGCGACAGGATCGAAATGACGCTGCACGATCTCAGTTTCGAGCAACTCGCGAATCGGCTCGCGGCCGAAGGCTTGAGCCGCTCTCACGGCTTGCCGCTCTTCAAGGCTCTGCACCAGGACCTCGAAACCACTCCCCGGTGCCGGGAGGACTTCCCGCCTCCCTTGCGTCGCTGGTTGAAGTCCCGGGGGGGGCCGGAACTACAGCCCCCCGAACTGGTAAAGGAAACCGCCAGCGAAGATGGCTGGACACGCAAGTCACTGCTTCGGCTATCGGACGGCGGCGAGGTGGAAGCGGTGTTGATGGGATTCCCGGGACGATTCACGGCCTGCCTGAGCACCCAGGTGGGTTGCGCCATGGGATGCGTCTTCTGCGCCACCGGCCAGATGGGTTTTCGCCGACACTTGAGCGCCGGCGAGATCGTGGCCCAGGCACACCACATTGAGCGCAGGGTGCGACGGAGTCACGGGGAAAGAATACGCAATCTCGTCATGATGGGGATGGGCGAGCCACTCCACAATTTCGATGCCACCCTGCAGGCTCTCGAGATCCTGACCGATACCCGCGGCCTGAACATCGGGCCGCTGCGCGTCACGATCAGCACGGTCGGACACGTCCCGGGCATCCGCAAGCTGGCCCACCATCCCAGGCGTTTCAACCTGGCGGTCAGCCTCCACGGCACCACCGACGAGGAACGCCAGGCCCTCGTACCGGTGAATCGCAGGTGGCCGCTGGCGGAACTCATGGATGCCTGCCGAGAATACACCGAGCTTCGGAAACAGCGGGTCTTCATGGCGTGGACGCTCATTCGCGGAGTCAATGATCACTCCGATGACGCCCGCCGCCTGGCCGGCCTGTTGGAAGGGATGGATGTCCACGTAAACCTGATTCCGCTCAATCCCACCGAGGAATTCGCAGGGGAGGCCCCGGAGTGGCGGCGGGTGATTGCATTCCAGAAGATTTTGAAGGAGGCGGGCCTGCCGAACACCGTCCGCCAGCGCCGCGGTATCGACGTGGCAGCCGGGTGTGGTCAATTGCGCACCCGGGGAGGCTGAATGGCAGCTGACACGAACGCCCCGTCGTGAGCCACAGGAAAGGCGGTGATCCGCCAACATGGCCGGCCGGGTCTTGCCGCCGGCCGGGGCGCACCGGTTCATCTCTGCAAGACGGGCTTTGCAGAAGCCTGCCGGGGAGATGCCTCGGGCTGCGGAATGAGGATGGAATCCTGTCCCGCCTCGACCTGGTGGGCGGAGGTGCTCCCGTCGGGCCAGCGCACCTCGACTTTGGTCACGCCGCGGGCGCCGGTGCCCACAAAAAAGTTGGAACTCGACTGGGCCAGGTAGCTCTCTCCGGCATGAACTTCCCCGACCTGGCGGGAGCCGTCCGAATGCTCGACGGTGATGCGGGCGCCCACCCCGTCCAGGTTGCCTGCCTTCCCCCGCAGGCCGATCCGGATCATCTCACGGCCCGGGGAACGGCCTTCTCCGCGATTGATGAAGCTGCGCACCGGCCCGTTGTTGCTGCCCACCAGGAGGTCCGGCCAGGCGTCGCCATTGAGATCGGCCACGCAGGCAGCCTTGGCGTCTTCCCCGACGATCAGTCCGCTTGAATCGGCCCCCACCGGCTCGAAACTGCCGTCGCCGCGGCCCCGCAACATCTGGCTCACCCCTCCGGACATCCTGCCGGTCTCGGGCTGAGGATTGTAGAAGTTTTGAGCGAGATAGAGATCCGGGATCCCATCACCGTCCAACTCGCTGATCACCACCCCGAAAGAAGGGGCGATCTGGGCGAGACGAGGCAGCTCACGAAAATCGAACTTGCCACCGCCGTCGTTGAGGAAGACTCCGGAGGCCAGGGTGGTGGCGGAAAACTCGAGGGCATCCTTGATGACCGGCTTGGTATAAATCTGGTCCAGCTCGGCCAGGGCAAAGGAATGGAAGGTCTGGAACTTGTCGGCGAGATGAGGGATGGCCCGGGTCGAGCAGCTCTTGCCCCTGACCGGGAAAAGGGTTTCACCTTCGTACTCGGCCTCCACCAGGCGCATCTTGTCCGTCCCGAATTTCCCGTAATAGAGAAGCGCCGGGTGATCGGCCGAGGCGTGGTACTTCGTGTTGAAACCGAAGTTGGTGGCCACGATGTCGAGGTCCCCATCCCGGTCGAGATCGCCGGCCGCCACCCCGTTCCACCATCCCTCCAGCCCCGCCAAGCGGGCAACCTCGGTTTGGTTGGTGAACTTCCCGGAGTCGTTGTGGAAGTAACTGACCGGTCCCCACTCGAGGGCAATGAGGAGATCCTGCCAGCCGTCGTCGTCCATGTCCGCGAAAACGGCGCCGGTCACCAGTCCGAGACGTTCCAGCTCCGGCGCCAGTTCCCGGGTGGCATCGGTGAAGGTTCCCCCTTGATTGACGAGCAACCGGCTGGCCGGGGCGATCGGGTACTGTCCCGGAACCACCCGGCCACCGACGAAGAGATCGAGGTCGCCGTCGCGGTCAAAATCAGCCGCGGCGACCGGACCGCCACTCTCCTCGGTGGGAGGGAGGGCTCCGGCCGGGGCCGGCGAAAAATTCCCCTTGCCGTCGTTCAGGTAGAGGCGGTCCTGGAGGTCCGCCCCGGTGGCTTCCACGCCGCCACTCACTGCAAGGAGATCACGATCACCATCCGAGTCGGCATCGAAAAGCAGGAGGCCCATGTCCTCGAACTGCTCCGTCCCGGGGATTCGCCGGGAAGGTGCAAACTTTCCGCCACCCTCGTTGACCACCACCTGGGTGGATTCCCCGGCCGCCCCGCCCAGCACGAAATCCTGGTCCCCGTCCCCATCGAGGTCCCCGGTCGCCAGCCCGGGCCCAAGCTGCGAGAGCTTGTTGGGCAACAGGGGTTGCAGGGCGAAGTCGTCGAACTCGCGTTCCTTGTGTCCCACCCCGGCGAGCCCCTCGTTCGCCGCAAAGAGCGGAACCGGCGCCGCGGAAGGCGTCCGCGCCGGGGCCGGGCCCTCCGGCTCGGTGACAACATAAAGGTGACCGGGGGCCAGATCGGTGAACTCCTGCCGGTGACCGCTCGGCCACTCCACTTCCAGGCGCTCGATCATGGCATCCCGGCCGAGCCCGAAGTGCGCGACCGCTTCGTCCGAGCTGAGATACCCCCGCGAGACCTGGATGGGCCGGACCTGCACGCCCGAGGCGGTGGTGATTCGCACCGTGGCGCCAATCCCTTCCCGGTTGCTCGATCTGCCCCGCAGGCGGACCACCACCCCCGGGTCCCGGGAGGTGTTCTGGTGGAGGACGGGAGGTTCGTCGCGCTGAATCACGAGGAGATCGAGGTCGCCGTCCCGGTCAAAATCGCAGCTGGACGCTGCCAGGCTGAATCCGAAGTAGTCGAGTCCCCACTCCTTGCCGGCCTCCGTGAACTTCAGGTCGCCAAGGTTGCGGAAGACCAGGTTGTTCTCGCTGCGCAGGTCCTGCCCGGCCGTGTCCGGACCGCCCTCGATCTCACGGATGTTCTGCTCCATCCCGTTGGTCACGAAGACATCGACCCTCCCGTCATTGTCGAGATCATTGATCTTGACGGCCCATGACCAGTCCGAGTTGGCCATCCCCGCCAGGTAGCCACCCTCCAGCAAACGTCGGGTCCCGGTGTTGAGATAGACGGCATTGCGCATGCTCTGGGGCGGACGGGCATTGACCATGAAATCGNNCCCCAGTTGGCGTCGTTGATACCGGCCGCGGCAGCACCCTCGGTGAAGGTGCCGTTGCCGTTGTTGACAAACAGCTTGTTCGGCTCACCGGCCGGGTAGCGGCCGTTGACCACGTAGAGGTCGACGTCGCCGTCGTTGTCGATATCGGACCAGACGCCCATCCAGCTCCAGGACTTGTCGCCCACGCCGGCGGCGTCGGTGACGTCGGTGAAGGTGCCGTCGCCGTTGTTCCGGTAGAGGAAATCGCGGTCCATCCAGTCGTTCGCCACGTAGAGATCGGGATAACCGTCGTCGTTGTAGTCCCACCAGGTCGCGGACAGGCCGCGGCCATTGCCGTGTTGCATCCCGGCCTTCTCGGTGACCTCGATGAAGTGGCCGCGCCCGTCGTTCTGCAGCAGGAAGTCCGGCCGGCCGGTACGGTCCCATTTCACCTCGAAGCCCTGCCCGGACGGGTGCCGGCGGTAATCGGTAATCTTGAAGAACTTGTCGAAGGGAGGATTGAGTATGGGCTTTCCGTCCCGCTCGCCGATCATCTGCTTCGGGTCGGGAGGACGGGTCGGATCCGGCCAGATATACTCGTTGGTGATCAGGTAGAAATCGAGATCGCCGTCCTGGTCGTAGTCGCAGAAGGAGGGCAGGAGGCAGGCATCTATGACATTCACGCCGCGCTCCGGGGCCTCGTCCACGAAGCGGACCGGTCCCCCTTTGCGGGCGGATCCCTTGTTGATGTAGAGGTAGTTGTCCTGCCCGTAATTGGTCACGTAAATGTCGAGGTCGCCGTCGTTATCGACATCGACCATGCTGGCGCCGCGGCTCCAGGCCGTGTCGGCTCCCAGGCCGGAGGCTTGGGTGACATCCTCGAACTTGAGCGGGCTCACCTGCCGGTAGAGCCGGTTGGCGCCCGGTGCGCTGGCGAGGAAGACATCCGGCAGCCCGTCCTGGTCGACATCGCCCACCGTCACTCCCCCCGCTGCCATTCCGGATCCGTAAAAGTAGGCGAAGGGATGATTGGGAACCTGCCTGACCTCACGGGACAACCCGGTTTGTTCGGGCCCCAGGGAGACGAACAGGGTCTCGGAGGCGCCGTCGCTGCGAGGGGTCAACGGCTCCTGCACGATCAACCCTTCACCCCCTCCTTCCGGCCCACTGCCGCCCCCGGTGGTTTTCCTCTCCTTGCAGGAAGCGAGGAGCACAATACCCACCGCCACCGCGAGAGCCCCGATCAGCCCGCCCCATCCCGCTCTTGATTCTCTGCTCATCGCTTTACCGGGGTTGTTCGATGGTCACCGCCCCTCCTTCGGGCGCTTCGATGGTGGACGACCTGCCGTCGGGCCACGCCACCTCGACCCGCGCCACCTTCCCGCCGGAACCAAGCCCGAAGGCCAAGTCGGCCGGGCCCTGGGAGAGGTAACCGGCCCCGGCATAAACTTCGGCGGTCCGGGCTGATCCGTCACCCAGGTGGACGGTCGCGCGAGCGCCCACCCCGGTGGGATTGCCCGGCCTGCCCCGCAGGCGCACCTTGAACATGCTTCCATCCGGCGCACCCTCGTTCCGGAAGGCCATCAGCTTGCCGTCGTTGATCCCGATCACAAAGTCCGGCCAGCCGTCTCCGTCGAGATCCGGACTGGCGAGGCTCTTGGCGTCGCCCGGCACCAACAGGCCACTGCGGTCCGGGCTGATCGGGGCGAAGTTCCCGGTCCCATCGCCTTTCAGCAGCTGGCTCACGCCGCCGGCCATCCTCCCCGTCTCCGCCTGCGGGTTGTAGAAGTTCTGGACGAGGTAAAGATCGAGGTGGCTGTCGCCGTCGACATCGCGGAACTCCACGCCGTATCCGGGAGCAATCTGGGCGATGCGGGGAAGGGGGCGGAAGGTAAACTTGCCGCTGCCCCCGTTGATGAACAGGCCGCTCTCCAGATCGGTGGCGGCAAACTGGCGGGCCTGCTTGAGCCGCGTGGTGGGATAGATTTCCGGCAGTTGCGCCATCGCAAACTCCCGGAAGGTCCCGAATTTTTCGAGCAGGAAGGGCATGGCGGCCGAGGAACAACTGCGACCCCGCACCGGGTAAAGTTTCTCACCCTCGTACTCGGCCTCGACACAGCGCATCTTTCCAGTGCCATCGAAATCTCCGTAGAAGAGGCGGGCCGGCTTCTCGCGGCTGGCGTGGTACTTGGTATTGAGTCCGAAGTTGGTGACGGCGTAGTCGATGTCGCCGTCGTGGTCGATGTCGCCGCCCGCGATGCCGTTCCACCATCCCCAGTGATCGTTCAGGCCGCAGACCTGGGTCCGGTTCACGAACTTGCCCCCGGCATTGTGGAAATACAGGACCGGGCCCCACTCAAGGGTGACCAGCAGGTCGGTCCGGCCATCGCCGTCCCCGTCGGACCACAGGGCGCCGGTGACCAGTCCGGCGCCGCCCAGGCCGGGAGCGACCTCGTCGGTCACGTCCAGGAAACGACCCCCGTCGTTGCGCAGCAGGTGGCTTCTGGATGGAAGGGGATACTGGCCGGGAATGACCCGTCCCCCGACAAAAAGATCGAGATCGCCATCGGCGTCGAAGTCACAGGCGTTCACCACGCTTCCGCTGCTCCGCAGGTCGGGCAGCACCCCGTCGGCTGCCATCGAGAAGCCGCCATTCCCGTCATTGAGGTAGAGGCGATCCTGCAGCCAGGGGGCTCCCGGCTTCACTTCCACCCCCCCACTGACGACATAGAGATCGAGATCGCCGTCGCCGTCGGAGTCAAAGAAGAGCGATCCCATGTCCTCGGCGATCCCGTGGTCTTTCCAGGGGCCGCTGAGCGCTGAGAAGTTCCCGTCGCCGTCATTGCGCATGAGCTGCCCGGCGCTTCCCTTGGCCCCCGCGAGATAGAGATCGTCGTCACCGTCGGCATCGATGTCTCCCCAGGCCATGCCGGGACCAAGTTGGGAGAGCTTGTTGGGCAGCAGCGGCTGAACCGCGAAGTCATCGAAGGGCTCCTCGCGGTGGGAAATCCTGTCGAGCGACGACGCGATCGGCGAGAACATGCTCCGGGGTTTTCTCGGCGGAGCCGCCTTCGTAATCTCGGACGGCTCGGTGATCACAAAGTGCTGGTTGGCGGCGAGGTCTTCGAAGACCTGCTGGTGGCCACTTGGCCACCGGACACTGAGCTTGGTGATCTGCTGATCCTTCCCGAGGCCGAAGTACACCAGGGCCTCGCCACTCGCCATGTAGCCGCGGCTCAGGGTGAGGAAGCGCACCTGCGGGCCCGACGCTGTTTCCAGCCGGACCGTCGCTCCGATTCCCCGACGGTTGCTCCGGGTCCCGCGGAGTTCCACCACGGCGCGATTGGATTCCGGCGCCTCGTTGCGGTAGATGCTGATCGGCTCATCGAGGTTGGCCACCACCAGTTCCAGGTCACCGTCGCGGTCGAGATCGGCAGCGACTCCGGCGTAGCTCATCCCGACGTGATCCAGCCCCCACGAGGCGCTGACATCCTCGAATTCGAGGTCGCCCAGGTTGCGGAAGGCAAGGTTCTGCTCTTTGAGAGGGCCGGTTCCAGCGCGCTGGTGCTTGGCCCACTCGGTCT
>JABAHR010030263.1_pt7 | contig 11016 bp, 14 predicted proteins | sample 7062101 | NCBI WGS metagenome assembly JABAHR01 (sample SAMN14534553, study PRJNA622989) | marine sediment metagenome | biome: marine biome [ENVO:00000428]; feature: marine pelagic biome [ENVO:01000023]; material: deep marine sediment [ENVO:00002113] | place: India: Gulf of Kutch | collected...
CTGGATATCGCAGAACGACAGAGCGTGGAGAAGGTGCTGCATGAAATTGCCACTGATCCAGAACAGAGGCTGGGGATAATCGACAACACTGCTGACACCGCGAACCGTGTCTTCCAGAACCAGTGAGGCGCCGACCACCGAGGCAATGAGTCCGAACGGTTTGCCTCCCGAGTCGCCGTGCAGGGTGACGCTCAGCAGTTGCCCTTCACGGTTGACGCTCAGCGTCGAGCTCTGGCGCAGGATGTGGGAGGCCAGATCCAGTTCGGTCACGCTGCGGATGGCGAAGGTGCCGGCCGATTCCACGGTGAAGAAATCCTCACGGCCGATGTCCTGGTGGTCGGCGGTATAGATGTAGCTTCCCCGCAATGGAAAGCGCACCTCACTGCCATGGACCGGTGACGGCCATGAGACCATGCCGGCCAGCAGGCACAGCCCTGCCGCCAGGACGCGGTTCATGGATAAATTCAGCAGCCGGAAGAGTGGTGTGTTGCGGCGCAGGTTCATGGGAATCCTCTCATGCCGCCGCAGGCGGTGTGGGGCCCAGGGGCAGCGGAAGGGTGTGGACGGAACGGCAGCGCTTCAGCAGGTGGGCATCGTGGGTCATCAACACGATGATGTGTTGCCGGGCCATGTCCTCCAGCACGGAGCCGAAGTGGAGGCGGCCCCCAGGGTCAAGGTGCAGTTCAGGCTCGTCCAGAATCCAGACGCACGGCCGCAGGTAGAGCAGGCGTGCCAGTGCCAGCAAACGTTGCTGGCCGCCGGACAGCATGGAGTCATCGCCGCAAAAGGCATCCAGGCCCTGGTGCTGATCCTCCAGCCATTGCGACAAGCCGGCATGGCGCAGCGCCGCCAGCGCCTGCCGGCGGTCTGGTTGAGCCTCAAACAGGGTCACGTTGTCCAGCAGCGTGGAGCGATAGAGGGCATTCTGCTGCGGCATGAATCCCATGCGGGAGGAGATGGCCTCGACAGGATGCCGACCGCCCTGTCTGTCGAGAACCTGGACGGCGCCTCTGTGGGGCCTCATCAGTCCGGCCAGGCAACGCGCCAGCGTCGACTTGCCGCTTCCCGGGGGCCCGGAGATGCCGGTGAGGTACCCGCGGCGTGCTCTCATTGAGTCCACCACCAGCCGCCATCGCGGTTTGCCGTGCGCAGGTCTGGCCACTTGCAGGCCATTCACTTCCAGGCACCAGGCTGAGGGGATGGCAACCGCCGCCGGCCGCGGCCCGTGCAGAATGGCCGGCGCTTCCCAGAAGGGTCGCAACCGGCGGGCCGGCGGCCACAGCGCCGGCAGCGTCACACCCGCGGCGAGCAGGCGCTGCAGGGGTGTTTCCAGCAAGGCGGCCAATCCCAGAAAGGCAAGCAGATCACCCGGGCCGGCCTGGCCGTGGACCACCATGGCGCTGCCCGCCGACAGGATGAAAAGGCCGGGGGCCTGCTGGATGAGGACCATGCAGGCCTGCACCGCCGCGGCCATCCGGCCCATGCGGGTCAGGGCCCGGGCCAGGTGCCGGCTGGTCTGCTGAAACAGCCGCCATGCCGGGACCTCCAACCGGTGGGCTTTCATGGACAGTGGCCTGCTCAGCCAATGCTGGGTGTTGGCGGCCAGGTTTCCCTGGGTAAGGCGAACACGATGAGAGAGGCGTTCAATCCGGCGGCGCGCCAGCCACGGTGCGCACAGGGGCAGCGGCGCACAGGCGAGGGCCAGCGCAGCCAGCAGGGGATGGCGGCCCAGCATCAGAGTGGCGATGGTGGCGACGGTGATCCCGTCCACGGCCCATTGCAGCATGAGCGCCGTGGGTACGGTCTTGAGGCTGGCGGTGTCCTGCAGGACCCGGGCCAGCAGGTCGCCGGCCGGCCGCCGCTCCAGGAAGTGCAGCGGCCGTTGCAGCAGATGTCCCATGACCCGGCTGCGGGCGTTGTGTCCCCAGTCTTCCTGAATCGCTACCACCAGGCAGGCCACCGCCGCGGCAATGCCGGCCTGAGCCACAGCCAGCGCGGCCAGGCGGAGAAGATGACGGCTGAAAACCTGTTTATGACCCTGCAACAGGGCATCCAGAGCCTCGGCGCCCAGTAGGGGAAGGCTGATGAGGAACGCCAGATCCACCAGTGCCAGGAACAAGGCCAGGCCCAGGCGGTGCCAGCCGCCGTGCAGGGCATCCCGAACCATGGCCGCCAGACGCCGGAATCTAGACCAGGCCATCATCCCGGCCCAGGGTTGCATCCGCCAGATAGGTCACCGTCAGATTGACCGGTGCGCCCCAGAAGCGGCTCTGGTTGAACACCACGGTGCGATACGCGGCGATAAAGTTGACGAAGGCGCCGGCGTTGGCGGTGATGGCGGCGTTCACCGCACTGATGGCGTTGACCTTGGTGGCCGCATTGACGTTGATCATGCTGTTCACGTTGCATGCCGCATTGACGGTGCAGACCTCTGAGGTGGCGGCGGGAGGGCCCCATTCCCGCAGTGTCACCCGGTGAACCGCCATGCCCCGGGCCCGCATCCAGGCTGCGGGATCCCGCAGAAAAATTTCCCGCTGCTGCGGGCTTTCGGCCAGGGCATCGGCCAGTTGGCGCACCTGATCCGGGTCGAGGCGCAGCTGTGGCCGGGGCGGACTCACGCCCAGGCCCGGGCCCGCAGGCTGCGGGCCATCAGTGGATCGGTGCTGGCAGGGTCGTACAGGGTGAAGGTGCGCAGCCCGGGGTTCCGGTCGCCGCCATGGGGGGCATGGCAAACCCTGAGTAACTGCCCGTAGACCATGCTGTGGGGAATCCTGCGCTGCTGCAGATCCCGGCGCCATGAGGCGACGGCAGCTGTCTGCTGGTCTGCCGTCAGCTGGGGGCACGTGGCCTCCAGGTTGGGGCGCAGAGTGTGGCGGACATAGTCCTCCAGCGGCTGCTTGTCATGAACCATGGCGCAGATGCTCAGCCGTTGACGCGCGGCGAGAGGCTCCAGCACCCGGCGATTGAAGTCGATGAAGGTGTCACCGCCGAGGGCACTGCAATAGACCAGGGCCTGTCCCCCACGTGCCATGAACGCCGGCAGAGCGACGAACAGACGGCGCAGAATGCGGCTGCCTTCGGCACCGCCGTCACCGCAGAGCGGGTAGCCGACCCCCTGGGCCACGNNAGCGGATAGCCGACCCCCTGGGCCACGGGCATGAAAGGAGGATTGCCGATCACCAGATCGAACAACTCTCCATGGCCGAGGGCCCGATAGAGATTGGATTCCCGCACCTGAAAGCATGGCTGGAGATCATTGAGGGCGCCGTTGAATCGTGCTGCAGCAGCGGCGACCGGATGGAGTTCCAGTGCCGTCACCGAGCGCGCTCCGCGGGCCGCACAGATCAATCCCTGGAGGCCCGTTCCGGCACACATGTCCAGAACGCGCCTGCCCCGCAACCGGGTGGGCAGGGCCCGGGCCAGCCACAGTGACTCCATGCCCAGATAGACGGTCTGTTTGCAATCCAGTGCGGTGGGATAAGACGGCGGCAGGCTGGCTGCCAGCAGCAAACCTTCAGCCGGCACCAGAGCCATGGACGCGGTGCGCCATGAGCGGCCTTCGGCATTCACCAGCAGGCCGACGCGGCGCATGGCCTCGAACACCCTGTCCGGCAGAGCCGAGCGCAGGACCGCCTCGTCTGCCGGCTGACCCTGGCGCAGGATGGAGAGGAGCAGGCGGGCGGGATGGCCGGCATGTCGCAGGCGATCCTGCACGAAGGCGAACTCAGGCCAGATGACCGTCTCATGCCCCGGGATGAGATGTTGGTTGGCCCAGCTGTAGGAGGTCTCCTCCAGGAATCGTCGAATGATGGCCAGCTCAGCGCCGGGCGAATCATGCAGGCTCACTGTTGGGCTCCGGCAAAGGTCACGAAAAGGCCGGCGTTACGGGCGTGGTAATTGAGCAGGGCTCCGCCGGAAGAGAAACGCAACCTCAGGCGGTCCGCAGCAAAGGCGGTGCGGATGAACAGGTCCGCCCGCTCCGGGTGGTGCCTGCGCCGCAGTGTGCAGATTCCCTCGGGAACGATGAGCAGGCTCGGGTGAGTGGCCTCGCCTGCCGTCAGCCGCATGAGGAGGAACAGCGGCATGGCCAGAGCGCCGCTGACCAGTGGAAAACGGTCCGGAGCGGGAATGGGCAGTGACATGTGCCGTCGACCGTGCCCGCTTGCAGCCAGCAGCGTGACCTCCCGGTCATGAAACTGTGCCTCGATGTGATGCCGGCCGGGTCGGTCGATGCTCAGGGATCGGGGCTGCCACTGATGGTCCAGGATCAGCTGCACCCGTTGTTGCGGCAGCCCGGGACCATAAGCCTCCTGTGCNNCCCGCCATCGGCGCGATGCTGTAGGTGTCCCGTCCCAGGTGAACGCCGCTGCGGGCGTCCTGGGCGAGGCATGCCCCATGAGGGCAGGGAGCCGGTGACCCGGGACCATGGGCCATGGTGGCGTTCACGGGCGACGCGCCGAAGACGGCCGGCCGTAAATGAAACGGGGTCCCGATTCGGCGCCCGCCTGCAGGGCAAGGCGATGGGCCAGAATCTCGTCGTGCCGCTCCATGCCCGAGGCCAGCAACTGGTCGCGGCAGGCAGGGTCATAAAGGAGGTCGGCACAGAGATCGCAGATGGAGGCGTAGCGGTCACGCTGGCGCAGCCCCGGCAGGCGGCGGCCCAGCCAGCGGTGCATGTCCCGCAGTCCCAGGTAGCGAATCCAGTTGAGGATCAGGTCGGTCTGTGCCCGCTGCAGGATCGGCTGCAAAGGTTCCGATCGCCAGTTGCCCAGGGTGAGCAAAGAGGGCTGGCGCACCATGACGCCGCAGCAGGCGGTCAACTGTCCGTCAGGATGGGCTGTGATGGCCGTCATGACGTCGGTGCACTGGCTGGCGATCGCCTGCAACGGACGCAGGGCCATTTGTTCCCGCTTCACCGTCAGCGCACCGCGGCCGTAGTTGAGGACTGCACCGCAGGTCATGCCGCGCACGCGGGAAGAGAACGGGCTCGCCGATTCAGGGGAGGGCAGCGGTTGTTCGAGCCGGCGGCGAANNCCAGGAATTCTCCCGCCAGCAGCACGGTGGCGAAATCCAGCTGACAGGCTGCCTGGTAGGCGTGGGCCACGTTGTCCAGGGGCACGAACTTCTGGTGATATTCGCCGCAACTGATGTTGATCTCGTGCAGCCCGGCGGCCTGCCAACCGGAGAGCATGCGGCGGGCCTGCCGGGCGGTGGTGGCCCAGGCGCCATTGGTGACCAGGCGTGTTGAGGTGATGGGCGTTTCGTCGCGGATGAAGCGAAGCAATGCCGGCAATTGGGGGCCAAGGAGCGTTGGCTCGCCACCGGTGAAGACCACGTTGACGGCGCCCAGATCCGCCGCCTGGCGGATCAGGCGAACCATTTCCCGGTAGGTCATGGTGTCGGTCTGCTCGGGTCCGCACCAGGGGCCGCAATGGCCGCAGGTAATGTTGCAGCGGTAGGTGACCAGCAGAGACAGCGTGGGACAGAGAGAAGGTTCCACGGCAACTCCGGAGATTGAGAGGGGCTTGACAGGGGCGCCAGAACGGCGGATATGCAGGCAGGTGCTGTTGTTGTAGCCCCGCCCTGCCGCCCTGTCAATCTGCCGCCGTCATTTCTGTAAGGACTTCATCCTTCAAGCGAGGCGGCGACCTGGTGTGTGTGTCGACCGCCACCAGGAGCCACCATGCCCGCAAATCTTCCGGCGCTGAACCGGCGTCGTCGCCTGCTGCTGCGTCAGCTTGCCGAACTGGGTGACCTCCACCGCGGATCACTGACGCGGTTGCGCCGGCGCTGCGGCAGAGTGAACTGCCAGTGCGCCAGAGCCGGTGGACGGCCCCACGGCCCCCATTACCTGCTCACGTGGAAGGAGAACGGACGCGGCCGCTCCCGGTCCGTGCGCCCCGGCGCCGACCTGGCCCGTGTTCGGGAGCACCTTGCCAATCACCGCCGTTTCAGACGGCTGATGCAGCGCCTGGTGGAGACTCATGAGGCCATCTGCCGCCAGCGCTCAAGGTGAAGGCACACCCCATGAATCGATGAGCCGGTCCCACGCCTCGCCCTGCCGCAGCGGCTCCAGGCCCGGGTCGCTGCGGACGAAGTCGGCGGGATAGGCGCCGCCCAGGCGCATGCACTCAAGGGCCTTGAGCCCCTTCTTCCTCTGCCCGGCCATGGCGTGGGCCCGTGCCTGGTTGAGACACAGGCGCGGGGCCTGAGGGTTGATGGCCTCAGTCACCGCCAGCATGGCCAGGGCATGGTAGGGGCGCCTGGCTTGCAGGTAGCGGCGGGTTTCGTAGAAGCCGGTGTAGGTGAGGACGTGGGCGAGGGCTCGTGTGGCCGCCTGGGCTTCCAACCGGTCCGGGCTGTCGGTGCGACGCTTGAGGCCGGTGATATCCAGCGCATTCAGCGAGCGGCCGGCCAAAGGCGGGCTGGAGGCTTTGTCGACCTGCTGCAGCCAGCCGGCAAACCGCGCCTGGTAACGGCGCCGCCAGTCCAGCAGTTCGTTCTGCCGCTGCCGGGCGTGCACCACGGCCTCCTGAGCGACCAGTTGGCGGGCCTGTTCCCCGGCCGGCCCGGCGTCGGTCAGGCCTCTGAAATCCTCGTAGACGCCGGCCCAGGCGTCGGCGGCACGCAGGGGATCGCCTTCCCACTGCCTGGCACGCTCTTGAGCCGCCGCCAGCAGGGAGGCCGCCAGGGCCTCATCCGGTGGCCGCAGTCCCCGCTGCATCGCCTGGATTTCCATCCATTCCAGCGCAGCGGCGCAGGTCTCCTCCGGTGGCCAGTCATGACCCCCTTCAAAAGGGGCGAAGCGATGGGGCTGGCTTCCCTGTTGCAGCGCCTCATCAAGGATCAGCATTTCCTCGAAGTTGAAGTCATGCAGACCGGCAGCACCATAGAAAGCGAAGCTGGGTGGCTGACCGGGATCATAGTCCGGCGGGCGGCCGGCCCCGACTCCGATGACGCCGGCCAGGCGGTCGCCCATGAGCGCACCCAGGTCCCAGGCCAGGCGTGCGGTCCCGGAGAAGCCGGCCAGGTACAAGCGGGAAGGGGGATAACGTTCCTCGATCTCCGGCAACAGCGCCTGCAGGGCTTCGAGGTTGGGCTGCCGCGGTCCGTCGCTGGCCGAGTGATAGGAACTGACCACGACCCAGCCCAAGCGGTCGGCGGCCGCCTGGAAACGGGACAGGGGGTAGCGGGCACGGCCGCGGGCATCGAGGATGAGCAGCACCGGCCAGCGACGCTCGTGGGTGAAGGAGGGGGGAAGCGAGACCGCATATTCCTGCTGCGGGTTGGCGGCCGTGCTTCGCCTTTCAACAACTGAACCGGCGGCTGACGTCTGCCCGTCAGCGGCGAATGGTGCGGCCGGGAAGCCGGCCAAAACTGTGGCCATTGCGCTGCCTGCCAGGAGCAGGCGGCAAAGACCGGGCCTGTGATGAGACACGCTCATGCCGAGACTGTAGCGTGAACTGCCGGCGGTTCCGGCCGGGGCCGCTTACCAGCGGCGGGTGAACGGCTATGATGCCGCCGAGGAGGGAACCGTTCATGCAACGTCGCTGCACCCCTGTCCTGACCGTGACCCTGGGGGCCATGCTGTTTTGCGCGGCCGCCGGGGCCGCTCCCCGCAAGCTGACCTTCACCGATGTGGCCCCGGATCCCGGCACCCGGCGAGGCCCTTCGGCACTGGACTGGAATCACGACGGCAGTCGCCTGGCCTATATGGATGATGATGGCACCGGCAGTGCGTTGTGGGTGTTGGAGCCGGTGGCTGGCGATCCCCAAAAGCGTCTGCCCGACGAGGCCCTGGACGACGGCATCGACGCCTATCACTGGTCACCGGTGGATGACACTCTGCTGCTGGAGTCGGGGGGGCATCTCTTTCTGCTGCCGGCGGCAGCCGACACGCCGCGACGCCTGACCCGTGGTGAGGTCAAGGTGAGCGATCCCGCCTTCTCGCCGGATGGATCGAAGGTGGCCTTTGTGCGCAGCCACGATCTGCATGTGCTGGACCTGGCGTCCGGCCAGGTCACTCCACTCACTCACTCAGGGCGGCGAGGCCAACATCCGTCTCAACGGTGAGGCCGACTGGGTCTACTGGGAGGAGATCTGGGGCCGCGATGCCACCGGCTTCTGGTGGAGCCCCGACAGCCGGCGTATCGCCTTCACCAGCTTCGACGAGACATCGGTGGAGGTCTATCCCCTGCTCCAGTACAGCGGCCAGTACCCCTCGCTGCGGCAGCAGAAATATCCCAAGGCCGGAACCGGCAATCCGGCGGTGCGGGTCGGGGTCATCGCCGTGGACGGGGGTGAGGTGGAGTGGCTGGACACCGGGCGCAACCAGGACGTCTACCTGGCGCGGGTGCACTGGCGGCCGCAGGGACGTTCGCTGGTGGTGGAGCGCCTCAACCGGGAACAGGACAAACTGGACCTGCTGCAGTGCGAGGCGCGCCGGGGACGCTGCCGCGTTTTGTTCAGCGAAAGCTGGCCTACCTGGCTCAACCTGGGCAAGGACTTCGCCTTTCTGCAGGACGGCCGTTTCATCCGTGGCTCCGGCCGCAGCGGCTGGCGGCGACTGGACTTGCATGACCGGGACGGGCGCCTGTTACGTACGCTGACACCGGAAGGCTGGGCCATCACCTCGCTGGACGGTGTCGATGAGCGGCGCGGCTGGCTGGTGGTCACCGGCTATCGCAGTGACGAGTTGATGGGGGCCCGTGAACGCCACATCCTTCGCGTGCCGCTGGAGCCGCAGGATGGGCTGGAGATGTACACCACAGGCCGGGGCTGGAGCAGCGCCCTGGTGGCCCCGTTCAGTGGCGCCTGGGTGCACACCCACAGTGATGCCGGGACGCCGGTCACACGCACGGTGCGCGGTCCCGGCCTGCAGACGGCGCGTCCCCTCCCCGGTCCGCCGGCGCCGGACTATGACCCGGCCACGCTGCCGGCGTGGGAGTTTCTACAGGTGCCGGGGGCCGATGGTGAGCCGCTGCCGGCGATGATGCTGAAGCCTGAAGGCTTCGATGCTTCCCGCCGCTATCCGGTCATCATGTATCACTATGGCGGTCCGGGTTCACAGGTGGTGAGTGATCGCTGGTCCGGCAGCGGCCGCGGCGCCTGGCACCGGATGATGGCCCAGAACGGTTACGTGGTGCTCAGCGTCGACAATCCGGCCTCCAACTATTTCGGCAAGCATGGCCAGGACCGCCAGCACCGCCGCTTCGGCGAGGTCAATCTGGCGGCACAGAAAGCGGCCGTGGCGTGGCTGCACACGCAACCGTGGGTGGATGGCCGGCGCATCGGGCTCTGGGGCTGGTCCGGCGGCGGCGCCAACACACTCTACTGCCTGTTCAGCGCGCCGGGCGTCTGGCGGGCCGGCGTCGCCGGTGCCCCGGTGACCGACTGGATGCTCTACGACACCATCTGGACCGAGCGCTACCTGGACCACCCGGACGACAATGCCGCCGGCTACGAGGCCTCCTCACCCATCACCCATGTCGAGCACCTGGAGGACGCTCTGCTCATTGTCCATGGCACCGGCGACGACAACGTGCACCCGCAAAACACCATGCACCTCATCGACGCCCTGGTGCGCCACGAGCGCATGTTCGAGGTGGCCATCTACCCGGGCCAGAAGCACGGCTTCCGCGGCCTGGCCTCCCGTCACTTCTACCGCCGCATGACCGATTTCTTCCAGCGCGAACTGGCGCCCGTCATAGAGGAGTCAAACAGTCCTGAATGAGGCTTTTCCGGTGGNNTGGCTGATATCCTTGAGCCGTCAGTCCTGCCCGCTGTTCACGGGCAGGCCGTTTGCCTCGACCTGCCCGATTCGCCAGGAGAGGCGCACAGGCGGCGCTTCTCCGGGGAGGTCGCCATGCCCGTTCGGAAACTGAAGAAGTTCCTCGACGAAAACCAGGTCCGCTACGTGCGCATCAGCCACTCGCCGGCCTACACGGCCCAGGAGATCGCCGCCTCGGCCCACGTTCCCGGCCGGGAGGTGGCCAAGACGGTGATGGTGCGCCTGGACGGGCGCATGGCCATGGTGGTGCTGCCGGCCTCGCGCCATGTGGACTTCCCCCTGCTGCGTGCCGCCACCGGCGCCCGGGACGCCGAACTGGCCAGCGAAGGGGAATTCCGGGATCTTTTCCCGGAGTGCGAGCTGGGCGCCATGCCGCCGTTCGGTAATCTCTACGACATGGATGTCTACGTCACCGCCAGCCTCATGGAGGACGATGAGATCGCCTTCAATGCCGGCTCCCACACCGAGTTGATTCGCATGCCGGTGGCGGAGTTCAAGCGGCTGGTCAGGCCGGAGGTGATGCGATTCTCAGCAGCTTGAACCACAGGCCAAGAATCCTCTCGGCCATGACCGCCTTTCCCCACGCCGTGTCGGCGGAGGCGCCTTTGCGCCAGGCCCTGGAGATGATGGCGGAGCATGACATCCGCCACCTGCCGGTGACCCGCAACGGCGTCCTGGTGAGCGTGGTCGGTCGCGGGGCGGTGGCGCTGGCCCTGGAGCCGCGGGAGGGCATGCCCCCTGCTGAGGGGCGCACGGTGGCCGATCTCTGCTCCGGTGAGATCTACGTGGTGGATGTGTCGTGCTATCTGGATGAGGTGCTGGAGGAGATGACCCGCCGCCATGCGGATTGCGCCGTGGTGACCAAGGAGGAGCGGCTGGTGGGCATCTTCACTGCCACCGATGTGTGCCGGACCCTGGCCGGACTGCTGCGGGATCTCTACCCGCCCCCGGGTGGCGACGAGGTCGCCTGAAGGGCCGCCGCCGGGCGTTTCAGGAGGTCTCGTCCTGCGCCGCAACCTCAGGCAGGTGGCCGGCGTCCACCTCCGCCAGTTCCGCCTCGAGAATGGACACGTGTCCGTCTTCTTCCTCGGCCAGTTCCTGGCACAGGTCCCGCTCGGTGCCGGCCGGCAGTGACGCGGCGCGCTGGCGGAAATGATCCCGGGTGCGACGCTCCATGGTGATGGCCTGCTCGTAGAGCGGGCGCAGGCTGCCCTGCGGCACATCGA
>JABAHR010018789.1_pt1 | contig 11015 bp, 11 predicted proteins | sample 7062101 | NCBI WGS metagenome assembly JABAHR01 (sample SAMN14534553, study PRJNA622989) | marine sediment metagenome | biome: marine biome [ENVO:00000428]; feature: marine pelagic biome [ENVO:01000023]; material: deep marine sediment [ENVO:00002113] | place: India: Gulf of Kutch | collected...
GTATTCCTCGGCCTTCTGCGCCATCAGCCCGAGGTTCTGCACCGTGCCGGCGGTGGTCGGGTCGAGCGCGCCGGTTTCCTTGAAGTAGTTGATCGCCTCGTCATAGACCGGCGCGTAGGAGCTGTCGGGGATCACGCAATTGCTGTCATGCTCCTTGCCGTCGGGCCCCCAGCCCTTGCCGCCGGCGCGGATCAGCGCCGGCATCGAGGCGTCGATGATGACGTCGTCGCTCGGCACGTGCAGGTTGGTGATGCCGCGGTCCGAGTCGACCATGGCCAGGTCGGGACCGCGGTCGTAGGCGGCCTGGATGTCCGCCTCGATCGCCGCCCGCTCGCCGGCCGGCAGGGTCTCGATCTTCGCGAGCAGGTCGCCGAAGCCGTGGTTCACGTCCACGCCCAGCCGATCGAACGTGTCGCCGTGCTTCTCGAAGAGCGGCTTGAAGTACGCCCGCACCGCGTGGCCGAAGATGATCGGGTCGGAGACCTTCATCATCGTGGCCTTGAGGTGCAGCGAGAACAGCATGCCCTCCTTCTTCGTCGCCTCGATCTGTTCCGCCAGGAACTTGTCCAGCGCCTTGGCCGACATGAAGGTGGCATCCACGACGGTGCCGGCGGGGAAATTCACGCCTTCCTTCAGCACGGTGGTCTTGCCGTCCTTGCTCACCAGCTCGATCCGGGCGCCGCCGGCCTGCGCGTCGGACAGCGTCACGGACTTCTCGTTCGAACGGAAGTCGTTGGCCTGCATCGACGAGACATGCGTCTTGCTGTCGGCGCTCCACGTGCCCATCGAATGCGGGTTGGCCATCGCCTATTTCTTCACCGCGATGGCGGCGCGGCGGTCCGAGTTGCCCTCGCGCAGCACCGGGTTCACCGCCGAGCCCTTGATCGCGTCATAGCGCTGGCGGGCGTCCGTCTCGGCGTCGGATTTCGGCTCTTCGACATAGTCCGGCAGGTCATAGCCCTGGCCCTGCAGCTCGCGGATCGCGGCCACCAGCTGCGGCACCGAGGCCGAGATGTTGGGCAGCTTGATCACGTTCGCGTCCGGCTGTTTCACCAGCTCGCCCAGCACCGCCAGGTCGTCGGTCTGGCGCTGCGCCTCGGTCAGCCGCTCGGGGAAGGCGGCGATGATCCGCCCGGCCAGCGAGATGTCGCGGGTGCCCACCGACACGCCGGCGGCGGCGGCGAAGCTGCGGATGACCGGCAGCAGCGAAGCCGAGGCCAGCTCGGGCGCTTCGTCTACCTTTGTATACACAATGTCCGGAGTGTTGTTTTCAGCCATGTCTTGCGAGCCTTTCGTGAATCTGAAGGAGGCTTTAGCCGACCGCAGGCGAGCGGTCCACGAAGTCGCGGCGGACCATATGCGATGTTCCCGGCGGGGGCCAGCCCCAAGAGGCGCGGCCCAGCGCCGCCCCCTTGCGCAGCCGCGCCGGATGGCGTTCAGATGCGGCTGGCGGGCGTGCCGCCGCGGGGACGCCGATGACCGAAATGATCCTGACCAACGCCGATATCGTGCTGGAGGACCGGGTGATGCGCGGCTCGCTGCGGGTGTCGGACGGCATGATAGCGGAGCTGTCGGAGGGCGCCGGTTTGCCGGGCGGTGTCGACCTTGGCGGCGACCTGCTGATCCCGGGGCTGATCGAGCTGCACACCGACAACCTGGAGCGCCACATCCAGCCGCGCCCCAAGGTCGACTGGCCGCACGCCGCCGCAATCCTGGCGCATGACGGCGAGTTGGCCTCGACCGGCATCACCACGGTCTTCGACGCGATGCGCGTGGGTTCGGTGCTGGAAGGGCACGGGCGCTACGAGCGCTATGCCCGCAATCTCGCCTCGGAGCTGCTGGAGCTGCGCGGCGCCGGAGCGCTCAGGATCAGCCATTTCCTGCACCTGCGCGCCGAGGTGTGTTCCGAAACGCTCGAGGAGGAGATGGCCGAGTTCGGCCCCGAAGACCGCGTCGGCATCGTCAGCCTGATGGACCACACACCGGGCCAGCGCCAGTTCCGCGACCGCGACAAGCTCAAGGCCTACGTCCAGGGCAAGCTGAGCCTGACCGACCCGGAATTCGATGCCCATGTCGCGCATCTGCAATCGCTGCGCGACGCGCATGGCGACCGTCACGAGGCCACGGCGGTGGCCGAGGCGCGGCGCTATGGCGCGGTGCTGGCCAGCCATGACGACACCACCGCCGACCATGTCGCGGTCAGCGCGCGCCACGGCGTGCGGCTGGCCGAATTCCCGACCACGGCCGAGGCGGCGCGGGCCTGCCGGGACAGCGGCATCGCTGTGATGATGGGGGCGCCGAACCTGATCCGGGGCGGTTCGCATTCCGGCAACGTGGCGGCCGCCGAGCTGGCCGGGGCGGGAATGCTGGACATCCTGTCCTCGGACTATGTGCCCTCGGCGCTGATGACCGGCTGCTTCCTGCTGGCCGACATGTGGGATGACCTGCCGCGCGCGGTCGCCACCGTGACCGCCGCGCCGGCGCGCGCGGCGGGGCTTTCGGACCGGGGCCGGATCGTGCCGGGCCTGCGCGCCGATCTGGTGCGCGTCTCGCGGATCGGCGGTAACCCGGTGGTGCGCAGCGTCTGGAGCCACGGGCGGCAGGTGGGCTGAGACGAAGGTCAGTTCCCCGGCAGATCCAGCACGAAGAGTTCAGTATCGGGCGATGGGCCGTCCTCGGACCGCCGGAACCCCGCCTTGCGCAAAACCCGGGCCGAGGCCGGGTTGTCCGCGCCGACGCCCCCGATCAGCCGCAGCGGCGCCGCCTGTTCAAGTGCAGCGACCAGACCATGAACGAGCTCGGAGGCATAGCCCCGGCCCCAGTGCTGCTGTCCAAGCAGGTATCCCAGATGCAGCTCCGGCGGGGTGGCGTCGGCGGGGGGCTCGGCCAGGATCAGCAGCCCCAGCAGCGCGCCGGAGTCTCTGGCCCGGACCGCGCAGAGCGTGCTTTCGGCACGGCGCGCCGCGATCCAGTCGGGCACGGCGCCCGGGCGGCGTGCCAGCTGCATCCCCGGCGGCAGCGGTGCGAGCACGGGCGGTGTCAGCAGCCGTGCAAGCTCAGCCGTGTCGGCTGGCGTGGCCTGCTCGGGCCAGGGGCTCACCGCAAGCCGCGCGGTCTCGAAGCCGTCGAACTGCAGTGCCATCCGGTGCAGCGCCTTCCCGATAGTGCTTTCCGTGTGCAGCATAGCCCGCCATCGCGCCGCGCGCGACCGCCGCCCCTTGGCAATGCGGGGGACGGTGATAGAACCGGGACAAACGGCAAGGGGCAGAGGCGATGGACGATCAGGCGGTGCTCTTCGGGCTCGGGACGCTCGACCGCGCGGCGCATCTGCGCGGCAAGGCCGACGAGTTGCTGCGGGCCGAAGGGGCTCGTACGGCGGTTCTCTGGCGCGGCAAGGCGCTGTTCGATGGGGTGGCGGAAAGCGCCGCGCCCGCCCCGCGACTGGCCTGGCTGCCCACGGATGCGCCTGTCCTGGCCGAGGCGACCGACCCGCCGATCTTCCTGGGCCTGCGCGATGGGGTGCCGCATTTTGCCTATGACATTTCGGCCTGGTCCGATCCGGACGCCGACACCGAAGGCATGGCGAAATTCGCCGACATGACGGCCAACCGCCACCCCAGCCTGCGCGAGGAACAGGCGTTCCTGGACTTGCGCGGGTCTATGGCGCTGCTTGACCCGCGCGATGCGGGCGACGCGGCGGCGGCCAAGGGGATCTTCGGCTGGCACGACTCGCACCGCTTCTGCGCCCGATGCGGCGCGCCCTCCGAGGTGACGCAGGCCGGCTGGCAGCGGAAATGCCCGGCCTGCGGGGGGCATCATTTCCCGCGCACCGATCCGGTGGTGATCATGCTGATCCTGCATGGCGACAAGCTGCTGATGGGCCGCTCGCCGCATTGGCCCGAGGCGATGTATTCGCTGCTGGCGGGATTCATGGAACCGGGCGAGACCATCGAGGCCGCCGTCCGCCGCGAGGTCTGGGAGGAGGCGTCGATCCCCGTGGGCCGTGTCGGCTATCTGGCGAGCCAGCCCTGGCCGTTCCCGGCCTCGCTGATGATCGGCTGCTGGGGGGCGGCGCTGGACGACCGCATCACCCTCGATCCGGTGGAACTGGCCGACGCGATGTGGATCACCCGCGAGGAACTGATGGCCGAGCACCTGTCGGACAGCCCGCGCATCCGCCCCGCGCGCAAGGGGGCGATCGCGCATCACCTGATCGGGTTGTGGCTCGCGGGGAAGATCGCGCCGCCGGTGGCCTGAGGACGGTGCGGGGGCTGGCGCGCCGCGCGACAGCCTGACCGATGGCGACCCGCTGGGGCTTGACCTGTGCCGAGGCGCGCGGCACTGACCGAGGGACACTCTGACCGAAGGCAGCGCCATGACCCGCACCATTTTCGTTCTGAACGGCCCCAACCTGAACCTGCTGGGCAAGCGCCAGCCCGAGATCTACGGCCACGATACGCTGGCCGATGTCGAGGCGTTGTGCCGCGCCAATGCGGCCGAGGGGGTGGAAATCGACTTCCGCCAGTCGAACCACGAGGGCGAGCTGGTCGACTGGATCCAGGAGGCGCGCGAAAAGGCCTGCGGCATCGTCATCAACCCGGCCGCCTACACCCACACCTCGGTGGCAATCCTGGACGCGCTCAGCGCCTTCGAGGGGCCGGTGATCGAGGTGCATATCTCGAACATCCACAAGCGCGAGGCATGGCGGCACCATTCCTATGTCAGCCTGCGCGCGGACGGGATCATCGCCGGGCTGGGCATCGAGGGCTACGCCGCCGCGGTGCGCCGCATCTGCAACCTGAGCGAAGCCGAATGACCGCCCCCGCGCGCATCGCCGTCGCCGGCGCTGGCCTGATCGGCCGGCGCCATGCCGAGGCTATCCGTGTGGCGCAGGGCGTGGCGCTGGCCTGCATCGCCGATCCTTCCCCGGCGGCCGCCGAGGTCGCGGCGACCCTGGGCGTCCCGCATCACACCACGCTGGAGGATGCCATCGCCGCCGGCGGGCTGGACGGCGCGATACTGGCGACGCCGAACCAGGCGCATCTGGCGGGCGGGCTGGCCTGCATCGGCGCCGGCCTGCCGGTACTGGTGGAAAAGCCGCTGGCCGACAGCGTCGAGAACGCCCGGCAGCTGGTCGAGGCGGCGCAGGCGGCCGGAGTGCCGTTGGCGGTGGGCCACCACCGCCGCCACAACCCGCTGATCGCCCGCGCCAAGGCGCTGATCGATGACGGCGCGCTGGGCCGCATCGCCGCCGTCCACGGCTCCACCTGGCTGATGAAGCCCGACGATTATTTCGACGTCGACTGGCGGCGGCAGCCGGGGGCAGGGCCGGTCTATATCAACCTGATCCACGACGTGGACCTGCTGATGCATCTGTGCGGGCCGATCACCCGCGTGCAGGCGATGGAGTCGAACGCGGTGCGCGGATTCGCGGTCGAGGATACCGCCGTCATCCTGCTGCGCTTCGCCAGCGGAGCGCTGGGCACGGTCACGCTGTCCGACACCACCGCCGCGCCCTGGAGCTGGGAGCTGACGGCGCGCGAGAACCCGGCCTATCCGGCGACGGGTCAGGATTGCTATCGCATCGCGGGCACCCATGGCGCGCTGGCGCTGCCGGAACTGGCGCTGTGGCAGCACACCGAGGAACGCTCCTGGTGGACGCCGATTTCGGCGACGCGGTTCCCGGTCGATACCGACGACCCGCTGGTCAGGCAGGCCGAGCAGTTCGGCGAGGTAATCCGCAAGGGCGCCACGCCGCTGGTGCCGGGGGCCGACGGGCTGCGCGCGCTGCAGGTGGTCGAGGCGGTCAAGACCGCCGCCGCGACCGGGGCGCCGGTCGATCTGCAGCCGCCGGAATGACGCAGCTGATTTCCGGCCACACCCGGCTGATCGCGCATCTCGGCGTGCCGACCGAGAGCTTCAAGGCGCCGATGATCTACAACCCCTATTTCGAGGACCGGGGCATCGACGCGGTCGTCATGCCGATGGGCTGCGAGGCGGAGGATTTTCCCGCCCTGCTGCCGCTGCTGTTCCGCCTGCGCAACATCGCCGGGGCGCTGATCACCATGCCCCACAAGGTCAGCGTGGTGGGCCTGCTGGACGAGGCCAGCACCACGGTGCAGGTCTGCGGCGCCTGCAACGCCGTGAGGCGCGACGCCGAGGGCCGGCTGATCGGCGACATGTTCGACGGCGAGGGCTTCGTGCGCGGGGTGCTGCGAAAAGGGCGGGCAGTCGAAGGGGCCTCGGCGCTGGTTGTCGGGGCGGGCGGCGTCGGCTCGGCCATCGCCGCCTCGCTGGCCGCGGCGGGGGCGGCGCGGCTGGGGCTGCACGACGCCAAGGCGACCGCCGCCGAGGGTCTGGCCGGGCGGCTGAAGGCGCATTACCCGGCGCTCGAGATCGCGATGGGCAACGACCCGGCGGGCTTCGACATCGTTGTGAACGCGACGCCGCTGGGGATGAATGAGGGCGACCCGCTGCCGATGGATGCCGAGCGCATCGGCCCGGGCACCTTCGTCGGTGAGGTGGTGATGAAGGCCGAGGAGACGCCCTTCCTCGCCGCTGCCCGGGCGCAGGGCTGCGCGACGCAGGTCGGCACCGACATGCTGTTCGAGCAGATCCCGGCCTATCTGGAGTTCTTCGGCCTGCCCTCGACCACGCCCGAGGAGCTGCGCCGGCTGGCCCGTATCAGATACTAGGGCAGGGGGATGCGCCCCGGCGTACAGTCTGGGCCGCACTTGCGGGATAGGTCGTGCGCAAGACGATAGGCTGCGTGGTGCCTCACGCCGTCTCGGCGAAGATCCGGTCGGCGTGCTGGGTCAGGTAGATCCGCAGCCAAGGCGTGAAACGCTCGGGCACTGCTTCGGTCTCGGCGCGCAGCGCATCGAGCGTGATCCAACGGGTGTCGCTGACCTCTTCGGGATTCGGAATCGGCTGGGGCCGGCCGTGCGCGACATAGACCTCGACCAGTTCGTGCTCGGTCAGGCCGCCGCCGACATCGGCGCGGTACTCGATCTGCGCCCGGTGCGCGAGCGGCAGGCCGGTGATGCCCAGCTCCTCGTCCAGCCGCCGCGCGGCACAGACGTCCGGCTCTTCGCCCCAGTGCGGATGCGTACAGCAGGCATTCGTCCACAGCCCCGGGGTGTGGTACTTGCTGCCGGCGCGGCACTGCAGCAGCGTGCGGGCACCGTCCATCACGAAGACCGAGATCGCCGGGTGGCGCAGCCCCCGCTGGTGCACCTCGAGCTTGTCGACCGGCGTCAGCGTGCCGTCGATCCAGGCCGGGATCAGGCTCATGACGCCGGGATCAGCCGCGTCAGGTGGCCGATGTTCTTGGCCATGATGCGCATATGCGCGAGCGGCCGGGCGCGGACGAGTTTCTTGTTCATATAGGCCTCGAAGGTCAGGCGCTGCACGTCGATGTCCCGGCAAAGCGTCACGAACCGCTCGCGCCGGTCGTCGTTGCGGTACCATGTGTCCTGCATCATCCGCAGAACGCGGAACACCATCTTGTGCTCCTTCATGAAGAACCGCCGCGCCAGTCTTAAGTCCGAAGCCCGGCCCGATGCAAGGCAGGCCGAGGCCGCCATCGCCGCGAAGCGGCCGCCGATCATGGCGTAGTAGATGCCTTCGCCGCTGGACGGTGCCACCACCCCGGCGGCGTCGCCGGCCAGCACCACGTCGCGGCCGTTGTCCCAGCGGTCGAGCGGCTGCAACGGGATCGGCGCGCCTTCGCGGCGGATCGTCTCGCACCCGTCGAGCCCCGAGGCCACGCGCAGATCGGTCGTCGCCTTCTTCAGGTCGACGCCCTTCAGCCCCGAGCCCATGCCGACGCTCGCCTGCGCGCCGTGCGGGAAGACCCAGCCGTAGAAATCCGGCGAGATCCGCCCGTCATAGACCACGTCGCAGCGCGTCGGGTCGTACTGGCTGTTGGCGTGATCCGGCGCCGCGATGATCTCGTGATAGGCGATGACGTAAGGAATGGTATCGCCGCCGGGCACCTCGGCGCGCGCCACGTCGGAGCGGGCGCCGTCGGCGCCGATGATCAGCCGCGTGGTCACCGCGATCGCCTCGCGACCGCCGCGCGGACGGTACCACAGGTGGGTGCCGGTCTCGTTGCGGGTGATCCTGACGAAGGTGCCGGTCAGCCGCTCGGCCCCGGCCTGCGCCGCGCGGGCGCGCAGGAACTCGTCGAAATGCTCGCGGTCGACCATGCCGACATAGCCGTTCTCGATCGCGATATCGACCTTCTGCAGGCTGGGCGAGATCATCCGCGCGGTGTTGATCCGGGCGACGATCTGGCTGTCCGGAATGTCGAAATCGGCGATCAGCCGGGGCGGCACCGCGCCGCCGCAGGGCTTGATCCGGCCCGCGCGGTCGAGCAGCGCCACCTTGTGCCCCGAGCGCGCGAGATCCTCGGCCGCCGTCGCGCCCGCCGGGCCGCCGCCCACAACGATCACATCGTAGTCCATGGCTATTCCCCCGGTACCAGGGCGCCCGCGGGCGCGTCCTTGAAGCTGAGTTTCAGGGCGATGACCGTCGCGATCAGGAACAGCCCGCCCTCGAGAATGAACACCGTGCCATAGGCCGCCGCGTCGCTGGCGATCAGCGCACGCGCGATGTCGACCGCGACCGTGCCGCTCAGCGAGCCGGCGCCGAAGGCGATGGCCTGCGCGGCGCCGAACAGGCCCATGCGCAGGCCCTCCTGCCGCCCCGGCCCCTCGGCGGCGAGCCCCATCATCGCGCCGATGGCGGCGACGGCGAAGGCGCCGTTGAAGAAGCCCAGCGCGGCGACGTTCAGCGTCACCGGCCAGCCCGGGATCTGTCCGCCGAGGCCCAGCCCGATCAGCGCCGCGCCCGAGGCCAGGCAGCCGCCGACGATCCAGCCGCGCACCGGCACATGCACCCAGCGCCGCAGCAGCGTCGAGCTGACCAGAACCGCCAGCATCCCCATCAGCGCGCCGGCGTGCAGTTGCCCGCCCAGCGACGTGCTCTCGCCCGGGGTCATGCCGAAGACGTGGCCGGCATAGGGTTCCAGGATCAGGTCCTGCGCGTTGTAGGCGAACATCGAGGCGAAAACGAAAATCGCGAACAGCCGAGCCCGCCGGTCTGCCCAGACTTCGGCCAGCGCGGCGCGGAAGGGCGGGCGCGGGGCGCTTTCCGCCGCGCGGGCAAGGACAGCGCCCTCGATCCCCCACAGGGCCAGCGCGCTCACGGTCACCGCCAGCAGGCTGACGCAGGCGGCGATCGTCACCAGCCGCGCCGCCGAATAGGGGTCGAGCAGCTGCCCCACGGTGATCCCGGTCAGCGCAAGCCCGGCCACCATCATGATCCACACCGCCGAGCCCGCCGCCGCGCGCCGTTCGGGCGCGACGAGGACGGCCAGCAGCGCCAGCAGGTTGGTGCCCGCGACACCGATTCCGATACCGATCAGAAGGAAGGCCGGCACCGCGGCGGCGATACCCAGCCCTGCATGGGTGCCCATCAGCATCACCGACAGCGCCGCGCCGGTTCCGCCGAGGCCCAGCACGGCCACTCCGCCGAGGATCCAGGGGCTGCGCCGCTGGCCCTGGTCGGCACCATGCCCGAAGCGCGGCCGCAGGAACTGCGTGGCGTAATAGAGCCCGACCAGCATGCCCGGCAGGGTCGCGGGCAGCGCCAGTTCGACCACCATTACCCGGTTCATCGTTGCCGTCGTAAGCACCACGATCGAACCCAGCGCCATCTGCACCAGCCCCAACCGCAGGATCCCGACCCAGCCCAGATGCCTCATGCCATGCCCCCCAACGCGATCGCGGCCGCCAACATGCCCAGAACGTAGAGCATCACCCCGGTCGCGTTGTACCAGGGTGCCAGCGCCTTCGGGTCGCGCAGCATCCGCCGCATCGCCAGCCCCTGCAGCGCCAGCAATGCCAGCACGACCGCCGCGAACCATGGCTGACCCCAGGCCGCCAGCAAGCCGATTACCGCGACCTGCGGCACCGCCATCACCCAGCAGGCCATCCGCGCCGCGCGCTCCGGCCCCAGGACGACGGGCAGCGAACGCACGCCGGTCTCCCGGTCGCCCTGCAGTGCCTTGAAATCGTTGAGCGTCATGATGCCGTGGGCGCCTGTGGCGTAGAGCGCCGCGATGAGCACGACCTCCCAGCGCGGCGCGCCCGCGGCCATCACCGCCGCGCCGGTAAACCAGGGCAGCCCTTCATAGCACAGCCCGACAAGGCCCGGCCCCCATAATCCCGAGCGCTTGAGCCGCACCGGCTCGGCCGAATAGGCCCAGGCGCAGGCCACCGCCACCAGCGTCGCGCCGAAGCCCCAGGGCCCCAGCGGCAGCGCGATCAGCAATGCGAGGCCGCTCATCGCCAGCGCGATCCAAAGCCCCCAACGCCCCGGCATCCGCCCCGACGGGATCGGCCGGTCCGGCTCGTTGATCGCGTCGACATGCCGGTCGCACCAGTCGTTCGCCGCCTGGCTCATGCCGCATACGACGGGGCCGGCCAGCAGAACGCCCAGCGCGAACACCTCCCACCGCTCGGCGATCGGCACGCCTGACGAGACGACGCCGCACATGTAGGCCCACATTGGTGGAAACCAGGTGACTGGCTTCAGCAGCTCCAGCGCCACCGCAGGATGCGGTAGGCGCGAGGGGCGTATATTTTGGCTGACACTCATGTGTCAATTAAACACGACACTCGCCCCTTTGGGAAGCCCCCGCAGCGGTTCCTCACTTCTGTAGAACGCAATTCTGTTTCGGTGCCGGGTGAGTCGCGGCCGGGCCAAGGATCGCGGAACGCGACCCCGGCTTGCCGGGGCTTGCCCTTGAGGCGGCCGCGACTCGCCTCACCACAATGGACAGGGCGCCTTGAGGGCAAACCTGCCCCTCAAGNNAAGGGGGCGCTGCCCCCGCAGCCTCAATGGCTCCGGTCACCGGCGCCCCCTGCAAGCGTGTTCGGTCAACTGGCCAGCATCTCGTCCAGGGTCGACGCGAAATCGTCATACGGCATGTTCGAGAATTTCTCGCC
>JABAHR010007283.1_pt2 | contig 11009 bp, 12 predicted proteins | sample 7062101 | NCBI WGS metagenome assembly JABAHR01 (sample SAMN14534553, study PRJNA622989) | marine sediment metagenome | biome: marine biome [ENVO:00000428]; feature: marine pelagic biome [ENVO:01000023]; material: deep marine sediment [ENVO:00002113] | place: India: Gulf of Kutch | collected...
TCGACTGAGTTTCACAGGGAGAACGGCCCCTTTACCGTCGTGCCCATGCCGGGAAATACATCGAGCCTGGTTTGGGTCGACGCACCAAACGAGGTGCAGCGTCTTGCGGCACTTGATGCCTCGGCGCTCCGCCAAGAGCTGGAGGCGCGACTGCATGGCTTGCTCGGCACTCTTGGCGAGATTGGGCCGCGATCCGTCTTCCCTTTGTCAGGGCTTACGGCCGAGGCCTTTGCCAGAAACCGAATTGCGCTTGTGGGCGAGGCCGGCCACGTCATCCCGCCGATTGGCGCGCAAGGGCTCAATCTCGGGTTCCGCGACGGCGCGGTACTCGCAGATTGTGTTGCAGATGCGCTTGCCGGCGACCAGGATCCCGGAAGTGCCGAGGTTACCGAAGCCTTTTCCAACGCGCGGGCCACCGACGTTGCCCAGCGCATCTGGACCATCGATCTCCTGAATCGCTCATTGCTTTCGCCGCTCCTGCCGGTCCATCTTGCGCGTGGGCTTGGACTTTTTGCACTGAAAACTATTGCCCCCCTACGCCAGCTAGCGGTTCGCGAGGGGCTGCAGCCCTCATCGGCCGTGCCGGGCCTGATGATGCCCTCGGGGCATGCCGGACACCGTGAAAAACAGGCCCGTTCGGTGGCACTTGCGGGTCCGCCCGCTTGACGGCGCCGACGGCGATTGGCAAGTGACCGGCAGCCTCAAACGAGACTCACCCGTCATCCTTCATGAAAGCCAACGACGTCTCCTTCCTCCGCGATCTGCAGTTCCGGGCCGAATACATTGTGCTGCGCGCGGTCGTTGGCTTCGTGCGCCTGATCCCGCTTAATGCGGCCACACGGCTCTCCGCGCGTGCGTGGCGTTTTCTGGCGCCAATGGTCAACCCCACACGCCACAAGCGTGCGCTCGACAATCTTGCAATCGCCTTCCCCGAAAAGAGCGAGGAGGAACGCAACGCCATTTGCCTTGCGCATTGGGAGAACCTTGGCCGGGTCATGGCCGAAACCATGCAGATCGATAAGCTGGTCAAAGAGTCTTGGCGTCTTAGCGTTGTTCCCGAAAAGATGTTCTCCCGCTACACGAACAAGCTCGGCGCTGCGGTCGGCATTTCGCTGCACATGGGCAACTGGGAACTCGCCGCCTGGCCGTTCATCGTTTCCGGAGGCAAGCCTGCAGCGGTCTATCGCTCCGTCAACAACCCGTACGTCGATGCTTACCTGCGATGGCAGCGCCGTGACATTTACCCAGGCGGTTTGTTCGGCCGTGGCAAGGTCGAGGGCGAGCACGGCGACAATCAAAAGACAGCTCGCATCCTTACCGATTTCGTTCGTCAGGGCGGGCGCCTCGGCATGGTGTGCGATCTCTACGATCGGACCGGCATCGAGGTTCCCTTTTTTGGAAAGCCTGCACGGACACAGGCCATCGGCGCCATGATCGCCCGGCGTGTGGGNNGGGACAGAGAGCCGTTTCGAAATTGAAGTGCGTGAACTGCGGGTGCCGCGCACAACAAATCAATCTGACGACGTCCGCTGGACCATGACTGAAATGCAAAAGGTGTTCGAAGAGTGGATCCGCGAAGCGCCTGAGCAGTGGATGTGGTCAAACCGGCGCTGGAGCTAGTACGCCTTGGTGCTTGTCCACGCCCAATTGGCCCAAGCTGTCCGCCGGCCGACAGTGGCGTCGTCCGTAACTCTTGCGCCGCCGGATTGGTGCCTGGACGCTACTATTTCCCAGCAATCGCACGCGAATTGCGCGCCGGCAGGCTTCTTGGCTTGCTCTTCCCCCAGCGAAGGGCAATGCATACTGAGTCATGTACGGGATTCTCGGTCTGCACATCTGTGCGGTCCGCCAAATTGATCTGGAGGGTGGTGCGCTCACTTAATCCGCTCGCAGCCACCCAACTTGGCGAACAACGGAATTGACAATGACGAAACTGATCACACTCGCGGCATCGGCCGTTTTCTTACTGTGGACGTCCGCAGCCTCTATTGCAGCCCCGGGTGATGCGTTTGCGAATTTTCCCGGCCGTTGGACCGGTGAAGGGCGCCTCGGCTTCAAGGACGGTAAAACGGAAGCTGTGACCTGCCGGGCGACCTATTTCGTTGCCAAAGTGACAGGCGAGCTCACACAGAATATCCGGTGCGCCTCACCCTCGGGAAAGATCGAGGTGAAGAGCAAGGTTTCGGAAGCGGGTGGCGTGCTGACCGGCACCTGGAATGAGCTCATCTACAATATGTCGGGTGAACTATCCGGTGAGGTGACGAAGGCGGGGTTCAGGGTCACCGTCAAAGGCACAGAGGGTTCAGACCTCAATGCCACCATGGATATCCTGGTCAAAGAAAACAGGCAGATCGTCGAAATCCATTTCAACAGCTCGACCCTGCTCGGTCTTACGCTGTTGCTCGGCAAGAGCACCGCTGAAAGAACAAGCAACGCCGCCGGGAACTAAGCCCAAATCCTTCGCACGCCATCCGCAAAGGGGATGCGCGCGCGAAGTGTTTCTGGTCTTCTATACGCCGATGCCGCTTAGTGTATCGTACCGCGGCGCCATCTAGCCGAGCGGTCGAACGATGCTGCGCGGCGCCGTTTCTTGGAAGCGCGATACTTTGCAGCCCGGCGCTTCACTTCGCGCTTTGAGACTTCGCCGGCGGCGACGAGCGCGTTGACGCAGCGTTTCGAAAGACGCGGTCCGGCAGATCTCATACACCTTCGAAGTGCTTTGGTCCCAACCGGGTGCTTGCTGCAGTAGGCAAAGTAGTCGTTGGCACACGCCCGCTTTACGGCCGGACTTACGGCAGCCGCGGCGGTCGCTGTTATGGCCAGAGCAGCAGCGGCGAGAATTCCCGTTCGAATTCTCACGGCTGCAATCCTCGATGTCATAGGTAGCTCCTGTCGCCCTCTATGGCAGAAGTTGGCACAAGCCGGCCTCTGCCTGCTGATGTCGGTCGTTCGTGTATTCAGGCCCTATTGCCAGAAAGAAGCGCCTAGCCGCCACGCGCGTGCTCCCACCACCAAGCGCACCTTGAGTTGTAGGCTACCTGATTCGTGCGACATCGCGCGCAATTGCGTTGTGCGCGCGCTAGAAAGTTCTCGGCCATCTCATTCCAGCAACGCTGTGTCGACGCGTGCCGGCGCGCTTCAGGGCTCGCATCGCGTCGCGCTTGCAGATCGAATTTGGGACGGTCGGTTGCGCCGACCGGTCGCGACAGCATCCGCCTCATTGACTCTTTCGCGCTGCACAATATTGTGCGCGACACCTCACAACCCATCCTCAAGATCTCCTCGAGCATAGGATCCTGCCGCGATGACCGCTGTCCGCACACCTGCCAAACACTTTACGCCTCTCGCCATCGGTGCGCCGGAGCCCTACCGGAGCCTGCCCGTGCGCCTTGAGCGCATGATCCACTTCATTCCGCCGCACAACGAAAAGATCCGCGCCAAGCTCAAGGATACGATCAAGAACGTCGATGTGGTGCTCGGTAACCTTGAGGATGCCATCCCATCCACTGACAAGGAAGCGGCCCGGAAGGGCTTTGTCTCCATGGCGCAGGAGTTCGATTTCGGCTCGACCGGGCTCTGGACCCGTATCAATTGCCTGAACAGTCCATGGGCGCTGGACGACGTCACCGAACTCGTCAAAGAAGCCGGCGATAAACTCGATGTCATCATGCTGCCCAAGGTCGAGGGGCCTTGGGACATCCATTACCTGGATCAGCTGTTGGCACAGCTCGAAGCTCGTCACGGCGTTAAGAAGCCCATTCTCATCCACGCCATCCTTGAGACGGCTGAAGGGGTGAAGAATGTGGAAGCGATTGCCGCCGCATCGCCGCGCATGCACGGCATGAGCCTCGGCCCCGCCGACCTCGCGGCCTCTCGCGGCATGAAGACGACCCGCGTCGGCGGTGGGCACCCCGATTACGGTGTGCTTGCCGACGCCGGCGACGACGGCGGTGCGCGGAGTTTTTACCAGCAGGATCTTTGGCACTACACGGTTGGAAAGATGGTTGACGCGTGCCTCGCCTATGGCCTGAAGCCGTTTTACGGGCCGTTCGGGGACTTTTCAGACAATGCGGCGTGCGAAGCCCAATTCCGCAACGCCTTCCTTCAGGGCTGCCTTGGGGCCTGGTCGCTGCATCCCTCGCAGATCGCCATCGCCAAGCAGGTGTTTTCGCCGGATGCGAAAGAGGTTGCCTTTGCCAAACGTATCCTCGAAGCGATGCCGGACGGGACTGGCGCCGTCATGATCGACGGCAAGATGCAGGACGACGCCACCTGGAAACAGGCCAAGGTGATCGTCGATCTGGCCCGTCTTGTCGCAACCAAAGATCCGGATCGCGCTGCGGAATATGGTTTCTGACAGCCAGAAAACGGCCCAAGATATTGTAAGCGGACAACACCTCTTGACCACGAAGCGTACCACCCAATTGACAAGCCGCGCGAGGTCGCCTCGAATGCGAGCAATGACCAGGAAATCCATAGAGGGTATGACCCTGCCGGCGGCTGAAAAGGAGGCCGTGCGCGAGGCCAAGTTCGGCGTCGGGCAGGTCGTTCGCCACCGCATCTACCCCTTCCGCGGCGTCGTGTTCGACATCGACCCGGAATTTTCGAACACTGAAGAATGGTGGCTATCAATCCCTGAAGAGGTGCGCCCGCACAAGGATCAACCTTTTTATCACCTGCTCGCCGAGAACGACGATACGGAGTACATTGCCTATGTGTCGGAGCAGAACCTCCTGCCTGACGACTCCGGCCAGCCGATCCGCCATCCGCAACTTGGTGATCTTTTTGTCGAAGATGCCGACGGGACGTATCGCGCCGTCTTTCTGCAATCCCACTAAAAGAAGAGTGCGCTTCGATCGCAGAGAAGCGCCATCGTGGCGACTGCGCCTGGCGCTAATGCGTCGCCTTCGCGCCCCATAGCCGCTTCAAGCGGGCGTCGCGGCCGCAGCCTTTTCGGTAGAAGCCGTATCGGATGGAATTCTTCTTATAGTAGTTCTGGTGGTGGTCGGGGCCGGGCGTNNGCTGCTTCGATCTTGACGGCGATCGGCCGCTTGAAACGCTTGCTCGCCTCGAGCGCGGCCTTACTCTCCTCTGCAATGCGCTTCTGCTCGGGTGAATGCGTGAAGATTGCGGGCCGGTAGCTTGACCCGCGGTCACAGAACTGGCCGCCGCCATCAAGTACGTCCACGGTTCGCCAATAGAAGTCGACCAGCTTCTTGTAGCTCACGCGTGCGGGGTCGAACTTGAGCTGGACCACCTCTGCATGACCGGTCTCGCCATGGGCCACCTGCTTATAGGTCGGGTTCTTGGTATGCCCGCCCATGAAACCCGAAATCGTCTCAACGACGCCGTCGACCTTGTCGAAGTCGGCCTCCGTGCACCAATAGCATCCACCGGCGAAGGTGGCGATTTCGTATGCTTCACCGGCAGCCAAGTGTCGCGCGGTTGTCTTCTGGGGCGTAGGTGCAGGCGCCTGAGTGGCAGCAGCCACGGTGAGTGCGACGGCACCCAATGTGAGCGCTGCCAGTGTCAGACGTTTGAATGCAGAGTTCATGGAGAGTGTCTCGCGCTTAAGACGCCACTTACGTTTCTTCAGGCCTCGGACTTGGGCACAAACTTCATCGCCACGCCATTCATGCAGTAGCGCTTGCCGGTCGGTGGCGGGCCGTCATCGAACACGTGGNNCACGTGGCCCAGATGCCCGCCGCAGCGCCGGCAATGCACCTCGGTTCGCGGGTAGATCAGTTTCCAATCTGTCGACGTGCCGACGGCATTCTCCAGCGGCGCATAGAAGCTTGGCCAGCCGGTTCCGCTGTCGAACTTCGTCTCCGACGAATAGAGCGGCAAATCGCACGCGGCGCAGTGATAGGTGCCCGGCTCGTAGATCTTATCGAGCGGACTCGTGCCGGCGCGCTCCGTACCGTGCTTGCGCAATACGTAGAACTGCTCCTTGGTGAGAAGCTTGCGCCACTCGTCCTCGGTCTTGGTGATCTCGAACATCTTCGTCTCCTCCGCGGCAGCAGACGGGCGTACGGCGGCGGCCAGTGTCAGTCCCAGCCCGGCGAGAGTGATTTGGCGGCGCGTTAACATGGTCTGTGTCTCCTCACGTGCCAAAACCGGCCTTTGTTGTCTTGAGACCATCTTCCTTTTCTTGCTCAGTTTACGCGGAAAAGCACCCTGGGGTTTCGTTACAATCGCTTCATCAACCTTTTCGCGCCTTTCTTGGTGCGGGTCGGCTTGGTTCTCGGGCGGGTTCGACCAGTGGCACGGGCCGATCGACCCGGATTTCTTCCGGTGAAAGACGGCATTTATAGGCCAATGCCTCTACGCCGGCTTCGGTTGCTGCAGCAAAAGCCGACGCGTAATTCGGATCGATGTCGGCCGCCAGCGAGAAGCGCTTCGCGTCCGCACGCTGAATAAGGAACAGCATGACCGCGCGGTGTCCCGCACGCACCATGTTGGCAAGCTCATCCAGGTGCTTTGCACCGCGCGCAGTAACCGAGTCTGGAAATTCGGCGTGACCGTTCGTTCGCGACAGATGCACATTCTTGATCTCGACGTACGCGGTGCCTTTCTTCGCGTCCTCAAGAAGAATATCGATACGGCTGTTCTCGCCGTACTTTACTTCGCGCCTGAGCCCGTCATAGCCTTTCAGCTCCGGAATTTTCCCGGCATCGATAGCTTCCGCCACCAACCGGTTCGGGTGGCCCGTGTTGATCCCGGTCAGCACCGGTCCTTTGCCTATGTCGGCTTCGACCAGCTCCCAGGTGTGCCGGTACTTGCGCGTCGGGCTGTCGCTTTCGGAAAGCCAGACCGTCATGCCCGGTGCGACCAGCCCCAACATTGAGCCCGTGTTGGGACATGACGCGGTGATGGTCGTGCCGTCTTCTAGCGTGACGTCCGCTAGAAAGCGTTTATACCGCTTGACGAGGCGGCCGCGCACCAAGGGCTTTTGAAAGCGCATGCGGTTTAGAGCTCCGGATTCGTGAAGTTTCGGCGCATCTCTTTACCAGTGCCCAAGCCGCCGGCACCACCCGCAACGGCGGCCGCAGGAGGAAAAAATCGTTGCTGGCGCGGAGAAGCCTTGCGCACCTGCCCGCCGCCTCCCAGTATCGGCGACCAACCGGCCGGTCACCGAGCCAAACGCGAACGCCCCACTTGGATACCGTCCATGAGCGCATCCGAAACCATCACCGCTGCGGTTCTCGTTATCGGTGACGAACTCCTTTCCGGACGGACCAAGGACAAGAACATCGGGACGATCGCGGAATACCTGACGGAGATCGGCATCCAGCTCAAGGAAGTGCGGATCGTTGCCGATGATGCAAACGCTATCATCGATGCCCTGAATGGGCTCCGCAGCCGTTACAGCTACGTCTTCACGACCGGCGGGATCGGGCCGACGCACGACGATATTACCGCCGAATGCGTGGCAAAGGCATTTGGCGTCAGTATCGACGTCGACCCGCGTGCGGTTGAATTGATGCGCCCTGCCTACGCCAAGCGCGGGCAGGAGCTCAATGCAGCAAGATTGCGCATGGCGCGTATCCCCGACGGCGCTGACCTCATTGCCAACTCCGTTTCCATCGCACCCGGCTTTGTTCTCGAAAATGTGATCGTGATGGCGGGGGTGCCGGCCATCATGGAAATGATGCTGCGCGATGCGACACAGCGGCTCAGAACGGGCGCAAAACTAAACAGCGTTACGATTGTCGTCGCGCGGCCTGAAGCTGATATTGCCGATTTGTTTTCCGCTCACCAAAAAGCGTTTCCGGACATCGCGATGGGCAGCTATCCGTCGTTTAAGGACGGGAAATACCGAACAGAATTGGTGCTGCGGGGTGCCGACACCGTGCGCCTCAAAGAGGCAGAAAAAAACCTTGCCGCAGCCCTCACGGGCAAGGGTCTCCTCTAGTTTAATCAACTTGAACGCCGTTTATCTCGCCTGCCACGCGACGATAAAGGACTCGTCATGCCACATTTCGTTTGCTTGTAACGCGGCGCCGATGGCCGCGCGGGGGCGCTGCCGGCCGACATTCGAATATCTTTCAACTGTCAACGGAGCCAACCGATGCGAGTGTTTCAGAGCCAGACTTGGCACGCGTATATTTCAATAAAGAGGGTCCACCGCTTTTGGCTGCTGCCTTTGCTCGCCGTCCTCTGCGTGTTGCCATCGTCGATGGAGGGCGATGCAAAAACTCCTGGCAACACGTATTGCTTCTACGGGAAGTGCCATCGCGTAAAGTCGATCGTGGAGACGCAGAGCCTTGTCGGCCAGGACACGACACTTGCCGCCTCTTTCTACGATGATTGCAAGCGTGATCGCTACAATCCATGCGGCCTGACATCCTCAGGTGAGAAGTTTCACCCGAACCGGGCGGACAACGCGGCGAGCCCCATCTATCCCGATGGCACGACGATACTTGTCTGGTCGCCCGAGTCGAAGCGCGCCGCCGTTCTGCGGGTGAACAACGCCGGGCCCTATTGGGGCGACAGAAAGCTCGATGTCTCACGCGCCACGGCCGAATATCTGGGCTTTGCGCCGAAGGGCGTGGCCGATCTGCAGGTTCGGGTTATCGAAGCGCCGACGGCGGAAGAAGCCAAGTACGCGAGGAACCGCACATATGATCGCGTTCCCGGCTACATCGGCCAGTATGTCAGCGCCGAAGCAGCGCTTGAGGCGGCCAAGGCGGCCATCTCCGCAACCGAGCCGGCAAAGTCTGAGCCCAAAGGTCCGTTGACTGGATTTGCCGTTGCGGCGGCGGCTCTGTCGAAGCCGGCCGTTGAAGAGGCTGCGCCGTTCGCGGTCGCGAGCCTCGACGAGGTCAAAGTCGGTGGTCGGCCGGCGGCCAAAGACGCCAAGGCGGACGACAGTGTGGGCGAGCCGAAGGAAACGGCCACGACCGCGGTCACCACCCCGGCGGCCGCCCCGAAGACGGGTGCGGTCCGGACAGCGGCGGTGACCAGCAAGGTGGAAGCCAAGCCGCGCAAACGCGTGGTGGTGAAGAAGAAAAGCCGGCGCAAGTCTCGCGTGGCTTCGGCCAAGCGCAAGCGCGCCGTGAAGGGCAAGGCCACCAAAGTGGCTGTGAAGCGCAGGGCCGTCAAAGTGGCCGCCAAGCCCAAGTCCGCGCCAAAGCCCAAGCCGATGGTGGCCGGACCGCCGAACGACAATGCATGGTTCCGCAAGCAGGTTCGTTCAACTTCCGGAATGCCCGCGAAGAAGAACAGGGGCTAACAAGCGCGAATTGACGTGACGTGGACGGCGGGCCGGCTTCGCCAAGTCTAAGCGTCCGCAGATGATGTCCCCGTGCCGGGTTTTTCCGGCGCGGGGGCTGCCGTTTCAAGGTCAGCCTCTTCGCCTGCGAGGAACAAGTCGTAGTGCAGTTCGAGCGTATCGAGGAACGCCGCGACCAGATCCATCAATTCTCCCAGGCGGATCCGCCGCGCAACTAGGCAGGATTCGCTGATCTCAATGCGGGCGCCTTCCTGTGGTGCGGGCTCCTCTGCGGCCAGAATCCCCCGGCCGCGCAGATACGGTGTCAGGGCGTCTCCGGTATCGAATTCGGTGCTGGTCTCGTCTCCAAGTTCTGCGGCTGCCTCGATCAAAAGGGCAGTGGCGCCCACAAACAGCTTGGTCATGCGCTGGAAGCGCTCATCACGCCGGCCGAGTTCTTCAGCCCGCTCCCTGGCTTTCAGGACGCGGGCCACGAGAAACATCTCGAGGGTCCGGATCGTACCAATCGCGGCCCGCTGCTCAGCACGTGCGGCATCAATTTCGCGGGGCGAACCTAAAGAGGCTCCGTTCCAGACGAAGTTCTCCTTGAGCAGGTCCTCGCCGGCGGCCAATGCCGCATCCAAATTGTCGGCGAGGAGATAAACGTAAGCCGGAGCCATCGGGGCCCGCCAAGGCGCAGGCGCCTCGGCGCTTATCGCGGGTTTGTCGGCGCTGTCGCGTTTTGGAGGCCAGACGGACATAACAATCTCATTCGCACTATGCTCATACGTGGCGCATGCTCGTAACTTCTCGCTCTCATCCGTTCTGATTCGCTGGCTTACGCCAAGTCCCTTGTAAGACTTGCTCCCCGGCATCCACCGATCGCGCAGAAAAGCGCGTGCGGACGCCCTTTCCCGCGTTTGCGGACGACGCAGTTGTGTCTTCGAAGGAACCAGTCACCGCATACGCGCGTGCATGACTTTTTGGAGTCAGACGCGTCACAGGGCCTAGTCATAAATCGATTACCGCGTTATACTTATTTTCTGTCCGGCAGGGTCCCCAACTTGCGCCGTGACAGATACCAACCTTCGTCAGTAGGGACGGGAATCTGTGTGCAGATGCATGTGCACGGAAGTGCGTAGCTTGTTCTTTTTTGAGAGTACCGGAGTCGGTCGTGGCAGACGTGTTGAAGTCGAATAAGGCGCCGAAGACGTCCAACGCACCCTTGAAATCCGCCGTTTCGGCGTACCTTCCCGACTTTGTGCGCGAGGCGCCGTCTGTTCCGCTCATCTCGCGCGACGCCTACGTTGCCGAGACGGGTGCGCGGCTTGACGCAATGCAGCGCGACATACTTTCGCTCAAAAACGCCGTCGACGATGCGAAAGCGACGATCACCCGTCTCACAAATGAGGTTGAGTATGTGCAGCGCGTCCGCAGCTTTCATGAGGCGGACCAGCGTCAGATGCGCGACCAGTATGACCGGGCGATCAAACTCGGGCTCGACCTTAAGTCCCGGCTCGATGCCATCGAAGCCAAATCCGGTGGCAATTATCATGGGTATTCGACGTTTGAAGCCGTCAGCAAGCGGCTGACTGAGCTGGGCGAGCTTGAGCAGCGTGTCAAAAAGTCAGAACGTGACCTGAAATTCGCTGCCGCGCTTTTCTGCGCTTCTCTTGCCTTGCTGACGCTGACGCTCCTTTGAGGCACGTCCAGGTGACGTTCGGGCGGCAATCGCGCGACAAATTCAATTCAGGCGCTAAAGAAAGCATGTCCGGCCTAGCCGGACTCGCTTGGC
>JABAHR010002941.1_pt2 | contig 11002 bp, 12 predicted proteins | sample 7062101 | NCBI WGS metagenome assembly JABAHR01 (sample SAMN14534553, study PRJNA622989) | marine sediment metagenome | biome: marine biome [ENVO:00000428]; feature: marine pelagic biome [ENVO:01000023]; material: deep marine sediment [ENVO:00002113] | place: India: Gulf of Kutch | collected...
CAGTTAAATATAGTAGTTAATAAGTATAGCGATAGTCTTATTGTTCCCATTGAAAAAATACCAGTAAGAAAAGTATTTACTCCCTTCTATAGACTGTGGCAAAAAGAAGTTGAGAAATTTAAACCTTTGAATGTAAAGAAGATAGTTTCTCCAAAAATAAAAACGAACCAGACAGAAGACCTCATCAAGGATATACAATATACATCAAATAAATACTGGCCAATCAGATTCCCCTCCATGAGGGTAAAAGAATTTGAGTTTTGTAATTACAAAGATACAAGAAACTTCCCTTATATAGACGGCTCATCCAAAATGTCTCCATATATCAGATTTGGAATCATATCTATAAGGCAGCTTTATAATTATGTTGTTTCACTAGGCTGTCCAGACAATACATATATCTCCGAGCTTGCCTGGAGGGAATTTTGGTATCACATCATTCATCATTTCCCAGAATGCAGAGAGATAGAATTTCAGAAAAAGAGAAGAGGGCTTAAATGGGAGAATAATGAAGAGCATCTAGAAGCCTGGAAAGAGGGCAGAACCGGTTATCCTATAGTGGATGCCGGGATGAGGCAGTTAAAAGAGGAGGGGTGGATGCACGGCAGGGTAAGGATGATAGTAGCTTCATTTCTTACTAAAGATTTGCTCATTGACTGGCGATATGGTGACAGGCATTTCTATGACTATTTGGTTGATTATGATGAAAACGTAGACATAGGTAATTGGCAGTGGTCTGCATCAGTAGGAGCCGATCCAAAGCCGCTTAGGATATTTAACCCAATCTTGCAGTCCCAAAGGTTTGATCCAGAATGTGTTTATATTAAAAAATATATTCCAGAGCTTAAGTGCGAGGAAATTGCAAAGATTCACGACCCAATTAAGCATAAACTTAATTATTATGAGCCTATTGTAGATCATTACGAAGCAACTCAATACACTAAAGACGTCTACAATAAATTAGTTTAGACTGTCTAATATATGTCTAATATTCTGAGAATCATAATAAATAAAACTATTCAATAAAGTTGTAACCTTCCTCAATTACTTATAATTTATCGTATTTCATCTTCAATAAATACAATAAGTTACAAAATTATTTGACATATTAATCCAATAGGTAACTAATTAAGACATATAATAGATAGGAGGTAGACAGTATGAAGACTTTAGATGTTTTGGTTGCTGTTTTACTGGTTGTAGGAGGCTTGAACTGGGGACTTGTTGGATTTTTTCAGTTTGATCTTGTAGCCAGTATATTTGGCGGACAGTCTGCTGTTATAAGTAGAATAGTTTATTCATTAGTGGGTTTGTCTGCTGTGTATCAAGCAATACAGTTAAAATCAATTCAGAGAAGATGGAACGTTGATGCAGACGCAGATTAAAATAAATTTAGGAGGTTTATAATGAAGAATGTAAAAATCTTAACAGTTTTAGTTATAACAATTTCTCTACTCGGTATCAATGCAGTTGCAGGAAAATATGAAAAGAAGGACATTGTTGATACTGCAGTATCTGCAGGATCTTTTAAAACATTGGTTGCAGCTGTTAAAGCAGCTGATCTTGTAGAGACGCTCAAGGGGGATGGGCCTTTTACAGTATTTGCTCCAACAGATGAGGCATTTGCTAAACTTCCTGAGGGTACTCTCGAAGATTTACTTAAACCGGAAAACAAAGAAAAACTGGTATCTATTCTTACTTATCATGTAGTAGCTGGAAAGGTTACATCTGATAAGGTCGTGAATCTTAAAGAAGCTGATACGGTTAATGGTAAAGCACTTTCCATTGAAGTAATTGACGGAAAAGTAATGGTGGATAATGCTAATGTAGTTGGAACTGATGTGATGGCTTCAAATGGTGTTATACATGTAATAGATACAGTAGTATTACCGAAGTAAAACATATTTAAGGCCGGTATAAAATCCGGTCTTGAATATTTCAATACTAAGCTGTACTTATTAGTTCGTGACAGATAACGACATATATTTCGTACTAATAATACTATGTTTGACAATCCATTATAGTAGGCAACTACTTAAATCAATAATTAATTAGGTTTTAATGTAAAAACAAATGGTCGCAGCGACTCCAGACAATCTAGCTCATAAAGATATTGAAGTCATATATAAGAACAAACAAAATGTAACTTCTATACCTTTTAACAGAGGGCACTGTGAATTAGCTTTAATATTAAAAGACTCAGGGCTTAAGTGGAGGCCCTCGGTTGGTCATTATATTTGGGATCCTGAGAAAAAAATACTGAAAAAATCACCATTTAATAACAGGATTTATTATGTGCTTAATATAGAACATTTCATTAAAATATTCTCAAATCTTGAGACAGTTAAAAAACTATTTATATGGCTTCCTACATATTATCATTCAAGACTTATATGTGATGAACTGGGAATTGAAAAAGAATTGATATTTGAAAAGATACTATCTGCAAATGTAAATTCTACAGCTGATGAGCTATCAGTACTGTACAATCTGATTATAACTAAACTGAATTCTAGCTAACTATTTAAACCCTCTGTACATTATCACTGTACCTATATTAAGCTCTTCATATCGGCAGTTTTTAAATCCTGCATTTTGCATAAGGTGTATAAAGTCATCTCTATTAGGAAATTTAGAAATAGAATCCCCAAGATATCTATATTCTTCTTTAGCACCGAATAGTGAACCTATTAACGGGAAAAAGTTATTGAGATAGGCCATATAAACTGGGCCAAAAATCTTGTTATTAGGAAGTGAAAATTCCAGAATTCCAACACTCCCTTTTTCGTTTAAAACCCTGTACATTTCATGAAGAGATTTCTGAGGATCTACAGTGTTTCTTATTCCAAAAGATATGGTGACAGCATCGAACATGCCATTATTAAACGGTAGGTCTTCAGCAATGCCTCTAACTACCTGAATATTATAATTTAATTGTTTGCTCTTTAACTTTTTTTTAGATTCCAAGAGCATATTCAAACTAGGATCAAGCCCTACAGCTTTTGAATCTGGATTATGTTCTATGAAATTAATCGATACATCAGAAGTGCCGGTAGCAAGGTCTAGTAATAACTGAGCATCTTTAAATTCTTTTATTAATTTGATTTTCCATTTCTTATGAAAACCCATACTGAAAAAAGTATTCAGCGGGTCATACACCTTTGCTATGTTTTCAAATAGATCTTTGGTTTCGGGCATAATTTTGCATTAAATAAATCTTTAGACTATATCAGGAAAATATAAAATGAATATCTATACAATTAAATATCCAACTGACCTATAATTTCCTTAATATGCTCTGAATGGTTAAGTACGTAAAAATGTATTCCTGGTACACCACTGTTTAGAAGGTCATTTGCCTGTATTATGCACTGATCTATGCCGATCCTTTTTGCCTTAGTATCATCAGTACTTGCCTGCTGCAAATCATCTTTTAGATATGCAGGAATCTTGGAGCCACACATTGAGGATATTCTCTGTATCTGTTTTGTAGATAATATTGGCATAAGTCCTGGAATAAGCGGAATATCAATTCCAATTGATTTGGTAATATCCACAAAATCATAGTAATACTGATTTAAAAAGAAAAGCTGAGTAATGATAAGATCAGAGCCAGCATTTATCTTCTTTTTAAGATTCTCGATGTCAACTTCAATAGACTCGGCTTCAAGATGTTTTTCCGGATAACCGGCTACTGCAATGCCAAACTCCAAATTGTTTCTCTGCTCATAATCCCTTATATGTGCTACAAGCTCATTTGCGTATTTATAGCTGTTTTCATTTATGATGCCGTCTTTGGGCTGATCCCCCCTTAGGGCAACTATGTTTTGGATATTACTTGTTACAATATTATCAAGAATTTGATCAATAACGTCTCTTGTGGAACCTACACATGTAAGGTGGCATGCAGTCTCAGTACAAAGCTCATTCTTGATAAATGAGGCTATATCTATGGTTTTATCACGAGTTGTGCCCATAGCCCCATATGTGACAGTGATGTAGCTTGGATTTAATCTAATTAGTTCAGGAAGAGTGACGCTTTTTAGTTTTTTAAGACCCTCATCCGTCCTGGGTGGAAATATTTCGAATGAAATAACGGGTTTGTCATTAACTTGATAATATTCTTTAAATAACATTTTATAAGAGTTTAATGTAGATATAAGTAATAATTAAGATTTTACTTTAATATTTATTTTTCTTCAAGTATATAATAAATCAAAATAATGTTTTGTAATTTATTTATTTAACACTAAATTAAGAGGTAAAATATAGCATAATAATATTATAGTAAATTTATTCAATCATGAAAATTGCCCTAATTCTAATTTCTCAATTCTTTTTCATATTTATTCCAGCTCATTCCGAATCAAACCATAATTCATATCAAAAAGTGCAAAGAGCTTTTTATGTTATGGGTACAAGCCTTGAGTTTAGTCTACTTTGCAAGCATAGGACTCACTGTTTAGATGCGATAAATAAATCAATTTTGGAAGTTAAAAGGATTGATAAAGTATTTAGTAACTATAGGGCTGACAGCGAACTATCAACTATTACCATCAAGAAAGATAAGTATATAAAAGTATCAAAAGAGTTTTTTAAACTTTCAGGATTTTCTTATTTTATATCCGCTTTAACAAATGGTGCTTTTGATATATCTGTGGGACCACTTGTAAAACTCTGGAAAACGGAGTCCAAATTGGACAAAACTCCGGAAGATAAAATTATAAAAGACATAAGAGNNTATTGGTTATAAAAATCTTAAGTTTAATTCTATTAATTATACTATTTTATTCGGTTCGGATTGTATTGAACTCGATTTCGGAGCTGTAGGGAAGGGATATGTTCTTAAAAAATTGGTAGATTTGCTTAAAAAAGAGAATATTAATAATGGGCTTATTAATTTTGGAGGCAATATTTATGCACTTGGTACGGATCGGGATTCTAAACCCTGGGCAGTAAAAATTAAAGATCCAAATGACGATACTAAATTTATAAGCGCGATAATGGCTCAAGATCAGTCAATTTCTACATCAGGCGGTTACGAAAGGTATTTCAATATAAATGGCAAGAAATATTCACATATCATTGATCCCAGAACCGGTTATCCGGTAAATCATTTTTTATCTGTAACTATAGTTTCTGAAGATCCTCTTTTTGCTGATACCCTATCTACTGCATTTTCAGTATTAAGCCTGCAAGAATCCAAAAAGATAATAGAGCATCTGGATAAAATAGGAGTATTACTTGTAGAAAAAGAACAGGAAAAAATACACAAATATAAGAATCATTACTTCAATAAATTATCTGCTGATTAACTTCTAAATCTTAATATTACAAAGATATTAAGACATATTGATTACTATATTTCACAATTCTTGACAATTAATTAATACAAATGTATATCATAGACCTTAATTATCCATAATAGAGGTATTTTAACTATAATAATATTAATATTATTATAGTTTATAGAAGATAAATTAAGGAGGAGTAGGCAGGAGATGTGTAAAATTATAAGGTTTTTCAGCATAGTAATATTAGTCTTGGTAATATCTGGAATCGATTCATTATTATTTTCACAAGAAGTGGATAAGGATACGCGTATAAGAGAGCTTGAGAGAAAATTAGAGGCAGTAACAGATGAAGTAAACAAATTAAAAGAACAAACTACTCAGAATGACAAACTTACAGAAATAGAAGAAAAGTTAAATATTATTGTTGAGGAAATAGAAAACCTTAAATCGTCGTCTGTTACTGCAGAGCGTAAATACGAACAAAAACATGGTCATGCAGAAGGGGCATCGCAGGTTTATCATGTGGGTAAAGGATTTTCTGTTGGCGGTTATGGTGAGCTATTCATCAGCCAGATAGAGGAGAATGGAGATAACACAGTTGATGCCCAGAGGGTGATATTGTATGTCGGCCACAAATTTACTGACAATATCATATTCAATTCCGAAATAGAGTTCGAACACGGAACTACAAGCAGTAATCAGGACGGAAGATCAGGCTCAGCATCTGTAGAATTTGCAAGCATTGATTTCTTGTTATCCGATGCATTTAATATAAGGGGAGGTATTTTGCTTGCACCTTTTGGCATTGTGAATGAACTTCATGAACCTACAACTTTTTTCGGTACGTTAAGGCCGGATGTGGAAACACAGATAATACCTACAACTTGGCGCGAGAGCGGTGTGGGTATCTTTGGTGAGATAAATGATGTTGTTCCGGGAACCTTGAGCTACAGGGCCTATCTCATGAATAGTTTTGACTCCAGAGGTTTCAGAGCAAGAAATAACAGAAGCTTAAGGGTAAAGGGAAACAGGGCAAAATTTAATGATATAGCCTTTGTCTCAAGACTAGAGTACGATCCGTTTCCGGGTGTTAAATTTGGAGGATCATGGTTTATTGGACAGACAGGACAAAATGAGAGAGTAGAGGGGCAGACAATTGACGGACTTTTTCAGATGTATGAAGCAGATGTGGATGTAAAATATAAAGGCTTTGAAGGCAGAGCATTATTTGTATATACATTCTTAGATGACGCAGACCTAATAAATACGCAGAATAGTCTTGTGGGTGAAGATTCGGTTGGTGAGGAGCAGTTTGGATGGTATGTAGAAGGAGCTTATAATGTTTTGGCAATTGCAGATGTACATCCTTATTTTCAATATCTGGCACCTTTTGTAAGATATGAACAGATTGATACTCAAAAAGAAGTTCCATCAGGTTTTCTAAGAAATCCGGCTAATGACAGAGATGTATGGACAATTGGACTTAATTACAAACCAATACCAAATGTGGTTGTGAAAGTAGATTATCAGATTAGAGATGACGGGGCTACATCGGCAAATAACCAGTTTAATCTTGGTCTTGGATATGTATTTTAGGATATGAATAATAAACCATGTAATATTGTATTATTATTAATAGTAGTAAGTATTGTATTAATTACTGATTACTCGGCAGCAACGGTATTCTTGACTAAAGACGAGGCTTTGGGGCTTGCTTTTCCCGAGGCCAAGAATATTGAGAAAAAGTCTTTTTTCTTAACTAATGATCAGGTAGATACAATACAAAAAACCGCGAGAACTAAAGTAGAGTCGAAACTCTTTTTATTTTATGTTGGCAGAAAGGATGGAGAAGTTCTTGGTTATGCTGCAATTGATACACATATAGTAAGAACAAAATCACAGACAATTATGGTGGTCTTAAATCCTGATGGTTCTCATAGATATACAGAGATATTAGCGTTTTTTGAGCCGCCTGAGTATAAAGCTTCTCAAAACTGGTTAGATTTATTTAGGAATAAGAAGATTGATGAAGGTTTAAGAATTGGTAAGGATATCCCAAATATAACAGGAGCAACTCTTACTTCTCACAGTACTGCGAATGCTGTTAAAAAGGTGCTTGCGGTATATGAAGTATTAATAAAGGGAGCTGAAAAGGATTGAGATTTTTCATTTCAAATGATATTAGCAAGAATCATTTACTAAAGATAATTATAATATTCACTCTACTATTTTTTGGTTTTCTCTGGCTTACAAACCTGCTTTTGTATCTACAGATTGGATTTAGTTATGACTCTGTGGTTGAGTACTACCTTGGTTCTGAGCAAAGTTTCAGGCCAGCTAAGAGCTATATTGGCCTTCTCCAAGAAGCGCACTTTCATTTTTTCTCGATGGCAATAATTCTTGTAACACTAAACCATCTAATTCTATTTGCTCCGATCAAAAACATCTATAAACTGACTCTTATATTATTATCCTTTATGTCTGCATTAGGTGATATTGCTGCCGGATGGCTTATAAAATATTCAAGCCCGCATTTTGCATACTTAAAAATTGCTTCAGTAATGGTTTTGCAAATTACTCTGGCTATTTTAATAGTAGTGGTAGTAATTTTTCTTTATCAAAAGAACAAAAGAAATGTGTATTCTGGATGAACGTATTCTATAAATTTAGCTTGTTTCTTAGTATCTTTATATTGTAATAAGGCTCGCCCCTGTTCCTGGCTATTTCATAAATATCTTCTAATTCTGTTAGTATTGTATGGAGCTGTAATTTACCTTCTTTAGTGAGTGATGCTTCTTTGGGTGATTTCCCATCGAGAACCTCCAGGGGCTCATCAAGCCAATGTTGATAATAATCATCCAGGATCGAGTCCATCTCTTTTTTGTTTTTAACTCCAGGAGGTAGTCTGTCTACTTTATACTTTTTCTTATTCTTATTTAAATTTATAAGCGTATTGAGATCTTTGATTGTATCTTTTTCATGTTTTAATACATTAGAAAACTGAGACTCAAAGAGTTCTTTCATTTTCGATTGCGAGCTGTTTGAATAACATTCAAGGTTTAAAAAGTTTTTATCAAGCTCAATTACGCCTTCTGTCTCCGGATTATTATCTGATGCTATTAAATAAACTTTAAGATCATCGGTTTTTTTTATAATTGGAGTAATATTTGGGGTTTTATCAAGAAGCTCAATTACGGCTTTGTGATCAGTTATTTTGTACTCTGAAATAGTGAATATAAATTCCTGTCCCAATGAATTAAGAAATCTGGGATTTTTGGATATATTTTCCAGATACTGGAAGATGAGGTAACCCCAGTCTTTTAAAAACTTCTTGATACTTGGTTTACCATCACAAGAACTTTCATATTCTCTATACTCTTTTTTATAGAAATCCAGTATTAATGTTTTAAAAGCGATCGGGTAGAGAGTGATAATATCAGAAAAAAGCAGGGTGTTGTCAGACTGAAGAATTCTTGCTCCTAAAATACTATATAATTTAGCTTTCTCAGCAGTAGATTTATCTACTATTGTAAATTTTTCTTCGGTGAATATATCAGAGATAATGCATTTATTATCTTCAACAATATCTTCTAATATAAAAAAGCTGCAGATACTCTCTTTTGCCTGTTTTATTATAGTCTGTTCTATATTGGATAAATCTCTTTTGTTTTCTTCATAAAAGGTAGTGATAACGGTTTTGCCTGAATCTATTAACTTAAAATCATATATAAACCAGTCAAAAAATCTTGAAAAGGATGATTCGTCAATTTCGTCCATTGCCAAATCTTCGGGTAGTAGATCAGGATTATTTTTCCAAATATAGAAAGCCTCTCCTATCTGAGAAGCAATATCTGGTTTTTCAGTAAATTCGGTTAGTTTTATCCTCAGCTCTTTTTCAAGCTGATCAAATTTGTATTGATTTAAATTAACAATTTGCGTGTCTTGTTTAGTCATTTTATTTAATATTGATGTGTAAAATATTGTTGTAGATCAACAAGGTATACTACCAAACATTTTTTCCAATACCTGCTTTCTAAATTCGAATATACTATCTAGTTGTTTAGAGATGAATAGATTATTAATGATACGTGATAAAGGGTCAAAAGGAAGGCTGTAATTTACGATATCTATAGCTTGTGTTGTATTACCTGAGAGTTTTTTAAATATATGTTGGTGATGCCAAAATTTGTATGGGCCAAACCTCTGTTCGTCAATAAAATATTTTAGATAATCAACATGGGTAATTTCTGTAACCCATGTCTGTTTTATTCCGGCCACCGGAGTTACATCATATTCTATTATCATTCCTGCATACATTTTTTCAGCAAGTTCTGATTTTACAATTAGTCCAAGTTCAGGTGGGGTGATATGTTCTAGGTTGGTTGGACTTGAAAAGAAATTCCAGCATTCAGTGAGTCCAATTGGTAATATTTGTGTTTTATTGAGCGTATATAATTTCATAGAATTATTAGTAGCCCTAATGTCTTTATAGTCAAGTTAGTAGTCTGCTCTGTCAGGGGCCTTTGGAAGGCCTATTATAAGCCAGATAAACAGAAAGATAATTATAAATACAAGTGGATATAAGATTCCAAAATTATAGAGATATCCTGCAAGTATACCCCCTACTCCGGCTCCGGAAAAACTTGATAGGTTATAAAACCCTGTTGATACCCCCCTGAATTCCGATGGAACTCGCTGTGTTAAAAACGTAGGCATTAATGACTGGAAAATTGTATGTCCTATAAAAAACACTATACCTACAAATAACAGAAGGTTTTTATCAGACTCTACAAAAAGATAAGATACAAAGCATATAAGCAGCAACAACCATGCAGCCTTGGTAGATATTTTAAGGTTTTTATTTTTTTCAGCCCTTCTTATATAAGGAAATACAACAAGAAAACTTGGTATGAGAATAATTAAATAAGCTTTCCATATATTCTCACCAGTCTCTCCAAGAAGTACCCATGTTAGAGGAAATACAAAGAGGAAAATATTTGTTGTTATTGAATTTATAAATGCAGAGAAAAATAGAGTTTTAATGTCTTTATTCTTTAAATATGCATAAAGACGAGACTTGTTTATCTCTTGTTTCTTGACCTCTATATCAGGGAAATATAAAAGCGTTGCAGCAATAGCTATAACACCAAGAACCGCCAAAATAAAAAATAGACTCTCAAACCCCATTTTTGCAGCAAGAAGTGGTCCCAGGAGCATGCCTACAATAAATGTAACGCCTATCATAATTCCCGTTATTGTAAAAGACTGAGCTCTTACCTCGTGTCTTGTGAGGTCACCAAGAGATGAAATTGCTACAGAGCTTATAGCTCCGCTTCCCTGAAGAACCCTTGCCAATATAAGCTCATTTATATTATCGGCAAATCCGCAGAGTATGCTTCCGATAATAAATATAAGTAATCCAAATAATAAGACTCTTTTTCTGCCAAACCTGTCACTTGCCCATCCAAATGGAATCTGCAGCAGGCTTTGTGATATAGCATATATACCAAATGCAACACCTGCCGTAGTTTCTGTAGCAAGCGGATATTCAAGAGCATAAATACTAAACGTAGGTAGTATTAAAAATATACCCAGCAGGCGTATTGAAATAATTACGCTTACGCTTAGTACAGCTTTTTTTTCCTGTTCGTTTAGGCTCATTTATTTTTCATTATCATTAAAATAGCTGGTTATTCTATCATCAGATA
>JABAHR010001491.1_pt1 | contig 10995 bp, 12 predicted proteins | sample 7062101 | NCBI WGS metagenome assembly JABAHR01 (sample SAMN14534553, study PRJNA622989) | marine sediment metagenome | biome: marine biome [ENVO:00000428]; feature: marine pelagic biome [ENVO:01000023]; material: deep marine sediment [ENVO:00002113] | place: India: Gulf of Kutch | collected...
ATGAGTGAAGAACGCGTTCGATATCCCAGCGTCTTCCACGTTGGTCTTCCCCGGACAGGGAGCACGACACTTCAAAACGTGCTACGCGCCGACCAGCGGATCACGCTAAGTTCGGATCGCTTTTTCCAAACAAAATCCTATTTCGAGCAGCCGCCGTTCAATGCACCACCGACGACGGCGGCTGTCCATAGCGATGAAACGATGCTCCGGACGTCCTCCAAATCCTTCAACATGACGGTGACCCTCGCGCATATTCGGGACAAGGTACCGGACGCCGATATCATTCTGACGATACGTGAACAACGGGACTGGCTGATATCACGTTACAAGTACGAACTCGATCGAGAAACGTGCGCTTTGAATATCAATGACTGGCTTCTTTCGCCAAAGGGGCTCGATTTCACCGGGCTTGGGAGATACGACGTCGTCTACTCGACGCTCCTACAATTCTTTCCTCGCAATAGAATACACATCTTTCTCTACGAGCAGCTCGCCGATGATTATCACTCCTATTTTGAGCGACTGTATAAAATCCTTGGTTTAGACTGCCAACCTGGTGAACGTTCGGTTGTTCTGAACAAGAGCCGTCATGCTGATGTTCTCTACTATAGGAAGCATCTCAATAAGCTGGCGATCATTCGATCAAGTGTCTTTGGGTACGACACCATGGTATTTCGCGCCCAACGCAAAGTGCTTCGCGCGCTCGCACTTGGCGCTGAGCGCGTTCTCCCCAAAGTCGGAGACGACTGGTGCCCGTGGCCCGGCACCCCTCCCTTTGATGCCATCTTGAGAGACTTCGGGCGGGGAAACGCAGCCCTCGAATCTGCGACTGGCCTCGCCCTCTCTAAATATGGCTACGTCACTTTGCCAGAGAACGGAGACCCGACCCCCTGAATCGAATCCGAGTTTCTTGCGCTCTTGGGTACCAGGCTCGGCATTTGTCCAGGCTCCGATAGGGCTCAATGCGAGGGAGAGGTACCATTGGTGCGGTCGCCCCTTAGCCGACAAGGCCAGCGGATGTGGCCCGCCGGCAACATGCGGGCAATCTGACAGTTTCCAAGCGTCAGAACACTTTGTGGATGGGCGGCGCTTTCATTAGGCTCAGGGGTCCGGGCTTAGGTCATCTCGCCCGGGGCTGACAGGACTCTTTCTCGTGCGCCGCGCCCTGACGTATCTGCTTGCCCTTGCCTTCTGCCTGCGCGCGGCAGTGCCGTTGGGCTTTATGCCGACAGCCGCGGCCGGCCCGGGACAATTTGCATTTGTCATCTGCACTGGAAGCGGTCCGGCGACGGTCCTCTTGGACGCGAACGGACAGCCAACCACTCCCGACTCCGAAAACTATGATCACGGTAATTGTCCCTATTCCGGGGCGGGTTCGCTTGCGGCACTTGTTGACGCCAGCACATTCCTAACGATCCCATTTGCGTACCCGACGCCTTACACTCCGGCGACCAGGCTCGATCTCACGCAGGCGCGGTACGAGTTGCCCGCGCCGGCCCGCGGTCCGCCCTCTTTCCAGTCCTGAAACAACCGTTCGCAGTTGCTGACCCCCGCGGAAGACGCGCGCGGGTCCAGCGGCGTTAGCTCTACCTATTCAGCACTGGTAAATTCGATATGACCCATACAAATACGCGGCTGACCGTCTGCGCGCTCTTCGGCGCAATGGTCCTCACGCCGTTCAAAGTCTGCGCTAATGACAGCGCGCACAGTAACCACGGCTCCCATTCCGGGCATCACGGCGGCGCACACATCCGCGCCGACGGCCATGCCCCGATCGGAGTCATGGGAGAGCACATGCACAAAAAGGGCGGCTTTATGCTGTCCTACCGCTACATGCGCATGAACATGGAGGGCAACCGGATTGGGACCCGGGACGTCTCGCCCCAACAGATCGTAACGACGGTACCGAACCGGTTCGACCAGCTACCGCCACCGGGCATTCAACCGCCAACGCTGCGCGTTGTCCCCACCAAGATGACGATGGACATGCACATGTTCGGGGGGATGTACGCGCCAACGGATGGTCTCACCTTGATGGTTATGTTCAATTTTATTGAGAAGGAGATGGATCATCTGACCTTTGCAGGCATGAACCCAGACGTCTTGCTGGGCAGGTTCACAACGCGATCGGAAGGTCTGGGTGACACCAAGTTGAGCGCACTCTATCGCCTGTACGATGACGCTGTGCATCACCTGCACCTCAATCTCGGGCTTTCCGTTCCGACAGGGAATATCGAAGAACGTGACGAGATCTTCACTCCGCTCAATACGCGCGCGATCGTGCGTCTGCCCTACGCGATGCAGCTCGGGACGGGGACATTCGACCTGCTACCAGGCGTGACCTATACGGCGCGCGTTGGCGATTTGAGCTGGGGCGCTCAATACATGGCCGAAGTCCGTCTTGAGGATGAGAACGACCAGGGCTACGCCTGGGGTGACAAGCACTCGGTTACGGGTTGGGTGGCCTACCAATGGGCGCCCTGGATCAGCACGTCGTTCCGCGCAACCTACACGCATCAGGATGAGATTGACGGTCAAGATCTCCAGATTGGCGGGCCGGTTCAAACCGCCCACCCCGAATTCTACGGCGGAGAGCGCGTCGATCTCTTGGGCGGCATCAATCTTGTCGNNTGTCGGACAAAGTGGGGCTCTGCGGGGTCATCGCCTTGCGATCGAAGCCGGTGCGCCCGTGCATGAGGATCTCAACGGGCCGCAGATGAGTACCGATTGGATGCTCACCGTCGGTTGGCAGAAGGCCTTTTAGTCTTTGCGGTCTGGTTCGCGTCCAAGCAGATGTCGCAGATGCGCGGTCTTAGTTTTACTAAAGGGACGGACACGTCTCAGTGCCCGTCCCTTGGTGAAAGGCTCAGTGCCTGTAATTTCTGGACGCCGTCGCTAGCGGCGAATCCCTTCGATGTGGAGCGTCAGCTCGACTTCTCTGGCATCGGGGCCGAGCCGATCTGGGATTCCGAAGTCGGCGAGCACGAGTGTTGTTGTCCCAGTGAAGCCTTGACGGTAGCCGCCCCATGGGTCTTCGCCTTCGCCGATCATCTCGGCCTCAATGGTAATCGACTTGGTCACGCCACGTAGGGTGAAGTCACCGGTTATCGTCGCCTGATCGTCGCCGTTGGGCTTCACCGATTTACTGACGAACGTCGCTTTGGGGAACTTCGCCACGTCTAGGAAATCGGGGCTGCGCAGATGCTTGTCGCGCTCCGCATGATTGGAGTTGATGCTGCCGACATCGACTTCGACGGAGACCTTCGCGGCAGACGGGTTCTCCTCGTCATAGCTNNTAGCTGAAGGTTCCTGAGAACGTATCAAAGCGCCCTTGAAGCCAACTAAAGCCAAGGTGCTTGATGCGAAAGTTGATAGAGGCGTGTCCCTTTTCGGTGTCGATAGTATAATCGGCGGCGACAGCGGGCGCTGCCATGAGGATTGAAGCTGCCAATCCGAGGCACAATAAGCGGTGTTTCATAAGTACAGTCCTTTCACTTTGCGACGCTTAATTCGAAGGTGGACCAGACCACATCCGGGTCAGAACCTGGTTCTTGTCCACGATGTGGTGTTTGAGTGCGCCCGCCGAATGCACCAGGGCCACAGCGATAGTTACGTATGCCAATATCTCGTGCACAAATCCCGCCGTTTNNTAATCGAGGGAACGCTGAACAGTCCAAAGACGTCGATGGGGCGGCCGTCGGGCGTCGAGATCAAGTAGCCACTCACCATAAGCGCAAGCAGCAGGGGATAGAAGCCCCAGTGAACGAGGCGGGATGCGGTCCGCTCGTAGGGGGCAAGCTCGTGATCATCGGGCTTCGGATTCGTGATGCGCCAAACGAAGCGGAGCACGAGTGCAATGAGAAGAAGGATGCCGACGCTTTGGTGCAAGTCGGGCGCAGCATTGTAGTAGGGATGGTAATAGTCGAGGCCGACCATCCAATATCCCAGCGCAAACAACGCGAAGATCGCCACGGCCATAAGCCAATGCAATACGCGTGAGACCAGGCCGTAGCCCGTATTTGTATCCATCATACGCATGCTATGCGTCGCGCTGCCTGGCGATGACCGGCGGTTAGTTTTAGTTAGTTTCGTGACAAAATGACGTCAAGACTAGTCTAGAGGCGCCGGTCCACGCTTCGGTTGCGGCGCCGCTTACGCCTGAAATAGCCTTATCAAAGATGATTGCCTTCGCCTTGAGCAGTGGGCTTTGAGGCCGGGTACGTCTTCGCCACCAGGTCCTTAATGGTGAGCCCCTGGCCAAGAATAGAGAAGACGACGACGACGTATGTGACGCATAGGATAATGGGCGTGTACGGCGTCTGGGGCAGTGAGAGTGCAAGGGCGACGGAAATGCCACCGCGCAATCCACCCCATGTCAGAATTGGGATCGTGCCTTCGTCGAAGCGTTTGCGTAGCCCCAACAATCCGATGGGGATACCAACTCCGATAAAGCGTCCCAAGAGCACAATTGGCACCACAAACACGGCAAAGCCGATGTAGTCCAGGTCCTTAATCACCAGGAGCACTTCGAGGCCGATCAAAAGGAAGAGAACCGAATTCAAAAGCTCATCAACAAGCTCCCAGAACTGGAAGACATGCTCGCGCGTCTTTTCGCTCATCGCAAACTGCGCCCCGTGATTGCCGATAAAGATACCGGCCACGACGACGGCGATGGGCCCTGACAGACCCATACGCAGCGCCAGCGCATAAGTCCCGGCGACGAGCGCCAGCGTGATCATGATTTCTATGTAGTGCTCGTCCAACGTGCGGATCATCGCGTAGGCGATCAAGCCGGTGGCGAGGCCGAGTGCAGCACCGCCGAGGGCTTCGTGCACGAAGAGGTGTGCCACGTCCATGCTATCGAGCGTGCCGCCGTGGGCACCGGTTCCCGCGGCTATCGCCACCAAGATGGTGAACACAACCACGCCGACGCCGTCATTGAGTAGGGACTCGCCGGCGATCTTGGCGTGAAGCGTGCTGGGCACCTTCACTTCCTTCATGATGGCAAGGACGGCGATGGGGTCCGTCGGCGAAATGAGTGCGCCGAAGACCAGCGCCCAAATGAACGGCAAATCGAAACCCAGGGCGCCCGCGAGCAACCATGTCAGGGTTCCGATGACCAACGTGGAGAGCAAAATGCCGATCGTGGCGAGTGATCCGATTGCCCACTTGCCACGCATCAACTCTGAAAAGTCGACATGGACGGCGCCGGCAAAAAGCATCGCTGAGAGAAAACCATTGAGAAGCACGTTACGGAAGTCGACGGCTTCCAGTGTCGTGCTTGCCGTCGCCGCAATGCCCAGCCCTGGCCATAAGATTTCTGCACCGACGATCACGAGCGAGGCAACGAGTGCCATGACGAGGAGGCCGATGGTGTGTGGCAGCTTTAGGTATTTGTGATTGAGGTAGCCAAAGATCGCGGAAAGCGAGAGCAGGCAGGCGACGATTTCAAGAACGTTCATGGGTTTCCTGTCACGGCTGCAATTTTCTAGTCTCGATACGCGTGAGGTTTACGAATTACTGGTCCCCGGATCTGCGGTCTTCCTGAGCCCGGTTACGTCCAAATACACCTGACGGTCACGAGCGATAGCGAATCATGCTGTCGGCGCCAGGGCCTTGAGAATATCGGGTACGGTCTCTGGGAGATCTTCGGCGATGAGACCGGGACCAAACTTGCACGCGCACTCGCCATGCACCCACACGGCCGCACATGCCGCCTCGAAGGCGGGCATGTGCTGGGCAAGGAGCCCGGCGACAAAGCCTGCGAGTACATCGCCCGAGCCTGCGGTTGCCAGCGAAGGGGGTGCGTTCTCGTTGATTGCGGCTCGACCGTCTGGGGATGCAATCACGGTATCGGGGCCTTTGAGAATGATAGTTGCCGCGGCGCGAGATGCCGCTTCTCGCGCCCGATCCAGGTGTGACCCATCGATGTCCGTGAACAGTCGCGCAAACTCGCCATCATGAGGTGTCATGACGACCGGTGCGTCGCGCTCCGCGATGCTCTTAAACAGTGTAGCTGCGGTCGGTGGTGGTGAGCTGGCGCTCGAGGTTCCCGAGCCCGCTCCGAGCCGCGGTGACGAATTGCCACCGGCCGGTGCATCAAAGGATGACAGGGCATCGGCGTCGAGCACAAATGCTGCCTTCGATCCCAGCAGCGTCACGACCTCTGACGCCGTTGTGACAGATACCCCTCGACCCGGGCCGATCAGCACCGCGTTCTTTCGCTCGTCGGCAAGGATATTGAAGAGATCAAGCGTGGTTGCTGCACTCTTGAGCATGATTGCAGTGAGATGCGCGCTGTTGACGGGCATTGCATCAGGCGGCGAAACGACGGTCACTAACCCCGCACCGATGCGCAGTGCCCCTCGCGCTCCGAGCCGCGCCGCACCGGTGCTGTCCGCCGGTCCCGATACAACGACCGCATGACCGCGGCCGTACTTATGCCCGTCCGGTTTGGGCCACGGAAAATGACCCGACCAGAGACCTGGCTGATTGGCAAATGTCTTGATGGTCAGCGTACTTTCTCCAATGCGTGAATCTTGTGCCAGTACGGCATCCGGAATACCGATATCAGCAACGATTGTCTCTCCGCAAAGCGTGCGACCGGGCATCAAGAGATGCCCCGGTTTGCGGCGAAAGAACGTGACTGTCTTCTCTGCGGGGATGGCTGGGCCGGCCGCCATCCCGGTTGTCCCGTTTACTCCGCTCGGGACGTCGACGGCGAGCACCGGTAGCTCGGCTTCGATAACCTCGTTGGCAATCATGGCCGCATCGCCATCGAGCGCACGTGTCAAGCCGGCGCCAAACATAGCATCGATAACAAGGTCCATGCTTTGGGTGATCCCGGGCTCGATGCTGCGGATCGGCCCATCCCATCGTCGTGCCATCTCGGCGGCGTCGCCTTTCAGCGCCTCGCGCAAACCGAGGAGGTACACGCGCACATCGTAGGCGTGCTTCAGATGGCGCGCCGCAACAAATCCGTCCCCTCCGTTGTTGCCGGGGCCGCAAAGAACCAGGATACGCGCGCCTACGGGAACCATCGCGCGTGCCGAATCTGCGACCGCGCGTCCTGCGTGCTCCATTAAAGAGAGCGACGGCACACCCGACGAAATGGCTGCGGCATCGGCTTGTGCCATTTCTTCATTGGTCAGCAGTTCCAGCCCCACCAGTCCCTGTCCTTTCTCCCCGTTACGGTGATGACCGTTGCTGTTACGGACCACCTGGACGTCCGATCATTGGGCGCACAACGACCAGATGCGCACTCACTTTCTTCGTTCGATGCAAAGCCCTCGATCTGCCTGTTTTTTGGTCATTTCGCTCAATCTATAGTCAGATGCGGTGACCCTAGGCGCCCATGCAAGAGGCAGCCTCCCTACAACTAGCTGATTCTCAATGCCAATATTTGTTCGTCTCCAACTGGCATGTGGCGTGCTAACCCTCAAGCCCGACACGCGCCGGCCAGATACAGGCAGACGGCGCGCAATTGATATTTCAGGAGGAGGCGGGGCCCATGAAAAAAGTCGAAGCCATCATCAAGCCCTTCAAGCTCGATGAGGTCAAGGAAGCGCTACAGGAGGTCGGCCTGCAGGGCATTACCGTCATTGAGGCCAAAGGCTTTGGACGGCAGAAGGGACATACGGAGCTTTACCGCGGTGCGGAATACGTTGTGGATTTTCTCCCGAAGGTGAAAATCGAAGTTGTCTTGGATGACAATGCCCTCGAAAAAGCGGTCGACGCCATTCAAAAGGCTGCCAAGACCGGACGCATCGGCGACGGCAAGATCTTCGTCTCCAGCGTGGAGGAAGCCATCCGCATCCGGACCGGGGAACAGGGTTCGGAAGCGATCTAAGCTTCGCTAGACCATCCAGAAATCACTCCATCTCGTACGCAAAGGGGAGAACTCATGAAAACCGCTGGCGATGTCCTGAAAATGATCAAGGACAAGGATGTCAAGTTCGTGGACCTGAGGTTCACGGACACGAAAGGTAAGATGCAGCATGTGACGGCCGATGCCTCGTGCGTCGATGAAGGTACCTTCGAAGGTTATGCCTTCGACGGTTCGTCGATCGCGGGCTGGAAGGGCATCGAATCTTCGGACATGTATTTGAAGCCCGATCCGGCGTCGGCCCATATCGATCCGTTTTTTGCGCAATCAACCCTCGCACTCTTTTGCGATGTGGTTGAGCCTTTGACGGGACAGCCGTACGAGCGCGATCCCCGCTCCGTCGCCCGCAAGGCGGAAGCCTACATGATGTCGCTCGGTATCGGCGATAANNCGCGGAGTCGCCAGACGCGCCGAAGCCTACCTCAAGGACACCGGGATCGCGGACACCGCCTTCATGGGTCCCGAAGCCGAGTTCTTCATCTTCGACGACGTGAAGTTCTCCACCGACATGTACAATGTCAGCGCCAGGGTCGACAGCCCGGAATTGCCGTCCAACTCGGACACCGAGTACGAAATGGGCAACCTCGGCCATCGCCCGCGCGTTAAGGGCGGCTACTTCCCCGTTCCGCCGATCGATAGCTGTCAAGATATCCGCTCGGAGATGCTTTCGGTGCTGACCGAGATGGGTGTCGCAGTTGAGAAACATCACCACGAAGTGGGTGCCGCTCAGCACGAGCTTGGCATGAAGTTCGGCCCCATCATCACCTGTGCCGACAACCTGCAGACCTACAAGTATGTGGTGCATCAGGTTGCCCAAGCCTACGGCAAGACGGCGACGTTCATGCCGAAGCCGGTGTTTGGTGACAACGGGTCGGGAATGCACGTTCACCAGTCAATCTGGAAGGGCGATCAACCGGTGTTTGCCGGGGACAAGTACGCCGACCTCTCGGAGACTTGCCTCCACTACATCGGCGGTATCCTGAAGCACGCAAAGGCCATCAACGCCTTCACCAATCCGTCGACGAACTCGTACAAGCGGCTTGTCCCGGGTTATGAGGCGCCGGTTCTTCTTGCTTACTCAGCGCGTAACCGCTCGGCCGCCTGTCGTATTCCGATTGTGACCAGCCCGAAGGCCAAGCGCGTCGAGGTCCGCTTCCCGGATCCGACCGCCAACCCGTACCTCGCCTTCGCCGCCATGCTGATGGCCGGCCTGGACGGCATCAACAACAAGATCCACCCGGGCGACGCGATGGACAAGAACCTGTACGATCTGCCGCCAGCGGAGCTCGCCAACATTCCGACCGTCTGCGGCAGCCTGCGCGAAGCACTCAACAGCCTCGATGCAGACCGCGCGTTCCTCAAGGCCGGTGGTGTCATGACCGACGACATGATCGACGCCTACATCGAGCTGCGCATGGAGCAGAATATGGCCTATGAGATGACTCCGCATCCGGTGGAGTTCGACCTCTACTACTCGGTCTAGTGCAACCGGGATCCCGCCCTTTCAGGGTGGGTCCCGTTCTGCCATTTCAAGATTGCGAAGGGGAGCCAACGCGGCCGCGTCTGGCTCCTTTTCTATTTCAGTAGAAGAACAGCACGGCGACAAATGCGCCGGCCATGCCGAAGCGGAGAAAATTCCGCTCATTCCTCATAAGCCAGGCGACGGTGCGTGCGGGCAAGTCCACCCAGGAAACGCGCATCAGGATCGAGAGCAGCCAGCCGGCGGCAATGCCAATCAGGAGCGATTTCGTGTCCAGCGCGAAGGCGCTCTCCCCGGAATTGGGATCGAACAGGGCGGCCTCGGACGGCAGCCGGGCTGCGGGGCCCGAGACAACAACCGCGATCAGCCCGGCGATCAACAGGCCCAAGGCGAGTAAGGCAAGAAAGTTGAGCACCCGCTTCATGGGGCTCTCCCGACGTTTCACGACAATACTGCCCCCAACCTACGCCTGTGCTTGTCAACAGTCGGTTAACCATCGCCCGATCGAATTAGAGACTCGGAATTCTAGCGATATCAATGCGAAGCGGACGGTCGCGTCCTTGACGTGAATGACACTCCGGGCCTGCCCCGAAACTGCCAACACCACGCCATCTTGAAGGCTCAGAACGTGGCAAGGACAGTCGAAATACGATCGCACATAGGTTGCAGATAAACATGTTGCTTCACTCCTTCTTTCGCGGATCTGCGTTCCTTGCCGCTCTGGCCGTGCTGCCGGCGAGCGCGGTCCCGGCAAACAGTGCCCCGCGGCATGCTTGGACGAGCTCTGCGCCACAACATGGAACGCTGGAAGAGCGCGTCGCGCCGCCTCCGGGTTTCGTGCGCGTTCCCGCGGCCCGCGGGAGCTGGGCGGAGTGGCTCAGAAGCCTGCCCATGAAGCCCGCAGGATCTCCCGTCCTCACGTATACGGGTGCCCCCAAATGGCGGCAGGACGTTCATACTGCTGTCGTGGATATCGATGTCGGCAAGCGAGATCTGCAGCAATGCGCCGATGCAATTATGCGGCTCCGCGGCGAGTGGCTGTTCGCGTCCGGGCGTTCGCGAGAGATCGGCTTCAACTACACCGACGGCAAGCGGCGGCGCTACCGCGCGGGCAAAACCAACTACAAGGCGTTTCGCAAGTACATGACCTTGGTCTTCGCGTATGCCGGCACCTATAGCCTCGCACGTGAGCTGAAATCTGTTCCGGTGGCGCGCATGGCCATCGGCGACGTGTTTATCAAAGGCGGGTTTCCGGGACACGCGGTTCTGGTCGCCGATATGGTCGAGAACCCCAGAACGGGCGAAAAGCGCTTTCTGCTCCTGCAAAGCTACATGCCCGCGCAAGAGATCCACGTTCTCAAGAATCCAAATTCAGCCAACGGAAGCTCCTGGTATCGCATGGACTTAGGCGCAAACCTGCTGACGCCCGAATGGCGTTTCGCACGGAGCGCATTGAAGCGCTGGCCTTAGGCCGCCTTCTCCAGCCTCAGTTCCGCACTTTCGCCACGTCTGCGGCGTACGTGGTTAACGTGGCGGCGCACGAGAATCGCCGTGACGAGAAGATTCACGCGGAGTCGACGGGACTGGGGCCTTCGCAATTATGCTCGAAGGGATGTTATCGAAAATCGTG
>JABAHR010008175.1_pt1 | contig 10994 bp, 9 predicted proteins | sample 7062101 | NCBI WGS metagenome assembly JABAHR01 (sample SAMN14534553, study PRJNA622989) | marine sediment metagenome | biome: marine biome [ENVO:00000428]; feature: marine pelagic biome [ENVO:01000023]; material: deep marine sediment [ENVO:00002113] | place: India: Gulf of Kutch | collected...
CAGATCGATGCTGCTTCCACAATGCGGCAAGCTCAAATGATGGCCGGTTGGTCCCGCCATTCGACCTTGAAACCCTCCGCGGCCACGTGGTCGGCGGAGACCCAGAGATCGCCGACCGCGACGAGTTCGCCATCGACAAACATGAGCGGCAGCCGGTCCCGCATCCATGGCAATACATGATGTTCCTGCAGTAATTTCTTGAGTTTGCGCCGCGGCCGGTCAGCGGCGATACGGATCGCCTCTCCGCCCTCCCTGAAGCGCACGCGCAAACCCGGGCCCACGATGACCGGATCCAGGCCGCCACTGCGGCATGCGACGAGCCGAAGTCTGCCAAGGCCAGCGCCCAGCTCGAGGGATGCGCCACCCGGTCTCAGCCGTGCCTGCGGATCAGCGGGGTCTCCGCCTAGCGGCGGCATCAGGTACACCGTGTCGGCGTAGCGGCGCATCTCGCCGCCCGACCAGGCAATCAGCGGCTGCGCATCCCGGCGCGCGGGCAGGAGTTCGTCGAGCGCCCGGTAGAGACGGGTCGCCGGCATTGGCGGCAGCCCTGCGCGCTGCACTGCCCGCCGCAGCAGGTTTCGCTGCCTCGCCGGGGACAGTCGCCGCATGGCCTCGCACGACAGGCGCCGAGACGCGCCACAGGCGGCGATATCGATGTCGGCGAGGGCCTGCAGCAATTCACCCGCCTCGCCGGCGAGTTCCGCGCTCTGTCGGAGCCGGTTGGCGACAGCCGGCCAGCGCGACTTCAGCAGGCGCATGACTTCATGGCGGACAAAATTACGATCGAAGCCCGGATCCTCGTTCGACGGGTCATCGATCCATGCGAGCGCATGTCGCCTGGCATAGGCCTCGATATCCTCGCCGGCCACCCCGAGCAAGGGGCGCGCCAGCACGCCATTGCCAAACGCGATACGCGCGCCGATACCGGCAATCCCGGCCGGTCCGCTGCCACGCATCAGGTTGAGGAGCAGCGTCTCTGCCTGATCATTCTCGTGATGTCCGCTGAGCACCCAGTCGTCTGCCCCGACCAGGCTGCCCAGCGCCGCGTAACGCGCCTCTCGCGCAGCAGCCTCGAGCCCGGTCGAGGAATCCCTGTCCACCGTCACTGACAGGGCAATAAACTCAATGCCAAGCCCGGCAGCGAAAGATCCAGCATGCTCACGCCATTGTTTCGAGTCCGGGTGCAGGCCATGGTCGATGTGTACGGCCAGGATCGGAATGCCGGTCCCGGCTTTGACCAGGGCGTGCAGCAGTACGCTTGAATCCATGCCGCCAGACAATGCCACGATCCAGCGCTTCGGCCGCGCGCCGGCCAGCAGCGTCTGCAGTCTCTCCTGAAGGACGTTTGAGTCAAAGGCCATCGGCGTTACCGCGGGTCGTCCGGCTCAGACTTCCTTGAACTGGCCGAATCCGGAGATGCGCCGCTGGCGCTGCTCGAGCAGCTGATCGATATCGAGCTGGTCGATGTCGGCCAGGTGTTTTGCCACTGCGCTGCGTATCACCTCGGCGGTCGCGGCCGGATCCCGGTGCGCAGCGCCGAGCGGCTCGGGCAGAACCTGGTCGACGAGACCGAACTCGCTAAGGCTATCTGCCGTAATGCGCATGGCCTCGGCCGCTTCCTCGGCCTTTTCGGCGCTCTTCCAGAGAATCGACGCGCAGCCCTCCGGAGAAATCACGGAATATACGCTGTATTGCAGCATCAGCAGCCTGTCACTGACGCCGATGGCGAGCGCCCCGCCGGAACCGCCCTCGCCGATCACCACGCTGATGATCGGCGTCTTGAGCCTGGCCATCAGGAACAGGCTGTAGGCGATGGCTTCACTCTGCCCCCGCTCTTCGGCGCCCACGCCGGGATAGGCCCCGGGCGTATCGATAAAGGTGATCACGGGCAACGAGAATTTTTCTGCCATCTTCATCAGTCGTTGCGCCTTACGATAACCCTCCGGCTTCGGCATCCCGTAGTTGCGCCTCACTCGCTCCTTGGTATCGCGGCCTTTCTGGTGGCCGATGAACATCATCGGCCGGCCGTCCAGCCTGCCGATCCCGCCGATGATCGCCGGATCGTCAGCGTACATACGATCGCCGTGCAGCTCCTGGAAATCAGGCGCAATCAGGCGCAGGTAATCTGCCGTATACGGCCGCATGGGATGCCTCGCCACCTGGGCGATCTGCCAGGCGCTGAGCTTCGCAAAAATACTCTTGGTGAGCGATTCGCTCTTGGCCTTGAGGCGCGCGACTTCTTCGTTGATGTTGATCTCGGAATCGTCACCGACGTAGCGAAGCTCGTCGATCTTGGCTTCGAGTTCGGCAATCGGTTGTTCGAAGTCGAGAAACTTGAGATCCATGGATTTCAGCGAGCGGCTTGAAAGACAATGTCACCACCGGCCCTGGCGAGGCCAATGGTGCAGGGGGGCAACTCTACCGCATTTCCCTGCCGGGTGCGTACAGCAATCTGACGCTGTCGCGTCCCAGCAGCTCGGTGAGCTTGTCGCGCAACTCGCGGCTCGGGCGTACCGTCCATTCCGGGCCGAGATTGAGGCGGGCGGCCGCGGCATTGCCGACGTACTGCACTGCAACATCGCAGCTGCCCTCGCGATAAGGCAGGAGGACGTCGTGCAGGCGATGCAGCAGACTCTGCCCCTGGCCATTGGGCTCGAGGCTCAGGATCATGCTGCTTGCGCGGGACTCGATGACCCTGTCGATATGCAGGATGTTCTTAACGTTGACCTGCCAGGCCGACATGAAATCGTCGTACCGCAGTGCGCCGGTGACGACCACGATCTCGTCCTTGGCGAGCAGGTGGCGAAACGCATGGAAGGCCTCGCTGAACAGGCTGGCTTCAAGGCGACCCGAGTTGTCGTCCAGTACCACGGTCACCCGGTTGCCACGTTTGCGCACGTCCATGATCAGGCCCGCCACCGTCACCTCTCTCCGGGGTTGGGCATAATTGCGCTCGCCGCTGCTGGTCTGCGGCGGCGGTTCCGAAGCGATGTCCGCGAGCCTGCCATCCACCAGGAAGCGGGCATCCTCGCGGACCGCATCGAACGGATGACCGGTCAGGTAGAGACCGAGCGCTTCCTTTTCGTTGGCGAGAAACTCCCGTTCGGTCCATTCCGCGAGCACTGCGTGGCTGACATCGCCTGCCTCCTCGATCGCTTCGGCGATTCCGAACATGTCGTTCTGCCCGGCGGCCCGGGCCCGCGCCTCCTGGTCCGCACCTTTCAGCGCCTCCGGCAGCTCCTGCAGCAGCTGCCGTCGCGACAGGCCGAAATCGTCCATTGCGCCCGACTTGATCATGGCTTCGAGCGCCCGCCGGTTCACTTTCTCGAGGTCGATCCGGCGGCAGAACTCCTTGAGCGACGTGAACGGACCGTTCTCCTCGCGGTCCCGGATAATGGCGTCGACCGCGCCTTTGCCGACTCCTTTGATCGCCCCGAGCCCGTACAGGATCGCACCGTCGTCAACGCTGAACGGATATTGCGACCGGTTCACGCTCGGGACGAGCAATTTCAGTCCGAGTTTGCGGCAGTCGTCCTTGATCATCACGAGCCGGTCGGTGTGGTCGAGGTCCGCGCTCATAACCGCGGCCATGAAGGCGGCAGTATGATGCGCCTTCAGATAGGCTGTCTGGTAGGACAGGAGTGCGTAAGCGGCCGAGTGTGACTTATTGAAGCCGTAGCCCGCGAATTTCTCCATCAGGTCGAAGATCCGGGTTGCAGTCGGCTGCGCCACACCGCGCGACGTGGCGCCTTCCACGAACACCTCGCGCTGCTTCGCCATTTCCTCCGGCTTCTTCTTGCCCATCGCGCGCCGCAGCAGGTCGGCGCCGCCGAGCGTGTAGCCGGCCAGCACCTGGGCGATCTGCATGACCTGCTCCTGGTAGAGGATGACGCCGTAGGTCGCTTCGAGCACCGACTTGAGGTCCGGGTGCAGGTAGTCGATATCGGCCTTGTTGACGTCATGCTTGCGCGACAGAAAGTCGTCAACCATGCCCGACTGCAGCGGGCCGGGACGAAACAGGGCGACCAGCGCGACGAGATCGTCAAACTGGTCCGGCTGCATGCGCTTGACCAGGTCGCGCATGCCGCGGGATTCCAGCTGGAACACGGCCCGGGTCCGGCAAGCCTGCAGTAACTCGAAGGTCTTCGCATCGTCCATCGGGATTGCTGCGATGTCGAGCTGCTGTTCCGGGTCGAGCGCGTTCACGGTCTGCACCGCCCAGTCGATGATCGTCAGCGTCTTGAGACCCAGGAAATCGAACTTGACGAGACCGGCCGCCTCGACGTCGTCCTTGTCGAGCTGCGTCACGAGATTGGCGCCGCCGTCTTCGCAATACAGCGGCGTGAAATCGGTCAGCTCCGACGGCGCGATAACCACGCCGCCCGCATGTTTGCCGGCATTCCTGGCCAAGCCTTCGAGCGACTTCGCGAGATCGATAATGGCCGTGACCTCTTCATCGTCGCGATACATGGCTGCGAGCTCGTCATCGTCCTCGAGGGCCTTGTCCAGCGTCATGCCGACCTCGAACGGCACTTGCTTGGCGATGCGATCGACGAACCCGTAGGGGTGCCCCAGCACGCGCCCGACATCGCGAATCACCGCGCGCGCAGCCATGGTCCCGTAAGTGATGATTTGCGAGACCCGGTCGCGACCATAGCGTTCAGCCACATACTCGATGACCCGATCGCGCCCCTCCATGCAGAAGTCGACGTCGAAGTCGGGCATCGACACGCGCTCCGGATTCAGGAAGCGTTCGAACAGCAAGTCGTATCGAAGCGGATCGAGGTCCGTGATGCCGAGCACGAAAGCCACCAGCGAACCAGCCCCCGAGCCGCGGCCCGGCCCCACCGGGATGCGTTGTTTTTTCGCCCAGTCGATAAAGTCAGCGACGATCAGGAAATAGCCCGGGAAGCCCATGTCGCAAATGACATTGAGCTCGTCTTTGAGACGGCTCCGGTAAGGCGCCGCCATTTTTTCGAAGTCATCGTCGGCGATATGTTCGCGGCGGGCCCTGGCCTCGAGGAAACGCTCCAGGCCGGCTGCAGATTCCGCGCGCAGGAACTGATCGGTGGTCTGCCCCTCGGGCACGGGGAACGCCGGCAGGTATGACTCGCCGAGCTCGAGGTCAAGATTGCAGCGCCGGGCAATCTCGAGGGTATTCGCGATGGCTTCCGGGATGTCTTCGAACAGGCGCGTCATCTCCTCGCCATCCCGCAGGTATTGCTGATCGGTGTAGAGCCGCGGACGATCCGTGTCGCCGAGTGTCCGCCCTTCCTGGATGCAAACGCGCGCTTCGTGAGAGTCGAAGTCGCCGCTGGCGACAAACCGCACGTCGTTCGTCGCTACCACCGGCACCGACAATTCGGCAGCCAGCTTGATCGTCGATTGCAGGCAAGCCTCCTCACCCGGCCTGCCGAGTCGGCTGACTTCCAGGTAGAAGCGGTCACCGAAAATTTTCAGCCAGTGTCGGATGCGGTCGCCCGCAAGTTCCGGATGGCCTGCCGCCAGCGCGCGGCCGATATCGCCATTGACGCCGCCGGACAGCGCAATCAGACCGGCCGCATTGTCGGCGTCGAGCCAGTCTGCCTCGATCATGGCCACGCCGCGGCGCTGACCCTCGAGGTAGGAACGGCTGACCAGGCGGGTCAGGTTCCGGTAACCGCCCCGATCCTGGCAGAGCAGGACCAGGCTGAACGGGCGCTCCTCTTCAGCCGCGTTGCGGACGCGAAGCTCGACGCCGATGATCGGCTTCACGCCGGCAGCAAACGCCTTGCGATAGAACTTGACCAGCCCGAAGAGGTTGCCCTGGTCGGTCAGGGCGACCGCAGGCATGCCGCAATCCACCGATCTTGCCATCAAGGCCGGAATCCGCACGGTGCTGTCGACGATGGAAAACTCGGTGTGCAGGTGCAGATGGACGAATGGCTTGGTCACGGATACCCGGTTTTTGTTTGACTCCGGCGTCCTGGACGGCCGGTCGCGGAATACGGAATGATCGAACGATGGCGGCCTAATTTCAATCCGTCAACTGCGGGAAATCGGCCGAAAGGACCGCCGATGCTGCGGGCAGGGGCCGAACCGGTCGAGCGCCGCTCGGTGTGCCTCTGTGCCATAACCTTTATGGCGACTGAAGCCATAGCCGGGATACAGGCAATCGAAGTGACGCATCATTCCGTCGCGATGAACCTTGGCGACGATAGAGGCCGCGCTTATCGCCGGGACCCGCTGGTCGCCGCCAATCACCGCCGAGCCGTCGAGCTGCCGACTGCCGAACATCAGGCGAGGCAGGCGATTACCGTCCACCTCGACCCTGGCCGGCATCAGGCGCAGGCCGAGTATCGCGCGCCGCATGGCGAGGCAGGTCGCCTCGAGGATGTTGAGACGATCGATTTCATGGCAGTCGGCCCAGGCCACCGACCATGCAATGGCGCGCACCCGGATCTGTCGCGCGAGTGCTTCCCTGGCCTGCTCGGACAGCAGCTTCGAGTCCGCCAGCCCGTCGATCGGGCGATCCGGATCGAGAATGACGGCGCCTGCCACGACGGGACCCGCCAGCGGCCCGCGGCCCGCTTCGTCGACGCCGGCGACCGGACCGTCGGCCGGCTTGAACAGGCTAGCCTGCATTCCCCCCGGCCATGCGGATGACAGCGTCGGCGGCCCTGCGGTCAGCATCTCGCGCAAGGGTCGAGCGCAGGGTCGCAAACTCGGCGGCGATGGCCGCGCGACGCGAATCATCGCCGAGCAGCACGTCGAGCGCGGCAGCGAGACTGGCCGGGTTGGCGTCCTGCTGGATGAACTCCGGCACTAACGGATCTGTCGTGAGCAGATTGGGCAGAGAAACATACGGCACCTTGACCAGGTCGAGCAGTTTCGCGATCGCATAGGTCAATGCCGCGAGCCGATAGGCAACGACCATCGGCTTGCCCAAAAGCGCCGTCTGCAGTGTCGCGGTCCCCGAGGCCAGCAGCACGACGTCCGCCGCGGAAATCACGGTCTCGGCGTTGCCATCGGTCAGTTCGAGGGACAAACCCGACTCGTTCGCCAGCAGGCGCTCGACGTACGCACGAATTGTCGGTGTCGCCATCGGCGCGACAAACTGCACGTCGCGGTGCCGCGCGGCCAGTATGCCGGCCGTTTCGAGGAAGACAGGCATCAGCCGGGTCACCTCGCTCATCCTGCTGCCTGGCAGAATGGCGACCACCGGCAAGTCCTGCAGGTCGAGTTCGGCCCGCGCCGCGGCGACGTCCGGCTCGGCCGGTAGCTCGGTCGCCAGCGGATGGCCCACGAAGTCGGCCGATATACCGTGTTCAGTCAGAAACGCCTGTTCGAAAGGCAACAGGCAAAGGACCTTGTCGACCGCCGCGGCGATCTTGCTCACCCTGCCCTGACGCCACGCCCATACGGAAGGACAGACATACTGCACGGTGGGGATCCCTGCCGTCTTGAGCCGCTTTTCCAGGCCGAGATTGAAGTCGGGTGCGTCGATTCCTACAAAGACGTCGGGCGGATCTTTTGTCCAGCGGTCCACCAGCGACTTCCTGAGGCTCAGCAGCCGGGGAATGCGTGCCAGCGGCTCGATCAAGCCGAACACGGCCAGCGTTTCGGCGTGCGCCAGACGCTCGCAGCCTGCGTCCACCATGGCCGGACCGGCGACACCCTCGAAGGACGCGGCGGGTACGGCCCGGCGGATGTTGCGAATCAGTCCCGCGCCCAGCAGATCGCCCGAGGCTTCGCCGGCTACCAGAGCGACGCGCATGACTACCTGATGATGCCGCGCTCTGAGGATTTCAGAGACTCGACGAACAATTCCAGCTCCGGCTGTTCGTTGACCAGCGCTTCGAGATCCGCGATCGCTTCGGCAAGTTTCATCCCGCTCCGGTAGACGACGCGATAGGCGTTGCGGATGTTGCGGATCTGGTCACCGCTGAATCCGCGACGTTTCAGGCCCTCAGAATTGATGCCTTTCGGCGATGGCGGCTGACCCCCGATCATCGTATATGCCGGCACGTCCCGACTCGTTCCGGCATACATACCGAGAAATGCGTGCGAACCGATCCGGCAGAACTGATGGGCGCCAGTGAAGCCCGCAAAAATGACCCAGTCACCGACGTAGACATGTCCGGCGAGCGTCGCATTATTCGCGAATATGCAGTGGTCACCGATCCGACAGTCATGCGCGATATGCACGTAGGCCATGATCCAGTTGTCATTGCCGATCATGGTAACGCCTTGATCCTGAACGGTGCCGCGGCTGATCGTGCAGAATTCGCGAATCGTATTGTTGTCGCCAATCTCGAGGCGCGTCGGTTCGTCGGCGTACTTCTTGTCCTGTGGATCATCCCCGACGGAACAAAACTGGTAGATGTGGTTGTCGTTGCCGATGGTCGTCGGGCCATTGATCACGGCGTGGCTGTCGATCCTGCAGCCGGTGCCGATCTGTACGTCTGCGCCGATGATCGAATACGGACCGACCTCGATGTCATCGGCCAGGCGCGCCGAATCCGCAATGATTGCCGTCGGATGAATGCTCATCGTTCGCCACCCGGGGCGCAGGTGATATCTGCCGAGACAGCAAGCTGCCCGTCCACGGTGGCCTCGCACTGGTAGAACCAGATACCGCGCCGTACACGCTGCACGTTGACCGAAATCTGTAGCTGTTCACCCGGAACGACCGGTCGTCGAAAGCGCGCACCGTCAACGCCGGCCAGGAAAAATAAGGGTTTCGGCTCTACCTCGAGCATCGTGACGTGGGAAAGCACGCCCCCGGCCTGGGCCATCGCCTCTATGATCAGCACGCCCGGCATGACGGGTCTGCCTGGAAAATGCCCCTGGAAATAAAACTCGTCACTGCTGACGTTTTTCTGCGCCGTGATCGACTCACCGACGACGCCGCCAGTGATTCTGTCGATCATCAGGAAAGGATAACGATGCGGCAACGCCTCCATGATCTGCGGCGCGTCCATCGGTTCAATCAAATTGGCCATCGTCAATCTTGATCCTTTGCGGATTTCTCCAGCGCGCCAACGCGGTCGGCCAGTTCACCAAGCCGGCGGAATCGGGCGACCTTGCGCTTCCACTCCCTATCCTGCTCGCCGGGGAAGCTGCCAGTATAGAAACCCGGTTGATCAATATCTTTGGATATCATCGTCGCACCGCCGACGATGACATCATCACAGATCGTGATGTGGCCGACGATCCCTGACTGACCCGCGAACATGCAGCGCTTGCCAATGATGGTGCTGCCCGAAACCCCGGTAAATGCCGCCATTGCGGTATGGTCGCCGATCTGCACGTTGTGCGCGATCTGCACGAGATTGTCGATGCGTACGCCGTTACCGATCACCGTATCGTCGATCGCGCCGCGATCGATCGTCGAGTTTGCGCCGATTTCCACATCGTCGCCGACGCGGACGCCACCCACCTGCGGCACCTTGACCCAGCCCGTGTCGCTACGCGCATTCCCGAACCCGTCGGAACCGAGAACCGCGCCAGGGTGCACAATACAGCGCCTCCCGATCGCTACGTCCTGCACGAGCGTCGCGTTAGCCAGCACCCTCGACTCGTCGCCGATTCGGCAGCGCGGGCCGATTATCGCACCGGGACCAACGAATACGTTTTCGCCGATGACCGCATCTTCGTCTATGACTGCCTGGGGCGACACCTGCACACCATCCGCAATTTGCGCGGTGTCGGCGACGACCGCCGTATCGTGTACGCCGGCAGCCAAAGGTGGCGCCGGATGCAGCAATGCCGCTATATTGGCGTAGGTCAGGTAAGGATCGGCAGACAACAGTACCGGCACCGGGCAGTCTTCGGCGTCCGCTTCGCGCGCTATGACAGCGCCTGCCCGGGATGCACGCAGCTCGTCGCGATAGAATTTGTTGGCAAAAAAACTGAGATCCCCCTCCCCGGCGTTCGACAGCGTCGCGACGCGCGAGACGGAAACTGCAGGATCACCGATCAGTTCGCAGCCGAACTGAGCAGCCAGCTCTCCCAGGGTTCTGGCCAATCGATTACTCCGGGTTCGCGCCCTCCCCCCGGCAGAACGCGTGTGTTGTCAATTCGTTACCTGCGATGAATAACACTCAGAGCGTGAAATTCACTGCGAACGCGGCCGGGACAGCGGAGTGCAATGCCCACTGCGTGAGCAATTCCAGGCCACGCTCAATGATGAGGCACGCCGGCTGAGTATTTTATGCTGACGGGCTAGTTGCCTGCCGCCTGGAAGTTCGCCTCCATGGCGCGCAGCACATTCTCGGTGATATTGACCGCCGAACTGGCGAACAAAACGCCATCACCGACAACGAGATCATAACCTGCTGCCTGCGCGTAATCCTGGACCTCTTTCAGCAAAGAGCGCTGCAATGTTCCCAGTTCCTCGTTGCGACGCAGGTTCACATCCTCACGAAACTCGTTTTGCAAGCGGGTGACTTCCCGTTGCAGATCGCGCAATTCCTTCTCCGCGTTGCGGCGCTCGGTCTCACCCATCACGGCGAGATCACGCTGCACCTTCTCCGAAAACTCCTGGAGTTCGGTCTGTTTCGCGATAATCTCGCGTTGTCGAGGTTGGAATTCCTGGTCCAGCGCCTCCATCGCGACGCGCGCTTGCGGCGCCTGCTCCATCAGCTGCGCGATATTGACGACTCCGATCTTAACCTCCTGGGCATTTGCGATGCCGTCATACGACAAAGCGAATAACAAGGTCGCAAGTAATGTAACCAGGTTCGGTTTTACAACGTTCATAAAAATCCAATCCTCAAAATGCCTGTCCAATGGAGAACTGAAATCTTTCGATCTGGTCTCCGTAAAATCTGTCGTTACCCCTGAACTGGTTCAATGGATATGCGTAACTGAAGCGGAATAAACCGAGCGGGGCAAGCCACTGAACCGCCACGCCGACCGAGGTACGAAGCTCGTCGAAGTCCGGCTTGTATTCGACGGGGCTGCCCAATTTGTCTGTAAATTCGACCTCGCCGGTATTAAACACGTTGCCA
>JABAHR010008634.1_pt4 | contig 10991 bp, 16 predicted proteins | sample 7062101 | NCBI WGS metagenome assembly JABAHR01 (sample SAMN14534553, study PRJNA622989) | marine sediment metagenome | biome: marine biome [ENVO:00000428]; feature: marine pelagic biome [ENVO:01000023]; material: deep marine sediment [ENVO:00002113] | place: India: Gulf of Kutch | collected...
CGCACCCTGATGACCTCGCTGACCACCCTGCTGGTGCTGATTGCACTGTTCATCTTCGGCGGGGAGGTGATCCACGCCTTTGCCACGGCACTGATCGTGGGCGTGGTCGTGGGTACCTATTCTTCGATCTATGTGGCCAGCACCATGGCACTGGCACTGGGTATCAGCAAGGCGGACCTGATGGTGGCGAAACCGGCTACCGGCGGGGCGGAGGGCAGCGAACCCTGAAGCCGGGCTTGCTCCCGGCAGTTTCAGCGGGTCTTTGGCGGGCGCGGGAAGCGCACGATGTTGGATGGTCTGCGCGATACCGTGCGCGCTTTCTCGATGGTGACGATCTCCAGCCCCGCGGTATCACTGCCGGCACAGGTGTCGTGCGTGAAGTCAACCATGCCCTCGAGCACGTCTTTCATGATCATTTCCAGCGCCGCACCCCGGATGCGCCTGTCTTTCAGCTTGTTGTGCATTCCCGATCCCGTCTCCGGTCCCTGCCGGCCCTGTCCTGTCACCCGCTGTGACATGTGGTTTCAGATGGGATCGGCAACCGGCCATGTGACTTGAGCCGCTTTGCGCGCCAGGGCACGCCGGCATGCGCAGGCAGGGCCGGGGAAAGCGCTGCCTATCGGGCGATCAGTTCCGGCGTGACGTGCGGCCGGATCACCTTGAGAATCTCGGCAAATACCCGCGGATTGCCGGATACCAGGTTGCCATTGTCCAGGTAGTCGTGGCCGCCGGCGAAGTCACCGGACAGGCCGCCGGCTTCCTGGATCAGCAGGACCCCGGCGGCCATGTCCCAGATATTCAGTCCGATCTCCCAGAAACCGTCGAGGCGTCCGGCGGCGACATAGGCCAGGTCCAGTGACGCGGAACCGGGGCGGCGTATGCCTGCCGAGCGCGGGAACAGGGCGCGGAACATGTCGAGATAGGTGTCGAGGTGTTGCTGTGCCTTGAACGGGAAACCGGTGCCCAGCAGCGCGCCTTCCAGGCCCTTGCGATTGCTGACGCGGATGCGCCGTTCATTGAGCAGGGCGCCCGAACCCCGTGTCGCGGTAAACAGTTCCTGGCTCAGCGGGTCGTAGACCACGGCCTGTTCCATGCGTCCCTTGTGGCGCAGCGCGATCGATACCGCAAACTGCGGAAAACCGTGCAGGTAGTTCGTGGTGCCGTCCAGCGGGTCGATGATCCACTGGAAATCGTCGCCGGCATGGCTGCCGCTTTCCTCGGCGAGGATGGCGTGCCCGGGATAGGCCTTGCGCAGGATGCTGATGATTTCCTGTTCCGCCTGCCTGTCGACCTCGGTGACGAAATCATTGCGGTCCTTGCTCTGCACGGACAGGCTGTCGACCCGGTCCATGTGCCGGACGATGATGTTGCCGGCACTGCGTGCCGCACGAACGGCGATATTGAGCATGGCATGCATGGTTGACTGGCCTGTGGCGGTGAAAAACGGGTGCGAAGCATAACAGAGATGCAGGGATTGTCATATCCGGACCAGCGGGATCCGGCAGCCGGCCGTGATGTCAGCGGGAAGCGGGGAGGGCTGTTCGCGGGCGCTGTTACTTTTTCTGCCTGCTGTATTTCCTGCGCAGTTCCTCGCGCTCTTCCGGTGACATGCGCCGGTACTGGTCGCGCTTGCGCTGCACGGCCTGCTGTTTTTCCGGAGGCAGTTGCAGGTATTGGCGGGCGCCGTTCAGCAGCTGCTGTTGTTCCGCGGGGCTCTTGTTCGCCCAGTTCTTGCGATGCTTGTAGAGGAGACGCTGTTCGTCCTGGCTCAGGCTGTTCCACGGGATACCCGCATCCGCATGTGCCGGCACCGAAACGCCAGCCTGCAGGACGGCAAGCAGCAAAACGGCCATGGCGGTTTTCAGCTTCATGTCAGGTCTTGCTCGGATTGAGCTGCTCTTCATCCGCCCCGCTGTCTTCCTGCCCGGACAGCCACAGGTAGAAATCCAGGTCTTCGTAGATATCCGGTACGGCCTCGGACGTCTGTGCCGTGTGCAGTGCCTCCGGTGCGATATCGGTCCCGAGCGTCCACAGTCCGACGGAAACGGCGACCAGCAGCAGCGCTGCCGTGGCGTAGGGAACGAGGCCGCGGGCATGACGGGTGTTGTGGCGCTGTCCGGTCAGTGCCCTGTTGCGCGCGTGCTGCAGGTCCTGTTTCAGTCTGTCCGCAGCCAGCTGCCTGTCCGCCAGTCCGGCGCCGAACTGTGCCCAGCTCTCATAGTGTTCCCGGCAGCCGGAACACGCTGCCAGGTGTTGCAACAGGGTTGCCTTTTCCCCGGGCAGATCGTCCAGCAGGCCCGCGCGCAGGCGGTCCAGTTGTTCCGGTTCAGGATGTGATTGCCTGTGCATGTTCCCATACCTCCGCCAGTTGCCTGCGCAGTTCCCGCATGGCCCTGAAGTGATGCTGCTTCACGCTGTTCTCCGAGCAGCCCAGCGTGGTGGCAGTCTCGCTGATACTCATACCACGCCATTCCCTGAGAATGAAGACCTGACGCTGTCGCTCGGAAAGCGCCAGCAGGGCACTGTCGATGCGCCGTCTCAGTTCTGATGCGACAGTACCGGTCTCCGGGTCCGTGATACCGTCGCTGCGCTGGCCGGCCGGCAGCTCATATTCAATTTCATCGTGCGCATCGCCGTGCTGTCTGCGGAACAGCCCGGTCAGCGAAACCAGCTTGTGTTTGCCCTGCTCGAGCAGGCGCCTGCGACGGATATCGTTGATCTTGCTGTTGAGCACGCTGCGGAACAGTGCCGGCCAGTCTGCGGCCGGTTTGTCGCGGTAGTACTCGACCATTTTCAGCATGCTTTCCTGGACCGCATCCAGTGCGCTCTCGCGGTCCCAGAGTGCGCCATAGGCGACGTAAAAGGCCTTGTCCTCGTGCTCGGCGAAGAACCTGTCCAGCGCCTGGTTGTGTTGCCTGTCACTGTCCAATGCACGTCCCTTCGATGCCGCCTTTGCCGCCGATGCCGCAGCGTCGCTGTCATGACCGGCTGCCGCTGCCGGTGGCAGCGGCAGCGCGCTTGCACAGCTACCGAGTATAGCCGATCGCCTTGCCGTATCAGGAGTGGTGGCGACCCCTGCCGTCATGATCGCCGTGCCGCTCATGGCGACCGTGCCCGTCATGCCCGTCATGTGCATCGTCGTGACCGTGCCCGTCATGGTGCCTGTCGGCATACCGGTGATGATACCGGTAATGCCGCTTCAGGGCCTTGTGACGCCAGCCGTGGTGGCCGCCTTTCCCGTGCTGATAGTCGTAGTTGTAGCCGTGTGCGTACGGCCGGGGGCAGTAATTGCCGTAATCATAGCTGTGAACGGAGAAATACCCGCTGTCGGCATGGGCCGTAGCCGTCATTCCGGTGCCCAGTGCGGCAAGCAGCAGTGCCGGGATGGTGAAGGTGCTGGGTTTCATGGTGTCGCTCCTGTTTGACTGTCTCAATGACAGCTAACGGGGCAACGCTGATCAGGTTAACGGGCGGTGACGATTATTTTCTGCCGGCAGCCAGGCTGCCGATTGCCTGGCCCATCCGCACCGGGCTTCCGGCCGTCAGTGTCCCGGCCCAGTGTGCCTGGTCCGGCCCGAACAGCAGGACCACCGTCGATCCCATGTTGAAACGCCCCATCTCGGCACCGCGCTCCAGCATGACAGGCGGCTCGTCCGCGGCGTCATGGCGTGCACTCTGCAGTTTTCCGAGCATGTGCGGATTGACCACGCCGGACCACACGGTTTCCATGCAGGAAACGAAGATGGCGCCGACCAGTACCATCGCCATCGGTCCGCTGTCGGTCTCGAACAGGCAGACCAGCCGCTCGTTGCNNCAGGCCCGGGATGGCGCGCGTGGTGTGCGGGGCAACGCTGAACAGCCGGCCGGGGACGTACACGGTTTCCAGCAACCGGGCAGTGAGCGGCATGTGGATGCGGTGATAGTCCCGCGGTGAAAGGTACAGGGTGGCGAATGCCCCCCCGGTGAACGGCGCGGCGCGCTGCGCGTCGCCACCGAGCAGCGCGGTGAGCGAATAGTCGTGTCCCTTGGCCTGCAGGATCCGGTCCTGCTGGATGAGCCCGGCCTGGCTGACCCGCCCGTCGACGGGGCTGGCAATGGCGGTTGCGTCATCCGGCAGGCTGCGCGCAGTGCTTTTCAGGGCGCGGGTGAAAAAGCTGTTGAAGTCCGGGTACGCAGTGGCTGTGTCGTGTTCCGCTTCCGACAGGTCGACGCGGAAGTGGCGTGCAAAGCGCGTGATCAGCAGGTTCTTCCACCAGCCGGTGCGCCAGCGCGTGGCATGCCGCACCGCGCGCGACAGCAGCTGGTGGGGCAGGATTGCCAGCGGCCAGGACTTGAGGTGATCCAGCAGGGTCGCGGTATGGTCCGGCATGACGGCGCGACAGCCTGGTCAGTGCCCGTGTGTTGCAGCTTCGGTCGCGCGCCGCACGGTCGCCGTCACGGTTACGCAGGCACCGTCCGCCCGGTGCAGCAGCACGGTCGCCGTATCGCCCGCGGCCAGTGGCCGCACCGGCCGGAACAGCATCAGGTGGTAGCCACCGGGCATCAGCCGGACGCTGCCGCCGGGCGGGACGCTCAGTTCGGGAACCGGCTGCATGCGTGCCATACCGTCCTCGATCCAGCTGCGGTGAATCTCCGCCGCGCCGAAATCAGGGCTGGATACCGCCTCGATCACGACCGGCGCGTCGCCGCTATTGGCAAGCTCCAGGTAGCCGGCGAGCACGCTGGCTGCGGGCGGCGCCTCGCGGATCCAGGGGTCGGAGACCTGCAGTGCACCCGCGGCCCTTGACGGTGCGGAAGTGCTGGACAGCAGGGTCAGGGCGATCAGGAGACCGGCCAGCCTCACCGGAAATCCCTGAGCATTTTCCTGAAATCGCCGGCAATCGCATCGGCCGACAGCGGCGGGGTAAACGCGGCATGGTAGTTGCCGTTCGGGTCGATCAGGAATATACCGGCGGTGTGGTCGACCAGGTAGCTGTCCGGGTTGTTCTCGTCCGCGACCTGCATGTGCATGATGCCGAGCTGACGCGTCAGTTGCCCGATGCCCTGTTCGCTGCCGGTTACGCCGATGAAGTCCTTGTTGAAATAGGTGACGAAGCCGGCCAGTTGTTGCGGCGTGTCGCGTTGCGGGTCGACGCTGACCAGCACGTAGCGGACCGGTGCGCCACTGTCGGCAAGCCTGCCCGCCACGCTGTTGAGCACCGAGAGGGTGGTGGGGCAGACGTCCGGGCAATGCGTGTAGCCAAAGAACAGGAACGACCAGTGCCCGCGCAGCGTGTCGTTGTCGAAGCCTGCACCGGTGTGGTCGATCAGGGAAAACGGCTCCAGCTGGCGTGCGACCGGGAAGCGGGTGGCGGACAGGTCATCGACCGGCAGCTGTTTCTTCAGCAGCGCCTGCGCGGCCCACATGCCGAGCGCCAGTGCAACTGCAGCTATAATCAGTGTCGGCAGCAGGCGGACCGGTCGTCCGGAATGGCTGTTGTTGTCCATGGGCCGCCATTATTCCACAGAGACGCAAGCGATTCACCATGATGCAAGACAGTCAGCACGGCACGAATGACCCGGCAAGCCTGGCCGCTGCCGGCACGGCAAGGGAACTGATCCGCCGCGGTGCCGCACTGTTCGAGGCCGCAGGCCTGGAATTCGGCCACGGAACCGACAATGCCACGGACGAGGCGGCTGCGCTGGTGCTGCACGTGCTCGGAATCGGCTATGACCAGCCCGACGCGGTGCTGGATGAGCCGCTTGACGACGCTGCCCGGGACCGGGCGGCGCGCCTGCTGGCGCAGCGTATCAGCAGCCGCAAGCCGGCCGCCTACCTGGTGCACGAGGCCTGGTTTGCCGGGATGCCGTTTTATGTGGACGAGCGCGTGCTGGTGCCGCGTTCGCCGATTGCGGAGCTGGTCGAGATGCAGTTCACGCCCTGGATCGATCCCGAGCAGGTGCACCAGGTGCTGGACCTGTGTACCGGGAGCGGCTGTATCGGGATCGCGTGTGCGCATTATTTCCCCGCCGCAGCCATCACTCTCAGCGACCTGTCCGCCGATGCGCTGGAGGTTGCGCGCATCAATATCGAGCGTCACGCGCTGGGCGCGCGTGTCAGCACCGTGCAGGCGGATGTGTTCGACGGGCTTGAAGGACAGTGTTTCGACATCATAGTATCCAACCCGCCCTACGTGCCGGCAGCGGAATTGCAGGCGCTTGGTCCCGAATACCACCATGAACCGGTCATCGGGCTGGCGGCGGGGCATACAGGGCTGGACGTGGTGCTGCGAATCCTGCAGGCTGCCGCCCGTCACCTGAGCGATCACGGTATCCTCGTGGTCGAGGTGGGGTACAGCCAGGATGCGCTGGCCGAGCGATTTCCCGGGGTGCCGTTCACCTGGCTGGAATTCGAGTACGGCGGGGAAGGCGTGTTCCTGCTCGAGCGTCGCACACTGGATGCCTGCCAGTCCGTGTTTGATGCCGCCCTTGCCGGACCTGCGGAGAGCTGAGCCGAATATGGAGTCATTACGATGAGCAACAGACCTACAACGCCGGAACAATACGTGGAACTGGTGAAGCAGGCGATCTTCGAACTGGAGGATATCGTCGAGGCCATGGGGTTTGACATCGAGGAGGTTGACGGCACCCCGATGTATATCGAGACCCTGCTCAGGGAGCTGCGCAGCATGCGCGCATCGATGACCGACGGCAGTTACCAGTTCGGCCGCAATGACCTGCCCATGATGCGTATCGTCAGCCAGCACACGGAGCAGGAACTGCCCTGCATCCGGCTGCTCTACCTGATCAACCAGACCCACCGGGAAGGGCTGGATGTCGGTGAAGCATGAAGGGATGCCGGCCGGCGCCCTGACCGCGAGGGGGCGACGCTGCGGGCCGGAGTCGCTACAATAACCCGATGTCAGGCAACAGCTTCGGAAAGCTTTTCGTCGTAACCGGGTTCGGTGAGAGCCACGGGCCCGCGCTCGGCTGCATCGTGGACGGTTGTCCGCCCGGTCTGGAGCTGTCCGAGTCCGACCTGCAGGCCGACCTGGACCGGCGCAAGCCCGGCAAGTCCCGCCATACCACGCAGCGCCGCGAGGACGACGCGGTACAGATCCTGTCCGGCACCTTCGAGGGCAGGACCACGGGCTCGCCGATCGGCCTCATCATCCACAACATCGACCAGCGCTCCAGGGATTACTCGAAGATCATGGACCGCTTCCGCCCCGGCCATGCCGATTACACCTACCAGCAGAAGTACGGCCTGCGGGATTACCGCGGCGGCGGGCGTTCCTCGGCGCGCGAGACCGCCATGCGCGTGGCGGCCGGCGCCATCGCAAAGAAATACCTCAAGACGCACTACGGGATTCACATCCGCGGCTACCTGGCGCAGCTGGGTCCGATCAGCCTGGAGCTGAAGGACTGGTCGGCCGTCGACGACAACCCGTTCTTCGCGCCGGACCCGGACCGGGTCGGTGAACTGGAAGAGTACATGGACGCGCTGCGCAAGGAAGGCAATTCCATCGGCGCGCGCGTCAATGTCGTCGCGACCGGCATGCTCCCGGGCCTCGGCGAGCCGATCTTTGACCGGCTGGATGCCGACATCGCCCATGCGCTGATGAGTATCAATGCCGTGAAGGGCGTCGAGATCGGCGCCGGCTTCGGCTGCGTCACCCAGAAGGGCACCGAGCACCGGGACGAAATCACGCCGCAGGGTTTCATCGGCAACAATGCCGGCGGCGTGCTGGGCGGCATTTCCAGCGGCCAGGATATCGTGGCCAGCATCGCCCTGAAGCCGACCTCGAGCATCCGCATCCCGGGCCAGACCGTCAATACCGGTGGCGAGGCAGTGGAGGTGGTGACCACGGGGCGGCACGATCCCTGTGTCGGCATCCGCGCCACGCCGATCGCCGAGGCCATGCTGGCGATCGTGCTGATGGATCACGTACTGCGCCACCGGGCACAGAACATGGACGTGCGGTCGGACACACCGGTGATCCCGTCCTCAGCGGCTGACTAGCAGCCCCCGGCTGCATGCCCCGGCAATTCCGCACGTCCTGATGTACTGGCGCCTGTCGGGTTTCTACCTGTTCTACTTCGCCTCGCTGGGTGCGCTGCTGCCCTACTGGAGCCTGTATCTGAAGTCGCTGGATTTCAGCGTCACCCAGATCGGCCAGCTGTTCGCGATCCTCATGGCGACCAAGATCGTGGCACCCAATGTCTGGGGCTGGATTGCCGATCACACCGGCCATCGCATGGCGATCGTGCGCATGGCCTCGCTGCTGGGTGCGCTGGCCTTCCTCGGCGTGTTCGCCGGCAGCGCGTTCTGGTGGATCGCGCTGGTCATGGTGGCGTTCAGTTTTTTCTGGAACGCCTCGCTGCCGCAATTCGAGGCCACCACCATGAATCACCTGGGCGGCGAAACCCACCGCTACAGCGGTATCCGGCTGTGGGGATCGGTGGGTTTCATCCTGGCCGTGCTGGCACTGGGCCCGCTGCTCGACCGCTACGATATCCACTACCTGCTCTATATCCTGGCGGCGCTGTTCATGATGATCTGGCTGAGCAGCATGGCGGTGCCGGAATCCGCTGCCGGACACCTGGTGCTGGACCAGCAGCGCCTGCGTGACGTCCTGAAGCGTCCGGAGGTGCTGTCGCTGCTGTCCGTCTGTTTCCTGGTGCAGGCCAGTCACGGACCGTACTACGCCTTCTTCACCCTGTACCTGGAAGACCACGGCTATTCGACGGCGCTGACCGGCCAGCTCTGGGCACTGGGCGTGCTGGCGGAAATCGGCATCTTCCTGCTCACGCCCGTGCTGTTGCCGCGCTGCGGCGCGCGCCGCCTGCTGCTTGCCGCCGTGGCGCTGACCTGCCTGCGCTGGCTGCTGACGGCCGCGTTTGCCGACACCCTGGTGGTCATGCTGTTCGCCCAGAGCCTGCACGCCGCCAGCTTTGGTCTCTATCACGCCGTCTCCATCTACCTGGTGCACCGCCTGTTCACCGGCGCCCACCAGGGCCGGGGCCAGGCGCTGTACAGCAGTATCAGCTTCGGGGCAGGGGGTGCGGCCGGCAGCCTTGTCAGCGGCTACCTGTGGAGCAGCGCCGGCCCGCAGGCCATCTTCCTGCTCGCCGCCGCCATCAGCCTGCTGGCGCTGGTGGTGGTGTACGCGGGTATCCGGCCCGGGCGCGATAACGGCGCGGCGCGCTAAGCGGGCGGAATTAATGGCTTCATCCGGCGCAGGCTAATATAATTCGCACCTTTGAACCGGCCGGCGTGCCCGTCTGCGGGATGCCAAGAGTGGAACGAAATGCCAGGCAGGACCCTGTACGACAAGCTGTGGGATGCGCATTGTGTGCGTGAGGACGAGGACGGCACGGCACTGATCTATATCGACCGTCACCTGGTGCACGAGGTGACCTCACCGCAGGCCTTCGAGGGGCTGCGCATGGCCGGCCGCAAGCCCTGGCGCACGTCCTCCATACTCGCCGTGCCGGACCACAACGTTCCGACCACCGGGCGCTCGACCGGCATCGAGGATCCGGTCTCGCGCCTGCAGGTGGATACGCTGGACCGGAACTGCACGGACTTCGGCATCACCGAGTTCACCATGAATGACCCCCGCCAGGGCATCGTGCATGTCATCGGTCCGGAGCAGGGCGCGACCCTGCCGGGCATGACCGTGGTGTGCGGCGACTCCCACACCTCGACGCACGGCGCCTTCGGTGCGCTGGCCTTCGGCATCGGCACCTCGGAGGTCGAGCACGTGCTCGCCACCCAGTGCCTGATCCTGCGCAAGACGAAGAGCCTGCAGGTGTGTGTCGAGGGCGAACTCGCGCAGGGCGTCTCGGCCAAGGATGTGGTGCTGGCCATCATCGGCCACATCGGCACCGCCGGCGGCACCGGCTACTCCATCGAATTTACCGGTTCCGCCATCCGCGGCCTGTCCATGGAAGGGCGCATGACGGTATGCAACATGGCGATCGAGGCCGGCGCACGTGCCGGCATGGTGGCCGTTGACCGTACCACGATCGATTACCTGGCCGGCCGGCCGTATGCGCCGCAGGGCGAGCTGTGGCAGCAGGCAGTCACTGCCTGGTCTGATCTGCACAGCGATGCCGACGCCGTGTTCGACCGCACCGTCACGCTGGATGCCGCAACCATCCGGCCGCAGGTGACGTGGGGCACCTCGCCCGAGATGGTGGCGCCGGTCGATGGCGTGGTGCCGGATCCGGACCGCGAGAGCGACAGCGTGAAGGCCGAAGGCATGCGCAAGGCCCTGCAGTACATGGACCTCCAGCCGGGCACGCCGATCAGCGATATCCGTCCCGACCACGTGTTCATCGGGTCATGTACCAACGCGCGCATCGAGGACCTGCGCGCGGCGGCAGCCGTGATCCGCGGACGTCGCGTGGCCGACAGCATCAGGCAGGCGCTGGTGGTGCCGGGCTCCGGCCTGGTCAAGCAGCAGGCAGAAGCGGAGGGGCTGGACCGGCTGTTTACCGACGCCGGATTCGAATGGCGCGACCCGGGCTGCTCCATGTGCCTGGCCATGAATGCCGACCGCCTGCAGCCCGGCGAGCGCTGCGCCTCGACCTCGAACCGCAACTTCGAGGGGCGCCAGGGGCAGGGCGGGCGCACCCACCTGGTCAGCCCGGCCATGGCGGCGGCGGCTGCCATCAGCGGTCACTTCGCCGACGTATCACGGGCCGGCGGGTAACGGAGGCGGCATGGAAAAATTCACCGTTGTGGAGGGACTGAGCGTGCCGCTGGACCGGCCCAATGTCGATACCGACGCCATCATTCCCAAGCAGTTCCTGAAGTCGATCCAGCGCAGCGGCTTCGGCCCCAACCTGTTCGACGAATGGCGCTATCTCGATCATGGCGAGCCCGGCATGGACAACAGCAAGCGGCCGCTGAACCCGGAATTCGTCCTCAACGCGCCGCGATACCAGGGTGCGAGGATCCTGCTGGCACGCGAGAACTTCGGCTGCGGCTCCTCGCGCGAGCA
>JABAHR010000931.1_pt2 | contig 10978 bp, 10 predicted proteins | sample 7062101 | NCBI WGS metagenome assembly JABAHR01 (sample SAMN14534553, study PRJNA622989) | marine sediment metagenome | biome: marine biome [ENVO:00000428]; feature: marine pelagic biome [ENVO:01000023]; material: deep marine sediment [ENVO:00002113] | place: India: Gulf of Kutch | collected...
GCGGGTCGGTGCAGGGAGGCGACCCGAACACGGGTGACCATTTTTGTCACCATCTGACGCTCACAGGCCATGCCGGGGTGAGCCCGGGGCGCCAGTCCTTGGCTAGCCTTCTGTTTTAAATGATGATTCATTGTCTGGCACGAGTATTGCATTTTTCTTCCGCATCCCACGTTTCATGGGGGATTGACCAGTGCCGCGGGTAGTCCCGGCACCTGTTACCACCGGAGGGTAATAAAGTGATTGACATGAAACGCGTTTCCAGGGGTTTCACCCTGATCGAACTGATGATCGTGATCGCGATCGTGGCCATCCTGGTCGCGCTGGCGGTTCCGGCCTACAACGACTACACCATCCGCTCCAAGATCGCCGAGTGCGTGAACAACGCGGCCGTGACCAAGCTGGCGGTATCCGAATTCCGCGAGTCCGAAGGGCGCTGGCCCAATTCCGCCAACGAAGCGGGCATCGGCAACACGACGGGTGACACCTACTACTGTCTGCCGACCGACTATGATGGCAACGGGGAATTCACCGTCAACCTCGATGCGGCCCAGATCGACCCCGCCTTGGCGTCGTCCACCGAGGTGCGCATGATACCCAATGATACGAACATTGAAGCCGGTATCGACTGGGATTGTCAGCCGGGGGGAACGGCAGCCGACCAGCTGAAATACCTGCCGTCGCAATGCAGGACCATCGACTGAATATTTGCACGATCCCACAGTTCCAGAAAAGAGAAAACCCCTGCCTCGCAGGGGTTTTTTCTTTCATGTTCAGATAGATACAAAATCCACCCTCAATTTGCACCACTCCGCTCCCTCAACTACAATAGCCGGCAGGGGAAGTGATTGCCTGTTCTGGTTGCAGGGAACGCCGGGCGAAGACCCGGCCACAGCGCGGCGGACAACGCCCTTTGGATGGCGTGGTCCAGTCAGGACGAGCGGATGAATATTGATGAAACATGCCCTGCCGGGGCCCCAGTCCCCTCGCACCACTGGCGATGAGCGCCGGCGGCGCCGACACGGCTCCCCCGTCGCGCCGAGAAATTTCCCTGTATCATCTGACAGTTGCAATCTGATGGTAACCTGTTCGTATAATATACGCGGGAACAAGGAGTGACCCGCTGATGAGCACTGAGCTGAAAGTCTCCAGCCACCTGCATGGATTCGCCCGGCGGCTGGTCGCCGAGGGCCTGCTGGACGAGCAGGCCGCCCTGGAAGCGCACGAGAAGGCCGCCAAGAAAGGGCGCACCGTGCTGGCCTGGTTGATCGGCGAGGATGGCTTGGATCTCGAGGTGCTGGCCACCCTCGCGTCCGAGGAATACGGCGTCCCGCTGCTGGACGTGACCGCCTTCGACATCGCCAACGCACCGATGTCGCTGGTCGATGAAAAACTCATCCAGAAACATCGCGCCCTGCCGCTGTACCTGCGCGGCAACACCCTGTTCGTGGGTGTGCCGGATCCAACCAACCACGACCTGATCGACGAAATCTCCTTCAGTTCCGGCTTTCACGTCGAGCCGATCCTGGTGGCTGCCAACCAGCTGGAAAGCGCCATCGAGCGCGCGCTGGAGGCGACCCATACGGAATTCGACGACTTCGAAGAGGAAGGCCTGGAAGATGTCGGTTTCAAGCTGGAGGCGGACCAGTCCGAGGATGAATCCGCGGATCCGGCGGTCGATGAGACACCGGTGGTCCGCTTCATCAACAAGGTGCTGCTCGATGCGATCCGCAAGGGCGCGTCCGATATCCATTTCGAGCCCTACGAGAAGCTCTACCGCATTCGCTATCGCCTGGATGGCGTGCTGAAGGGCGTCGCCAGCCCGCCGGTGCAAATGTCCAGGCGTCTGGCCTCGAGACTCAAGGTGATGGCCGGCCTGGATATCGCCGAGAAGCGCATACCGCAGGATGGCCGCATCAAGCTGAGCGTATCACGCTCCAAGTCCATCGATTTCCGCGTCAGCACCTGTCCCATCCTCCATGGGGAGAAAGTGGTGCTGCGCATCCTCGACTCCGCCGCCACGCGCCTGGGCATCGAAGGCCTGGGATTCGAGCCGGACCAGCGTGTGCAGTACGAGAAATCCATCGCCAAGCCCTACGGCATGATCCTCGTGACCGGGCCCACCGGCAGCGGCAAGACCGTGACGCTCTACACCGCGCTCAATTTGCTCAACGAGGAGGGTCGCAACATCTCCACCGTCGAGGACCCGGTCGAAATCCGGGTGCAGGGCATCAACCAGGTGCAGCAGAACCTCAAGCAGGGCATGACCTTTGCCCGCGCGCTGCGCTCTTTCCTGCGCCAGGACCCGGACGTCATCATGGTCGGCGAGATNNGACCGGCCACCTGGTGCTGTCGACCCTGCACACCAACGATGCGCCGCAGTCGATCACGCGCCTGATGAACATGGGCGTGCCGACCTACAACATCACCTCCGCCGTCAACCTGGTCATGGCCCAGCGCCTGGTGCGAAAGCTGCACAAGTGCAAGGTGCAGGACGAGTTGCCCCCCGAGGCCCTGCTGCAAGCCGGCTTCGGGGAAGATGAACTGAAGGGCCTGGAGCTGTTCAAACCGGGTGGATGTAGCGAATGCAACGACGGCTACCGGGGACGGACCGGCATCTTCGAGGTGATGCCGATCTCCGACAACATCGCGCGCATCATCCTGGAGGAGGGCAACGCCATCCGCATCGCGCAGGAGGCGCGCGCGGAGAAGATCAATGACCTGCGCCGCTCCGCCCTCAACAGGGTGGCCGAGGGCATCACGGACCTCATCGAAATCAATCGGGTCACCAAGGATTAAGCCATGGCGGTCGTGCAGGCTGAAAGCGTCACATTCCTGTGGGAGGGCCGCGACAAGCGCGGGGTGAAGCTCAAGGGGCAGCAGGTTGCCGCCAACCCCAGCCTGGTCCGGGCCGAACTGCGGCGCCAGGGCATCAACCCGATCCGGGTCCGGAAAAAACCCAAGCCCCTGTTCGGGGGCGCCGGCCACCGCATCAGACCCAAGGACATCGCTGTCTTCAGTCGCCAGCTGGCGACCATGCTGAAAGCCGGCGTGCCCCTGGTGACGGCGTTTCAGATCATTGCGGGTGGCGTCAAGAATCCCCGCATGCGCAACATGGTGAACCGCATTCGGTCCGACGTGGAATCGGGCGGCAGCCTGTTCGAGGCGCTGAGCGCGCACCCGGGCCAGTTCGATGAGCTGTATGTGAACCTGGTGAAGGCCGGTGAGAGCGCCGGCGTGCTGGATACCGTGCTCGATGAGATCGCCTCCTACAAGGAACGCATCGAGAGCATCAAGGGCAAGATCAAGAAGGCGCTGTACTACCCGGCCGCGGTGATCGCGGTCGCCATCATCGTTTCCGCCATCCTGCTGATCTATGTCATTCCGCAGTTCGAAGGGATTTTCGCGAACTTCGGGGCGGATCTGCCGGCCTTCACGCAGGCCGTGGTGAGCGTGAGTCGATGGCTGCGGTCCAACGGCTTCGGGCTGCTGATCGGCCTCATCGTGGTGATCTCGAGCCTGGTAACCCTCAAGAAGCGCTCGCGGCCGTTCGCGCATTGGCTCGACCGTGTATCGCTGAAGCTACCGATTGTAGGCGCCATCCTGGAGAAAGCCGCGATTGCGCGCTTTTGCCGCACCCTGGCCATCACGTTCGCGGCCGGCGTGCCGCTGGTGGACGCGCTGAAGATCGTATCCGGCGCGACCGGCAACCAGGTCTACAACGATGCGGCCGCGCGCGTTCGGGAGGACGTGGCGGTGGGTCACCAACTGCAGCTGGCGATGCAGCAGACCGACGTGTTCCCCAACATGGTCATCCAGATGGCGGCCATCGGCGAGGAGTCCGGTTCGCTGGACCACATGCTGATCAAGGTGGCCGAGGCCTACGAGGAAGAAGTGAACAATGCCGTGGATGCGCTGAGCAGCTTGCTGGAGCCGGCCATTATCGTGTTCGTCGGCGTCGTGGTCGGTACCATGGTGATCGCCATGTACCTCCCCATCTTCAAGATGGCGGCCGTCATCTGACCCACTGATGCTCGCGCTCCTGGCCGAGCACCCGCCCCTGTTCCTGACCGGGACGGTCGTCTTTGGGCTGCTGCTCGGTTCGTTTCTCAATGTGGTCATACTGCGCCTGCCTGCGCGGCTCGAACACGACTGGAAAGGACAGTGCCGGGAACTGCTCGAACTCGAGGCCGCGGATGATGCGCCGCCGCCCGACCTGGTCTTCAGCCGCTCGCGCTGCCCGGGCTGCGGTCGCCCCATCCGGGCCCGTGAGAATGTCCCGGTGCTCAGTTACCTGGCACTGAGAGGCAGGTGCGCCGGGTGCGGTGCGGCGATTTCCCTGCGCTACCCCCTGGTGGAGCTGTTGACCGCGTCACTGTTCCTGCTCGTGGGCTGGCACTTCGGCCCCACCCTGCAGTGCCTGGCGGCCCTGGTGCTCACCGCGTTCCTGGTGGCGCTGGCCGGCATCGATTTCGATCACCAGTTGTTGCCCGACAATCTGACCTTGCCACTGCTGTGGGCCGGCCTGTTGCTGAGTCTGCTCGGGGTGTTCACCGACCCGGTCAGCAGCATCATCGGCGCCGCGGCTGGTTACCTGTTGCTGTGGTCTATTTACCACCTGTTTCGCCTGCTGACCGGCAAGGAGGGTATGGGCTACGGTGATTTCAAGCTGCTGGCGGCGCTGGGCGCCTGGCTGGGCTGGCAGATGCTGCCCCTGGTGCTGGTGCTGTCGTCCGTGGTCGGGGCGGTCGTCGGACTCGCGCTGCTGGCCCTGCGGCGCCACCGGAAGGATCAGCCCATGCCGTTCGGCCCCTACATTGCCGCAGCCGGCTGGATTGCGCTAATCTGGGGTGAGCCCATCGTCATGGGCTGGCTGCGGTTCAGCGGATTGGGATAGCAGGAGCATGCCGCAAGGGAGAGCGCAACCGGTTTACGTCGTCGTCCTCACGGGTGGAATCGCGTCCGGCAAATCGACCGTCTCGGGCGAGTTCACGCGTCTGGGCGTGCCCGTTATCGACACCGACGTCATTGCGCGTGACCTGGTGGAACCCGGAACGCCACTGCTGGCCTCGATCGTGGGTGCGTTCGGCAAGGAGCTGCTGGATGCTTATGGACGCCTGAAGCGCCGCCGTCTGCGCCAGCTGATCTTCACCGACGAGGAGAAGCGCCGCCAGCTCGAAGCCTTGATGCACCCCGAAATCCTGGACGAGGCCCGCCGCCAGATCGGTGAGGTCGAGGCGCCATACTGCGTGCTGGTCATTCCGCTGCTGGCAGAGTTTGGCCGGGGACCCGGGATCGATCGCGTGCTGGTGGTCGACGTGCCCCCCGAGGTGCAGCGCGAGCGCCTCACGCATCGCGACCGGGCCAGCAAGAGCGAGGCGGACGCCGCTCTGCGCGCCCAGGCCACCCGCGCGGAACGGCTGGCGATCGCCGACGACCTCATCGACAATTCCGGCTCGCTGGCGGCGACACTGGAGCGGGTGGCCGAGCTGCACCGGCAGTACCTGGCGCTGGCCAACGCGGGCCAGGAGTAAGCGCGCGCCTCAGCCCCAGAAGGCCGAGATACCGGCTATCCCGTGCGCGCCGGCCTCGATCAGCCGCGCCCGATCGGCCTGCCCGACACCGCCCAGCGCGAACACCGGCAAGGGCGTCTGCGCGACCAGGGTGCGCAGGCCTTCCACGCCCAGTGGCTGGGCCTGCGGGTGGCTGCGGGTCGAAAACACCGGCGACAGGCAGGCAAAACTGGCGCCGAGTTCCGCGGCACACCGCAACTCCGCCGCCGAGTGGCAGGAGGCCCCCACCAGAAACTCGCGACCCAGGGGCCGCTCGCCCGCGGCGAGCAGGGCGGCAGTACCGAGATGCACCCCGGCCAGGCCCAGTTTGCTGACCAGCGCCGCCGGCCCATTGAGCAGCAGGGGGATGCCGCGCTCGGCGCACAGGACCTGGGCGCGCGCCGCGCGCTCGCGCAGGGCGTCCAGCGCCAGCGCCTTGCATCGCAGCTGCACCATGCCCGGCACCCTGTCCACCAGCCGCTCGAACCGCCGCCACCACTCGGCGACATCGGCGGCCGGGCCGGTGATGGCGTAGTTTCGGGGCAGGGAATGGCTCACGCCGGTCAGGTCACCGCATCGGCGTGGCGCCCAGTCAGTTCAGCTTGCCGTGGCACTGCTTGTACTTGCGCCCGGAACCGCAGGGGCACGGCTCATTGCGCCCCACCTTGCGCCCCTGCCGCACGAACGGCTGCTCGCGCTCGGGGCCTGCCTGGCCGCCAGCGGGCACCGCCGATGCCTCGTCATGACGGAACTGCATCGAGGTCTCCTGGCGGCGTTGGGCGTCCACCGCCGCCACGTCTTCCTCCGCACGCACCTGGACCCGCGCCAGGATCCGCACCACCTCGTGCTGCACATTGTCCAGGAACTCGGTGAACATCTCGAACGACTCACGCTTGTACTCCTGCATCGGCTGGCGCTGGGCATAGCCCCGCAGGTGGATCCCCTGGCGCAGGTAATCCATGTTCGCCAGGTGGTCCTTCCATTGCTGATCGAGCACGTTCAGCATGAGGGCCTTCTCGAAATGGCGCATGACCCCTGTGCCGGTCTGTGCCTCCCGCGCCTCGAAGTGATTGCTCACCGCCTGCGAAATGTTGCTGCGCAGGACCTCCTCGTTGTCGAGCTCGTCGTTGTCGTGCCACCGCGTGAGCGGCAGGGAGATGCCGAATTCTCCCTCCAGCGCCTTCTCCAGGCCCGGCAGGTCCCATTGCTCGTCGATGCTGCCCGGCGGCACGAACTGGCTGACGATGGCATCGAACACGTTGGCCCGGAACTCGAGCATGGTTTCATGCACCTCGTCCGACTCCATCAGGTCGTTGCGTTGCTGGTAGACCACGCGCCGCTGGTCGTTGGCGACGTTGTCGTAGTCCAGCAGGTGCTTGCGGACGTCGAAGTTGTGCGCCTCGACCTTGCGCTGGGCGTTCTCGATGGCGCGGTTCAGCATGCCGGCCTCGATGGCCTCGTCCTCCTTCATGCCGAAGCGCTGCATCATGCTGGACATGCGGTCGGAGGCGAAGATGCGCATCAGGTTGTCTTCCAGCGACAGGTAGAAACGCGACGAGCCCGGGTCGCCCTGCCGGCCCGAGCGGCCGCGCAGCTGGTTGTCGATGCGCCGCGATTCGTGCCGCTCGGTGCCGATGATGTGCAGCCCGCCGGCGTCGATGACGGCATCGTGTCGCTGTTGCCACTGCTCGCGGATGCGCGCACGCTGGTCGTCGTCCACCCCCTCGTCCAGGGCGGCCAGTTCCGCGTCCAGGCTGCCGCCCAGCACGATGTCGGTGCCCCGCCCTGCCATGTTGGTGGCGATGGTGACGGCCGACGGCCGTCCGGCCTGGGCCACGATCAGCGCCTCGCGCTCGTGGTGCTTGGCGTTCAGCACCTCGTGGGGAATCTTCTGCTTGCCCAGCTTGCCGGCCAGCAGTTCGGAGTTTTCGATCGAAGTGGTGCCGACCAGCACGGGTTGTCCGCGTTCTACGCAGTCCTTGATGTCCTCGATGATCGCCTGCCACTTGGCCTCCACCTTCAGGAACACGAGGTCGTCGCGGTCGTCGCGGATCATCGGCCGGTGGGTCGGTATCACGACCACCTCCAGCCCGTAGATCGACTGGAACTCGTAGGCCTCGGTGTCCGCCGTGCCGGTCATGCCCGCCAGCTTGTCGTACAGCCGGAAATAGTTCTGGAAGGTGATGGAGGCGAGCGTCTGGTTCTCGCGCTGGATGGGCACGCCTTCCTTGGCCTCCACCGCCTGGTGCAGGCCGTCGGACCAGCGCCGGCCCGGCATCGTGCGGCCGGTGAACTCGTCGACGATCACCACCTCGTTGTCGCGCACGATGTAGTCGACGTCCCGGTGGAACAGGTGATGCGCGCGCAGGCCGGCATTCAGATGGTGCACGAGGTTCAGGTTGTTGGCGTTGTACAGGCTGTCGTCGGCCTTCAGCAGCCCGGCCCGGACCATCAACTCCTCGACCTTCGCCATGCCGTCCTCGGTGAGGTAGACCTGTTTCTGCTTCTCGTCGATGGTGAAATCACCCTCGAATACATCTTCCTCGCCCTCCTCGGAAATCTTTTCCGCCCGGGTGAGCGACGGGATCACCTTGTTGATGCGCACGTAGAGTTGCGGGGATTCGTCGGCCGGCCCGGAGATGATCAGCGGCGTGCGGGCCTCGTCGATGAGGATCGAGTCGACCTCGTCGACGATGGCGTAGTGGAGGTCGCGCTGCACCCGCTGGTCGACGGTGAAGGCCATGTTGTCGCGCAGGTAATCGAAACCCAGTTCGTTGTTGGTGGCGTAGACCACGTCGCAGGCATAGGCGGCGCGCTTGGCGGCCGCGTTCATGCCCGGGATGACCACCCCCACGCTGATGCCGAGCGCGCGGTAGATCGGCCCCATCCACTCCGCGTCGCGGCGCGCCAGGTAGTCGTTGACCGTCACCACGTGCACGCCCTTGCCGGTGAGGGCGTTCAGGTAGACGGGCAGGGTCGCCACCAGCGTCTTGCCCTCGCCGGTCTTCATTTCCGAGATCATGCCCCGATGCAGCACGATGCCGCCGATCAACTGCACATCGAAGTGGCGCAGCCCCAGGCTGCGCACGCTCGCCTCGCGAACGCAGGCGAATGCCTCCGGCAGCAGGTCTTCCAGGCTCTCGCCCTGCGCGTGGCGCTCCCGGAACTCGCCCGTGCGGGCCTGCAACTGCTCGTCGGAAAGCGCCTGCATGGCGGGCTCGAGCTCGTTGATCTGCTGGACCAGCCGGCCCATGCGCTTGATGACGCGCTCGTTGCGGCTGCCGAGGATCTTGGTAATCAGTTTATTGAGCATGAGAGAAGTTCGGTCCCCCGGGGCAACGACACGCTCCCCCTCGCGCTGAGTCCTAGTTGGGGTCTAAGGGCATACGATACAAGACGGCCAGCAGGGCCGCCAGCCGCGCACGACCCGCGCCGGGCATGGCGTCCGGCACCGCCAGCGGGTACCCTTGATGCATGTCACCCCCGGATGCACCAGCGCGCCGCGCGCGACCGGTCAACGAGTGGCTCCGCACCCGCGGGGCCGGGTTCGGCGAACTGCTGGCCCGGGCCCGCGAGTACCAGCGCCTGGAGCAAGTCCTGGGTCGCCTGCTGGCTCCGGAACTGGCTGCCCTGACGCGGATCGCGGTGCGGCACGAGGCCCGGCTGGTGCTGGTCACGTCCAGCGCCGCCGTCGCCGCTCGGCTGCGCCTGGACAGCCAGCGACTGTTGCAGGACCTGGCCGAGGCGGGTACGACGGGCATCGCTGAACTCGAGGTGCGGGTAGCGCCGCTGCCGGCAGGGACAACGCCGGAACGCACGCGGCGGCCCCTGTCCCCCGCGGCCCGGCAGGCGCTGGACCGGTTCGCCAGGGACAGCGGCGATCCGGAGATCGAGGCCATCATCCGGGGCAGCGGCAAGCCGCCGAAGCGCACCTGAGTCGGCGGGCACGCACGGCGAGCCGCGCCCCCATCGCGGGGCCGGCGGAACGCACGAATTGGGGACCGCTCAGATGGCCTGGGCGGGATGCAGGTAAGAAATCGGCGCGGTAGTCGGATCCTCGAACACCACTTCCTCCCAGCAGTCGGGACGGTCCAGCAGTTCGCGGAGCAGCAGGTTGTTGAGATGGTGCCCCGACTTGTAGCCGGAAAATGCCCCGATCAGGGGGTGTCCGAGCAGGTACAGGTCGCCGATCGCATCCAGCACCTTGTGCTTGACGAATTCGTCCTCGTAGCGCAAGCCGTCCTCGTTGAGCACGCGGTAGTCGTCCAGGACCACGGCGTTATCCATGCTGCCTCCGAGCACCAGCTGGCGATCGCGCAACATCTCGAGATCACGCATGAACCCGAATGTGCGGGCCCGCGCCACTTCCCTCAGAAACGAGGTGGTCGAGAAATCCACGGAGGCAAAGGAGGTGTGGGAGCGGAACACGGGGTGATTGAAGTCGATCTTGAAGGACACCCGGAACCCGTCGTAGGGCTCGATACGGGCCCACTTGTCGTCCTGACGGATCTCCACCGACTGCAGGATGCGGATGAAGCGCTTGGGCGCGGACTGCTCCTCGATGCCGGCGGACTGGATCAGGAACACGAAAGGCCCGGCGCTGCCGTCCATGATCGGGACTTCTGGCGCGCTGAGATCGACGTAGGCGTTGTCGATACCCATGCCCGCCATGGCCGAGAGCAGATGTTCGACGGTGGAGGCGCGCACGTCATCGTGGACCAGCGTGGTCGACATGCTGGTGTCGCCAACATTGGTCGCCATGGCCGGAATCTCCGCCACCGGGTCCAGATCGACGCGCCGGAACACAATGCCGGTGTTGACCGCTGCAGGTCGCAGGGTCATGAACACTTTCTCACCGGAATGGATACCGACGCCGGTAGCCCTGATGACGTTCTTGAGGGTTCGTTGCCTTATCAATTTTCAGACCTCAAGCCCGAAAAGCCGTCGGCATACTAGCACAGCGACCCGGATTCAAAAAGCGATTTTTCGGGCTTTTAGCAACATTTTGTTGTAATTTAACAACATTTTAACAGGGCGGTAACATTTACCCGCCCACGGGCCCCGTGCAGGCTCGGCCGGCCCGTGCCCGGGCCGGCCTCGAACGGCGAGCAGATTCCTGCACCAGGGGGCCGACTCAGTCAGCCTGCCTGCGCAGGAAGGCGGGTATGTCCAGGTAGTCGACATCCGGCTGGGCGAACATGTCGCCGGTGGCGGCACCCGATGCCTCTGCCCCGGACGGGTTCGGCGCCCTGTCCACCACGCCCGTCATCTCCGCGAAAGCGGAGTCGGGCTCTCCCGTGGTGCCCGTGCGAACGACCTCCAGTTTCCGCTTCCGCTGGTCGCCGAGCCCGGTGGCCACAACGGTGACGCGCAATTCATCGCCGATCTCCGGATCGATGACCGTGCCGACCACGACCGTGGCGTCGTCG